>Ga0070741_10005797_pt1 | contig 27037 bp, 23 predicted proteins | sample Coa_R1_4_FD_66440 | JGI IMG/M metagenome (GOLD analysis project Ga0070741, IMG submission 66440) | Surface soil microbial communities from Centralia Pennsylvania, which are recovering from an underground coalmine fire - Coalmine... | ecosystem: Environmental > Terrestrial > Soil > Unclassified ...
GCGCACGTGTTGACGACGACAAGGTCCGCCTGCGCGACCGACGAGGCCCGCTCGTACCCCTCGGCGATGAGCGTGCCTTCAAGCTTGTCCGAGTCGACCTGGTTCTTCGGGCAACCAAGGGTCTCCACCCAGTACCGGCCGCGCACCCCGACAGCCTACCGGAGGCGGGCCGCTTGATCGGTTGTGGCCGGTGTTCATTGGCGCGGGCAGTTTCGCGACGAACGCAGTGCCTGTACGGTTTGGCGATGCCCCCGGGCGGGACGACTGCCGCAAGGCTCCGAGCGCTCGAGCACCTGGTGATCGTCGTGATCGTCGGTGCGGGCGTGGCGGTCGGCTCCGTCGGCGCGATCGTCGTCGGGTTCCACAGGAACACCTTGCTCGGGGTGATCGTCGTCATCGACGTCGCCGCCGCGCTCGGCCTCGGTGCGGCGCTGCTCAACCGCGAGCGCGAGAAGGCGGCGTGGCCGCGCTTCGTCGCGGCCCTCCAGACCGCGACGGCGACGGGCGCAGTCCCCACCCTGAAGGACCATGCCGAGGGCGCACGCCGGCGCCTCGACGTGGACGGCGTCGCCCTGCTGCTCGGCGCCAAGGGCGAGGTCCCCGTCGTCGTCGCCACCGCGGGGAAGGTCGCACCCGGCCTCGTGCTCGGCGCGGAAGCGCCCGACGCGGCCTCGGGCGGCCGGCCCGGGCGGCCGCGGTGGTGGATGGCACCGGCGGTTGCCAACTCCGGCCTCACCAACGGCCTCGCCTCGGCGGCGTGCGCCCTCCTACCTGTCGGGGACCGGGCCGGCCTGGTGATGGTGTGGTCGTCCCGGCCCACCAAGCGGGTGCTCCAACAGCTCGGCAGCTGGGCGCGCATCGCCTCCGAGAGCATCGAGCGGTCGCGGCTGGACGAAGCCGAGCACCGGTCCCGCCTGGGAGCGCTGCACGCCCGCCAGCACCTCGCCCTCCTCGTGGCCGCCGGCGCGGCGATGGCCGAAGCCATCGACACCTGGCAGCCGGCGCTCGAGGCGCTGGCCGCGTCGATCGTCCCCGTGTACGCCGACTATTTCGCGATCGACCTCGTCGGCGGGACGGCGTTGCCGCAGCGGCTCGTCGCCGCGCATTCCGACGCGCGCGTCGCCCCGTTGTGCACTGCGCCGTCGGCGCCGCGCAGCGCCGCCCTGCGCGCTGCCGCCATCGGCGGCCGCACGCTGGCCTTCCCCGACTTCATCTCGAGGGCGGGCGCGCCCGCGGACGAGGCGCTCCGCGAGGCGCACGCCACACTCGGCCTCAGTTCGTGGGCTGTGGTCCCGATGCGCCTGCGCGGCGGCTCGTTGGCGGTGCTCTCCGTGGGCACCACTGAGCCACGACGGGGCCTGCGCCCGTCAGATGTCGGCACCTACGAGGAGGTGGCCAACCGCTGCGCCATGGCCTTCGAGCGCGTGGCGCTCTACCAGGAGGCGGCCACGCGCGAGCAGCGCCTCCAGGCCCTCATCGACGCGTCACCTTCAGCGATCATCGAGGTGTCACCCGAAGGCTACGTCCGGGCGTGGAACCCCGCCGCGGTCGAGCTGTTCGGGTGGCCCGCAGGAGTCTCGGCGCCAGAGCTCGACGCCGAGACCGTCGACTTCCTGCTCCGACTGCGCGCCCGGCTGATCAAGGGCGAGCGCGCCATCGTCGACCGGGTCAGCCTCCGGACCGGCGACACCGCGTCGACGACCCGGTTGTCGGTCGCGGCGTCGCTCGTGTCGACCGGCAGGTCGGGCGATGCGGACGACGTCCTGTGCGTCCTGACCGACGTCACCCAACAGGAGTCCATGGAGCTCGCGCTCCAGGCGCGCGAACGCATGGAGGCGTTGGGGAGGCTGGCCGGCGGGGTCGCCCACGACTTCAACAACCTCCTCACGGTGATCGTCGGCTACAGCGAAGTCCTCGCCGACTCCCTCGGCCCCGAGCACCCGTTGTACGACGACGTCGATGCCATCCGGGAAGCCGGCAACCGCGCCGCGGCGTTCACCGAACAGCTGCTCACCATCAGCCGGCGCCGGGTCGTGGACGAGGCGACGGTCGCCCTCGACGAGACGGTGCGCGCCCTGGAGCCAGTGCTGCGGCGCCTCCTCGGCGGCGACGTGACGTTCGTCGTGCGGAGCGATCCCCACGCCGGCTGGGTCAACCTCGACAAGGGCCAACTCGAACAGGTCATCCTCAACCTCGTCGTGAACGCGCGCGACGCCATGCCGGACGGCGGGATGCTGACGGTCTGCGTCGACGCCTGGCGCGGGGAGGACGGGGCGCCGTGGGCCGTGCTGACGGTCACTGACACCGGCATCGGGATGGACGCAGCCACGATCGAGCGCTGCTTCGAACCGTTCTTCACGACAAAGGGCCTGGCGAAGGGCACGGGCCTCGGCCTCGCAACCGTGTACTCCGTGGTCGACCAGGCGGGCGGCGCGGTGACCGTCGATAGCACCGTCGGCAAGGGCACCACGATGCGGGTCATGTTCCCCACGGTGGCCCCGGCAAAAGAGCAACCGGCGTCGCCGTCACAGCCCGAGCGACCGGCGCCCACCGAGGCGACCATCCTCCTCGTGGAGGACGACGAGATGGTGCGCACGTTCGCGCGCAACATCCTCGAAGGCGCCGGGTACGCGGTGCTGGCCGCGGCCGACGGCGCACAGGCCCTCGAGCTCGGGCGCCTCATGGAGCCCCCGTGCGCCCTCGTCGCCGACGTCGTGATGCCGGGCATCAGCGGGCCCGATGTCGCGGCCGCGCTGCCGGGGATCCCGGCGTTGTACATCTCCGGGTACGTCGAGGACGAGCGGCGGGCGCGGTTACTCGAAGCGACGCCGTCGAGCCGCTTCCTCGCCAAGCCGTTCCGTCCCGAGGAGTTGCTCGACGCGGTCGGCGAGCTACTTGCCGCGGTTCAGGGCTCGAACCTGTAGCCGACGCCGCGCACCGTGATGATCCAGCGCGGCCGGTCCGGCCACGCCTCGATCTTCACGCGCAGCCGGCGCACGTGCTCCGTCACCGTCGCCGGGTCCTGCCACTCCACGGAGGAGTCCCACACGGCGTGCAAGAGCTCGTCGCGGCTGTAGGCCTGCCGAGGCGACGCCGTCAGGAAGGCGAGGAGGTCGAACTCTTTGGCGGTCGTCGGGACCAGTTCACCATCCAGGCGCACCTCTCGCGCGCCGACGTCGACGCTGAGGCGCCCGAACTCGCGGACGGCCGCAGGCCGGTGGGGCGGCCGCCGGCGGAGCACGTTCTGGATGCGGGCGACGAGCTCGCGCGACGAGAACGGCTTGACGACGTAGTCGTCGGCGCCGAGGCGAAGGCCGTGCACGCGGTCGGGCTCCGCGCCGCGGCCGGTCACCAGGATCACCGGCAGGTCGATGCCATCGCGCACCTTGGCGAGGACCTCGAAGCCGTCCTGTCCCGAGAGGTTGACGTCGAGCAGGACGATGTCGGGCGGGTTGCGGCGGATGGCGTCGAGCGCCTCGCTCGCCGTCGCCAACGCCGTGACGTCGAAGCCGTCGCGGGTGAGCACCCGGGTGAGCAGGCCCAGCACCTGCGGATCGTCGTCCACGGCCAGGACCCGGCAAAGTCCCGGGCGCGTGCCGCCTGTGTCCATCGTTACGCCCCGTATGCCCACGGTTGCCGGCGAGTCTCGCGCCGGCGTGAGCGTTACCGGCCCGAGTTGTGCAACAGTTGGGCGTCGGGCCGTAGGACTTTTGGCTGCGGACGCTCCATCGTTCTAGGGTGACCCGCGCGACCTCCGTGGACAGGCGCGTTTGCGCGCGGGTCCGCGGATCGAAGAGCATTGTGGTTTCACGAGGTGGGTCGCCATGGTGCTTATGAAGCGCGGGAAGCACGCGTCGTCGCGGGCTGTTTACGCCGTCCGCACACCCGAGCAAGAGGTCGTCGACGACCTTGCGCCTGTCGAGGACGCGCCGGAGGACGCGGCGCCGACGGCGGTCGAGCCCGTCCCCGGCCTGCTCGGGGACCTGTTGCTGCAGCGGAGGCTGATCACGCCGGCGCAGCTGGCCGACGCCCTGCTACGCCAGAGTTCGAGCGGCGAGCGCGTCGGCGCGCTCCTCGTCAAGGCGGGCGCCCTCGACGAGCGCCGGCTGACGGAAGCGCTCGCCGACCAGCTCCAGCTCACCATCGTCGACCTGAGGACGGCCCGGCCGACACCCGACGCCCTCACCGCGCTCCCCGAGGCCACGGCCCGCGAGCTGCAGGCGGTCCCGCTGGCCCGGACCGACTCCGCCCTCACCGTCGTCGTGGCCGACCCCGGCGCGCCGGGCCTGGCGGAGCGGCTCTCGGCGGCGATCGGGGGTCCCGTCGACCTCGCCATCGCGCCACCGTCGGACATCCGCCGGGTGATCAACGCGTCGTACAGCGCGCTGGCCGGGGTCAACCGTGCCGTCCAGGCGTTCCAGGCGTCGGAGGCGCAGCGCCGCACGAGCGCCGCATCGGTCACAACCGAGCTCCCGACCGACGCCGCGCCGGTCGTGCAGGTCGTCAACATGATCCTCACGCAGGCCCTCCGCGACCGCGCGTCCGACGTGCACATCGAGCCCCAAGACGCCAACATGCGCATCCGGTTCCGCATCGACGGTGCACTGCACGACGCGTTGTCGCTGCCGGCCGACATGGGCCCGGCGATCATCAGCCGCATCAAGATCATGGCGGGCATGAACATCGTCGAGCGGCGGCGCTCGCAGGACGGGCAGTTCACGGCCGAGATCGACGCCCGCTCCCTCGACGTCCGCGTCGCGACCACGGCGACGATCTGGGGCGAGAAGTGCGTGCTGCGGCTGCTCGACAAGACGCGGTCGCTGTTCCAGCTGCACGAGCTGGGGATGCCCGACGACACCTGGGGGACGTACTCCAAGCTGATCCGCAGCCCGTTCGGGATGGTGCTGTGCGCGGGGCCGACGGGGAGCGGGAAGACCACCACGCTCTACGCCACGCTGAGCGAGATCAACGACCCGCGGCGCAACATCATGACGATCGAGGACCCCGTCGAGTACGTGTTCCCGCTGATCAACCAGATCCAGACCAATGAGTCCGCCGGCCTGACCTTCGCCGACGGCCTGAAGTCCATCCTGCGCCAAGACCCGGACGTGATCCTCGTCGGCGAGATCCGTGACGTGGAGACCGCCCGCATCGCCGTGCAGTCGGCGCTGACCGGGCACTTCGTCCTGTCGTCGCTCCACGCCACGGACACGGCCGCGGCGCTCCACCGGTTCCTGGACATGGGGATCGAGTCGTTCCTCATCTCGTCATCGGTCGTCGCCGTCGTCGCCCAGCGGCTCATGCGGCGCATCTGCCAGGCGTGCATGGCGCCGCACCGCCCGAGCGACGAGGAGCTCGGCTTCTATTTCGAAGCGGGCGGCCCTCCGAAGGAGACGTTCTACGCAGGGCGGGGGTGCAACTTCTGCGCGGGCACCGGCTACCTCGACCGGATCGGGGTGTTCGAGGTGCTGCGCGTCACACCGGAGATCAAGCGGCTGATCGTCGGCTGGGCGACGCAGGACGAGCTCCGGCGGCTGGCAACGACGCAGGGGATGCGGACGCTCCGGGACGAGGCGTTGACCCTCGTCGCCAACGACGTCACCACAATCAGCGAGGTCATCCGTGGGATCTACGCGCTGTAGGCAGCGGTGACCATGGCGACCTACCGGTACGCCGCGCTCGCCCCGGACGGCACAACGGTCCACGGGGCCCTGGAGGCCACGAGCCCCGGTCGCGCCACCGCCGCCATCGTCCAGCTCGACCTGCAGCCGGTACGCGTCGCCGAGAAGAAGAGCATCCTGCAGTTCGAGATCACGCGGAAGAAGGTGCCGCGACGGGACCTGATGCACTTTTCCCGCCAGATCAGCGTCTTCGTCCGCAGCGGCGTCCCGTTGCTCGACGCGCTGGAGACGATCCGCGACGAGGTGTCCAACAAGCTGTTCAAACGGGGCCTCGAGGACATCATCGAGTCCTTGCACGCCGGCGAGACGTTCTCCGTCTCCGCGGCGGCCCACCCCGAGATCTTCCCCGACGTCTACCTGGGGATGTTGCGTTCCGCCGAGGTGACCGGCCACCTCGACACCGTCCTCGAGGAGCTCGCCGACTACGTCGAGCGGGACATCGAAGCCCGGCGCACGCTGACGTCAGCGCTCGTGTACCCGGCACTCGTGCTGCTCATGTCGTTCGTGACCATCGGCGTGCTGACGGTGTTCGTCATGCCCAGGTTCCGGACGTTCTTCAAGGAGCTGAACGCCAAGCTGCCCGCCGCCACGCGGATCCTCCTGACGCTTACCAACTGGCTCGAGTCGACGTGGCCGCTGATCGTCGCCGCGCTCCTCGCCCTCGTGGTCCTCGTCCTCGCGTCCGGTCGGACGGAGTGGGGCAAGGCCCGCCGCGACACCTTCCTGCTCAAGGTGCCGGTGATCCGCGACCTCACGCAGCACGCCATCCTGGAACGGTTCTGCCGGGTCCTGAGCGCCATGGTCACCGCCGGTGTGCCACTACCCGAGGCGCTCGCCATCACCGCCGACGCCGCGAACAATGTGGTCTACCGAGCGGGCATCGCGACGGCGCGCGAGGAAATGATGCGCGGCGCCGGGTTCGCGGCGCCCCTCCGCCGGACGGGTCTGTTCCCGTCTGCCGTCACGCAGATGTTCCGCGTCGGTGAGGACACTGGGTCGCTCGAGGAGCAGCTGCAAACGGCCGCCACCTACTACGAGCGGGAGCTCAACTACCGCATCAAGCGGTTCACGAGCCTGCTCGAGCCCGCCGTCATCGTGGGCGTCGGGCTGGTGGTCGGGTTCGTCGCCATCGCGTTGGTGTCCGCAATGTACGGGATCTTCCGGCAGGTGCACGCATGAATTCGGGCCAGAGGGAAGGAGCGGCGCAATGGGCGCAGCGTCGCCGCTTCCGACAGGGAGAACAGGACTAAGGAGATCAAGTGATCGAACGGCTCAACCGGAAGCGTGGCGAGGAGGGCTTCACCCTCATCGAACTCCTCATTGTCATCGTCATCCTCGGGATCCTCGCGGCGATCGTGGTGTTCGCCGTCGGTGGCACCGGGACGAATGCGGCCGTCGCCGCGTGCAAGTCGGACGCGGCGTCCCTCGAGACCGCACTCGAGTCCTACAAGGCCCAGCAGAACCCGCCCGCGTTCCCCGACTCGCCGACGACCCATCAAGACAGCAACGACCCTGGATGGAAGCTCCTGCTGTCGCCGCCAGGGAATGCGTCCTCAAACACCCCGTACCTACGCACCGTGCCGCCCGCCGCGCATTACCAATTGTGGTGGGACACAAATGGGGTCGTGTGGGTACTCGCCCCTAAGGCCGACTACCCACCCGCAGCCGCCGGGCTGAAGGATGACGCGAACTTCGACAAGACGAACGGGGACGCGTGCAAGACGTATGCCTCCTAGCGCGGTGCGACAGAGTCCAGGGCAGGAGTACGGCTCCTGCCCTGGAGTGAGATAGGTACCTGGTCGATGTGGGGCGGGCCACTGTCGCAGCGGGACAAGCGACGCCCAGGTGGTCCCGACGACGGCTTCACCTTGGTCGAGGTCGTCATCACCATGGCCGTCATCGGGCTCATCACCGCCGCGCTCGCGGCGGTGATCATCGTCGTGTTCCAGAACGACCAGGGAGCGGCGACGGCGTCCACCAGCGCACGCGACAAAGAGCTCGTGGGCCTGTACTTCACCCGGGACATCCAGAGCGCGAGGTCCCTCTCCACACAGGGGCCGTGGGCGTGCACCTCGCGCGCACTCCTGGAGATCTCCACGCCGGAGTACACCGTCGACTATGTGGCCCGAAGTGGGGCGAACGGCCTCACGGGTACGCTCACCCGGCGCTCGTGCCGCCGCGGGGGAGCGTCGTCGAGCGACGACATTCTGGTGCGCGCTCTCGACAGTGCCGCACCTGCACCGACGGTCATCTGTGCGCCTGACAACTCCTGCATCGGGTCCAACGAGTCCGTCACGCTCACGTTCCAGCTCATCCACGAGACGCAGCCGTACTCCGTCACCGCCTACACCAGGGCGTCGGTGTCCCCGCCCACCACCCGCGGCTCCGACGGCGGCGACTGACGTGCCCGTCGGGCGTGACCGCAGCTGCACGTCGGTCGAGGGCGGCGAGACGCTCATCGAGGTCCTGATCGCGATCGCCATCATCGGCATCGTGGCCGCAGCGCTCGTGGGGGCGCTCCTGACCTCACTTGAAGGGTCGTCCGCCAACCAGCGGGCAGCGCAGGCCGACGGAGCGCTGCGGTCGGCCGCCGCAGATGTCTTCTCGTCGGCGGCGGCTCCGAGCGCATGGGACCCGTCGGGGTGCCTGTCGGTGCCGGTCCAGGTGCGCGAGCCGGTGACCGTGACGCCCGTGACACCGGCCGGTTCATGTGCGGGGTTCGAGGAGCTCGAGCTCACCCTCGACGGGAGCACTGCCGCACCGCTCCACATCTGGGTGCGCCAGCCATGAAGCGCACGCGCGGTGAGGATGGTGCCGCGCTGGTGCTGGCACTTGTCGTCGTGCTCGTCACCGCCGTACTCGGCCTGGCGGTGGCCAACCTGACGACGACGAGCGTGAGCTTCAGCAATGCTTCCGCGAGCGACCGGCAGCTCTCCTACGCGGCTGATGGCGCCGCCGACTGGGCGATCAACCAGGTGGCGCAGGCCTTGAACGCACCGCCATCGGACCCGCCACCACCACTACCGTGCGCGTCACCCGAGCCGTTCCCGGGGTTCACCGCCACCACGCTCACGGTCAGCTGCCAAGCGCCTCGGGGAGGCGACCGCCGCGGGAACGGCGGGTCGCAGGCGACGTACGTGTTCACCGTCACGGACGCGGTCGCACAGGTGACCTACCTGAACACGACCGTGGCCTTCGCTCCCGGTGGCGACGGGCTACTCCACGGCGTCGTCCAGTCGTGGGCTGAGCGTCCCACGAGATGAGCTAGTCCGAGGCCGCCACCTCGGACGCCCCCGCGATCACGCTCCCGATCTCGTCGCCGATCAGCTCGTCGCGCTCGAGCAGCGCGTCACGGAGCCCCTCGATGACGGTGCGGTTGCGGGCGAGCATCTCGCGGACGTCGACGTGCGCCCGGCCGAGGAGCGCCTCCACGCGCTCGCGCCCCTCGTCCGAGGACGCCAGCTTGGCCACGAGGTTCGCCTGTGGCGCGGCCACCGCCTCGTACGAGAACAAGGTCCCGTCCATGCCCATGGACCCGACCATCTGCGCCGCCAGCGTCGTCGCCGTCTGGAGGTCGCTCGCCGCACCCGAGGTGGTCTCCCCGAAGAACAGCTCCTCGGCCACGATCCCGCCCAGCGCGATCTGGATCAGCGAGTAGATCTCCGACCGCGACTTCAGCCAACGTTCCTCGGATTCCGAGTGGGCGAGCAGCCCGAGGGCGTCTTTGCGCTTGATGATCGACAGGACCTCGAGCTTGCGGCTCTTGCCGACCAGCCACGCCACCGCCGCATGCCCCGACTCGTGCGTGGCGATCGTGCGCCGCTCCGCCTCCGTGTACTCGACCGGCTGCGCGAGACCGATCTCCTCGGTCATCTTCGCCTTCTGGATGTCCTCCCAACTGAGGCGGTCATCACCGCGGCGCAGTGCCCACACGAGCGCCTCGTCGAGGACGTGCTCGATCATCACCGGCGAGTACCCGAACGTCATGGCCGCGAGGGCGTTGCGACGGCCGTCCTCGTCCAGCTCGGCGTCGTGCGCCTTGCGCGCCAGGTAGTAGTCGATGATCTCCCGCCGCCCGGCCCGGCTTGGGAGGTCGAAGGAGATCGTCCGGTCGAACCGGCCCGGGCGCAGCAGGGCGGGGTCGAGGTCGGCGGCGCGGTTGGTCGCGCCGATCACGAGGAAGTGGGCTGGGGGGACCCTGGGCTTCGGGACCCGATGGTCGGGCGGCAGGAAGTGGTTGCACTGCTCGGCCAGCCACCCCCGCACCCGCGCACCGGCAGGCGGCAGGTCGAACGACTGCAGCTGGATGAGCAACTCGTTGACGACGCCGGCGATCCCCTCGCGCTGGACGGCGCCGCCCAGGCCGCCCCGCGCCGCGCCGATGGCGTCGATCTCCTCGATGAACCCGATCGCCCCGCCTTCGCGTCGGGCGTACTTGCGGAGCGCCTTGAAGTACGACCGGATCTTGCGGTTGGTCTGGCCGTAGAACATCGACTGGAAGGCCGACGAGCTCACGAACAGGAACGGCACCCCGGCTTCCTTCGCCATGGCTTTCGCGAGGTACGTCTTCCCCGTGCCGGGCGGCCCTTCGAACAGGATCGCCCGCCGCGGGTTGCCGCCCATCAGCTCCCGGAACGTCTTGTGGGCGAGGAACAGGTTGAGCGTCTTGACGACCTCCTCGACCACGACCTCTGACCCCTTCACGTCAGCGAACGTGGTGTCGAGCTCCTCGGGCCGGAACAGCACGTGCGGCGAACGGCCGGCACCGACGAACGGCACGAGGAGGGCGCCCCCGAGCATGACGATCAGCAGGGCGACCGGGATGAACTCGATCTCGCGGGCCGTCAGCCTCGGCATGTGGAGCGGGTCATTAGTGAGCACGCGCCACCACAGGAAGCCGAACAGCGGGAGCAGGACGAGCAGCGCCTTGGAGAGCCGTGAGCGCCGGGCGCGCTCGCGGGCGTTGCTCACGTCGGCTTCGGTGACGACGCTGTGGCCGCCGAGCGCCTCGGCCGCCGACCGGTCCCGGTTGTCAGCGCTCATACGCCCCTTCAGTATGCGTCACGCCCGCACGCACACCCGGTATCCCGCCTAACGGACGAACTCCATCCGCAGCCCCTGGCTGTCCCACTCGGGGTCCTCGGGCAGGCGCTGCACGGCACGGGCCGCGATCCGTCGCGCCGTCCAGAGGCAGGCGGTGGCGTCCAGCAGGTGCTTCTCGCGCGCTCCCTTCACCTTGGCGTCGAGCAGCCGCTGCACGCCGGGGAGCCGGGCCTCGAGCAGCTCGCGGCGCTCCTTCCGCCCGACCGGCGTGCGCTTGGGCGAGGTCACGGGCTGGTCGCCGTTGAGCTGGTAGAAGCTCAGCTCGGGGTGGACTTCGTAGACCACGCGCTGCCAGTAGGGCTGGAGCTGCTCGTTGGCCTCCCGCGTGCTGTGCAGGTGGAGGCGGGCGACCGCGCTCACGCCCGGCAGGTCGGCGCCGCCGGCGAGCGCCGACCGCGCCGGGGCCGACGCGATGGCCGCTCCCCTCCGGGGGCCGAGCAGGCGGCGCGCCTCGCGCTCGCAGGTGCGGCCGCCCCGCCGCTGCTCCTCGAGCAGCCCGACGGGTGCGGCGAGGGCGATGACCTGGAACGCCGGCTTGTAGTCGAGGACGTCGACGAGCGCCGGGAACACGATGGGGTCCGACGGCGACAGGGTGATGCCCTGCAGCTTCCCGCTCGCCACCAACCACCCACCCGGGCAGGGGACGACCCCCGCCAGGGGCCGGTACGGCAGGACAGGACCACGCCCGCCCGGTCGTGACATCACGCCCCGAACGTTAGGTCAGGGCGGGGCGGTCACCGACCAGCGGCACGGACGACGACGCGTCCCGTGGTCTCTCGCGCCTCGAGGGCGGCCAACCCGGCCGGCAGGTCCTCGAACGGGAGCTCCGCGTGGACGATCGGCCGCACCCGGCCGGCATGGACAAGGTCGAGGATCCGGGCGTGCATGTGCTGCGCGTCCGCCGCAGACAGGAAGTTGTGGCCGGTGAGGCGCTTGACCTCGAGCGGGTCCTCGACGTACGCGAGGCAGACGCCGGCAAGCGAGAAGTTCCCGAACAGGATCGGCCGCGGGACCATGCCCTCGTCCTCGGCTCCGATGCCCGAGGCGAACCCGACCAACAGGTGGCGGCCGTTGAAGGCCATGCACCGGAAGGTGCGTTCGGTCACCGTCCCGCCGACCGAGTCGAAGGCGATGTCGGCGCCGCGGCCGCGCGTCGCGTCGAGCACCGCCTCGACGAAGTCCACCCGGCTTTGGTCGACCGCCACGTGGGCGCCGAGCTGGCGGCACAGCTCGGCCTTCTCCGCCGACCCGACGACGGCGATCACGGTGGCGCCGGCAGCCACGCCCAACTGGAGTGCGGCGGAGCCCGCGCCACCCGCCGCCGCGTGCACGAGCAACGTCTCGCCTGCCTGCAACCGCCCGCGCTCGTGCACGGCCAGCCACGCCAGGTGGAACGGCATGAGGATCGCCGCCGCCTCCGGCAGGGCGATGGTGTCGGGCATGTCGAAGGTCATGGCGACCGGGCACACGGCCAGTGAGGCGTAGCCGCCGAACGCGCCGCTCGGGATGGCGGCGACCCGTCGCCCGATGAGCTCCTCACCTCCCGGCCCTGCCGCCTCGACCCGCCCCACGACCTCCATGCCGGGCGTGAACGGCAACGGGGGCGCGACCGTGCGGTAACGGCCGTAGACCCCGTCGATGTCGTTGAAGTTGAGCGTCATGGCGTCGACCGCGACGCGGACCTCACCGGGGCCGGGCACCCGGACGTCGACGTCCTCGACCGCCAGGACGTCGGCGGGCACGCCATGGCGGTTGACGCGCCACGCTCGTGCGACGGTCATGCGCCGGCGATGTCCCCGGGCCGGAGCTTGCGGGCGGCGATGCCTGCGAAGCCATCGCCGCTCGTGTACGTGTCCTCGCCGCGCACGAGCCCGTTGCCGTCCATCGGCCACAGCACGGCCATACGCGTCTCGTAGAGGTACAACGCGTCAGGGTCGTCGACGTCGATCCCGCGCGCCTGCAGGGTGCGGCCCGGGTACGCCATGCGCATCGTGCCTTCGGTGACCACGCACGAACGGTCGACGACGAGGCGGTCGATATCGAGTTGGAGCTTCGTCGCGCCCGACGCGATGAAATCCGCGTAGAACTTGCGGACGCCTGCCTTTCCGACGGGATTGACCTCCGGGATATCGGGGGCCGAATACGCGTGGTACGCGACGTCGTCGGAAAGCGTGGCCAGCAGGCCGTCGAGGTCTCCTTCGGCCTCGGCCCGCATGTGGGCCAGTACCGTCTCGAGGTTGCGCCGTAGGACGGGGTCGCGCTCGGTCTCCAAGCGCTCCTCGACCTTCGTCCACGTCACCGCCTGGTCGATCACAGACATTCTCGCCTCCCTTTCACGGTGCCCGACAACCTACGCCGTGAAACGATCCGCGCCAATCCACGGTCTGAGGAGATGTCAGCCGTACATTTCTTTCCGGCAGCGCACTGCCGTTGCCGGAAAAGGGGGTGTCAACGCAATGACGGACGAACGGACATGGGAGCGGTTCGGTGCCATCACCGGCCTCGGTTTCATCGTCCTCACGCTGGTTGCAACCTTCCTCTACCCACAACAACCAAGGGTCGACAGCGCCCCGGCGGTCACGCTGAAGTGGGTGCACGACCACCACACGGGGATCAAGACGGGCATGGTCCTCGGGCTGTTCGGCGCCGCGCTGCTGTTCTGGTTCGTCGGCCACCTGCGCCACGTCCTCCACGATGAGCGCCTGTCGCCGATCGTCTTCGGCTCGGGCATCGGCCTGGCGGTCGTGTCCGCCCTCGCGGCGGTCCCCCTCGGCCTGCTGGCGTTCATGGACGCGCAGGGCGGCATCACGAGCCCCGACGTCGTACGCCTGCTCGGGGACCTCACGACCGTGCTGTACGCCGTCGCCACCGCCGTCACCATGGTGTTCCTGTTCGCGCTCGGGCTGGCCATCTCCCAGAAGGAGCTGGCGTCGCCGTGGCTCGCCTGGGTGAGCCTGTTGGGCGCCGTGCTCAACGGCATCGCCGTCGTCGAGTCGATGACCTTCAGCACCTATCACGGCGCGGCGTGGGCCATCCCCGGCTGGGGCGCGTTCATCGGCCTGCTGCTCGTCGTGCTCGGCATCAGCGTGTCGCTCCTGCGGGCGCGGGCTGTCTCGCCCGACCGCCCGACGGTGGTCGCCGCGGCGGCGTGAGCCGCCCACGTCGCGACGCCATCGCGACGTGACCACCACTCGTGCGTGCGCGGCGTACGGGGCGCGGCCATTCCCGGCGCGCCCCGTACGCTGACGCGTATGGCTGACCTCGTCCCCATCGTCGACCTCACCTCGAGCGGCGCACCCGCACAGCTTGATGCCGCGTGCCGGTCGGTCGGGTTCATGTCCGTCCTCGGCCACGGCATCGCCCGCGACGTGATCGACGACATGGTCGCTGCCACCGACGAGTTCTTCGCCCTTCCCCTCGACGAGAAGCTCGGCTACCGCTCCCCCCGGCCGGAGATCAACCGCGGCTACGCGGCAAAGGGCACCGAGGGCCTGACCTACAGCCTCGGGGTGGACGGGCGGCCGCCGGACCTGTTCGAGGCCTTCAACATCGGGCCGGACGAGGTCCCACCGGGGGTCCCCGCCGACCGCCCGGAGTTCGCCCCCAACCTGTGGCCGGCGCGCCCCGCCGGCCTCCGGGACGCTCTTGTGCCCTATTTCACTGATGTTGCGGCCCTTGCCCGCCGAATTACTTCAGTGATGGCCCTCGCCCTCGGCCTTGACGCCACGTTCTTCGACGACAAGACCGACCACTCGACCGACACGCTCCGCGTCAACCACTACGAGCGGGGTGCCGGCGAGCCGGCGCCCGCCCCAGGCCAGCAGCGCATGGGCGCGCACACCGATTACGGCATCGTGACGGTGCTGTACGCCGACCGGGTGCCGGGGCTCGAGATCGTCGGCCCGGACGGGCAATGGCACGGCGTCCTCCCCCCGGAGGGTGCCTTCCTCGTCAACCTCGGCGACCTGCTCGCCGAATGGACGAACGACCGCTGGCGTTCGACGCTCCACCGCGTCGTACCGCCACCGACGTCTTCCGAGGGCCCCTCCGTGCGCCGCTCGATGGCCTTCTTCCACGACGGCAACTACGACGCCGTGATCGAGTGCCTCCCGACGTGCTGCTCGGCGGACAACCCGCCGCGCTACCCGCGGGTCACCGCGGGCGAGCACCTCATGGCCAAGCTGCTCGGCCCCCGCACCCTGACCGCGTCGGATGCCATGTCCACCATGGGGGCCCGCGCCGATGCGGTCACCGGCCCTGCCTGAGCGCGACCCCGGGTCACGCCTCCGGCTCCTGATCGGCGCCGCGGCGGTGCTCGGCGCCGCGGCGGGCGCGTCGGCGGCGATGTGGTTGCGCATCGACCGCAGCGAGCTGGCGCGCGATCTCGTCGCGATCGGGCTGCTCGGCGCCGCCGTCCTTGCCGCGACCCTGGGGCTGCGGTTCCGGGAGCAACAGCGGTGGCACCGGCTGGCCGAACGCGCCCCGAAGCCGGCGGTGGCCGGGTACGTCGGCGGCCTTGCCACCCAGGCGGACGTGGCCCGCGAATTCGTCGGCGCGGACGCGGCCGCCATCGTGTGGACCGAGCAGCCCCGCGGGGCGCGTGTGGCCGCGGTGGCGGGCCCGGTCCCGACCGGTTGGGCCGCCGGCGCGACCGTCGTGCTCCCCGAGACGGCACGGGGTTGTGCGGAGATCGGGGGCGCCACGGCCACCGCCCACGCCCTGCGCCTCGCACCGCACCGCTCCGGCGCCCTCGTCGTGTGGTCGGGGCGCCCCACACGTCGGCTGCACCGCCGTCTCGCGCGCGCGGCGCGCGCCGGCTCCACCGCGATCGAACAGGCGCGTCTCGACGATGCCGAGCGCCGGTCCCGGCTCGGTGCATCCCATGCCCGGCGCCACCTGGCGATGCTCGTCGGCGCCAGCGCGACGCTGGCACGCGCCATCGACGACTGGCAGCCGGCGTTCGACGCGCTGGCGGCGGAGATCGTTCCCGTGCATGCCGACTACTTCGCCCTCGACATCGTCGGGCCGGCGGGTGAGCTGGCGCGCGCTGTGGCCGCGCACATCGATGCAGAGGTGGCCTCGCTCACCGTCGCGCCTGACCGCACGTGGCCCGAGTGGCGCGCCGACCTCGGACCGGTGCTCGAACACGGCGAGCCGCGCATGCTCAGGGAGAGCAAGGACGCATCTGCGCACCTGACGCAGCTCGGTCTGCAGTCGCTCGCCCTGATCCCCGTGCGCGGCCACGACGGCGTTGCGGGAGTCCTCTCTGTCGGTACCGTCGCGCCGCGGCGTGGCCTGCGGCCGTCGGACGTGCAGGCGTACGAGGAACTGGCGTCGCGCTGCGCGCAGGCGCTCGAACGGGTCACGCTCTATCGCGAGACGCAGGCGTCGGCGCGCGCCGCGCACATGAGCGAGCGGCGGCTGCAGGCCCTGTTCGAAGCCTCACCGCTTGCGATCATCGAGGTCGACCCGTCCGACGACCTGCTGTCGGCGAACCGGGCGGCCGTCGCCCTGTTCCGATGGCCGCCCCCGCCGGCCCCGAGGCTGCTGCCCCCCGAGGTGAAAGGCGCGTTTGCCGCGCTCCGGTCCCGGTTGGCGGCCGGGCAGGCGGTCGTCGCCGACCGGGCGCAGGTGCAGTGGCCGGACGGGACGGGGTCGAGCCTGTCGGTGGCGGCCGCCGTCCTCCCTCCCGGCGGGCTCGTGTGCATCTTCACCGACATCACCCAGCGCGAACTGCTCGAGCGCGAGCTCCAGCAGAAGCAGCGCATGGAGGCGCTCGGGCGCATGGCCGGAGGGGTGGCCCACGACTTCAACAACCTGCTCACCGTCATCGTCGGCTACAGCGACTTGTTGGCCACGCGGCTCGGCACCGAGGACCCCTCGTACGGAGACGTCGACGCCATCCGCGTCGCCGGCCAGCAGGCCGCCGCATTCACCGAACAGCTGCTCACGATCAGCAACAGCCGCCGCGGCGAAGCCCGGGCCGTGGACCTCGCCGATGCCGTGCGCACCCTGGAGCCCGTGCTGCGGCGCCTCGTCGGCGACGACGTGCGCGTGGTCATCGACGCTGAGGAGGAGACCGGCGCCATCGCCATCGACGCGGGCCAGCTCGAGCAGGTGGTGCTCAACCTCGTTGTCAACGCGCGCGACGCCATGCCCGACGGGGGCACCGTCACCATCACTGCGTCACGCGGGTGCACTGCCGATGGGGCCCCGGTCGTCGAGCTCACCGTGCGCGACACCGGCGTCGGGATGGACGCGGCGACGCTCGAACGGTGCTTCGACCCGTTCTTCACCACGAAGGGGCGCACCAAAGGGACCGGCCTCGGCTTGGCGACGGTGTACGGCATCGTCGACCACGCCGGTGGTGAGATCAGTGCCGAGAGCACGCCGGGCGCGGGGACGGTGTTCCGCGCCACGTTCCCCACCGCCGCCGCCGTCGCCGCGGGCCAGGCCCCCGCGCCGGCCGCCCTCCCGCAGCATGTCGGTGACGCCCGCACCGTGCTGTTGGCCGAAGACGAGCGGGACGTGCGCGCCTATGTGCGCACGGTGCTCGCCGACGCGGGCTATGACGTCGTCGAGGCCGATGGCGCGACTGCCGCGCTGAACATGGCCGCGAGCTTGACCAAGTCGCCGGCGCTGCTCGTGACCGATGTGCTGATGGCCGGGATGGGCGGGCCCGAGCTGGCCGAGGCGCTGCGTGCCGACCACCCGGGGCTACCCGTGCTGTTCGTCTCCGGCTACGTGGAAGACCACCGGCGCGAGCAGCTCCAGCAGGGGACGCCGGCGAGCAGGTTCCTGGCCAAACCGTTCACGCCGGCGGCGTTGCTCGCCGCCGTCGCGGGCGTGATGGAACCCGCGGGAGCGCCCTACGACGCGTCGAACCGGTAACCGACGCCGCGCATGGTGATGATCCAGCGCGGGCGGTCGGGCTCGGCTTCGATCTTCAGCCTCAGCCGCCGCACGTGCTCGGTCACCGTCGCCGGGTCCTGCCACTCCGACGACGACGCCCACACCTCGTGGAGCAGCTCGTCGCGGGTGTAGACGCGCCCGGGCGAGGCCGACAGGAACGCGAGCAGGTCGAACTCCTTCGCCGTCGTCGGCACGAGTTCACCGCCGACGCGGACCTCGCGTGCCGCGAGGTCGATCTCGAGGGGGCCGAACTCGCGCGTTGTGGGCGCCGCCCGCCCGGCCCGGCGCAGGACGTTGTCGATCCTGGCGGCCAGCTCGGGGTACGAGAAGGGCTTGACCACGTAGTCGTCCGCACCCGTCCGCAGCCCCCGGACCCGGTCGGGCTCGGCGCCCCTCGCCGTCACCAGGATCACTGGTACGTCGAGGTGCTGGCGGACCGAGCTCAGGACCTCGAAGCCGTCGGCGTCGGCCAGGCCGACGTCGAGCAGCACCACGTCCGGCACGTCCGTGCGGAGCCGGGCGATGGCCGCCGCCGCCGTCGTGACGCCGTCGACGACGAACCCCTCCGCGCCGAGGACGCGCGCCAGCAGCCCGAGGATCGCCTCGTCGTCATCAACAGCCAGGACGCGGCCGCGTGTCGTCACGGGTGCTCCCTGTGTCGCGATCGCCCGATCTCCTTCGATAACGCTCACCGTACGCCCTCAATCGGTAGGGCGACGCCTCTCCGTGAGCACCGGCGCCGCGGCCTGGCCGTGGCTCGCCTCGACCACGGTGTGGATGCCTCCGCGGACCAGCCAGTCGGTCGTGACGGTCATGTGGCGGGGCTCGATCGCCGCCACCAGATCGTCCAGGATCCGGTTGGTCACGTCCTCGTGGAACGCCCCCTCGTCCCGGTAGCTCCACAGGTACTGCTTGAGGCTCTTCAGCTCGACGATCGAGGCCCCCGGGACGTAGCGGACGGTGACGGAGGCGAAGTCGGGCTGGCCGGTCACCGGGCAGATGCAGGTGAACTCGCTGCTCTCGCAGCGGACCTCGTAGTCACGGCCGGGGTGGGGGTTCGGGATGGCGATCAGGTCGCGGGAAGGCTCGAGGGGCATCGCTGCATTCTCGCCGAGCGTCAGATCGGCTCGACCACGAGCCCGGCCAGGTCGGGGGCGAGGACCACGGACCGCCCCGGGACGCACTCCTCGGCCAGCAGCTTCTCCCCCGCCACGCGGACGTCCTCGGCCGACTCCGCGTCGCAGACGGCGAGCAGCGCCGGGCCGGCGCCCGACCAGCACGCGGCCCGCGCGCCGGCGGCGACCAGCCCGGCCAGCAGCCGCGGGGCCTCCGGGAACAGCGGCGAGCGCTGGCGCTCGTGGAGGCGGTCCTCGGTCGCCTCCGGCACCAGGAGCCGCCGGTCGGCCAGGCCGGCCACGAGCATGCCCATGCGGCCCAGGTTGAAGGCGGCGTCCGCGTGCGGGACGGTCGCGGGCAGGGCCATCCGGGCCTGGCGGGTGTGCAGCGGCCGGTCGGGCACGACCACGACGAAGGCCAGGCCGTCGTCGAGGGGGAGCCGGGAGGCCACGGGCCGGCCGGCGACCATGGTGGCGGTCACGAGGCCGCCGAGGACCGACGCCCCGGCGTTCTCGGCGTGCCCGTCGATGCGGGCGCCGACGGCGAGCGGGTCGGCCGACCCCGCCGCGGCTGCGGCGGCGACGGCGAGGGCGGCAGAGGAACCCAGCCCGCGGGCGACCGGGATGGCCGATCGCACGGTGATGTCGAGCGCCTCGGTCCCGGCAACGTCGATGGCGACGCGGGCCGCGAGATGGGTGCGGTCAGTGGGGAGGTCGCTCCCCTCGCCCTCGGCGCGCACGCGCAGGCGCTCGGCCGGGCGCACCTCGACTTCGACGTGGAGCGCCAGGGCGACCGCGAGCGTGTCGAACCCGGCCCCGAGGTTGGCCGACGACGCGGGGCACCGCGCCCGCCTGCCCGCGACGCTCACGCGGCGGGGGCCCGGCGCAGGCGCCGCGTCATGTCACCGGCGGCGCGGCGGCCGCACCGGAGGCGGGGGGCATGGCCGTCACCAGTACCGGCGACGGCGCCCGCCCGTCAAAAGGGAGACCAGCACGGCAGCGGCCCCCACTTCGAGCAGCAGCGTGATGATGCGGTGGTTCTCCGGGTAGCGGTACAGCGCCCGGGCGATGGCCCACCCGATCACGGACCCCAGGATGCCGACCAGGATCGTCCCGAGGCACCCGATCGGCGTGCGCCCGGGGACCACCAAGCGACCGAGGGCGCCGATGATCAATCCGCCGATGACGACCGACAGGACGAGGAACACCCGACGATGATGCCGCGGCCAGGCCGTCAGCGTCGCCCATAGGCGAGCGGGGCGCGGTACGAGGCGCCCTGGAACGGCCGCCCCGTGCGGTGGGCGTGGCGCCACTGGATGGAGATGCGCGGCGCGACGGCGCGCCCGGGGAGGTACGCGACGGAGTGCTCCCAGTCCGCCTGGCACCGTCCGCCCATCACGATCAGGTCACCGGGGCCCGGCGTCAGGTCGTGCGTCGCCCCCTTGCCCGGCGAGTGGTCGTAGCGGTTCGCCCGGGGCCGCAGCAGCCAGGGCCGCCGCGCCCCGAGCGTGAGGATGGCGACCACGGTGTCGTCGAGCCACCGCATGTCGGTGTCGCGGTGGAACGCCTGCCCGTCGCCGCCGTCGCGGTACTGCATCATCCCGAAGCCGTCGAACCGGACGCCGTAGGTGCGCTCGAGCGCGCGCTGCGCCTCGCCCAGCGCCGGATGGGGCAGCGGCCGCCCGCGCCGCCACGCCGCGCCGAGGCGGCGCTCCTCGACCCAGTGGTCGTAGCGGAACAGGCGGCTCGTCTCCCACGCCACGCCGTCGCGCAGTGCGGCGAACAACTCGTCCGCGCCCTCCATCCACCCCCGCGCCACATCGACCCACGAGGTGGCGTCGAGGGCGAGGCGTTCCGGTGCGACGTGGTGCACCCCCTCAGTGTTGCTTGCCCTGGAGCGCTTCGAGTTCTTGTACGGTCATGAGCACGGCGCGCGCTTTGGAGCCCTCGGACGGGCCGACCACCCCGGCGCGCTCGAGCAGGTCCATGAGCCGGCCGGCACGGGAGAACCCGACCCGCAGTTTGCGCTGGAGCATCGACGTCGACCCGAGCTGTGACCTCACCACAAGGTCCATGGCCTCGGCCAGGAGCTCGTCTTCGTCGTCAGCGGCACCCGATCCGCCCGCGGTCAGGTTCCCCATCCCGTCTTCGCCCTCGACGCCTTCGACGAAGACCGGCGATGCCTGTCGGCGCCAGTGGGCCACGACCCGGCGGACCTCCTCCTCCGAGACCCAGCAGCCCTGGATCCGGCGGGCCACGCTGGTGCTCGCCGTGAGGAGGAGCATGTCGCCCTTGCCGACCAGCTTCTCGGCGCCCTGCTGGTCGAGGATGACCCGGCTGTCGGCGAGCGACGAGACCTTGAACGCGAGGCGCGACGGGATGTTGGCCTTGATGACGCCGGTGATGACGTCGACCGACGGCCGCTGCGTCGCAATCACGAGATGGATGCCGACGGCGCGCGCCATCTGCGCGATCCGGCAGATCGACTCTTCCACGTCACGCGCCGCGACCATCATCAGGTCGTTGAGCTCGTCGACGACGACGAGGATGAACGGCAGGCGCTGGTACTCGCGCGGCGTGTCCGTCGAGAGGTACACCGGCGGCGGGACGAGCTCGCCGCGGTCGTAGGCAGCGTTGTAGCCGGTGATGTCGCGCACGCCGACCTCGTGGAGCAGGTCGTACCGTCGCTCCATCTCGGCGACGACCCATGCGAGCGCGTTCGCCGCCCGCTTCGGGTTGGTCACGACCTGGGTGAGCAGGTGCGGGACGCCGTCGTACTGCCCGAGCTCGACGCGTTTGGGGTCGACGAGGATGAGGCGCACCTGGTCGGGCGTGGCGCGCATCAGGACCGACGTAATCATCGAGTTGATGCAGCTCGACTTCCCCGCACCCGTCGCGCCGGCGATCAGGATGTGGGGCATCTCCGCCAGGTTCGCCATGATGCCGCGGCCGTTGATGTCGCGCCCGATGGCGACCTCGAGCGGGTGCGTGGCGCGGCGGGCATCGTCGCTGCCGACGATGTCGCCGAGGCTGACCAGTTGGCGCTGCTTGTTCGGCACTTCGACGCCGATGGCCGACTTCCCCGGGATCGGCGCCAGGATGCGCACGTCCTCGGCGGCCATGGCGTAGGCGATGTCTTTGGAAAGGCTCGTCACGCGCGCGACCTTCACGCCCGGCCCGAGCTCCAGCTCGTAGCGCGCCACCGTCGGGCCCACCGTCATGCCCGTGAGGCGCAGGTCGACGCCGTGGTCGTGCAGCGCTCGTTCGAGCGTCCTGCCGCCCTCCTCGATCGGGCGGCGGTCGAGCTCGGCGGTCTTGGTGCGCTTCAGGCATGACGCGGGCGGCAGCCGCCAGACCACGGTCCCGGCACCGGGCGCCAGTTCGATCTCGAGCTGCTGCGTCGGGCGCGTCAGGTCGATGGTCGCCGGCAGGCGGCGGTCCGGCGCGGCGGGTTGCGCGGTGCCCTCGACCTCGTCGGCTTCGTCGTCGACGTCATCGTCCGCGTCGTCGCCCTCATCGTCGATCTCGTCCTCGTCCTCGTCCTCGGCCCCGTCCTCGGCCTCGTCGGCCTCGCCGTCGAACGGGAGATCGTCGAACCAGCCGGCGCTCGCCCCGTCGACGACGGCGCCCGCGCCGCCTGCCGCGCGCTCGGGAGGGTCGAAGAACGACGTGGTCCAGTCGGCGACGGCCCGGCCGCCACGGGCGAGGCCACGGCCGGCGAGCGCCATCCCCCGGCCCACCGCGGTCGCGCCCGCCCGGGGCCCCCGGTCAGCGGCGAGCAGCGCACCCACGGCAGCGATCGCCAGCAGCACCATCGTGGCGCCCCACGTGGCGAGCACCGCGTGGAGGGGACCGGCCGTGAGGGCTCCGGCGTACCCCCCGGCCCGCTCGATGGCGTGGCGCGGCCCGCTCACCGGCGGGCTCCCGTGGGCCAGGTGGAGCAGGCCGGCGCCGGCGAGGGCGAGCAGGGCACCGCCGGTCGCCCGCCGGCCGGGGTGCTCGTCGGCCTCGCCGACCACCACGAGGGCCACACCGATCCCGACGAGGACGACGGGCAGCACGACGCGCCCGCTCCCGACCACGAGGCCCCCGCCCGCCCGCAGGGCCCGGCCGAGCGGCCCGGTGAGGTCAGCCCAGGTGCCGAGGGCGTCGAGCAGGCCGGCGAGCACGAGCAGGGCACCCCATGCCTCGGCCGGCGGGCGCCCGACGTGGGGGACCTTCCACCGTGCGTGGCGGGGAGGCGGGCGGCGCTTGCCTTTGGCCGTGCGGGCCCGGGTCGAGGTCGCCATCAGCGCACAGTTCGCACTTCAGTCACAATGACCCCAACGCTAACAGCAGCCCCAGGCGCCAACGCGGTGGGGTCGAGCGGTGGTGCTGGCACGAGCGCCACCACGCATGCCCGCTCCCTGTCCTCGGCCGTCGTGTTCGTGGACACTGTCGGGCCAGTGGGGGCATCGTGGCTGGTCCTGCGGGCTGAGGCCCGGCGCCGGTGGCGCTCGTGGGTCGCGCTGGCTGCGCTCGTCGCCATCACGACGGGCTTCGTCCTGGCGGCGGCCGCCGCCGGGCGGCGCACGGCCTCGGCGTTCCCCCGGTACCTGCGGACCTACGGGTACGACCTCTACACCTACGGCGAAAAGCCGCTCCCTGCGCTGGCGGCGCTTCCGGAGGTGGCGTCGATCGTGCCGGTCCCCGGGCCGGCGAACGGCGCCGCAACCTGCGCGTGCCGGACGCCGTTGCGCGCGAACGAAATCAGCGTCGCGTTGATCGCGCCATCGGTGCTGCCCCACGTCGCCAAGCTGGTGAGCGGCCGCTTCCCCGACCAGGCGCGGTCAGACGAGGCGCTCGCCTCGTACACGCTCGCCAAGGACGAAGGCCTCCACATCGGGAGCACGGTCCGACTGCCGTTCTACGCACCGTCGGAGACGTTCGGGAACTCCGCACCCCATGGCCCGGTGGTGACGCTGCGCATCGTCGGCTTCGGTGCTGCAGAGGCCGACTTCCCCGCGGTCGGGACGCCGAGCTACACGCTCTACGGAACGGCCGCGCTGGCGCGCGAGCTCAACCCCCAGACATCCGTGTACGCCGCGTACGCGGTCCGCCTCCGCCACCCGTCCGACTCGCCACGCTTCCAGCGCGACGCGACCGCGCTCGGCGCGGTGGGGTTCGGCGGCCAAGAAGCGGCGACGTCGGTGCGCGACGCCATACACCCGCAGGCCGTCGGGTGGTGGGTGCTCGCGCTGATCGTGGCGCTGGGTGGGCTGGCGGTGATCATCCAGGCGCTCAGCCGGCAGGCGCAGGTCGAGGCCGACGGCAACCGCGCGCTCGCCGCGGTCGGGATGCGCCGCCGTGACATCGCCCTCGTCGGTATGGCCCGCGGAGCCCTCATCGCGGCGGCGGGCGCGGCGGCCGGGGTGGCGCTGGCCTACCTCTTGTCGCCGATCGCCCCAGTCGGCGAGGCGCGCATTGCCGAACCGGCGGCCGGGTTCGCCTTCGACGGCTTCGTCCTCGGAGCCGGGGCGCTGGGCGTGTTCGTGCTCGTCACGCTCGCCGGGATCTGGCCCGCCGTGCGGTACGCGGGGGCTCGGGGCACGTCAACGGCTGACCTGCCGAGCCGTCCCTCACGGGTCGCCACCGGCTTGCTGGCGCTGGGCGCGCGGCCGCCCGCCGTCATCGGTGTGCGGAGGGCGCTCGAACGCGGGCGGGGCCGTACCTCGGTGCCCGTCGGCAACGCTCTCGTGGGGGCGGTCGTCGCCGTCGCGGCACTGAGCGGCACGATCGTGTTCGGCGCCAGCCTCCATCGCCTCACATCGACGCCGCGGCTTTACGGGCAGGCGTTCCAGTTCTGGCTCAACGGGATGGCCCAGAGCGACGTCGACCCGGCAATCGGGGCCCTGCAGTCGACACCGACCGTGAACGCGATCACGCTCGGGACGTCGGGCACGGTCTCGATCGACGGCAAAGCGACGGACGCCATCGCCGCTCAAGCCGTGCAGGGCTCTGTCCTCGTGTCGACGGTGAAGGGCCGTGTGCCGTCTGCCGAGGACGAGGTGGCCCTCGCCGTGAAGACGCTCCGGGACGTCGGCGCCCACATCGGGTCGACGGTCCGCGTCACGGTCCCCTCGAGCAACGGTGGCGAGCAGACATCGACGTTCCGTGTCGTCGGCGAGGCCTCGTTCCCACCCGACTTCGGGGTCGTGGGGCTCAACCGGGGGGCGGTCTTCAGCATCGACGGGTTCGTCGCCGCGCAATGCGCACCGGGGGCGTCGGACGCGTCGTGCCGCCAGGCGGCGCGCCACAACCTGCCGTACGTGGTCCTCGTCGGCATGAAGCCCGGGCCCGAGGCGCGCCGGGTCCTCGCCGGGTTCGCCGCCAAGTACCCCAACAGCGTCAACTTCCCGGTCACGCCGGCGAACCTGGTCAACTTTGGCCAGGCGGTGAACTTCCCGCTGATCCTGGCCGTCCCGGTCGTCCTGTTCGGGCTAGCGACGATCGTCCACCTGCTCGTCGTCACGGTGTCGCGGCGCCGGCGCGAGGTCGGGCTGTTGAAGTCGCTCGGGTTCGTCCGCCGGCAGGTCGCCTCTTCGACGGCCTGGCAGGCCACGACCGTCGCGGTGATCGGTGTGGTCGTCGGCATCCCGCTCGGCCTCGCTGGCGGACGGGTGGTGTGGAGGGCGTTCGCCACCAACCTCGGCGTGGTCCCGTCGCCGAGCGTCAACGTGTGGAGCGTCGTCGTGCTCGGCATCGGGGTCCTCGCCGCCGCCAATGCCCTCGCCATCGCGCCGGCCGTCGCCGCGGCAGCGGCGACTCCAGGGGCCGCGCTGCGCACCGAATAGGGCGCCGCGGCGCGGGGGCTTCCGTGGGCGGCGGTTGCCGTGGGGCGGTGGCGGTGGGGCGGTGGCGGTGGGGCGGTGGCCTCACGTCGTCGGCAGTTGCGGTGGGCGGTGGCCGTACGTCGTCGGCGGTTGCGCCCCGGCGGTCCGCCTTACGTCGTCGGCGGATGCGCCCCGGCGGTCCGCCTTACGTCGTCGGCGCCGTCGGGCCGGCAGTGGTCGCGGGCGATCCCGGGGCGGTCGTCGTCGATGACCCCGGCAGCGACGGGACGGCCTGGCCCACCTTGCAGACGCCGCTCGCGTAGCTGTCGAACCGCCCGACGGCGTCGGTCAGCGCCTGCCCCTCCCTGGCGTTGACCGCGGCCAGCGCGGCGCGGGCGTCGCTGGTGTGCTGGAGCTCGCTGACGAGGTCCTGATACGCGGTGGCGATGGTCCCGAGGTCGGTCTTCACCGACTTGCCGTTGACCGTGTCCGCCTTGGGCGCCTCGTTCGCCAGTGACTTCACGCTCGTTGCGACCCCGGGGACGATTTGGAGCAGGGCCGTGCTGTTCTGCGTGGCGGCGTCGTTGAGGGCGGCCGCCTGCGTCGCGAACGCGGAGACGTGGTTGCAGAAGGGCGAGCCGGCGCCGACGGTCGGCTTGATCACGGCACCACCGGCGCAACCGGCAAGGGCGACGACGAGTACGGCACCCGCGACAATGGGGACGACGCGCATCGAGTTACGGCAGGGCGGGGTCGGACATGGGCGTTCAGGCTCCCACAACGGCAGTGCGGGTCACACTTCCATGACGACGGGGACGATCATCGGGCGCCGCCGCGTCCGCTCGTTCACGAACCGGCCGGCGGCCTGGCGCACATGCCGGCGCAGTGTCTCGTAATCGATCGCCCCTTGCGCGGCGGCCTCCTCGATGCTCAGCGTGATGACCTTGCGGGCCTCCTCGAGCAGGCTCTCCGCCTCCGGCGCGTAGACCCACCCGCGCGTGATCACCTCAGGCCCGGCGACGATCTCCCCTGTGCGGGCGTCGACGGTGACGACGACCACCACGACCCCCTCTTCGGCGAGCACGCGGCGGTCGCGCAGTACGCCGCGCCCGACGTCGCCGACGATGCCGTCGACGTACAGGTACCCGGCCGGGACCTCACCTGCGAACTCGATGCCCTCGTCCGTGAGCTCGACGACATCGCCGTCCTCGCACAACAGGATGCGATCGTCGGGGATCCCCATGGCCATCGCCAAGCGCGAATGGTGGGTCAGGTGGCGGAACTCGCCGTGGACCGGGATGAAGTACTCGGGCCGCGCCACGGCGAAGAGGGTCTTGATCTCCTCCTGCTTGGCATGGCCGCTCACGTGGACGGCGGCGAGACCCGAGTGCACGACGTCGGCACCGAGGCGGTG
>Ga0070741_10005798_pt1 | contig 27034 bp, 25 predicted proteins | sample Coa_R1_4_FD_66440 | JGI IMG/M metagenome (GOLD analysis project Ga0070741, IMG submission 66440) | Surface soil microbial communities from Centralia Pennsylvania, which are recovering from an underground coalmine fire - Coalmine... | ecosystem: Environmental > Terrestrial > Soil > Unclassified ...
GATATTCCGCTTCACGGAAGGAACGGAAGACGGAACGGACGAGCTGTGCCATAAGCTGCTCTCGCTCGGCGCCTTGCAGGATAGCCGCGAGATCACGGACGACGTGGTCAGCATGGCGATGACGGATCTCTCGCGCATGGATGAAATTTCCCATCGGTCCATGAAAGGCGCCCGCGCGGAAGGAAGCGATTCGGACCTTGCGTCCATCGAGCAGCTGAGCGCCGTTCTCGAGGCCAAAGTCGCGAACGGCGAGGTGGAAACCGAAATACGTCTGCCGGAGCGGGCGGCGCGATCGAACGGCGGAGCGGCGTCCGCGCGCCCGGCGTCGCCGGCCGCGGCGCTGCCGAAGGTATTGGTTGTCGATGCGTCCGCCGCCACCCGGGCGGCGCTTGCCAAAGCCTTGGTCAAGGATTGCCGGGTTGTCGAGGCTGCCGATGGCGAGCAGGCATGGAAGATATTGCTCGAGCAGGCGGATATCGGTCTCCTGGTAACCGATCTCGCCCTGCCGAATCTCGGCGGGCATGAATTGATCAAACGCGTGCGCGCGGCGGTCGCTCCACCTCATCTGGTCGGCATGCCGATCATCGTGTTGACGGGGCCCGAAGCGGCGGACGCCAAGTTACGGGTGTTGATGGCGGGCGCCAACGATTTTGTGCTGAAGAATGTCGATCCCGGGGAGTTACGGGCGCGGATACTGGCCCGCCATCGCCTGAGCAAGATGGCGGCGCGCGCTTCCGTTCGCGCGGGCGAGAAGACCTTGCGCGGCGCTGCCCCGCGGGTGGTGCCGGAGGGGAAAAGTCCGCAGCGCGCGCCCCAGCCGAAACGAGCGACGGCGCCGTCCGGCGCAAAACCCGCGTCGCCGCGAGCGGCGGAGATACACACGCTCAGGGCCGATCCCCGGTTTCCCGCCGGCGCTTCGCCGCGTCCGCGCGACCCCGCGCATGAATCATTGATCCAGCACGTGTACCGTATCAGTTCGACAACGACTATCACCCTGAGCGCGACGCTGCTCTTGGCGATAGCCATTCTCGCCATCATCTACGTCGGCCGCGGAACGCCTCCTTCCGAGCCGGCGCTCGAGCAACCGCCCGCGACCGCGCGTCTCAGCGAAAGCCCGGCGCCGGGAAACGAAACCAGTCCGACCGAGACCGAGAAGCCGGCGCCATCGACCGAGCCGGCGGCGGAAAGTCCGGCGCCGAAAGCAGCGCCGCCGAGCGCGCCACCGCGTCCGTCAACAAGCGGATCGGCCGCGACGCCCACCCCCGCGCCTTCTTCGACGCCGAGGGACACCGCATCTTCCCCTAAAGTGAAAAGCGAAACCGATTTGCCGAGCAAAGCCGAAGGGAATCGCGCCGATGCGGTCGCGCCTGAGCCCGCGACACCTCCTCCCGCCGCTGAGAATCGTTTGGACGCCGCTCGCGCGGAGAACCCGTCCCGGCAACCGCCGGCAGCACCGGCACGGCCGGCGCCTACCGAGCGGAGCGTCGCGCCGCCAACGACGATCCAGCCGTCGCCGCCGACCGAGGCGATGACGGGCAATGAAGAGACCGCGGCGGCGGAGCGTCCGGCAGTCACGGCGCCGCCGGCGGCCCCGGTTCCGGCGCCAAGCACGCGCATTTCGAAAGACGAGCTGGCGTCGTTTCTGCGCCGGTTCGCGTCCGTTTACGAAGCGGGGGACCTTGATCAGTTTGTCGCCATGTTCACCGACAACGCTCGCACCAACGACCGGATCGGCCGCAAAGGAATCCGCGAGGATTACGACGCGCTGTTTCGCGCGACGGACTTGCGACGCATGAAGCTCGGTGAAATCAGCTGGGAGGTCGAGGGCAATCAGGCGTATGGATGGGGCGACTTCGAAGTCAACGTGCGCCGCTCCGTGGATCAGGAGGCGTACGCCTACACCGGTTCGATGACTTTCGTGGTCGAAAAGCAGGACGGTCGCTTACGTATCGTGCGGCTCTATCATGGACAACGGCGCGCCGAGCGATAGCGCTCGGCCGCCACGCTGGTGGGACGAATAAAAATGATTGACCGTGCCGATTTTCACAGAACACGAATCGCGGCGCTCGCGCTGGCCTTGCTGTTGCCCGTGGCGCACACGGCGTATTCGTACGACCTTTATGCGCGCGCGATAGGCGAACCGCCGGAGGCGCCGCCACCGACGAAGAAGCCGGCGCCACCCGCGCCCACGCCGCCCGCCGCCAAGCCGGTGCCCGCGCCGACGCCGGCTCCGGAAACAACGGCGCAAGCGCCCGAGGAGCCGGTGCCGCCGCCGAAACAAGCGGATCAGAATCTCAAGACAAAGATACTCATCGGCGCCGCTGTCGCGCTCGGTCTCGCGGCGCTCGGCGGGGGCGGTGGAGGCGGAGGCGGCGGCAGCTCGGCGCCGGCCAGCACGAGCCTGCGCTCTCCGTAACCGTCTTTCGTTCAACGGGCGGGACACCTGCGGTTGTCCCGCGTTAACAATTAGAAAACCGGACATCGTCCGCTGAGCTTGTATCGCCGTGACACATTAGTAAGTCGCTCCGCGTCACAACGGACTCTTCGGTATTGCCTCACGGCGACGACATTGCTCGGTGTTCTCGTTCATGCGCCTACGACGCTCGGCGAGCCGAGCCTGATCGGCCAGACCGGGCTCGTGCATATGCCGGACGCGAGGATCGAGGGCGACGGCGTGCTGCGCTTCGGAACGTCGTACGAGGATCCGTACTTTACGCTCTGGAGCAGCGTCAGTTTTTTTCCGCGCCTCGAGTTGTCCGCGCGTTATATCAAGATCAATCGCGTTCCCGGTTTTGCGGATGCGCCCGAGCTCGGTGACTATCGCGATAAAGCCTTCGATGCCAAGCTTCTGCTGCTCGAGGAGTCGCAGTTCGCTCCGGCGATCGCTTTCGGGACTCAAGATTATATCGGCACCAGACTCTTTCCCGCCCATTACGTGGCGTTCAGCAAACGGGTGGGGGATTTCGATTTCACCGCGGGTTACGGAGAGCGGCGCATCGACGGTCTGTTCGGCGGTCTGCGCTACAGCCCGTCGGCGTTGCCGGGATGGAGTCTCGTCCTTGAGCAAGACGCGAACGATTATCGGAGAGATTTCCGCGCGGACGTCTCCGGCGTGGGACAGCGGCCCGGCGGCTTTACCTACGCGCTCGAATACCGGTCGGGATGGTACGGGACGCAATTGTCGTTCCAGGATGGCGACGTCGCCGGAAACGTTTACGTCGCCATTCCGCTCATGCAGCGCGAATTCGTTCCGAAAATCGATGAACCCGCGCCGTACGATATCGTGACCCCGCGGGCGCCCGCCTCCGAGTGGGGCGCCGATACGCGCTACGCCGCGACGCTCGCGCAGGCTCTCGATCGGCAAGGATTCTCCGACATACGCCTGCGGCTGCAAGGGAACATGCTCGAACTCGCCCTCGCGCACGGAAGAATTTCGCTCGTCGGCCGGGCGGTCGGCCGGGCGGCGCGCACCGCCTTGCGGCTCGGACCGAGCGATATGAACCGGTTGCGCATCACCTATACGGCGAACGAACAACCGCTCCTGACGTACGAATTCCACGATATGACGGTGCTCGCGCGCTATCTCGCGGGAAGCGCCTCGCGCGACCAGTTGCAGGCCGCGAGCGCGATCACGTATGCGTCGAGCGAAATTGCCGGAGAGCTATATCGCGATGTCGTGCTGATGCGGGACGCGGATGATGCCGAGGCCGAACGTGCCGGTCGTTTTCTCACCGCGCCGCGGCCGGCCGAGCCGTATTTGGGATTCGGTTTGGCGCCTTTCAACGCGCGTATCTTCTTCAACGACCCGGGCGCGCCGGTCCGCTACGATACCTTTTCGGTCCTGACGTACCGCCATCGGTTCGAGCGCGGTTTGTTCTTGAACGGCGCGGCGCGGCTGACGTTGTTCGAGAACGTCAGCGATATTCGACAACCGTCCACGAGTCTGCTCCCGCACGTACGCTCCGATATCGGCGAATACCGGCGGGAAGGAGACCGCTTGCGCCTGGATTCACTCCTGCTCAACAAATACAGCACGCTCGGCGAACGCGTGTACGGAAGATTATCGGCGGGCTACTACGAGGAAATGTACGCGGGCGCCGGCGGACAAGTATTGTACCTCCCGCCCACGGGGGACTGGGCCGCGGACGTCGCCGTCGACGCTCTGAAGCAACGGGCGCCCGGCGACGCGTTCGGATTTCGCGACTACGCCGTTGTTACCGCGATCACGTCGCTGCATCGCCGGTTTCCATCGTACGGTGTGACGGCGACGGCGCGCGTCGGGCGGTTTCTGGCGAAGGACGAAGGCGTGCGGTTCGAGCTCAAGCGCCGCTTTCGTTCCGGCGTCGAAATCGGCGGCTGGTATACATGGACAAACGAGAAGGACATTACCAATCCCGGCACGCCTGAGAATCCATATCACGACAAAGGCCTCTTCGTTTCCATTCCGCTCAACTCGATGTTGACCCGGGATACGCGAGACAGCGCCGGCATGGCGCTGGCGGACTATACGCGCGACGTGGGGCAGCTGGTGACGTCCCCGGGCGACCTGTATCGATTGATCGAACGGTCGCTCGTGCTCGACAGCTCCGAGCACGATCTCTTAACCGATTTCACCCGCTAAAGCCCCCACTCGACCTGATTGTTACTCGTTAAGAAGCGCCGGTAGTATCGGTTCGAACAACGTGTTCGCAACAACAATTAATGAGTACGTAATGCGCCATCTCTTTTGTTGGCGGCTGATTCTCGCCGTCGTCTTCGCAGCTCCAACCGCGCTACTTTATGGCGCCACTTCGCTTGTTCCGACGCCCGAACAATTGCAGCTCTTGAAGCAATTGCCTCCCGCGCAGCGCGATCTCTTGCTCAAGGCGCTGAAAGAAGAAGTGCTTGGAGCAAAACCCTCGCCGACCGACGATGCCGAGGAGCAGGAAAAAGACGGCAAGCAAGCGGGGCCGGAAAAGCAGGAGCCGTTCGAGCGCGTTGTCCGTCTGCAAGCGGGAGATACCTTGCTGATCAGCTTCAAGCCGATCGAAAAGCCGGCCGCCGACCCGAAGCGCGAGAGTGAAAAGGAAGGTGCGCTTTCCCAGGAGGAGAAGGCGGTGCAACGGGAGCAGCGCCGGGAACAGGAGCGGTTGCGCCAAGCGCTATTGCCGCCCGAGCCGGTATTTGTTCTCGATCAATTCGGCGCGCTCACGATAAACAATATCGGGCGCTTCGTGCTCGCGGGGCTGAACGAATCGGAGGCGGCCGAGCGCCTGGCCGCCGAACCCGCCTTCAGCGGATTGCGCGTGCGCGTTAAACGCCTGCCTATCGAGCCGGAGCTCAAGCGCTTCGGACTCGATCTTTTTACCGGAGTGCCGAAGACGTTTGCGCCCGCGGCGGACATTCCGGTTCCGGCCGACTACGTCGTCGGCCCCGGCGATACGGTTGTCGTACAGCTTGTCGGCAAGGAAAACGCCGAGCATCAATTGGTCGTGACGCGCGACGGCATGCTGCTGTTTCCCGGTATCGGCCCCCTCGCGGTCGCCGGGATGAAGTTTTCGCAGCTGCAGAAGGAGCTCAGCCGGCGGGTGGAGCGGCAATTTATCGGCACGCATGCTTCCGTGACGTTGGGGCGGCTGCGCTCCATACGCGTGTTCGTTCTTGGCGACGTCGTGCGCCCCGGTTCCTATACGGTGAGCAGTCTCTCGACGCTGACGAACGCGCTATTTGCGAGTGGCGGCGTCAAACCCATCGGATCGCTGCGCGACATCCAGCTGAAACGCGGCGGTGAAGTCGTAACCCGCCTAGACCTCTACGATTTACTCTTGCGCGGCGACACCCGCGGCGATGCTCGCTTGCTCCCGGGCGACGTGATTTTCGTTCCGCCGGTCGGACCCGTGGTCGGCGTGAGCGGGCGGGTACGTCGCCCGGCTTTCTACGAGATCAAAGACGAAAAGTCGATCGAGGACCTGATTGGCATGGCGGGCGGGCTGCTGCCGGACGCTCTTGCCCGTAGCGGTCGCCTCGACCGTGTCAGCGAAAAGGGTTCCCGCTCGGTAATGACGCTCGACCTCACCCAACCGGACGGCCAGAACGTGCGATTGCAGGACGGCGACATCGTTCGGGTGTTCGCGGTGGCGGAGCGCGTCACACAATCGGTGACGCTCAGCGGATGGGTGCTGCACCCCGGCAATTACCAATGGCAGCCGGACATGCGCCTGAGCGATCTGATTCCGTCGCTGAACGCGCTGCGACCGCAGGCCGATATTCATTATGCGCTGGTGAAACGCGAGCGCCCCGCCGACCGTTACCTGGAGCTGTTGGGGGTGGATCCGGCGAACGCATTGCAGAACCCCAAGGGTGACCAGGACATCGTTCTTTCTCCTCAAGACGAGGTTCGGGTTTTCGGAGTGCAGGAAGACCGCGCCGCGTTGCTCAAGCCGTTGCTCGAGCGCGCGCGGCTCACCTCATCGCCCGTCAATCCCGCGCGGGAGGTCGGTGTCGATGGCGCCGTTCACCACCCGGGCCGCTATCCGTGGTCCGCCGCCATGACTGTTTCCGACCTGATTAACGCCGGCGGGGGATTGACGGAACGGGCGTATACGCTCGAAGCGGAGTTGACGCGCTATACAGTCGCGAACGGAAAGTCGCGCGCGCAGACGCGCCAGCTCATACGACTGGTACCGGGCAACGATAATAGCGGCGCCCAATTGAAGCTGCAGCCCTACGACCAGCTGGTCATTCGCCGCACACCTCGATGGGAGGAAGAAGGCACCGTCGAGATTGTGGGAGAAGTTCGCTTCCCCGGGCGCTACCCGATCGCGCCCGGCGAACGTTTGAGCGACGTGCTGCGCCGTTCGGGTGGAATGACGGACACCGCCTACCCGCGCGCGGCCGTTTTCTTGCGCGAGTCGGTGCGCCAGCGCGAGCAAGATTATCTCGACCGTCTCGCCACGCAACTCGAGCGGGATCTCATCGTGTTCAGAACCGAGGGGCCGGAAGTCGGCGTCCGAAAAGATACCGCGTTGTTAGAAGGGGAGGCGTTGTTGCGACAAATGCGGGCCACCAAGGCGACCGGCCGGATGGTGATCAAGCTCGAGGATGTCGTCGCTGACAATGGCGGGTACGATATAGTCATGCAACCGGGCGACAAGCTCGTCATCCCTCCACGACCCGATGAGGTGACCGTGCTTGGCGAGGTGTATTACCCGACGTCGCACGTTTATGCCCGGGGTCTGACTCGCGATGACTACGTCCAGCAGAGCGGCGGAGTCACGGAGCGTGGCAACAAGCGCGCGGTCTATGTCGTCCACGCCGACGGATCCGTCAGCCCACCGAGCGGCTGGTTCGGCGGCGACGTTACGGTCGGCCCGGGGGACACGGTGATTGTGCCGGTGAAAGTGGATCGTATCGGTAATCTCAAACTCTTCACGGACATCAGCACGATCCTCTATCAATTGGCGGTGACGGCCGCCGCGCTTCACTCGATCAATGTATTCTGATAAGCCGCGCGGGCGGGAGATTTCGCCATGACCGATCTCAAATCCGTGGAAGCAAGGAGGCCGGGTGCGCAGGACGTTCCCGTCCTCTTGGGCGCGCCCTATGCGTTCTATCCCGGGGACGACCGCGATGACTCGATCGATTTGTTGGAGCTCGCTCGGCTGTTTTATCGCGAGCGCCGGTTGATCACCGTGATTGCGGCCGCGTTTACGCTGATTTCGCTCATCCCGGCGCTGACGCTGCCGCCGAGATATCGCGCCGAGGCGTTGTTGGTCCCCGTGACGCCGGACGGGAATGAGAACACGTCGACGTTGATCGGCCAGCTTGGGGGTATCGCCGCGCTGGTGGGGGGGTACGTCGGAACGGGAAAGGACCGCAGCGCGGAGTCGATCGCCACATTGCGTTCGCGCTCGTTGGCGATCGATTTTATTCGCACGCAAAATCTCAAGCCGCAGTTATTTCCGACGGACTGGAATGACGTGACCCGAGAATGGCGCGACCCTGCCCATGTACCGACCGATCTCCAGGCCTATCAGACGTTCGACTCGCAGGTGCGGACAATCGTTGTCGATCGCCAATCGGGCATGGTATCGCTTCAGATCGAGTGGCGGGATCCGGTGCTCGCGGCTGCATGGGCCAATCGCCTGGTAACGGCCGTGAATCAACGCCGACGAGAGGAGGCGATCAGTGAAGCGCAGCGGAGCATTAAATACGCGCGCGAGCAGCTTGCCGAGACGAGCTCTATCGAGACTCAGCAATCGTTGTACCGGTTGATCGAGGCGCAAACGAAGACCATTGCCCTCGCGAACGCTCGCCACGAATATGCATTCCGCGTCATCGATCCTGCGGTACCTCCCGAGACTCCCATCCGGCCGCGACGCATCGCGATAATCGGTCTTGGCCTTGTAGTCGGCCTCTTGACAGCCATTACCGTGGTGCTGCTCCGCCGCGCCTTCATGCGAGAGCGAGCGCTAATGGAACCGGCGCCCTAGTCCGTCGAGATCCGGGGGTGGTCCACACGGGCGACATGGCGAGCGGCGCGCTCATTATATAAGTACTGAGGCGGCGGATCGGCTTGCGCAGGCGTGCCGTTCGTGGCCCTCGGCTTTCGGCGCGAATCTCCCATGATTCCCCGGCCGGTTACCGCCGTTATGCTAGTCTTTTGTTACTAAACCCTCGAACAACGCAGCCAACTATTTCAGGTCGACGCGTGTACAGCCCTGTTCTTTCGGTGCCAGCGCGACGCGTTTCCGGATGGGTTGCCGAAACCGATCCCAAGTACGCGCGCGCCTGGCTCGATTCTCTCCCGTTAGCCGATAGCGCCGAAGCGGCGCGCGAGATTTACCAGGCGCTGTACACGGTGAACCGCGTCGATCTTAAGGTACAGCCGCGGCTCGAGCTGATGGCGCTGTACGGTCCCGTGATCAGCACGATATGCAGCGGCTTGCAGACCCATCTGTTGCACGCCGCGCCGCCGCTCGGCCCCAAAAAGCGTCAGCTCGCGGAGTTCATTCGCCGTCTCCATATCGAAATGGCCTATGGCTACAAGTGCTGCTTACGCGATCTGAGCCGCGCCCGCATGTTACTGGGGCGCAAGTCCCGCTCGGTCGCCTGTATCGAGCGGGCGCTTTTTCATTTGAGCGAAGTGCTGCTGCGTTCGTATTCGGTTTATTTGCCCTATCCGACTTCCGTATGGCGAGAAACGCACGAGCTGTATCGGCTGGCCGAGTCGCTGGGTGCGGTGGACGAACCCGTCGAGTTAGGCGGCGAAAGCGCCACCTCGATAACGGTGGGAGAGCGCTACGTGCAAACCTTGTTGCTCGGGCTCGCTAATCCGTACCAGCTTCCCCACAATGCCGCGCAGCAATTGCATGCGTTTCTCCTGCAGTGGGCAAAGCAAGCCCGCATCATTACGGCCCCCGAACCCGGGGATGTCGCCGGTTGTTTTTTGATCGATCTTGCCGCAGACGCTCCGCCGGTTCCGTTTACCAAGAGGGCGCACGAGCTCGAGAGCAATACTCGGGTGCTGCATACGCGAACGCTTCTGCATACCCTGCAACATTTTGTCTCTCGTCTCGAGGCCGGCGAGCCGATCGAGAAGCTCGGACTTGGCGTTGATTGTCTCGACAGCACGTGCATCGATCTTCTACGGCGGATGAGCCGCGCATTGGGAGAGAACGCGCGGCGGCGGTTCGCGCGGCGGCAGCAGAGTGCGAGTGTGTTCGTCTGCGTAGGTTTGAACGCCATCCATTTCTTCGCCAACGGTCAGCGACCTTTCGGCACCTTCGCGCACGCTTTTCCCTGGCTCGACAAGCCGGGCCGGCTGGTGGAGGCGGCCGACGTCGCTTTTGTGGAGCTGGATGAAGGCGAAGATAAACCCGACGCGCCCTCTGTTCCGTTGAGCGATGCGCTCGCGTCCTTGCCGGCGGAAAATTACCGGGTGGACCGCTGGCAATTGCGCGACGTCGGACCGCAAGGCATGTCGCTCGCGCGCTACGGTGATGGAACGCCCATCCGGGTAGGCGAGCTGATCGGTGTGCAACAGCCAAACGACCTCGGCCGTTGGCGTGCGGCAGTTATCCGGTGGGTCAAGAGTCCTGAAACCAACAGTGTCGAGGCGGGTGTGGAAGTCCTGGCCGCCGCCGTCGTTCCTATTGCCGCGCGAGTTCCAGGCAAGTCCAGCGCGGCGCCGGGATTGCGGTTGCCGGCCGCGGAAGTCATGCAGCGCCCGGCCACGCTCATTATTCCGCGCGGCGTATGTCAGGTGGGGGATGCGCTCGAACTGATCGAGGAAGATGCCGAGATTCGGCACGTGCGTGTTCTGCGGCTGGTGGAACGGACCGGTGCGTTCGAACAGATGGTATACGCGGAGACGTTGCCGGCTTAACGGGCCGGCTAGCGCTCCTGGTCCTTCGCGGTTTGCCGCTCCAGTTTCCAGTCGGGCGGAAGGCACGCGCGAATATGCCGTAGCATCTCGCCGAAGATCTTCGGATTCCCGGCGACGAGTAAGCCGGTGCGCAAATGTTCCTGTCCTCCCAGTGGATCCGCGACCAGTCCGCCGGCTTCTTCAATCAGCAAACAGCCGGCCGCCATGTCCCAGCTACGCAGCCCGAACTCCCAAAATCCGTCAAACCGGCCGCAAGCAACGTGTGCAAGATCGAGCGCGGCCGAGCCGGCGCGGCGCACGCCGCTCGTTTCTCGCGCCACGTGACGGAAGACGCTGATCCACAGTTCCAGGTATTCGCTCGATTTGAACGGGAATCCCGTGCCGAGTAGCGCACGCTTGAAATCATGAGTGTGGCTGACACGAATGCGCCGGTCATTGAGGTGCGCGCCTTGACCGCGGGACGCGGTAAAGAGCTCGTTGCGATGCGGATCGAATACGACCGCCTGCTCCAGGCGGCCCTTGTGCTGTAACGCGATCGACACGGCATAATGTGGGTAGCCGTGTAGAAAGTTGGTGGTTCCGTCGAGCGGGTCGATGATCCAGCAGTATTCATCTCCGGAATGGCCCCCGGTCTCCTCCGCCAGGATGGCATGGTCGGGATAAGCGCGCCGGAGGATATCGATGATTTCGCTTTCCGCCAGGCGATCCACTTCGGTGACGAAATCGTTGTGTCCCTTCGCCTCGATCGTCAGCCGTTCCACGCGGTCGGCGTTGCGCAGAACAATATTTCCTGCGCGGCGCGCGGCTTTAACCGCCGTGTTGAGCATGGGATGCATCAGGCCGTCTCGATTGCAAAAGCATGAAGGCGCGGCATTGTATAAGCTGCGCATACCGGTTAAAAGGCAACGACTTCGGGTTTCTAATGGCACTGCTGGCGGCGATCCGCACCGTGCTCATCCAGCCCACCCATCCGGGTAATGTGGGAGGGGCCGCGCGCGCCTTGAAGAATATGGGGCTCGAGCAACTCTATCTGGTTGCCCCGCGCAACTATCCGAGCCCGGAGGCCAAGGCCCGCGCGGCCGATGCCGGGGATGTATTGGATCGCGCGATCGTGTGTAAGGATCTCGACGAGGCGATCGGCGCCTGCCACTTTGTGGTCGGCACGACCGCTCGGTCGCGGCGCATCGATTGGCCGGTGCTCGACCCTTCGGCGTGTGCAATACGGCTATTTGAGGAGGCTACCCAAGGGCCCGTGGCGGTGCTTTTCGGGCAGGAGCGACGCGGTCTGACCAATGCGGAGCTCGACCGCTGCCATGCCCTGGTGCGCATACCGAGCAGCCCTGCGTATCCCTCGTTGAATCTTGTCTGTGCGGTGCAAATTCTCGCCTACGAGATCTATCGATCCAGCTTGGCGCACAGCCCGCCAACCGCGTCTCCGGCCGAACCGCCGGCAAGCGATGAAGAGATGGTGCGCTTCTACCGCCATTTGGAAGACGTGCTGCGCGCAACCGAGTTTCTGGACCCGGCCAATCCCCGCCTGTTGTTGAGGCGCCTTCATCGCTTATTTAATCGTGCTCGTCCGGACCAGAACGAGATAAATATCCTCCGGGGCATACTTACTAGTATTGAACGAAAATTGGGAAAGCTTGACAGAAACAGTACGGAATGAGCTTAATTCGCGAATGCCCATGCTTACCCGTTTACGCGCTTACGTTCAGAGCATTTTCGAGAGAGACCCGGCGGCGCGCTCGACGTTCGAAGTGCTCACGACCTACCCTGGCGTTCACGCGCTGGCACTGCACCGACTGGCCCATTGGCTCTGGAACCTGGACCTGAAATGGCTGGCGCGCTTCCTGTCGCAGACAAATCGCTTTCTCACTGGGATTGAAATACATCCGGGAGCGAAAATCGGCCGCCGGCTCTTCATCGATCACGGCATGGGGGTCGTAATTGGGGAAACCGCCGAAGTAGGCGATGACTGTACGCTGTATCAAGGAGTCACCCTCGGCGGGACAAGCTGGAGAAAGGAAAAGCGTCATCCCACCCTCGGCAATAACGTAGTAGTAGGTGCGGGCGCTAAAGTGCTCGGCCCCCTTCGAATCGGGGATAACTCGCGGATAGGTTCCAACTCCGTCGTCATTAAAGATGTGCCGGCTAACGCCACGGCGGTTGGGATTCCGGCTCGGATTCTCGGCTCCTCTAGGCGGACTCAGGAGGAATCGCCGGAGGAAACGACGCAACCATCCGGCTTCTATGCCTACGCTCAGCCGCCGCAGATGTCCGATCCCATGGCAAAAGCGATAGACGGACTCCGCGATCAGGTGCAGCAGATGGAGGAAAAACTCGCGAACTTGCTAAAACAGCTTGAAGAAAAAGGCACAAATACAGCAGAACGCCAGCATTCCTCACGGGAAGTGGAGCCCAAGAAGGTCCTGAGGAAGGAATCGAATAGTTGATTGATTTAATCGGGCATGTACAATTCAGAGTATGAAACTTACTACCAAGGGTCGTTACGCCGTCACCGCCATGCTCGATTTGGCCCTGCACTATGACAAGGGTTCGGTGACCCTCGCGGACATCGCCCGCCGACAAGGGATATCGCTGTCCTACCTGGAGCAGCTTTTCGCCAAGCTGCGCCGGGGCGGCTTGGTGGAAAGCGTTCGGGGCCCGGGAGGCGGATACAATCTTTCGCGCCCGCCTGCTCGTATCGCGGTTGCGCAGATCATCGTCGCGATTAACGAAAACATCGATGCGACGCGCTGCGGCGGCGAGCGGAATTGCCAAGGCGATGAGCCGTGTCTGACTCACCAATTATGGGAGGACTTGAGTCACCGCATTTATGATTTCCTGAGCGGGATAACGTTAGCCGATCTGGTCGCCCGGCCGCACGTGCAGGAGGTTGCGGCGCGCCAGGAAGCGCGAGTCCATTTCATCGTTCCTGCACGAGAGGTAACGGGGTAATGGCCATCACGCTTACTAATGAAGCCGCCAACCGCGCGAAGGCTTTTCTCGCGCGCCGAAGCGCGGGAACTGTCCTGCGGCTCGGAGTAAAGCCGACGGGTTGTTCCGGCAATACATACGTCATCGAGTACGCCGATGCCATAGGGCCCGACGACCAGGTGTTTGAGAGCCAGGGAGTCAAAATTGTCGTCGATCGGAAGAATTTGATTTTTGTCGATGGCACCGAGATCGACTACCAGCGCCAAGGACTGAGCGAAGGGTTCCGCTTCAATAATCCCAACGAGAAAGCTCGCTGCGGCTGCGGCGAGAGCTTCACGGTTTAAAAAACCCGTTTTCCCTAGAGACATGATGCGAAAAGTTGACCCGCTTCTTTAATGAGGACTAAGATAGTCCGGATTGAGGGGAGCGCATATATATGCTGCGAATGAGCAAGCTTACCGACTACGGGACTGTGGTTATGACCTACCTGGCGAAGGAGCACAGCCATTTGCACGCCGTCAGCGAAATCGCCGCACAAGTGCAAGTAGCGGCGCCGACGGTGAGTAAAGTTCTAAAACGGCTGGTGCGCGAAGGGTTAGTGGTTTCTCATCGCGGCGCGAAAGGAGGTTATAGCCTCGCGCGCCCCGCCGAACAGATCAGCATGGTCGACATCATCGATGCCCTCGAGGGGCCGGTGGGGTTGACCGAATGCGGCAGTGCGCCGGGCCTGTGCTCGCAGGAGTCGTCCTGCTCGATACGGACGAATTGGCAACGCATTAACGGAGCGGTTCGGGGCGCCTTAGCGGGCGTGACGCTCGCGGAAATGGCGGAACCCGAACCGCCGCGTTCGAACGGTGCGCCGGTTCGATTTTACGCCAAGCAGGTAAACGCACTGTGAAACCGACGGTATCCAGCGCGAGATAGGAAGAGACATGGCTACGTCAAATCGCGAAGTTGAAGAGCTGATCGGCCGGCAATATCGGCACGGCTTTACGACGCTGGTCGAGGCGGATTCGCTACCGCCGGGTCTCAACGAGGATATTATCGGCGCGCTTTCGGCGAAGAAGCAGGAGCCGGCGTTCATGCTCGAGTGGCGGCTGAAAGCCTACCGGCACTGGCTCACGATGAAAGAGCCGAAATGGGCGCACGTGCATTATCCCCCGGTCGATTTCCAGTCGATCATTTATTACTCGGCGCCTAAATCGCAAAAAGATCGGCCCAAAAGTCTCGATGAGGTCGATCCGAAGCTGCTCGAGACCTACGAGAAACTCGGAATTCCGCTGAAAGAGCGCGAGCTGCTCGCCGGCGTCGCCGTCGACGCCGTCTTCGACAGCGTCTCGGTCGCGACGACGTTCAAGGATAAGCTGGCCGAGCTCGGCATTATTTTCTGTTCGTTCTCGGAAGCGGTGCAGAAGTACCCTGACCTCGTGCAGAAGTATCTGGGTTCGGTCGTCCCCTATACCGATAACTTCTACGCATCGCTGAACTCGGCCGTCTTCAGCGACGGTTCGTTCGTCTATGTGCCGAAAGGCGTGCGCTGCCCGATGGAGCTGTCCACGTATTTCCGCATCAATGCGTCGAAGACCGGCCAGTTTGAAAGAACTCTCATTGTCGCGGACGAAGGCGCCTACGTGAGTTACCTCGAAGGGTGCACCGCGCCGATGCGCGACGAGAACCAGCTGCATGCGGCGGTGGTCGAGCTCGTCGCGATGAAGGACGCGCAGATAAAGTATTCGACGGTGCAGAACTGGTATCCGGGCGACGAGCAGGGACGAGGCGGCATTTACAACTTCGTCACCAAGCGCGGCGCTTGTCGCGGCGACAGCGCCCGCATTTCCTGGACGCAGATCGAGACCGGCTCGGCGATTACCTGGAAATATCCGAGCGTGATTCTCGAGGGCGACAACTCGGTCGGCGAATTCTATTCCGTCGCGCTGACGAACAATTATCAGCAGGCCGATACCGGCACGAAGATGATCCATATCGGCAAGAACACGCGCAGCACCATCGTATCGAAAGGCATCGCCGCCGGGCACGGACAGAACGCGTATCGCGGGTTGGTAAAGGTGTTGAAGGGCGCGCGCGATGCGCGCAACTACACGCAGTGCGATTCGCTGTTGATGGGCGATAAATGCGGTGCCCATACCTTTCCTTACATCGAGGTGAAAAACCCGACCGCAAAGGTCGAGCACGAAGCGACGACGTCGAAAATCAGCGAGGATCAGCTGTATTACCTGCGCCAGCGCGGACTCTCGGCGGAAGACGCGGTCTCGATGGTCGTCAACGGATTTTGCAAGGAAGTTTTCAAAGAGCTGCCGATGGAGTTTGCGGTCGAGGCGCAGAAGTTGATCGGCGTGAGCCTGGAAGGAGCGGTGGGGTGAGGCGGATTAACGTCGGCGAACGCCCGGCATAGCGCGAACTGAGAGCGGAAATGTTATCGATAAAGAATCTACACGTAAGCGTGGAAGGCAAGTCGATCCTCAAGGGCATCAACCTCGAGGTGAAGGCGGGCGAAGTGCACGCGATCATGGGCCCGAACGGCTCCGGCAAGAGCACGCTGGTGCACGTGCTCGCCGGGCGTGAGGGCTACGATGTGACGGCGGGAGCCGTGACGTACCTCGGCAAAGATCTGTTGGCATTGCGCGCCGAGGAACGCGCCCGCGAGGGAATATTTCTCGGGTTTCAGTATCCCGTCGAAATTCCCGGCGTCAGCAATATTTATCTGCTCAAGGCGGCGCTCAATGCCATTCGCAAACATCGAGGCGAAGAGGAGCTCGACGCAATCGATTTTCTCGCCCGGGTGCGGGAGAAACTGAAGCTCGTCGAAATGAAGGAAGACTTTATGTACCGCTCGGTGAACGAGGGATTCTCCGGCGGCGAGCGCAAGCGCAACGAAATATTGCAGATGGCCGTTCTTGAGCCGCGTTTGGCGCTGCTCGATGAAACGGACTCCGGGCTCGACATCGACGCGCTCAAGATCGTCGCCAACGGCGTGAATGCGTTGCGCACGCCGGAGCGCGCGGTCGTCCTGGTGACGCATTATCAGCGCCTGCTGAATTACATCGTGCCCGATTACGTGCACGTCCTCGTGCAGGGCCGTATCGTGAAATCCGGCGACAAGAGCCTTGCGCACGAGCTCGAGCGCCGCGGTTACGGCTGGGTCGAAGCCGAAGCAAGAGCATGACGCAATGAACGGCGAAGTAGATACCAGAGGCGACTATCTGCAAGCGATCAGGACGCTCGAACACGAGCTGCCCGGTCGCAATTCCTGGATGAAGGATTTGCGCGCGGCCGCGGCCGCGCGTGTCGAAGCGGTTGGCTTTCCCACCGTGCGGGACGAAGCCTGGAAGTACACCAACCTCGCTGCGCTAATGCGCCAGCGCTTTTTGCCGATCGCCTCCGCGCCGTCGTTCGCGAACGAGCAATTGGAGCGTCTGCTGCCGGACGGCTTGGATACTTATCGACTGGTGTTCGTGAATGGACGGCTACGTGCGGATTTGTCGAGTCCCACGCTAGGCAACGGTGAGGTGGCGAGCTCGCTCGCGCAGCAGCTCCGCGACCATCCCGGCGCCTTGGAGCCGCACCTCGGCCGCGTTCTCCCGGACGCGATTCATTCCTTCGCGGCGTTGAACACCGCGTCTTTCGTCGACGGCGCCTGCGTGCGTCTGCGGGCCGGCGCCACGCTCGAGCGTCCCATTCATCTCATTTATGTCGGGGTACCCGAAGCGCTGGTGCAGCCGCGTACGTTGATCATCGCCCAGGCGGGAAGCCGCGCGACGATCGTGGAGCAGTACGTCGGCGCGGATGGAGATCGCTACTTTACGAATGCCGTAACCGAGGTTGTGTTGGAGCAGGGCGCGTCGATCGAGCACTACCGCCTGCAGCAGGAGAGCGGACGCGGCTTCCACATCGGCGGGCTCTACGTCCGCGGGGAAGCACAAAGCAGTTTCACCTCGCATGCGATCGATCTCGGCGGGCTGTTGGTGCGTAATGATTTGCAAGTGGCGCTGAACGCCGTCGGCGCGGTTTGCACCTTGAACGGCTTGTATGTCGCCGATGGCCGCCAGCACATCGATAACCACACGTGCATCGATCACGCAAAGCCGGGCTGCACGAGCCGCGAGTTCTACAAAGGCGTGCTGGACGGCCGGGCGCGTGCGGTGTTTAGCGGCCGCGTGGTCGTGCAGCCGGACGCGCAACGAACCGACGCGGAGCAGGTCAACAATAATCTGTTGCTTTCCGAAGATGCGGAGATCGACACCAAGCCGGAGCTCGAAATTTACGCCGACGACGTGAAGTGCAGTCACGGCGCGACGGTCGGGCAACTCGATCTGGATCAGCTGTTTTATTTGCGTGCGCGCGGCGTCGACGACGCGGCGGCGCGCGATCTGCTTACTTTCGCGTTTGCGAACGAAATCCTGCAGCGTTTACGCCTTGCGCCGCTGCGCGCGACGCTGGAGCGGTTGCTGACGACGCGCTTGCTGCAGGGCCGGGGGATCCGGGAGTTGGAACTGCTATGACACGGGCGGTCAATGAAACGACAGTAAAGGTGCGGGCACCTGCCGACTCTGCGTTTGACGTGCAGCGTCTGCGGGCGGATTTTCCGATCCTCGCGGAGCAAGTGCACGGTAAGCCGCTGGTGTACCTCGATAACGCCGCAACGGCGCAGAAGCCGCGTGCCGTCATCGATGCGATCGCGCATTACTATCGCCATGACAACGCCAATGTGCATCGAGCCGTGCACACATTGAGCGAGCGCGCCACCGCCGCGTACGAGGGCGCGCGCACGAAAATCCGCAAATTTCTCAATGCCGCCTCGGATAAAGAAATCATTTACGTGCGCGGTGCGACCGAAGGGATCAACTTGGTCGCGGCGAGTTGGGGGCGCGCGAACGTTCGGGCCGGAGACGAAGTGCTCATCACGGCGATGGAGCACCATTCCAATATCGTCCCCTGGCAGCTTCTGTGCGAGCAGGTGGGGGCGCGGCTGCGCGTCGTGCCGATAAGCGACGAGGGCGAGCTCGTCATGGAAGACTTCGAGCGCCTGCTGACCGGGCGCACGCGGCTCGTCGCCATCGTTCATTGTTCCAACGCGCTGGGAACGATTAATCCCGTCGAGCAAATCATCGAGCGCGCGCATGCCGCGGGCGCGGTGGTGTTGCTGGACGGCGCGCAGGCCGTTCCGCATATGGCGGTCGATGTGCGGCGGCTTGATTGTGACTTTTATGTTTTTTCCGGCCATAAGCTCTATGGACCAACCGGCATCGGCGTGCTCTACGGCAAGGAACGGTTGCTCGACGCCATGCCGCCCTATCAAGGCGGCGGCGATATGATCAAGACCGTCAGCTTCGATAAAACGACCTACAACGACTTGCCCTACAAGTTCGAGGCGGGCACGCCGCATATCGCGGGCGCGGTCGGTTTGGGCGTCGCGATTGACTACGTGACGGCGGTGGGCCTTGACGCGATCGCGGCGCATGAACACGAGCTCCTGGTCCATGCGACAAAGATATTGAGCGGTGTTCCCGGCATACGCTTTGTGGGTACCGCGCGCGATAAGGCGGGTATTGTTTCGTTTACCTTGAAAGGCGTGCACCCGCACGACCTCGGAACCGTGCTCGACCACCAAGGTGTGGCGATTCGAGCGGGACATCATTGCGCCATGCCGGTGATGCAGCGCTTTGGACTGCCCGCGACGGCGCGCGCCTCTTTCGCTCTCTACAACACGCGGGAAGAAGTGGATGCGCTGGTGCAGGGCATCCGGCATGCGCAGGAGTTACTCGGATGACGCAGGATTTGCGCGCGCTGTACGAGGAAGTGATCCTCGATCATAACCGGCGTCCACGAAATTTCCGCCGCCTGCCGGAGGGGAGCAATCGCCATGCAATTGGGCATAACCCGCTCTGCGGCGATCAGTTGCGGATTGATCTACGTGTCGAGGACGGCGTTATTAAAGACGTAGGCTTCGAAGGAGCGGGCTGCGCCATTTCCACGGCGTCCGCCTCCCTGATGACGGAGAGCATCAAGGGCAAGACGGTCGAGGAAGCCGAGGTTCTCTTCCGCCGCGTGCACGATTTGCTGACGAAGCAGGGTGCGGCCGGCGACCTCGGCAAGCTGCAGGTGTTGGCCGGCGTGCGCGACTATCCGGCGCGCGTGAAGTGCGCGACGTTGCCCTGGCATACGTTGGAGGCGGCGCTTAAGAACACCGCGGCGCCGGTGACAACCGAATGAGCGAAGCAATGGTTAAAGCAAGTGAGCCGAGTGGGGCCGAAGCTCAGCCGTCCGGCGAGCTGAGGGAGCAGATCGTGCGGGCCTTGCGTACCGTCTACGATCCGGAGATTCCGGTAAACATTTACGATCTTGGGCTCATCTATACGCTGGATATCGGCACGGAGGGCGATGTGAAGCTGCAAATGACGCTCACGGCTCCGGGCTGCCCGGTGGCGCAGACGTTTCCCCAGACGGTGGAAAATGCGGTGAAGGCGGTGCCGGGGGTAAAGGACGCCCAGGTCGAGCTCGTCTGGGATCCGCCGTGGTCGCGCGAACGCATGAGCGAGGAGGCTCTGCTCCAGCTCGGGATGCTCTGATTCCATGTCGGACTGGGTAGATGTGGCCGCGGTAGACGAGTTACGCGCCGGCGCCCACCGCGTCGTGGATGTGGACGGGGCGGCGGTCGCCGTTTTCAACCTCGATGGCGCCTACTACGCCGTCGAGGATGTGTGTACCCACGACGGCGGCACACTGACGGGAGGCAGCGTGGAAGGGGATCAAATAATCTGCCCCCGCCATGGCGCCCGTTTTTCCATCAAGACCGGAGCGGTCCTCGCTCCCCCTGCTTACGAACCGATACATTCCTTCCCCGTCCGCGTCGCCGAGGGACGCGTGCAAGTGCGCGACGATCGATGGGACTGACAACGCCGCCGCCCGCATTGTTTGGCTGTAGGTGAAAAGCTACACTATGCCGCGGGTTTTCAACGAACGTCCATTGTTTCCATGCGTTGTTCTGCGTTCTTAAATCACATCCGGAGTTTTCATGGCGGTCGAACGTACTCTCTCGATAGTTAAGCCGGACGCGGTCGCGAAGAATCAAATCGGAGCGATATACGGTCGCTTCGAGCAGGCCGGTTTGCGCATCATTGCGGCTAAGATGTTGCATATGGATCAGCGGCAAGCCGAAGGATTTTACGCCGTGCACAAGGAGCGGCCCTTTTTCAAGGATCTGGTGAAGTTCATGACATCGGGTCCCGTCATGGTGCAGGTGCTGGAAGGCGAGAACGCCATCGCCCGCAATCGCGAGTTGATGGGCGCGACCGACCCGAAAAAGGCGGCACGCGGCACCATTCGCGCGGACCTTGCGACCGACGTGGAGCGTAACGCCGTGCACGGATCCGATGCGCCGGAAACCGCGCGCACCGAGATTGCCTACTTCTTCCGCGACGACGAGATCCATTCGCGCCGTCAATGAGATTGTCGTGAGCTCAACTGCGCCCGCCATTCCCAATCTGTTGGGTTTAGACCGTCAAGGTCTCCAGGCCTTCATGTCCGCGCTCGGCGAAAAGCCGTTCCGCGGGCCGCAGGTCATGCAGTGGCTGCATCAGTACGGCGTGGACGATTTCGCCGCGATGACCAACCTGAGCAAAGCGCTGCGGGCGCGTTTGTCCGAAGCGGCGACCATCATCGGGCCGCGCGTCAAGCTCGATCAGGTGGCGGCCGACGGGACGCGCAAGTGGTTATTCGAGCTCGCGGACGGGAACTGCATCGAGTCGGTTTTTATTCCCGACGACGGGCGCGGCACGCTCTGTGTATCCTCGCAGGCGGGGTGCAGTCTCAATTGCACCTTCTGCGCGACCGGGGCGCAGGGGTTCAACCGCGATCTTACCCCGGAAGAAATCGTGGGCCAGGTTTGGCAAGCCAGCCGGCTGCTCGGGAGCAAGGGGCAAAGCCAGCGCGTCATCACGAATGTGGTGTTCATGGGAATGGGCGAGCCGTTGCTCAACTACGAGAACGTGGTGCAGGCGATCCGGGTGTTTCTCGATGACGTCGCGTACGGTCTTTCGCGCCGCCGGGTCACCGTCAGCACCGCGGGAATGGTGCCGCTGATCGATCGGTTGCGCGAGGAGTGCCCCGTCAGCCTCGCCGTTTCGCTGCACGCGCCGAACGACTCGCTGCGCACCGAGCTCGTGCCGCTTAACCGCAAATATCCCATCGCCCAGCTGCTCGACACCTGCCGCCGTTATGTCGCCAACGATCCGCATCGCAAAGTGACCTTCGAATACGTCATGCTCGCGGGCGTGAACGACTCCCCGGCCCATGCACAGGAGCTCGTGACGTTGCTGCGCGACGTGCCGGCGAAGGTCAATCTCATTCCATTCAACCCGTTTGCGCACACGCGCTACCAGCGCTCCTCGCAAGCCACGATCGATGCGTTTCGCGACGTGCTGTGGCAGGCCGGTCTTATCACGATTACGCGGCGCACGCGCGGCGATGATATCGACGCCGCCTGCGGACAACTGGCGGGGCAGGTGCGGGATCGCACGGGCCGGCGCGAGCGCTGGCTCGCGCGCATGGCGCCGGGGAACTGACGGCGTGGCCTCGCGGTTTGCGCTGGTCGTCGTTGCCCTAGTGCTCGCCGGTTGCGCCTCCACTGCGGAACGCGAAGCGCAGGAAACGAGGCGCGCCCGTTTGGTCGAGACCAATGTGCAGCTCGCTAACGGGTACCTGCAGCGGGGTCAACTAGAGTTTGCCAACGAGAAACTCGAGAAAGCGCTCTCGATCGACCCGGACGATTCGCAGGCGAACAATATGATGGCGTTGCTCCAGTGGCGTCTGAAGGATTACGCAGCGGCCGAGCGTTACTTCGGCAAGGCCGTCGGTAACAAGGATAATGGCGAAGCGCAGAATAATTTCGGCGCGTTTCTATGCGAACGCAACCGCGTCGAGGAGGCGGAAACGTGGTTCAAGCGCGCCGTCGCGCATCCGCTCTACCGGACGCCGGCGCTCGCCTACGAGAACGCCGGTCTTTGCTTCTATAAGATAAAGGCATATCCGAAAGCCGAAGGTTACTTTCGCGAGGCCCTTAAAATCGATCCGCGGCTTCCCGCGTCGCTCTATCACCTGGCGCGTATGAGCTACGATTCCGGCCGCGCGCTCGCGGCGCGCGGTTTCATGCAGCGTTATTTTCAAGCCGCGCAGGATACGCCCGAGGCGCTGTTGCTGGCGGTGTATATCGAGCGCGCCCTCAAGAACAAGAACGACGAGGCGAGTTACGCGGTGCGGCTGCGCGGAAAATTTCCGACGTCGCCCGAGGCGCAGCAACTGAAAACGCCGGTCGCGGGTCGGAAAGGCTGAACGATGGAACGGCCAGCGTCCGCGAATGACTTCACGATCGGCGCCCGGTTGAGCAAGGCGCGGGTGGCGCGCGGCCTTTCGATCGACGAGGTCGCCCGGTCGCTCAAGCTGTCGCCGCGCATCGTCAGCGCTCTCGAGGAAGACGCGTACGACCGATTGCCCGGGCCGACTTACGTGCGCGGTTACCTGCGCGGCTATGCCTTGTTGCTCGGCCTCTCGGCGCAGCAGCTGATCGACGGCTTTAACAATCTGCCGCAAGCGGCACAGCGGGCCGACATGACCGCGCCCGCGCCGGTGCGCGAAGCGAGCAGCAGCGACACCTTGATGCGCTTCGGGACCGTGCTCGTGGCCGTGATCGTATTCGGCCTCGCGGCGCTCTGGTGGAGCGGCAAGGATGGCTCGACGCGCCGCCGGCCCGCGCCGGTGGCGACCGCGCCGAGCAGCAGCGAAACGCCGGCGCGAGCGCCGGAAGCCGCCGCCGAACCGGAGCCCGCGCCGGTTCCGGAGACACCCGCGAAGGCGGAGCCGCCGGTCAAGCCGGCCGAACGACCCGCCGTTGCCGCCGCGCCGGCGGCGTCGCCGGAGGCGGTCGCGACACCGCCGCCGCTCGACCCGAATGCGCCGCGTGCGCACCTTACGTTACGCGTCTCCGAAGATTCGTGGGCCGACGTGCGCGATGCCCAGGAGCGCCGGTTGCTCTACGAGACGATTCCCGCGGGTCGTGTGGTGAACGTCGAAGGCGCGGCGCCGCTCAGCGTGTTCCTCGGGAATGTTGAAGGCGTGAGCGTCGAATTCAACGGCCAGCCGTACGACGCACTGCGTCATCGGCGCGGGTTGGTGGCGCGCTTTACGCTGGGTTCGAGCGGCGGCAATTAATCGGATCGGTTCCGCGTTTTTCGGGGTTTCTCCTTGACTAAAGTCATCCAGGCCGTGCGCGGCATGAACGACCTCCTGCCGGAGGTCGTCGCGCACTGGCAACGCACGGAGGCGATCGCTCGCGACGTGTTGCACGCGTACGGATATCGCGAGATACGGCTGCCGGTCGTCGAGCGCACCGAATTATTCGCGCGCTCCATCGGCCAGCACACCGACATCGTCGAAAAGGAGATGTACACCTTCGAGGATCGCAATGGCGAGCGCTTGACGCTGCGGCCGGAAGGAACCGCCGGATGCGTGCGGGCGGGGATAGAAAGCGGTTTGCTGCACAACCAGATACAGCGCTGGTGGTACGCCGGTCCGATGTTCCGCCACGAGCGGCCGCAGAAAGGAAGATATCGCCAGTTCCATCAGATCGGCGTCGAGACGTTCGGCGTTCCCGGGCCGGATATCGATGTCGAACTGATTCTGCTGAGCGCGCGATTATGGCAGGCGCTGGGTCTCGGCGGTCTGCGCCTGGAAGTGAACACGCTCGGCACGCCGGCGGCGCGTGCGGCCTATCGCACGAATCTGGTCGATTATTTGCGTTCCCGCGTGGGCGAGCTCGACGAGGACAGCCGCCGGCGTCTCGACACGAATCCACTGCGCGTGCTGGACAGCAAGAACCGCGAAATGCAGGACGTCATTCGCGCGGCGCCGAGCCTGCTCGATTATCTGGATGAGGCGTCGCGCGCGCACTTCGACGGGTTACAGGAACTTCTGAACCGCGCGGGTCTCTCTTATGTCGTCAATCCCCGCCTGGTGCGCGGCCTCGATTACTATACCCGCACCGTGTTCGAGTGGCTGACCGATCGCCTGGGCGCGCAGTCGGCGGTGTGCGCGGGCGGCCGCTACGACGGGTTGGTGGAGCTGTTGGGCGGCAAGCCGACGCCCGCGATCGGATTCGCCGTCGGACTCGAGCGGCTGGTCGAGCTGCTAGTGCAAACGGCGGCGAGGGCTACCGACAACGCGCCCCAGGTTTATGTGGTGCCGCAGGCGCAAGCGCCGGCGGCGGCGCTCGTTCTCGCGGAAGCGCTGCGCGATCGCGGCCTGCGGGTCGAGTGCCATTGTGGCGGGGGCAGCCTGAAGAGCCAGCTGAAACGCGCGGACAACAGCGGCGCGCGCTATGCGGTTCTGCTCGAAGACGCGGACCGGGTGGCGGTCAAAGACCTGCGCGCGAACGAGGGACAGCGTACCATGGCGCTCGCCGATGCCGCGGAATATCTGGCGAAACAGCTGGCGAAACAGCTGGCGAACCCGGCCTATAGATGATCGAGATGCGGAGAGCGATGTGAGCGCCTATACCGACCAGGAAGAACTGGAGAAACTGAAAGCGTGGTGGAAGAACTACGGGGGCGCGCTATTGATCGGTGTGCTTCTCGGCCTGGCGCTCTTGTTCGGCAACAAATATTGGACGCAATACAAAGAGCAGCAACGGGTGGCGGCCTCGGAGCTGTACGAGCAGATGCTGCAACAGGTGAAGGAGTCAAAGACCGGCGACGCGCGCGCGAGCGGCGAGAAGTTGATCGGCGAATACGCCCGTACCCCTTACGCCGGTATGGCGGCGCTGATGCTGGCCCGCCTCAGTTTCGAGGCGAATGATGCGGCGGGGGCGCGCCGGCGCCTCGAATGGGCGGAGGCGCACGCGCTCGACCCGGCCGTGGCGCATGCGGCGCGCCTGCGCCTGGGGCGGCTCTATGTCGCGGGCGGCGAGTACGACGCCGCGCTCGCGCTGGCGTCGAAAGGAGGTCCCGGCTTCGAGGCCGAGTACCTGGAACTCAAAGGCGACGCGTATCTGGGTCAAGGCAAAACCGATGACGCGCGCGCCGCCTACAGCGACGCCATCCAACAGTTGCCGCCCGACTCCACGTCGCGGCGGCTGCTCGAAATGAAGCTCGAGGATCTCGGCGGAGGGAAGCGCGGATGAAGCTCCGCTCGGCGGTCTTGTCAGTGATGTCGTTGGCGCTCGTCGCCTGCGCCTCGCGCGCGGTACGCGAGGCGCCCGCGGCGCTCGTCGAGTTTCAACCCACTTATGAAGTGAAACAGGTGTGGTCGGCGGATGTCGGCGCGAGCGCGAAGAAGAGCTATCTGCGCCTCGCGCCGAATGTCAGCGAGGGCACGGTGTACGCGGCGGACCCCAAGGGCAAAGTCACGGCGTTCGCGGCTGATTCCGGCCGGAAGAAATGGGTGGCGGATGTCAGCGCGCCGGTCGGCGGCGCCGTCGGCGTCGGCGACAACCTGGTGCTGGTCGGCACCCGGCGTGGACAGGTGATCGCGCTCGCCCGCGAGACCGGTGAAAAACTGTGGACCGCCGCGGTGTCGAGCGAAGTGCTCGCGCCGCCGGTGGCGGGCGAGGGCGTTGTCGTCGTGCAGTGCGTGGATGGCCGTTTGTTCGGATTCGGCGTCGCGGACGGCAAGCGGCTATGGGTTTACGAACGCACGGAGCCGGCGCTCAGCTTGCGCGGCACCGATACCCCGGTCATCGTCGCCGATGCCGTGATCGCAGGTTTCGCGAGCGGCAAGCTCGCGGCGTTGCGCCTGCGGGACGGAACGGCGATGTGGGAAGCCACGGTCAGTCAGCCGCGCGGTCGCAACGAGATCGACCGGCTGGTCGACGTCGATGCTCCGCCGTTGGCGCTCGCGGACGCGGTGTACGCGGCGAGTTATCAAGGTAAATTGGTCGCGCTCAATCCGCGCAGCGGCGCCGTGATCTGGTCGCGCGACGTTTCCACTTATACCGGCATCGCTACGGATGGCGCCAACCTCTATCTCACCGACGACAAAAGCCGTGTTCTCGCTTTCGATCGGCGCACGGGCGCCAGTCTGTGGAAGCAGGAAGGCCTGCACGGCCGGCGGCTGAACGCGCCGGTCGTTTACCGCGATGTGGTCGCGGTCGCCGACTACGAGGGCTACGTGCATTGGCTCGCGCGCGACGACGGCCGCCTGGTGGCGCGTTCGTCGATCGGCGGCGGACCGATACGGGCGCCGGCGGTTGTCGATGGCGAGACGCTTTTCGTCAGCAGTGTGTCTGGAACGCTGGCCGCTCTCCGACTGACGCAGAAATAGCGCGGCGCTTGCTCCCCGCAGGCATAATGCGCGCATGAAACCCGTCGTTGCCTTGGTCGGCCGTCCCAACGTCGGCAAGTCCACGCTGTTCAATCGTCTTACGCGCAGTCGCGCCGCCATCGTTTCCGATGAGCCGGGTGTCACGCGCGATCGCCAATACGGCGACGGGCTCATGGGCGACCGGCCTTATTACGTCGTCGACACGGGAGGGATTTCCGAGGGATTGCACGCGCGCGCGGGCGGCGACGCATTGCGCGCGCCGATACTCGTGCAAGTCCGCCAGGCGCTGGCCGAGGCCGACGCCATCATTTTTTTGGTCGATGCCAGAGAAGGGATCAATCCGCTCGATCGCGACATCGCCAACGATCTACGCCGGCTCGGCAAGCCGGTCACGGTGGC
>Ga0070741_10005799_pt1 | contig 27030 bp, 27 predicted proteins | sample Coa_R1_4_FD_66440 | JGI IMG/M metagenome (GOLD analysis project Ga0070741, IMG submission 66440) | Surface soil microbial communities from Centralia Pennsylvania, which are recovering from an underground coalmine fire - Coalmine... | ecosystem: Environmental > Terrestrial > Soil > Unclassified ...
GCCGGGGGTGCCGATCGGCTGCCCGAGCACGACCAGATTGGTGATCGTCGAGCCCGCGAGGCCGCCGACCGTCCCGGCGGAGGTGACCGAGCCGCGCACCGCGTCCGCGGTGATCTCGCCCTTGAAGAGCGACAACGTGGTCACCTCGCTGAGAGCCGAGGCCGTCCCGTCGACCGGGCTCGCCGTCGTCGTGACCGAGGTCGACGCCGCCGAGACGATCGAGCCGTCCTCCGGATAGGCGAACGGCGTCGGAGTGGGCACGGTCGCCGGCGGCGCATCGACCGCGCCGGTCCCGGCGATCGCGGCCTGGTCCGGCCCCACGATCTCGAGCGCCGCACCCTCCGCCGCCGCGGGCGACGACGTCAGCGGCGGCGTCGCCGATGCGCCTGCGGCGAGGAGCCCGAGGCACGCACATGCTCCCGCAACGACCCGGCGCGCCCTCACGGCGCCCAATTATGGCCGGACCGGGCGCTCGATGACGTCTACGAGCCGAGCTCGCGTCGCGCGAACTCGCGGAACCGTGCCCGGGCGTCCTCGTCCGGGCCGACCTGGCCCTCGTCGGCATACCGGGCGTCCGCCGCGATCTCCTGCGCAACCGCACGCACCTCCGCGCGAACGCGTGCGCTGTGCGCCGGATCGCGCATCAGCTGCTCGACCCACGTCTCGCTGCCGTCGTACGGCTCGAGGTCGTTCTCGACGAGCAGCTGGCCGAGCAGCAGGCCGACACGGATGTAGGCGAACGTCTTGAAGGCCAGCAGCCGGCGGGGCGAGTCGACCTGCGCGCGGATCTCGGGCTCCGCCTCCTCGACCTGCGCGACGATGCTGCCGATCGGCTCGTCGACCAGGGGGATCCAGAGGTTCTCGGCCCCGTCCATGCGCTCAGGCTACCGCCTCCTCGCGCGCCACGCGACCTGCGCGGCGACGACGATCATCAGCGCACCGAACAGCCGCCGGAGCGCGTGCTCGGGGAGCGCCTCGGCAAGCGCGACGCCGCCCTCGACGCCGCCGATCGCCGCGATCCCGATCACGAGCGCCGGCCGCCACCGGACGTTGCCGTAGGACAGCTGGCGCCAGGTTCCGGCCACCACCGTCGGGATGATCGCGAGCAGCGACGAGGCCTCCGCGTGCAGCTGGGTCAGGCCGAGGCCGAGCGTGAGCGTCGGCACGAACAGGATCCCGCCGCCGACCCCGAACAGGCCAGCCAGCACGCCGGCGACGAGCCCGACCACGACCACGAGGACGATCGTCCACATCAGCGCCCCGTCCAGCCCGGCAGCCGGGCCTGCGGGCCGCCTGCGTGACACGGCGCAGGAACGCACGGCTCGTCCGAAGTCGCGTCGACGCGGTGCGCCACCGCCGGCCGGGAGCCTGGATGTCGTGACGGCCGGGGCACTAGATCAACAGCTTCACGCCGATGCCGACGAGGAGGAGGGCGAAGAGCAGCGAGAGCGTCCGGTTCGCGATCTTCTGCTGCAGGGCGGTGCCGGCGATCGCGCCGGCCGCGGCCGGCAGGCCCACGATCGCGGCCGCGCCCGGCTTCAGCTCGCCGTGGAACGCGTACGAGACCGTCCCGGCCAGGGCGATGATCCCGATCGCCGCGAGCGAGGTCGCCATCGCCGGGCGCTGCTCCCACCGCTCGAGCAAGAGGAGGAGAGGGACGACGACGATTCCGCCCCCGACGCCGAAGAGCGCGCTGAACAGGCCTGCCGTGAGGCCGATCACCACGAGCTTCGCCACGGAGCTTCCCGTCATGGACGCCTATTCTCCAGGCGATGGTGGACGCGGGGCACCTCCTCGCCCGTCTCGCGGAGCATCCGGGCGAGGCGGCGATCCTGCTCGACGTCGACGGCACGCTCGCGCCGATCGTCGACCGGCCCGAGGACGCCGCCGTCCCCGAGGCTACGCGTGCCGTGGTCGCCGAGCTCGCCGATCGCTATGCCCTCGTCGCCTGCATCAGCGGGCGGCCCTCCGACGAGGTCCGGCGACTGGTTGCGGTCGACGGCGTCGTCGTCGTCGGTGAGCACGGCCTCGAGCTCGACCCGGGCGCCGAGCGCTGGGCCCGCGACGTGCAGGCGTTCGCCGACACCGTCGACTGGCCGGCAGAGCGCAAGCGACTGACCGTCTCGTTCCATTTCAGGACGGCCGAGGACGAGCAGGCTGCACTCAGCGTCCTGCGCCACGCCGCCACCGACGCGAGCGCGGCCGGGCTGCGGCCGCGCTGGGGACGGAAGGTGCTCGAGATCCGGCCGCCGGTCGACGCGGACAAGGGGACGGCGGTTCGGTCGCTGCTCGCGTCCCGGTCGCTGCACAGGGCGCTGTACGCGGGGGACGACTCGACCGACCTGGACGCGTTCCGCGCCCTCGACGGGCTGGAGGTCGCGGTCCGCGTCGCCGTCGTCTCCGACGAAGGGCCGAGCGAGCTCGGCCGCGCGGCCGACGTGGTCGTCGGCGGAACCGAGGCGCTCGCCGACCTGCTCCGGCGGCTCTGATGCATCTGAGCGACCAGGCCCTCGCACCGATCCGCGAGCGGTACGGCACGCCGTCCGTGCTCGAGTGGGCCGGCGAGATCAGCCGCCGCGAGTACGAGGTCGCGACCTACGACCCGAGACGCGTCCACGACATCACGCTCTTCATCCTCAACGGGCCGCGGCTGGCGCTGATCCGCAAGCCTGCCTTCCCGCCGGGCGTGTGGCGGCCCCCCGGCGGCGGGGTGAAGCCGGACGAGGACGTCGTCGAGGGTATCGGCCGGGAGGCCTACGAGGAAACCGGCCTGCGCGTCGAGCTGCGGCGCTATCTCGTCGAGACGCGCGCTCGGTTCAGCCACGGCGACCGCGAGCTGGACTGGCGTACCCACGTCTTTCTCGCCACCACCGCGGACGACGAGCTCGAGCCACACGACACCGACGAGATCGCCGGCGCCCGCTGGGGGACGCTCGAGGAGCTCGGCGGCCCGCTGCGGGAGCGACTGCTGGCGACCGGCCGCGCGTTCTGGCGCTACCGGGTGGCGCTCCACGACGCGGCGCTGGCCGCGCTACGCACGGCGTAGGACGTCCCACGCGCGGCGCACGTCGTCCTCGGTCGTGCGCTCGCTGCCGATCGCGAGCCTGAGGACGTAGCGGCCGTCGAGCCGCGTGTGGGAGATGAAGATCTCGCCGGATGCGTTCACGCGCTCGAGCAGCGCCTCGTTCTCCTCGTCCGACCCTTCGCGCCGGAAGCAGACGACCGAGAACGGCCGCGGCGCGCACAGCTCCCAGCCCGGCTCCTCGCGCACCCAGCCCTCGAACAGCTCGGCCAGCCGGACCGCCTCTCGGATCCGCCGCTGCAGGCCCTCGCGCCCGTAGCAGCGCAGCACCGCCCACAGCTTCAGCGCACGGAACCGCCGCCCGAGCGCGGGGCCGTACTCGCTGATGTTGAACGCGTCCTCGTCGCTCGTACGCAGGTATTCGGGGATGAGCGAGAACACCTCCCGGAACTCGTCGGGCCTGCTCGTCCACAGCAGCGAGCAATCCATCGGCGTGTACATCCATTTGTGTGCATTGACGAGAACCGTGTCGGCCCGCTCGACGCCCTCGAAGGCCCAGCGCAGCTCGGGGCAGACCATCGCCGAGCCCGCATAGGCGGCGTCGACGTGGAGCCAGGCGCCCGACTCCGCGCAGCGTTCGGCGATCGCCTCGACGGGGTCGACGGACGTCGACGAGGTCGTCCCGACCGTCGCGACGACGACCGCCGCGTCGTCCGGCTCGAGCGCGTCCGGCCGCATCCGGAAGGCGTCGTCGGCCGGCACCTTGCGCAGCTCCATCCCCAGGATGCGTGCGTCCTTCTCGACCGAGGAGTGAGCGTGCTCGGAGCAGACGACGACGTTGCGGCCGGTCGCGTGCCGGGCGGCCGCGAGCGCGGCCAGCGTCGAGGTCGACGCGGTGTCCTCGATGTGGCCGTGCCAGCCGGGGGGAAGGCCGATCAGCTGCGCGACCCAGTCGAGCACCGTCACCTCGAGCTCGGTCGACGCCGGCGCGGTGCGCCACAGGATCGCAACGGAGTTCAGGCTCGCAGCGAGCAGCTCGGCGAGGATCCCGGGCTCCGACCCGCTGACGGCGAAGTACGCGAAGAACCGCGGGTGCTGCCAGTGGGTCACCCCCGGGAGGAGGATCTCGTCGAGGTCGCGCAGGATCGCGCCGAACGGCTCGCCCTGCTCCGGCGGCGACGCCGGGAGCCGAGCGCGGATCTCGCCTGGCTTCACCTGCGCGAGCACCGGCAGCTCGCCGACGCGCTCCAGGTAGCGCGCCGCCCACTCGACGGCGGCGTACCCGTCGTCCCGGAAGCTCACCGCGGCTCCGCCGGGCGGCACGGAGGGGCCCCGGGATCCGCCCCTCCCGTCAGCGCTTGACCTTCGACCACGGCCTGGTGTTGACGATCTGCTCCTTCGTCAGCCAGGCGCGGCGGGCCTGGCCGATGCCGAGCGTGACGTAGTCGAGCGCCCGTGTCGAGTGCGCGTCGGTCGAGACGACCAGCCGTACGCCGCGCTCGCCGGCCAGCCGCGCGTCGGCGTCGCGCAGGTCGAGCCGGTCGGGCTGCGAGTTGATCTCGACGGCCGTTCCGGTCTCGACCGCCGCGGCGAAGACACGCTCGAGGTCGACGTCCATCGGGCCGCGCTTGTTGATCTTGCGGCCGGTCAGATGGCCGATGCAGTCCACGTGCGGATTCTCCATCGCGGCGATCACCCGCTCCGTCGGGCTCGTCCCGAACGCCGCATGGATCGAGGCGACGACCCAGTCGAGCTCGGCGAGCACCTCGTCCTCGACGTCGAGGGTGCCGTTCGCGCGGATGTTCACCTCGATTCCGCGCAGCAGCCGGAACGGCCCCAGCCGGATGTTCAGCTCCGCGAGCTCCTCGGCCTGCGCCTCGAGCCTGCCGTCCCGCAGGTAGTGCGAGTGGTCGGTGATCGCGAGGTAGGAGTAGCCGCGCGCCTTCGCCGCCAGCGCCATCGCCTCCATCGTGCTCTTGCCGTCCGCCGACCAGGTCGTGTGCGCGTGCAGGTCGCCGCGGATGTCCTGCTCGACGACGAGCTCCGGCAGCTCGCCGCGCCGCGCGGCCTCGAGCTCGCCGGCCGCCTCCCGCAGCTCGGGCGGGATGTACTGGTAGCCGAGGAACTCGTACAGCTCGGGCTCGCTCACGAAGGTGTGCACCTCGCCGCTCTCGACCTCGGTGACGCCGTACTCGGAGATCGAGAGCCCACGCCGCTGCGCCTCCTCGCGCATCGCCACGTTGTGGTTCTTCGAGCCCGTGAAGTGCTGGAGCAGGTTGCCGTAGCACTCCGGCGGCACGACGCGCAGGTCGAAGCGGAGACCGTCGTGCGAGACGACCGTCGCCTTCGTCCCACCCCTGGCCGCCACCTCGGCCACCCAGTCGAAGCCGGTGAAGGCGTCGATCAGCGCCTCCGCGTCGGTGGCGGTCGCGATCACGTCCAGGTCGCGGAAGGTCTCGCGGCGGCGGCGGACGCTGCCGGCCTCGCTGACCTGGAGCGCCGCCGGATGCGCGCGCAGCGCCTCCACGACGGCGAGAACCGCGGGGAGCCCCGCGCCGAGCAGCGGCCTGGCCGCCGCCTTCGGCTTCGCCTGGTCGCGCAGCGCCTTGAGCACGTTCTCCTCGGTCTTGGGGCCGAGACCGGCCAGCGTGCGCAGGCGCTCCTCCTCGGCCGCAGCGCGCAGCCCCTCGAGCGTCGAGACGCCGAGCTCGAGCCAGATCCGGCGCGCGGTCTTCGGGCCCAGCCCGGGAAGGCGCATGAACGAGACGACGTCCGGCGGGATGCGCTCGCGACGCTTGGCGAGCGCTTCGATCTCGCCGGTCTGGACGATCTGGACGATCTTCTCCTCGATCGTCTTGCCGATCCCCTGGAGCTCCTTCGCCTTCCCGTCGAGCGCCAGCTGCGCGATCGAGCCGCCCGTCTCCTTGATCCGTTGCGCCGCGCGACGGTAGGCGAGCACCCTGAACGCCTGCTCGCCCTCCAGCTCGAGCATGTCCGCCAGCAGCTCGAGCTGGTCGATGACGTCTGCGTTCCGCGGGAGCGTCGTCGCCATTCAGGCGATGATAGGCCGCGTGCCTCGGGCCGTCGTCTGCCTGCCCACGTTCAACGAGCGGGAGAACCTGGCGCCGATGGTCGCGGCGCTGCTCGAGCGACTCGGCCCGGACGACCGCATCCTGGTGATCGACGACAACTCGCCGGACGGCACCGGCGACCTCGCCGACCGGCTCGCCGCCGAGCACGCGCGGGTCTCCGTCCTGCACCGCCCGCGCAAGGAGGGCCTCGGCCCCGCCTACCTCGACGGGTTCCGCCACGCGCTCGCCGGCGAGGCCGAGCTCGTCCTGGAGATGGACTGCGACTTCTCCCACGATCCTGCCGACGTCCCGCGGCTGGTCGCCGCGGCGGCCGACGCCGACCTCGTGATCGGCTCGCGGTACGTCGCAGGGGGCCGGATCGAGAACTGGGGGCCCGGGCGGCGGTTCGTCTCGCGCGCCGGCTCGCTGTACGCCCAGATCCTGCTCCGCGCGCCCGTGCGCGACCTGACCGGCGGGTTCAAGTGCTACCGGCGCGACGTGCTGGAGCGAATCGACCTCGCCGCCGTCTCCTCCCGCGGGTACGCGTTCCAGATCGAGACGACGTACCGGGCGCTGAGAGCCGGCTTCCGGGCGGTCGAGCTCCCGATCGTCTTCCACGACCGCGAGGCCGGCCGGTCGAAGATGAGCCGCGCGATCGTCCTCGAGGCGATCTGGCGAGTCCCGTTCCTCGCCCTGCTCGCCGCCGCCGGCCGACTACGCTGAGCCGGTGATCGAGATCGGGGACGACGCCTTCGCCGAGCGGGTGCTCGCCGCGGACCGACCGGTCGTCGTCGACTTCTGGGCGCCCTGGTGCGGCCCCTGCAAGGCGGTCGACCGGATCCTCGACGAGCTCGAGGCCGCGCATGGCGAGCGCCTGACCTTCGCCAGGGTGAACGTCGACGAGCACCCGCAGCACGCCGCCGAGCTCGGCGTGCTGTCGCTGCCGACCGTGATCGTCTTCGCGGACGGCGAGCGGCAGGGGACGGTCGTCGGCGCCCGCGGGCGGTCGCACTTCGAGCAGCTGCTCGCCCCCTGGGTCTAGGCGGCTGCCAGGCGCGGGTCGATCAGCGCGGTCGCGAGGTCGGCGACCAGGTTCGCGACCACGGCGGCCACGGACATGACGACGATGATCCCCACGATCATCGGCAGGTCGCTGCGCAGGACCGACTGGTAGAAGATCCGGCCGAGGCCGGGCAGGCCGAAGGCCGGCTCGACGAAGAGGGCCGTGGGGAGGATCAGCCTCCCGATGTCGAGGGCGAGCATCGTCACCACCGGCGTCAGCGCGCTCGGCAGGACGTGCGCGCGAACCGCCTGCCACTCCGACAGGCCTTTCGCGCGTGCCTGGCGGACGTAGTCCTCGTGCATCAGCTCCGTCACCGACGCGCGGATCATCCGCGTGTAGAGAGCGGAGAAGACGAGCGCGACGGTGATCCAGGGCAGGATCAGGTGCGAGGCCCACTGGGCGGCGCCGCCGCAGTCGGTCGACGGGTTGAAGAAGTCGCAGTAGCCGCCCTGCGGCAGGACGCCGGCGCGAAAGCCGAGCACGTAGGAGAGCACGAGGGCGAGCCACAGCGGATGCACCGACAGTCCCACGAAGACGAGCACCGAGGCGCCGCGGTCGATCGCCGACCGGGGGCGCATCGCCGAGTAGACGCCGAGCGGCAGGGCGATCAGCAGCCAGAGCAGCGCGCCGCCGATCGTCAGCGAGAGCGTGACCGGGACGGCGTCGCCGATCGTGTCCGCGACCTCGCGGCGGGAGACGAACGAGCGGCCGAGCGACCCGTGGGCGACGTGGGACAGCCACTGGACGTACTGGTGGACGACCGAGCCGTTCAGCTGCGTCCAGTGGCCGAGGTCGGTGACCCCGACTCCCCGCAGGCGGAACGAGTTCGTCGGCACGACGTAGAACAGGACGAAGGTGATCACCGACAGGGCGAAGCAGAGGACGACCGCCCAGAGCGTCCGCCTGATCACGTAGCCGAGCACCGTCAGCCCGCGAAGTGCTCGAAGCCGGGAAGCTCCACCGGCTCACCGCCGAGCCGTAGCTCGACGCCCTCGCCCTCGAGGCAACGACCGATCTCGGCGAAGGGCCCGGCGTCGCGAACCGCGGCGAGCAGCTCGTAGTCCTCGCCGAAGCCGAGGTCCTCGACCGTCGCTCCGGCCGCCAGGGGGACGCGGTCGAGCTCGACCAGCAGCTTGCAGCCGGAGCGCGCCGCGATATGGGCCGCGTCCTGCGCCAGGCCGTCGGAGATGTCGGTCAGCGCCCCGGCGACCGCCGCCAGCCGCTTGCCCTCGTCGAGGCGAAGCGGCGGCCGGACGTACCCCTGCGCCCGGAACGCCGCGCCGGCGGCGCCGAGCGGGCCGGTGACGACGAGGACGTCGCCGGGCCGGGCGCCGCCCCGGCCGGGCACCCGGGCAGAGCGGCCGAGCGCGGTCACGCTCAGGACGAGCCGGTCGCCGGCCGACGTGTCGCCGCCGATCACCGGCACGCCAGCCTCCGCGAGCCCCTCATACAGCTCCACTACGTCGGCGACCGCGGTCTCGGATGGCGCCACGAGCGTAACCACGAGCCCCTCCGGATCGGCGCCGCACGCGGCAAGGTCGCTGAGGTTGACCGCCGCGGCGCGGTAGCCGAGATCGCGCCAGGAGATCCGGTCGAGCCGGAAGTGCACGGCCTCGACGAGGGCGTCCTGGGTGACCACCCGGCCGCCCGGGAGCTCGGCGGCGTCGTTGTCGATGCCGACGGCGAGGCCGCGGCGCTCGAGCTCGGCGAGCAGGCCGAGCTCGCCGGCGTCAGCGAGTCGCACGAATCCCCAGCACGTCGACGGGCCCCTCTCCGGAGCCGACCTCGGCCAGCCCCTGCGCCACCGCCCGGCTCGCCGCAGCAGCCGCCCCTCGAGCCGCCTCCTGCAGGGACAGGCCCCGGGCGAGCAGCGCGGCCAGCGTCGCCGAATGGGTGCAGCCGGCCCCGTGGGTGGCGGCGACGTCGTGGCGCTCGACGGGGATCTCCACGTGCTCGCGGCCGTCGAAGAGATGGTCGACGGCATCGGGGCCGTGGCCGCCGGTGACGACCACCGCCGGCGCGCCGAGCGAGTGGATCCGCTCGGCCAGCTCACGGCGGGTCTGCGTGCTCGTCCCGGCGAGCGCCTGGGCCTCCGGCAGGTTCGGCGTCACCACGGTCGCCAGCGAGAAGAGCCGCCCGACGAGCGCCTCGACCGCGTCCTCCCGCAGGAGCCGCGCACCCGAGCTCGCGACCATCACGGGGTCGACGACGAGAGGGACGCGATGCCCGCGGAGGTAGTCGGCGACCGTCTCGATCAGCGGGCGCGAGAAGAGCATCCCGGTCTTCGCCGCGTCGACGCCGATGTCGTCGAAGACGGCATCCAGCTGCGCACGGACGAACTCTCCCGGAAGCTCGTGGATCGCGGTCACCGCGCGGGTGTTCTGCGCGGTCAGCGCGACGAGCACGCTCGAGCCGTGGCAGCCGGCCGCGGCGAACGCCTTCAGGTCGGCCTGCACGCCGGCGCCGCCGCCGGAGTCCGAGGTCGCGATCGTCAGGCAGCGTGGAACCGCGCTCACGTCGTCGCAATCGTGACACGGCGCGAGCGGGAAACCGAGCCGTGGCGACGAGGTCACAGCGGTACCCTCAGTCGGTGGCGGTCGAGACGACTGCGTGGGGCGACGTCCTCGCCGGCGAGGAGCTGGCGTACCTCGGCCGCGAGCCGGCGCGGGAGGCGCGGACGGCGCCCTTCCCCGACGAGCTCCACCCGCGCGTCCGGGCAGCGCTCGAGGCGCACTGCGTCCACGAGCTCTACGAGCACCAGGCCGACGCCTGGGCTGCGGCGCGGCGCAACGAGCACGTCGCCGTCGTCACGGGCACGGCGAGCGGCAAGTCGCTCGCCTTCAACCTGCCGGTGCTCGACGCGCTCGCGGCGGAGCCGAAGCGGCGCGCGCTCTACCTCTACCCGACCAAGGCGCTGGCGCAGGACCAGCTCCGCTCGATCACGTCTCTCAAGGTTCCGCGCGTCCGCGCGGCGATCTACGACGGCGACACCGAGGCGGAGCGTCGCTGGCAGATCCGGAAGTGGTCGAACCTGATCCTCTCGAACCCGGACATGCTCCACGTCGGCGTCCTGCCGCATCACGACCGCTGGGGTGACGTGCTCGCGAACCTCGCCTACGTCGTCGTCGACGAGGCGCACGTCTACCGCGGCGTCTTCGGCTCACACGTCGGCAACGTCCTCCGCCGCCTGCGGCGGATTGCCCGCATCTACGGAGCCGAGCCGCAGTTCCTGCTCGCCTCGGCGACGATCGCGAACCCCGGCGAGCTCGCCCGCTCGCTGCTCGGGCTCGAGGTGACGGTGATCGGCGACGACGGGGCGCCGCGGGCCGAGCGGACGATCGCGCTCTGGAACCCGCCGCTCCTGGACGAGGAGCTCGGCCAGCGGGCCAGCGCGCTCGGGGAGGCGTCGCGCCTGATGGCCGAGCTCGTGTCCCGCGGCCTCCGCACGCTCTGCTTCGCGAAGAGCCGCCGCTCGGCCGAGCTGATCCACCGCTTCACCGTCGACCGGCTCGGTCGCGACTACCGCAACCGCCTCTCCCCCTACCGGGCCGGCTACACGCCGGGGCAGCGCCGCGAGATCGAGCGGCGGCTCGCCTCGGGCGAGCTGCTCGGCGTCTCCGCCACCGACGCGCTCGAGCTGGGGATCGACATCGGGCTGCTCGACTGCGTGATCTCGACCGGCTTTCCCGGAACGGTCGCGAGCCTCCGCCAGCAGTGGGGACGGGCCGGGCGGCGCGGCCACGGGCTCGCCGTTCTCGTCGCCGGCGAGGACGCGCTCGACCAGTACTTCATGCGCGAGCCGGAAACGCTGCTCGGCAGGCGCGTGGAGGCCGCGATCCTCGACCACGCCAACCCGCGGGTGCTCGACGGCCATGTCCTTGCCGCAGCGTTCGAAGCGCCTCTGGACGAGGAGGATGCGGACATCCTCGGTCCCGAGGCCCTCGCCCGCGCCGCCGTCCTGCCGAACCTCAGACGAACTCCGAAAGGGTTCGTCTGGTCGGGGCGCGACTACCCCGCCGCACGCGTCCCGCTCCGCTCGACGAGCCCGGACTCCTTCTCGGTCGTCGACACGACGACCGGCTCGGTGCTCGGCCTGGTCGAGCGCGAGCGGGCCTACTCCACCGTCCACGACGGCGCCGTCTACCTGCACCTCGGCGTGGCCTACCGGGTGACGGCGCTCGACCTCGACGGGCGGCAGGCTTTGGTCTCCCCCTTCGAGGGCGACCTGTACACGCAGCCGAAGAAGGACACGACGACGGCGATCGAGGAGGCGGCGCGAACCGAGCGACGGCTCGGCCTCGAGCTGAGCTGGGGCGCCGTCTCCGTCACGGAGCAGGTCGTCGCCTACCAGCTCAAGAAAGCGTCGACCCAGGAGACGCTCGACCTCGTCGCGCTCGACCTGCCGGAGACGTCGTTCCAGACCGAGGCGATCTGGTTCTGCCCCGAGGAGTGGATGCTCGAGGGAATCGACCGGATGCCGACGTTGCTCGGCGGCCTACACGCGGCCGAGCATGCGCTGATCGCCCTGCTCCCGCTGTGGGCGATGTGCGACCGCTGGGACATCGGCGGCCTCTCGACGAACGTCCACTTCCAGACCGGCCGGCCGACGATCTTCGTCTACGACGGCCACCCCAGCGGCGTCGGGATCACGGAGCGCGGCTTCGAGGCGTTCGAGGGCTGGGTCGAGGACACGGCCAGGATGATCGCCGGCTGCCCCTGCGAGCGGGGATGTCCGTCCTGCGTGCAGTCGCCCAAGTGCGGCAACCTGAACGACATGCTCGACAAGGGCGCCGCGCTCGACCTGCTGCGACGGATGCTGTCAGCCCGGTAGCCGGCTCACTTCGGGCCGTCCGGCACGAACTCGGCTGCGAGCCCGCGCGCGCGGAACCACGGGAGCATCGCCAGCTGCGGCGGTTTCTCCATGCCGTAGTGCATCGCGTCGATCAGGGTCACGCCGGCCGTGTCGGCGCGCTCCCGGAACGCCCGCACCTGGTCCTGCACCCAGCCGATGCGGCAGTTCGTCGCCGCGTTGCCGGTGACGTAGGTCTCGCAGCCGCGGTCGAGCGACGCCTCGAGGATGGCGGCGTCGGCGCCGCCGCCGGCGACCATCGCCACCCGGCCGGCCTCGCCTCTCGCCCGGGTGAGGACGTGCACCTTGATCTCGCTGCCGAGGTAGGCCCGCAGGGCGTCGGCGAGCCCGTCGACGGTCAGGCGGCTCTCGCCGATCACCGCCGCGCCGCCCGGGATCCCCTCGCAGATCGGGAAGTACTCCTCGAGGCCCTCCAGGCCGACCCCGTGCGCGCAGAGCCGGGACGGGGAGACCTCGGGATGCATGTCCAGCGGCGCGTGGGCGTTGTAGAAGCCGATCCCGTTCTCGCGCATCGCCTCGTAGGTCTCCGGCGCGAGCGGCAGGAAGCCCGGCTCGTCGGCGAAGTCGAGCGGGTGCTCCGAGAAGAGGAAGGTGCCCGGCTCGAGCCGGGCCACGACCGCGTCGCTCGGAAACACGCACGTCGCGACGCGCTCCACCGGGTCTGCGCCGCGAACGGACAGGCCGTTCCAGCGGCCCTCCCAGCCCGGAACGACGTAGTCGCGCCAGTACGGGTCGGGGTAGACGGCCGCGAAGACGTCCGACCAGTCGTCGCCGCGCACGTCGGGAATCCGGAAGTAGCGGTCGAGCTCGGCGACGAGCTCCGCCAGCTTCATCGGATCGACTCCAGTGCGCTCCGCAGGCTCTGCCGAGTGGTCAGCACACCCTCGAACAGGTCGCCGTGCCGCTCGACGCGACCCAGCACCGCGTCCATCGTGAAGGCGAGCGGGTCGAGGCCCTCGCCGACCTCGTCCCAGCGCAGCGGCGTCGACACCGGTGCACCCGGCCGGGGGCGCACGGAGTACACCGAGGCGATCGTCTTTCCCTCCCCGTTCTGATTCGCGTCGATCAGCACCCCGCGCCGCTTCGCCTTCGCCCACTCGGTCGTCACCAGCCCGCGATGGGTGCGAGCCAGCGTGCCGGCGACGATCTCCGCGAACTCACGTGTCTGGGCGTAGGTGTGGCGGCGCTCGACCGGGACGAGCACGTGCAGCCCGTCGCTCCCGCTCGTCTTCGGATAGCCGACGAGGCCGACGGCGTCGAGGACCTGCTTCACCAGCAATGCGACCTCGACGACCTCCGCGAACCCCGCGTCCTCGGCCGGATCGAGGTCGAAGAGCACGAAGTCCGGGCGCTCGGGCCTGTCCACCCGCGAGTACCACGTGTTCAGGTCGATACAGCCCATGTTCACCATCCACAGGAGCGCCAGCTCGTCGTTGACGAGCGGCGCCCGGATCGTGCGCGTCCTGCGCGGCGTCTCCCGCGTGGTCGCCTCGACCGCGACCGTCTTGATCCAGTCGGGCATGTGCGACGGGGCGTCCTTCTGGAAGAAATGGCCGCCGGTGATCCCGTCCGGGTAACGCTTCAGCGTGAAGGGACGGTCGCGGAGGTGCGGCAGCAGGACGGGTGCGATCGCCCGGTAGTACGTGAGCAGATCTCCCTTCGTGATCCCCTCGTCCGGCCAGAAGACCTTGTCCAGGTTCGAGAGCTTCAGCACACGCTTGCCCCGGCGGATCTCGTTCTGCAGCGGCTCCTCGCGGTGCACCTCGCGCGCCGGCTTGTCCTCGCGCAAGCCCTGGAACGACGGCGCGCGCAACCGGCCGTCGTGGGTCCACTCGACGAACTCGACCTCGCAGACGAGCTCGGGCTCGACCCAGACGACGTCTCCGCGCCGGACCTTGGGCATCTTCGGAACGACCGGGAAGGGCGAGCCCTTCCGCTCCAGCGGCCGCAGCCGCGCGAGCAGCTCGTCGATGTCGTGGTCGGTGAACCCGGTGCCGCAGTTGCCGACATACGACAGCTCACCGCCCCGCCACACGCCGAGCACCAGCGACCCGAACCGTCCCGACCGCCGGCCCTGGCCCTTCGTGTACCCGGCGATCACGAACTCCTGCCGACCGTGGGTCTTGATCTTCAGCCACTCGCGGGTGCGCTTTCCCTGGCGGTAGGGGCAATCGGCACGCTTGGCGATGATCCCCTCGAGACCCTGCGTCCTGGCCGCCTCGTAGAGCGCGTCCCCGTCCTCGAACGCCTCCGACAGCCGCACCGTCCCGTTCCGGCGGTCGAGGATGCGCTCCAGCCGCTCGCGGCGCTCGCTCAGAGGCAGGTCGACGAGCGGCTCACCCTCCAGCTCGAGCACATCGAATGCCTCGTAGACGATCGGAGTGCCCGGCTTGCCCTGCTGCATCGCCGAGAAGCTCGGGCGGCCCTGCTCGTCGAGCGCGCACACCTCGCCGTCGAGCACGGCTGACGGAGACTTGACCGCCTTCGGCAACGCACGCGCGACGGAGACGAAGCGCCCGGTCAGGTCGTTGCCCTTGCGGCTGACGAGGGTCGCCTCGCCGCCGCGGACGTAGGCAACCGCCCGGTACCCGTCCCACTTCACCTCGAACAGCCAGTCCGCCCCGGTCGGGACGGCCTCGGCGAGGGTCGCCAGCATCGGCTCGTATCGACGCTCGGCCGCCGGCGATTCGCCGGCGGCTGCCTCGCGCTTGCGGAGGATCAGCCAGTTCTTCGGATCGCCGTCCAGCTTCGCGGGAACCAGCGTCCAGAGGCCGTTCAGCCGGCCGCCGTCGAGCCGGACCGTGAGCCCGCCGTCCTTCTTCTCCTCCACGAGCTCGTAAGTGCCGCGGTCCCAGATCTCGACCGTGCCGGCACCGTACTGGCCCTTCGGGATCTCCCCTTCGAAGTCCGCGTAGTCGAGCGGGTGATCCTCCACGTGGACCGCGAGCGCGCGCTGGCCGGCCTCCAGCGGCACCCCCTTCGGCACGGCCCAGCTCGCGAGCACGCCGTCGCGCTCGAGCCGGAAGTCGTAGTGCAGTCGCCGTGCGTCGTGGCGCTGGACGACGAAGATCGGGCGGCGCCCGCGCTTCCGCGCGCCGAACGGCTCCGGCGTCCGGCCGGGATCGCGCTTCCTGCGATAGTCGGCGAGATCCCTCCGGGCCATCAGCGCGAAGCTTGCCTCACCGCGAGCCTGTGGAAACCGTGCGCAGGCGCGAAACGGCTCCTGATCTCGCTCCTGGACGGTATCGGCCCGGTGAACAAGTGGGGTTCGGAACCGGGGAAAAGCCTGTGGAGAGTGTGGAATGTCCCCGGAAACCGCGTAAAACAGGCCGTCTGGATTCGATCCCGGCCGCGTTTTCCTAGGCGAAGACGCCCATTGCCCGGTACTTCGCCCGCCGGGTCGACCGGAGCTCGTCGCCCGCGCGTCCCTCGAGCTCGTCGAGCGCCTCCACGAGCGACGTTTTCAACAGCCTCGCGGCTTCTTTCCAGTCGACGTGGGCGCCCCCCTTCGGCTCGGGCACGATCGCGTCGATCACGCCGAGCTCGAGACAGTGGGCGGCATCCGGCTTGAACGCGGCGGCCGCCTTGCGGGCCTCACCCGCGTCGCGCCAGAGGATCGCGGCGCACCCCTCGGGCGAGATCACGGAGTAGATCGCGTTCTCCTGCATCAGCACCCGGTCCGCGAGCGCGATCGCGATCGCCCCGCCGGAACCGCCCTCACCGATCACGCACGCGACCGTCGGAACCCGGAGCCGCGCCATCCGCGCCTGCGAGCGCGCGATCGCGCCGCCCTGGCCGTGCTGCTCGGCGGCGACTCCGGGATACGCGCCCGGCGTGTCGACGAGACTGATCACCGGGAAGCCGTGCCGGTCCGCCAGCTCCATCGCGCGCATCGCCTTGCGATACCCCTCGGGGTAGGGCATCCCGAACTGGCGCTTCGTCCGCTCCTGGAGGTCGCGGCCCTTCTGCTGGCCGACGAGCACGACCGTCCGGCCGTCGAACCTGCCGATTCCGGCGACCATCGCCCCGTCGTCGGCACGTCCGCGGTCGCCGTGCAGCTCGACCCAGTCGTCGAGCATCCGCTCCACGTAGTCGAGCGTGTACGGCCGGTCGGGGTGGCGCGCGAGCTCGACCGACCGCCAGATCTCCTCGTCGGTCGGCTCGGCCTCGAGCTTCTCGAGCTGGCGCTGCAGCCGCTCGAGCTCGCCGGACAGCTTCGCGCCGCCGAGAAGCGACGTCTGCCTGAGCCTGCTCAGCCGCTCACGCAGACGGCGCTCGGCCTCACCTGCCATTGGCGAAGAGCCGCAGCAGCCGCGCGAGATAGGGACGAAGCTCTGCCCTCGGGACGATCGCGTCGAGATGGCCGAAGCGGTAGTTCGACTCGGCGAGCCCGAAGTCGTCCGGGAGCTTCTCCCGGGTGGTCTGCTGGACGACGCGCGGACCGGTGAAGGAGATCAGCGCACCCGGCTCGGCGACCGTGACGTCGCCGAGGCTCGCGAAGCTCGCCAGCACTCCCGCGGTCGTCGGATGCGCGAACACGTTGATCAGGGCGCAGCGCGCGTCGTGCAGGTCCTCGACCGCGCACACCGTCTTCGGCAGCTGCATCAGAGAGAGGATCCCCTCCTGCATCCGCGCGCCGCCCGAGGCGGTGACCGAGACGAGCGGCACGTGCCGCTCGGCGGCGCGTTCGCAGGCGCGGACGAACTTCTCGCCGACGACACTGCCCATCGACCCGCCCATGAACGCGAAGTCCATGATCGAGAGCTCGCAGGCCTGCCCGTCGATCTCCGCGCGACCGGCGACGAGCGCGTCGCCCTGCCCGGTCTTCAGCTCCGCCTCGGCGAGCCGCTCCGCGTAGGCGCGGAGGTCGTAGAAGTCGAGCGGGTCGGCAGATCGAAGCTCGGCGTCCTCCTCCTCGAACGTGCCGGAGTCGGCGAGCTGGGCGATCCGCTCCCGCGCGGTGAGCGGGAAGTGGTGGCCGCACTGAGGACAGACGCCGAGCTGCCGCTCGAGCTCGTCACGGCGGTAGTGCGACCCGCAGGACGGGCAGGTGTTCGGGTGCTTCGCGGCGTCGTCGGCGCCTGCCGGCACCCCCTTGTGCTCGATCGAGACGTCGATGCGGCCCTGGGCGCCCATAGGCTCGTGATCTTAGACCGGCCCCGGCCCCGGCCGGTTACAGGCCCAGCGCGGCACAGAGCCGCCGCGCAGGGGCGAGGTTGACGGGATCGGGCAGCAACCCGCTGAGCCCGACGCCGGCGACGTCGGTCGAATCGGCGACGACACGGAGCAGCCGTTCGGCGTCGCCGAGGCCCAGTCCGCCCGGCACCGGCATGAACGAGCGCGTCTCGCGCTCGTCCAGGCCGTCGAAGTCGACCGCGACGTAGGCCGCGTCCGCGCCCTCGAGCGCGCGGCCGACCTCGGTCCCGGTGTGGATGCCGCTCGCCGCGACGAACTCCTGCTCCGGCGGATCGAGATCGCGCGCCCCGAGCAGCGCGACGTCCCCGGGTTCGACGGCGCCCGAGTCGACGATCATCCGGAGAGGCATGCCCCATTCGTTCCCGGAGGGAGACGTCTCGGGCGTGTTCAGGTCGCCGTGGGCGTCGATCCAGACGACGGCCAGCCGCCCGTGACGGGCGGCCAGCGCCTCGACTGCTCCGACGTGGGAGCAGCAGCACCCTCCGAGCACGACCGGCCGCTCCGGCAGCTCGGACGCGAGCACGAGGGTCTGCGCCGGGAGCGAGTCCTCCGCGACGACGGTCGCCTCGGGATAGGGCAGGTCGAGCCAGGCAGCCTCCGCCATCGCCTCGCCGCCCCGTCCCCATGCCCGCGGCACGCGGACGAGGCCGGCGGCGAAGTCGGAGCCACAGGCATGACACTGGTACTCGGGACCCAGCGCCACCGCGGTGAAGGTGCGACAGGAAGGGCACTTCGCCCGGAGGCGTGACACCCCGTGAGGTTACAGCCGCTTCTCGTACACGTCGTCCTGGCCGGCGATCCACATCCCGACGCTCTCGTACAGGGCGACCGCCCCCGTCTCGTTGCCCGCGTCCACGCCCAGCCCGATGCGTCGCTTGCCGGCGCCGTACAGCGCCCGGAAGCTGTGCCGGAGCAGCGCGCGGCCGAGCCCGCGCCCACGCCACGGCTTGCGCACCCCGAGGATCCCCACGAGCGCGGTGCCGTAGAGCTCCCGGTGGCAGACGCTCACGCCGGCGACCTCGTCGCCCTCGCGCGCGAGGAAGGTCAGCTCGGGCTCGAGCTCCACGCTTCGAAGCCACTCGTCGAAGTCGCGCGGCGCGTGACCCCAGTGCTCGGCGAAGGAGTCCTCGATCGCCTCGTGGAGCACCCGCTCCTCGCCGGCGCGGAGCCGGTCGACCGTGACGCCGTCGGGCCAGGCCGGCGCGGGCGGCGGCTCGTCGAGGTCGATCATCATCCGATAGAAGCTGCGCACGTAGGAGAGCCCCCGCTCCTCGAGGAGCTCGCGAGCGGCGTCGTCGCGGGCAAGCGCCGCCAGCCGGAGCGCACGCGCGCCGAGGTCGCCGCCGGTCGCTTCCGCCCACCCGACGAGGAAGGCTCCGATCCCGCGGCCGGTGAACGCGGGCAGCACCGCAGCCTCGGCGTCGAGGGTGTCGCCGCGACGGAGCGCCCGTCCGTACGCGACGACACGGCCTTCCTCGTCGTCGACGACCACGGCGGCGGTCGCGCGCCGCTGCTCGAGCTCGATCTCGCGCTCGCCGAAGCGCAGGGGCTCGGGGCTGAACGCCGCCTCACATGCGGTCGCGACCGCGGCGATTCCCGCCGCGTCGGCCGGAGTCGCGGGCCGCGCCGTGAACGGCGCAGGCGGCCTCACCCGGGGACGAGCTCGTCGAGCGTATCGGCCAGCCGGGTCATGTCCTCGATCTCGCGCGTCGGCTCGGGATCGGCTCGTTCGCCGAGCCGGTTGACCCAGACGCAGCGCAGGCCCAGCTCGCGTGCCGGGGCAATGTCGTGGAAGAGGCTGGCGGCGACGTGGACGTGGCGGTCGCGGTCGGCATGCGTGCGCGCGAAGAACTCCTGCCAGTGGCGGTGCCCCGGCTTGTAGGAGCCGATCTCGGACGCGACGATCGTCTCGTCGAACGGAACCCCGAGCTGAACCTTGGACGCCGCGATCAGGTCACGGTCGGTGTTCGAGAGGATCGCGAGCCGCCACCCCCGACTCCGCGCTTCCTCGAGGGCGGCGGGTACCTCGGGGAACGGCGGCCACGACGGCAGCGAGCGGGCGAGCGCGTCGGCCTCGCCGTCGGGGACCTCGATGCCCTCGGCGTCCGCGAGGCGCGCGAGCGCGGCGCTCAGCACGGAGCGGTACGTCTGCTCGGGATCGTCCGCCTGCACGAGCGGCTCGACCTCGTGGTAGCGCCGGAGCAGGTAGTCGACCGAGCCCGCGCCGAACAGCCGGCCGAGTTCGGCGCCGATCCCGCCGTTCCAGTCGATCAGCGTCCCGTAGCAGTCGAACGTCACCCACCGAGACGTGGGGGAACCCATGGTTCCCCCACGAGCCCCCTCCTTCACCGCAGCTCTCCGAGAACGTCTCCAAGGCTCTCGCCGGGCAAAGCCCGGCTTCGCCGGCGGACGCGCGGCGCCACCACGCTGTCAGCCCTCGAAGCGCTTCAGCACGATCGAGGCGTTGTGGCCGCCGAACCCGAACGAGTTCGACATCGCGACGCGGACGTCGGCGCGCCGCGCCTCGTTCGGGATGTAGTCGAGGTCGCACTCCGGATCCGGCTCCTCGTAGTTGATCGTCGGCGGCAGCACCCCGTCCACGATCGCCATCGTCGAGAAGATCGCCTCGACCGCGCCGGCGGCGCCCAGGCAGTGCCCGGTCGAGCCCTTCGTCGACGAGATCGGCGTCTGCCGCGCGTTCTCCTCGCCGAGCGCGAGCTTGATCACGCGCGTCTCGCTCGCGTCGCCGAGCGGCGTCGACGTTCCGTGTGCGTTCACGTAGTCGATCTCCGACGCGTCGATGCCGGCGTCTGCGAGCGCCATCTGCATCGCCCGCGCCGGGTTCACGCCGGTCGGGTCCGGCTCGGTGATGTGCTGGGCGTCCGACGAGACGCCGTATCCGGCGAGCTCGGCGTAGATCGTCGCTCCGCGCGCGCGCGCCCGCTCGAGCTCCTCGAGGACGATGACCGCGCCGGCCTCGCCCATGACGAAGCCGTCGCGATGGCTGTCGAACGGCCGGCTGGCGTGCTCGGGATCGCTGTTCCGGCGGGACAGGGCCCGCATGGCGCCGAAGCCGGCGATGCCGACCTCGGTCACGGGCGCCTCGGTCCCGCCGCAGAACATCACGTCGGCGCGGCCGAGCCGGATCGCGTCGGCGCCTTCCCCGATCGCCATGTTCGACGCGGCGCACGCGGTGCACTGCGCGCTCAGCGGCCCACGCGTGCCGAGCTCGATCGAGACCCACCCGGCGCCCAGGTTCGGGATGATCGCCGGAATCGAGAACGGGTTCACCCGGTCGGGCCCGCGCTCGCGGAGCTGCGTGTGGCAGTCCTGGAACGACTGGAGCCCGCCGATCCCGGTGGCGATCGACGCCCCGATGCGGTCCGACTCCTTTGCGATGTCGAGTCCGGAATCCTGCTCGGCCTGACGCGCCGCGGCGACGACCATCTGCGCGAAGCGGTCCATCCGCCGCGCGGTCTTGTACTCGATCCATTCGGTCGGGTCGAAGTCCTTCAGCTCGCAGGCGAAGTTGACGAAGTAGCTGCTCGAGTCGAACTGCGTGATCGGGCCGGCGCCGGACATCCCGGAGACGAGGTTCTGCCACGACGTCTTCACGTCGTTGCCGAGGGGCGTCACCGCCCCCATCCCCGTGATCACGACTCTGCGACGCCCGTTGACGCTCATCTACATTCCCAGCCCGCCGTCGACGAGCAGCACCTCGCCCGTGACGAACGATGCCTCGTCGGAGCAGAGAAAGCGTACCGCTCCGGCCACGTCTTCAGGGGTGCCGAGCCGCGCGAGCGGCGTGTTGGCGAGGATCGCCTGCTGCACCTCCTCGGGTAGCACGTTCGTGAGCGCGGTCTGGATGTAGCCGGGTGCAACCGCGTTGACCCGGACGCCGCGGGACGCGAGCTCGCGGGCGAGCGCCTTCGTGAAGCCGATGATCCCCGCCTTCGACGCCGCGTAGTTCGTCTGGCCCGGGTTCCCGTGGATGCCGACGACGCTCGTCAGGTTGACGATCGACCCGCTCCGGCGCCGCATCATCCCGCGGGATGCCGCGCGGCAGGTGTGGAAGACGCCGCCGAGGTTGGTGTCCACGACCGCGTGCCAGTCCTCGTCGGACATGCGGGCGATCAGGCCGTCCCGGGTGACGCCGGCGTTGTTGACGAGGATGTCGAGGTCGCCCGCCTGCTCGACCAGCCGCGCTGCGTCGTCGGGATCCGAGACGTCCGCGCGAACCGCGGTTCCCCCGATCTCGGCCGCGAGCTCCTCCGCCTCGTCGGCGCCGCTGCGGTAGCCGACCACCACGTCCGCACCGGCCCGGCCGAGCTCGACCGCGATCGCCCGCCCGATCCCGCGGGAGGCGCCGGTGACGAGCGCCCGCTTGCCTTCGAGCGAGCAGAACCCGGTCACGGGCCGGCCTCGCCGGCCAGGGCGCCTTCCGCCGCCGCGACCGGCAACGCGCGCGGGACTACCACGGAGACTCGGGTGCAGGCAGGATGGCGGGAAGGAAGCTCACGGGGAAAACCAGCCGCTTCCCCGTGCGGAGGAGGCGCGCGGCGTCACGTGGTCGCGATCGCTTCCTCGACCTTCTCGAGCGAGGCGAGGTCGTTCACCGAGATCGCCTTCACGCTGCGGTCGATCCGCTTGACGAGCCCTGAGAGCACGTTGCCGGGCCCGACCTCGACGAACGTCCGCACGCCTTCCTTGACGAGCTCGGAAGCTGCCTGGGTGAAGCGCACCGGGGCCGTCAGCTGGTCGACGAGCAGAGAGGCCATGCGCTGGGCTTCTTCGAAGCGTGCCGTCACCGTGGACATGAACGCAGCCTCCGGCTCGTGGAACATGACCCGCTCGATCGCCGGCCGCAAGCGCTCCGCCGCACGGGCGACGAGCGGAGAATGGAAGGCGCCCGACACCTTCAGCTTGACGGTGCGGCGAGCTCCCTCCTCCTCGGCGCGGGCACAGCACTCGTCGACGGCGTCGTTCTCGCCGGACACGACGATTTGCCCCGGGCAGTTGTAGTTCGCCGGCCATACGCCGAAGATCTTCCGGCAGAGACGCTCGACCACCTCGTCCTCGAGCCCGAGGATCGCGGCCATCGACCCCGGCCGTTCCTTCGCCGCCTCCGCCATCGCCAGCCCGCGCTCGCGAACCAGCGCGATCGTCTCCTCCACCCCGACCGACTCCGCCGCGGCCAGCGCCGCGAACTCGCCGACCGAGTGGCCGATCACGTACGACGGCTCGATTCCCCGGGCCTGGAGCGCCGCGAGCATCGCCAGGCTGGTCGCGACCAGCGCCGGCTGCTGTACCTCGGTCTCGACCATCTCCTCGAGCGGCGTCTCGAAGCAGAGCCGGCGGAGATCGAGCCCGCAGGCCTCGCTCCCGCGGTCGAAGACGGCCATCGCCTGTGGGATCGCCTCGGCGATGTCACGTCCCATGCCGCGCACGAGCGAGCCCTGGCCGGGGAAGCAGAAGGCGATCTTCATCAGCGCTCCGTCCAGCGCAGGATGGTCGAGCCCCAGGTCAGCCCGGCGCCCATCCCCGTCATCAGCACCGTGTCGCCTCGATGGACGCGTCCTTCGGCGACGGCGTCCGCGAGCGCGAGCGGGATCGACGCAGACGAGGTGTTGCCATAGCGATCGACGTTCACGACCACGCGGTCCTCCGGGATTCCGAGCTTGGCAACGGCATGATCGATGATCCTGACATTTGCCTGGTGGGGAACGTAGACGTCGACGTCGTCGACCGACAGCCCGCACCGGTCCAGGATCGACTGGGCTGAGCTGACGAGGACACGCGTGGCGAACTTGAACACCTGCCTGCCGTTCATGTGCACATAGTGCTCGCCGCGGGCGACGGTGTCGGCGGTTGCCGGCCGGCGTGAGCCGCCCGCGGGCAGCGAGAGGTCGACCCCGCCGGCGCCGTCCGCCCCGAGCTCGAAGCCGAGGAAGCCTCCGTCTTCCACGCGCTCGATCACGGCGGCGCCCGCGCCGTCGCCGAACAGCACGCACGTCGACCGGTCGGTGAGGTCGATCACCTTCGACAGCACGTCTCCGCCGACGACCAGGGCCTTCTCGGCGAGACCGCCGGCGATCATCCCGAACGCCTGGGCGAGCGCGTACATGAACCCGGTACAGCCGGCGGAGAGGTCGTAGGCGGCCGCGTCGCGGGCGCCCAGCTGGTCCGCGAGGAGGGCGGCCGTCGAGGGAAACACCATGTCCGGCGTGACGGTGGCGACGATGACCAGGTCGAGGCTGGAGCCCTCGACCCCCGCCTGTCGAAGCGCCGCGCGCGCGGCGGGCAGCGCCAGATCGGACAGCGCCTCCTCCTGCGCCGCGAAGCGGCGCTCGCGGATGCCCGTCCGCGTCCGAATCCACTCGTCGGAGGTGTCGACGAGCTGGGCGAGGTCGTCGTTCGTGACCACGCGCTCCGGCACGTGGCAGCCGAGCCCGGTGATCGAGATCGCGGTGCCGTTCGGGGCGGCGATCATGCGTCGGCCGTCGCGAAGGTGAGCGTTCCGCGGACGGCGAGCCGGTCGCCGACGCGCGCCGTCGCCTTGCCGCGCCCGACGGGGCCGCGCGCGGTCTCGATCTCGCAGACGAGGGTCAGCTCGTCACCCGGCTCGACGATGCGCTTGAACCTGACGTCGTCGATGCCGGCGAACAGTGCGAGCTTGCCGCGGTTCTCCTCGAGCGAGAGCGCGGCGATCGCGCCCGCCTGGGCCAGCGCCTCGACCATGATCACGCCGGGCATGATCGGCCGGCCGGGGAAGTGACCCGGGAAGAACCACTCGTCGCCGCGGACGTCCTTCCTCGCGACCACTCGCACGCCCGGCTCGAGCTCGAGGACCTCGTCCAGGAACAGGAAGGGGTCGCGGTGCGGGATGATCGACTCGATCACCTCGCGCCCGAACGGCGCGGTCGGCGTCACCTGGCCGCCAGCCGGTCGCGGAGAACGCTCCTGCCCCGGTGCGCGTAGCACTTGGCCGTCCCGATCGGGATCCCGGCGGTCGACGCAATCTCGGCGAACGACCAGTCGAGCGCGTCCTTGAGGACGACGATCCGGGCCTGCTGCGACGCGATCCCCGCCAGCTCGCTGCTCAGCTCCGACCGCAGCTCCGACAGGTCGAGCGCGCGCGCGGGATCGCCGTCGGCTGCGACGCGCCGGTCCTCGGCGAGCGGCTCGCAGCGCCGTGAGCGCTGCCGCTCGCCCACGTCACGACACGTGTTGACGACCAGGCGATGGAGCCAGGTGCCGAACTGGGACTCGCCGCGAAACTGGCGAATCCGGCTGCACACCTTCGCAAGCGCCTCCTGCGCCGCGTCGCGGGCATCCTCGGGATCCGCGAGAAGGTGCGACGCCAGCCGCTCCACGCGCGGGGCGTGCCGCTCGCACAGGGCGGCGAGCGCACGCTCGTCGCCGTTCTTCGCCCTCGTCACCAGGATCGGGTCGCTCAGCCTCGCGTAGTCGAGCGGCCGCTCGGGCCGCAGCTCGATCGTCTGACGTCGCGCGCGTCCGAGCGGTTGCACGGTGCGAGTGTAGTAGGCGACCTCATGGTTGGATCGCGAACGATGCGGCGTGGCGCGTCTCGCCGAACGGGCCCTGGACGATCACCGCAACGTCGTACGTCCCGGCGGCGGCCGGCCCGGCGGGCGTCGACCCGTCCCACGTGACCTGACCCGGTCCCGCGGGAAACTGCTCCGAGACCGCGGTCGTCACCACGACGCCCGCTTGCTCGACCTGAACCGTGACCTGCGCCGGGACGGCCAGCGTGAACCCGATCGCCAGCGTATCGGCCGAACCGTCGGCGTTCGGGGTCAGGATCGGCGTCGATAGCATCAGGCCGCTCAGTGTCCGGTCGACGGCGAGGGGTGCCGTCGCCGTCGCCGTCTGGCCGGCGGGGCTGCGGACGGTGATCGTCAGGGTGTAGGCGCCGTCCGCGAGACCGTCCGCTGCATACGGGAAGGACTGGCGCCGTGCGCTCTGAACCTGGTCGGCGAAGAGCGTCGCCACGACCGCGCCGGTCGCGTCGGCGACGGTGGCGGTCACGGCGGATTTCGCGCCGAGGGTGTACGAGACGGTGGCCGAGTCGTCGATGCCGTCGCCGTCGGGAGAGAGGACGGCGGGCCCCACCGACAGGCCGGACAGGAGCGGCGGGGCCGGCGTGGCCGGCGGGGGCCGCACCACCGGGGCGATCGTTCCCTGGGCCGGCAGAGTCGCCGGGCCCGCCTCGATCGTCCAGGTGTAGGTGTCAGCCGGGGCTGCCGCCGAATCCCAGGTCCACGAGACGGCCTGGCCGGAACCGGTGCCTCGCGCGACCACCTGCTCGGCGGAACTCCGGACCGTGACGGTCCAGGCCCCTGCGGAAGAGAGCCGGGCCGTGAAGCGGATCGCCCCACCGAGCGACCCGCGCGCCTGCGGCGCGTACAGCTTCGGCAGGCCGGTCGCGGCGACGCGGCGGGCCACGCCGGGAATTTTCGCGTAGAGCCTCGCACCCGGGCAGCTGGTGAAACCGGTGTCGCGGTGGCCGGAGATCGCCCGCAGGAGCACCGGCGTCCCGCGCCGGTACTTCGCGTTTCCGCCCGAGAGCCGGGTGACGACGCCGAGCGGGTCGACGTGCGCGACGTCCAGCCGCCAGGCGAGCAGCTTGACCAGCGAGCGCTCGGCGGCGGGCGTGAGGCTCGCGCTCGAGTAGTTGCCGAGCACGGCGACGCCGACCGAGCCGGTGTTGAAGCCTTCCGCGTGCGCGCCGATCACGTTGCGATCGACACCGCCGGCCCGCCCCTCGAAGATCTGGCCGTAGCGATCGACGAGGAAGTTGTAGCCGATGTCGTTCCAGCCGTTCGCTCGCACGTGGTAGAGCTCGATCCCGCGGACGATCGCCGCCGACGCCGCCGGCCCGTAGTCGTTCGTCCCGGCCGTGTGGTGGACGACCGCGAAGGCGACCGAGGGCGCGTAGCGCGGCCGGCCGCGCAGGATCTCCTCGTTCGCATGCCAGCCGGCCCGGGAGACGACCCGGGGTGAGCCGGCCATCGCGACCGTCCGCAGCGGGGTGCGCTCGACCGCGCTCCAGACGTACCACGCGCGGAGCCGTCGCACCGTGCCGACCACGCGGTAGTCGACGCGGTCCGACGCGCCGACCCAATACGGGCTGCCGAGCCGCCACCCTCGCCGCCCCTGCCCCTCCGCCGAGCCGGCGTCCGGACGATCCTCCGGCTCCGGAGCGGCCGGGCGCCAGGCGCTCCAGCGGCCCGCCAGCGACCGGGTCCGAAAGAGGACGCCGCCACTTCCCTGCCAGTGGAAGCCGACCAGGTCGAACCGGGTGGGCGCGGTCGCGGTCGCGAGCGACCGGGCCTTCGCAACGGGCAAGTCCTGCGACACGATCGTCGCGTCGCCGGCCCGGGCGGCGGCGGGCGCGACGAGCAGGAGGAAGACGGCGATGCGCAGGGCTCTCATCGAGACGTCCGGCAAGTGTGCACGCGGCGGCTGCCCGCAGAAAGGCGGTTGATAGAATCCTTACGACTGTGAAAGCGGCTCTCCTGCGGGCCTTTCTCGCCTCGTCGGTCGTGGCCGCAGCGGTCTTCCTCCAGGTCGGACCCGCAGCTGCAGCGGCACCCGCGCGCGTCCTAGCCGTCAGCTTCGACAACAAGGAGGTCAACCCGGTCACCGCCCGCTACGTGACCCGGGAGATCGACCGGGCGAACGACGACCACTACGCGGCGGTGGTGCTCGTGCTCGACACGCCCGGCGGGCTGTCCGAGTCGATGCGGACGATCTACAAGAAGGAGCTGGCCTCGAAGGTGCCGGT
>Ga0070741_10005800_pt1 | contig 27018 bp, 33 predicted proteins | sample Coa_R1_4_FD_66440 | JGI IMG/M metagenome (GOLD analysis project Ga0070741, IMG submission 66440) | Surface soil microbial communities from Centralia Pennsylvania, which are recovering from an underground coalmine fire - Coalmine... | ecosystem: Environmental > Terrestrial > Soil > Unclassified ...
GAATATGGCCGCGAAACTCCGCCTTGCACCTGCGCCCAAGGCCTAACCCGCCAATTAACGGACCCTCTTCACTCCGGCAGTGAGCGGACGCTGGCTGTCGGCCCGCTGAACCTTATTTCGCAGTCGGCAGAACGGCGGCGCGCCCAGCGGCGCGAAACTTCTGCGATCTGAAGAAGTTGGGCCGTTCATTTGCAGTTCAGCCCACGATAAAAAAAATTTAACCGAGCGGCCCCCATTTGGGAACGGGCGCGGCCTGAACTGCATCCTATGCGCGCTTTGACGGATGAACCTCGCACTGGAGGACTCGCGCACTGCGCGGCAGCGCTCTGCGCATACGGAGCTCGAGATGAGCAATGAGACGGCGGCTTTGAGCATGAAAAAACCCCGAACACGCGTCGCCGTGGTCATGCAGCGTCGCGCCGTCGACAGCCGGTGGCAGAGCGAAGCGTGGGAAGCGCTCGGGGTCCTGGCCGATTACGCCGGCGCGGGAGAGGCGCGCGTCATCGTCGAAACGCCGGGGTTCACGCAGTGGCTATACCCGGGCTTCGACATTGTGCTCCAGCGCTCTGAAGCCGAAGGCTATTTCCATAATGTATCGGCGCCCGCGCCGAATGTGTTCGTGCTCTGGCGCATGGCGGACAGCCGGGCAGTGCCGCACTACGTCACGGTGAGCTACGACGAGGCGAGCCGCTGGATGGATGGCGGCGCGCAGGTGGATCCGGTCGCGATGCCGCCGGCCATGCGCGCCTGGCTGCGCGAGTTTGTCGATCAGAATTACCGGCCCGAGCCGAAGAAGCGGCTGCGTCCGCAATCCTTTCTCGCGCCCAAGGACCGCGGGTCCGCCGATGGCGAACGAAGACAGTAGCTTTCTTTACCGCTGGGCGCGTCGCAAGCGCGAATCGGCGAATGCGGCACGCATCGCGCCGGCGGCTGCGCAGCCCCTGCCCGATCTGCCGCCGATCGATGGCCTGACGTTCGAATCGGATTTCAAAGCGTTCATGCACGCCAGGGTCGACGAGCGCCTGCGGCGCATGGCACTCAAGAAACTGTTCAGCGATCCGTGCTTCAACGTCATGGACGGCCTGGACGTCTACATCGACGACTACACCAAGGAGGAACCGATCCCGCCGGCCATGCTGGCCCGGTTACAGCACGCCAGGACCACGCTTTTCGGCTCGCAGATCGAGGAAGCGAAAAAACCGGAAGACGAGTCGCCGGCTGTCGGGGCGCAGCCCGCGACGGATTCGGGTAATGCGGTTCAAGACCATGGCGTGTCGCACGCGAACGACGGTCCGGCATGACACTCTCGGATGAGGACGCGACGCGCGCCAACTTTTATGGATTGCTCGCCCACCTGTTCTACGCCCCGCCGGATACGGCGCTTCTGGAAGCACTCGCCGACGAGGGGCTACTCGACACGGATGGGAGCGCGCTCGGAGATGCATGGGAAGCCCTGGTGGAGGCCGCCGCGGTCACGGACTGCGACACTGAGCGCGCAGCGTATGACAAGGCGTTCGCTGGCACGGGCAGGGCGCGGGTGACGCTTTATACCAGGGCCTACAGGCGGCGCTATGCGAACGAAGCGCTGCTTGCGAGGCTGCGTGCCGATCTCGCGGCGCTGGGGCTCTCCCGACGCGAGGCGAGTCAGGAGCCCGAGGATCACATTGCCGCCCTGTGCGAAGCCATGCGTCATCTCATTGCAACGCAAAACCTCGGGCTCGCACAGCAGAAGCGATTTTTCAACCGCTGGATCGACCCTGCCGCGCAAGCGCTGTGTGATGCCATTTCGCGCCCGCGCTGCAGTGCCTTCTACGAACAGGTCGGCCGGTTTGCCAAGCTGTTCTTCGAAGTCGAGCGATCTGCCTTCGAAATCTTCGACGCGGGAACGCAACCGGTCAAACCTGCATCCAATGCGCCGCCCACAATTCCTGGTAGGAGCTTGAACTAATGACTGAGCGCACCCAGCGCCTTTCCCGCCGCAATTTCCTGCTCGCCGTTGGCGCGGGCAGCGCCGCGACGGCCGCGGCGATCTTGGCGAGGAAAACACCGGCGGCGCGGCCCGCTTCTGGCAAAGGCAAGCGGATGAGCCGCGGCTATCACGCGTCGCAACACACAAGTAACTACTACCGCACTACCAAGGTCTGAGGAGCCGTTCTCATGCTGCTAACCCGAAAAGCGACCTCCACTTCGGCTTCGTCATCGCGTCTGGCGCGCGGGTTGTCGGGAGTGCGGGCACAGAAGACGATGGATCGCCGGGCCTTTCTCAAACGCTCCGGCCTCACCGTGGGCGGCGGCGCCGTCGCCTCGCAGTTGCCCTTCAGCATGATCGGCCGCGCCGAGGCCAAGGACGCCGGGCCGGCGAACATCGAGGTGAAGCGCACCGTTTGCACGCACTGCTCGGTCGGCTGTGCCATCGATGCCGTGGTCGAGAACGGCGTCTGGGTGCGCCAGGAGCCGGTCTTCGACTCGCCATTCAACCTGGGTTCGCACTGCGCGAAGGGCGCAGCGATCCGCGAACACGGCATCACGCAGGACTCGCATCGCCTGAAGTATCCGATGAAGCTCGTAGGCGGCAAGTGGACCCGCGTCTCCTGGGACCAGGCCTACGACGAGATCTCGCGGAAGCTGCTGCAGATCCGCAAGGAAAGCGGCGCCGACGCCACTTTCTGGATCGGCTCTTCCAAGCACAACAACGAGCAGTCGTACCTGCTCTGCAAGTTCGTGCGACTTTTCGGCACCAACAACACCGATCACCAAGCGCGCATCTGTCACTCCACCACGGTGGCCGGCATCGCCAATACCTGGGGCTACGGCGCGATGACCAATTCGTACAACGACGAGATGCACTCGAAGTCGCTGCTGTTCTTCGGCTCCAACGCCGCTGAGGCGCACCCGGTCTCGATGTTGCACACGCTGCACGCCAGGGAGAACGGCTGCAAGGTGATCGTCGCCGATCCGCGCTTCACGCGCACCGCCGCCAAAGCGGACAAGTATGTGCGCGTGCGTTCGGGAACCGACGTCGCGTTCCTCTTCGGCCTTCTCTACCACGTGTTCAAGAACGGCTGGGAAGACAAGCAGTACATCCATGACCGTGTCTATGGAATGGACAAGGTCAGGGACGAGGTCATGGCCAAATACACGCCGAAGGCGGTCGAGGAAGTCACCGGCGTGCCGGAGCACGAGATGTACGAAGTGGCCAAGATCCTCGCCGAGAATCGCCCGGGCATGATCGTCTGGTCGATGGGCCAGACGCAGCACTCGAACGGCAATGCGGGCGTACGCGCCAACGCTGTCCTCATGCTCGCGCTCGGCAACATCGGCAAGCCCGGCGGCGGCTGCAACATCTATCGCGGCCACGACAACGTGCAGGGCGCCACCGACATCGGTCCGAACCCGGATTCGCTGCCCGGCTACTACGGCGTGGCACCGGGCGCGTACGCGCACTGGGCACGGGTGTGGAACGTGGACCTGAAATGGCTCGAATCGCAATTCCCGCCGGACACGATGTACAAGCCGGGGATCACCGTATCGCGCTGGATCGACGCGGTGACTGAGAAAAACGAGAACATCGACCAGGGCCCGAACCTGCGCGCAGTCATCTACTGGGGCCACGCGCCCAACTCGCAGAGCCGAGGCCTCGAGATGGTCGAGGCGATGAAGAAGCTCGACCTTCTCGTGGTGCTGGACCCCTATCCGTCGGCGACCGCGGCGATGTTCGCCATGGTGCGCAAGGACGGCGCCTACCTACTGCCCGCTGCCACGCAACTCGAGGGTCCGGGCAGCGTTACGGCCTCCAACCGCTCGCTGCAATGGCGTGAGAAGGTGATCGATCCGCTGTTCGAGTCGCGCACCGACCAGATGATCATGTACCAGCTCGCGCAGAAGCTCGGTTTCGCCGATCAGCTCCTTGGCAAGCGCGACGGCAAGCAGAACATCAGGCTGGTGAAGGCCAAGGCCGGCATGGAAGAACCCGACATCGAGGACATCACGCGCGAATTCAACCGCGGCTGCTGGACCATTGGCTATACCGGACAGTCGCCGGAGCGGCTGCAGGCGCACATGCGCAACATGCATGTCTTCGATGTGAAGACGCTCAAGGCGCGCGGCGGCAAGGACGCGAAGACCGGCTACGATCTTACGGGCGATTATTTCGGCCTGCCATGGCCGTGCTATGGCACGCCAGCAATCAAGCATCCCGGCTCGGCGAACCTGTACGACACGACGCGCCACGTGATGGACGGCGGCAATACGTTCCGAGCCAACTTCGGCATCGAGAAGGACGGCGTGAACCTGCTGGCCGAGGACGGCGTGTATTCGAAGGGATCGGAAATCACCACGGGCTACCCCGAATTCGATCATGTGCTGCTGAAGAAACTTGGCTGGTGGGACGACCTTAGCGCGGCGGAGAAGGCGGAGGCCGAGGGCCGCAATTGGAAGACCGACCTGTCGGGCGGCATCCAGCGGGTGGCGATGAAGCACGGCTGTTCGCCCTTTGGCAACGCCAAGGCGCGCGCCGTCGTCTGGAACTTCCCGGACGGCGTGCCGCTGCACCGTGAGCCGCTTTATTCACCGAAGCCGGACATGGTCGCCAAGTGGCCGACGCACGAGGACGTAAAAGTGCTGTGGCGCCTGCCGACGCTCTTCAAGTCGGTGCAGGACAAGGCGGTGAAGGAGGAGATGTACAAGAAGTTCCCGCTGATCCTCACTTCCGGCCGCATCGTCGAGTACGAAGGCGGCGGCGACGAGACGCGCTCCAATCCGTGGCTAGCGGAGCTGCAGCAGGAGGCCTACGCCGAGATCAATCCGAAGGCGGCCGCCGATCGCGGCATTCGCAACGGCGAGTGGGTGTGGCTGTCGACGCCGCTCGGCGCCAAGCTCAAGGTGAAGGCGCATGTGACCGAGGGCATCGGACCCGACACGGTGTTCATGCCGTTCCACTTCGCCGGCCGGTGGCAGGGCGAGGACATGCTGCCGTACTACCCCGAGGGCGCGGCGCCCTTCGTGCGAGGCGAGGCGGTGAACACCGCCACGACCTACGGTTACGACCGGGTGACGATGATGCAGGAAACCAAGACCACGCTGTGCCAAGTGGCGAGGGCCTAGGAGGAAGCCATGGCGCGAATGAAATTTCTCTGTGACGCCGAGCGCTGCATCGAATGCAACGGCTGCGTCACCGCCTGCAAGAACGAGAACGAGGTGCCGTGGGGCGTGAACCGCCGCCGCGTCGTCACGCTGAACGACGGCGTGGTCGGCGCCGAGAAGTCGATCTCGGTCGCCTGCATGCACTGCTCCGACGCGCCGTGCATGGCGGTGTGCCCGGTCGACTGCTTCTATCACACCGATGACGGCGTAGTGCTGCACGACAAGGATCTCTGCATCGGCTGCGGCTATTGCTTCTACGCCTGCCCGTTCGGCGCGCCGCAGTTTCCGCAGGCCGGCGCCTTCGGCCTGCGCGGCAAGATGGACAAGTGCACGTTCTGCGCCGGCGGCCCGGAGCCCGATCGCTCGGAAGCCGAGTTCAAGAAGTACGGCCGCAACCGCCTTGCCGAAGGCAAGCTGCCCGCGTGTGCCGAGATGTGCTCGACCAAGGCGCTGCTTGGGGGTGACGGCGACGTGATCGCCGACATCTATCGCGAGCGCGTGCTGCGCCGCGGCCGCGGCGCCGAGGTGTGGGGCTGGAGCACCGCGTACGGCGTGCCGCCGAAGCCCGGTGCGCAGCCGCCGGCGCAGCAACCGGCCGCCGGCGGGAGCGGCAAGTCATGAGAACGCTCGCGCTCTTCATGGCGATCGCCGCGCTTAGCCTCGCCGGTTGCGGCGAGAAGGAGCAGAGCGTCGTCTACAAGCAGGGCAAGTACCAGGGCAAGCCGGACACGCAGCCGTGGAAGAACGAGTCGCCGGTAGCGGAGCTGCGCGGCAGCCAGTGGACCACGGGAGACGGGCGAAGCTGGGAAGAGGCGGTCAAGCAGCGCCAGCTCGCACAAAACGAATACCGGCGCATCGGGCAGTAAGGTTCGAAGGCGAGGAACGCCAATGAGGCTGCTATTTCTTTTGCTCTCGCTGCTAATCGCCAGCGCGGCGCTCGCGCAGGAAGGCCCTGGCCCGATGCCCGAGGACCCGGTCAAGGCGCTGCAAGAGCGCCAAGCGGTGCAGCCAGGCAACAACAACGAGGCCTGGCGGCAAGTGCGCTCGGGCGACCCGGACTACACGACGACCACGGTGAAGGGCCGAGAGACCGATGTGCTGATCCAGTCCTGGGGCGACACCTGGCGGCGCATCCGCAACGGCCCGGTGATGTTCTACGGCGGCTGGCTGCTCGTGCTGGTGATCGCCGTGATGGTCGCGCTCTATATGTGGAAGGGACCGGTAAAGCTCTCGGAGCCGCTCTCCGGGCGGCAGATGCGCCGCTTCACCGCCTTCGAGATGACGGTGCACTGGTCGACCGCGATCAGCTTCTGCCTGCTCGGCCTGTCGGGTCTCATCATGTTCTTCGGCAAGAACGTGCTCTTGCCGGTGCTGGGCTACACGCTGTTCGCGTTGCTCACGCAGCTGTCGAAGAACGTGCACAACTTCATCGCGCCGCTGTTCATCGTTTCGGGGCTCGTGATGGTGATCATCTGGGCGCGCGACAACCTGCTGCGCTCCTACGACTTCATCTGGCTGCGGCGCGTTTGGGCGTTCTTCCTGAAGAACGAGCACATCCCGTCCGGTCGCTTTAACGGCGGCGAGAAGCTCTGGTTCTGGGGCGGCGTCCTGTTGCTCTCGATCATCATGACGTGGAGCGGACTGGTGCTGCTCTTCCCGAACTTCGACCAGACGCGCCAGACGATGCAGATGGCGTGGATCTGGCACGTCAGCGCCGCGGTGCTCTACATCGCCGCCGCGCTCGGGCACATCTACATGGGCACCATCGGCGTCCAGCACACGTACGGCAACATGCGCCACGGCTACTGCGACGAGACCTGGGGCAAGGAGCACCACCGCATCTGGTACGACGAAGTGAAGGCCGGGCGCCGTGCGCCGGCCGGCGGCGCGGTGCCCGCGGGTGCGCCGCACATGAAGGAGGAGGAGAGATGAAGAAGCTCGTCGCGGCCATCGCAGCGGGCGCGCTGCTCGGCGTCGGCGCCGCCTCGTTCGCCAAGCTGCCCCCGATGCCGCCGAAGTCGGACGCCGAGAAGAAGGCCGAAGCCGAGAAGGCCGCCGTTACCAAGGCAAAGGACGCGGCCGATCTCGCCAAGGCGCAGGAGCGCGCGGTGGCGAACTACAAGAAAACACACAAAGCCGGCGATGCAGTCGGCGCAGACCATCGCGGTGCAGTCGGTGCAGACCGTCGCGATGCAGCCGGTGCAGACGATCGCGATGTCGGTGCAGACCATCGGCGCTCGATGTCGTCCCAAGATGAGCTCACACCCCGGGAAGCAGAAACCGCCATGCCGATGCCGGGGCAGGCCAACGACCATTCGAGTCCCGCGCGCGGATCAGAGGCAGGGAGGCGTTAATTGGAGCAGGAAGCGCTGAATCTCAGCATCCGGAAATTTCTGAAGATGATCGGAGTGAATTCCCAGCGAGAAATCGAGCATGCGGTGCAGGCGGCGCTGCAGGAGACGAAGCTGGCCGGCAACGAAGCGCTGGTTGCGAAGATGACACTCGAGATTCCGGCGATCGGTTTGAAGGTGCCTTTCGATGGCGAGCTCAGACTGAGATAGCGACCCGGCGCCGGCTTCGTAACCACAGCCTCAAGGTGCGCAGCCGGTGCTCAGGTCTTAGCCGCATGGTTCGACCGGTCATCACCGAGGCCGATGCGGCGAACCTTTCGCTGCTGGGTTCGCCGGAGCTCTTAGAGCTACTTACGCGTGCGACGGTGGTGGCCTGCCATGAAGTGCCTGCGGATGTCGTGACGATGAACTCGCAGTTCCGGTACAGCGACACGACGAGCGGCGAACACCTGCAAGTCGTCATCGTCTACCCTGAGTATGCAGCCCCCGAGCTGGGCAGAATTTCGGTGCTCTCGCCTGCCGGCATGGCGCTGTTGGGTGTGTCGGCAGGCGAGCGCATCCAATGCGTTTTCCCCGACGGCATTCGCCATGACTTGCGGCTCGAGGCCGTGCTTCACCAGCCCGAATACGACCTGCGCACGCAACTGATCCTGCGTGTCTGAGACGTCACTTTTGCGCGGCACCGGAAACGGCGTGGCAACGGGTTGCATCCAATGCGAGCATTGCTAGCAAGGCCAATGCATTTAAGTGCATGTTGATTTATTTTTTTTCTATGCTAAGGTCCAGCACATCATGGTGCGCTATTCCAATTTCACCAGCTTCACCGATGCCGTCGCTCCCGCGATGGTGGCGCGCCAGATCATTCATCCAGGTACGCTGGTCTGTCTTGGCCTAGCCCGGTAGCGCACGGCCGCTAACCGGGGCTCCGTTTGATTCGTGCGCGCGCTCGCTTGCGATCGCGAAACGCTCCGTCCTATCTCGAACATTGGAGGCCACGATGACCCAGTTGCACAACGCGATACATTCGATAGCGCTCAGCTACTATGCGCGGGCGACACGCGATCATGGGGGGAGAGCGGCATGAGGCGCGAGCTCCCGCAAGACGTGGTGACCCTGAACTCGCAGGTCGTCTATAGCGACGAGACGGCGGGCGTAAAGCAACTCGTCACGATTGTCTATCCGGCGGACGCCGACGAAGATGAAGGCAAGGTTTCGGTGCTGACGCCGCTTGGTATCGCACTCCTGGGGTTGTCGGTCGGCGAGGCGATCGAGTGGGAGTTTCCAGACGGCAGCCGCCGCACGCTGCGTGTGCAAGCGCTGCTACGTCAACGTGGGGCTGCGGAGCTGCATAGGTAACTCAAAATCCGGCGCGGCTCGCGACCCGCCGTGTTCAGCGCTTACGACGGGCGCCGCGCCGTTTTTTCCCTTCCAGCTTAGCCGCCACGTGCCGCAGGCCGGCCAGCGCCGGCGTCACAATCTTTGGATCGGCGCCTTCCGAATAGACGGCGTACGCGGGATAAACGTACTCCGGCGCGTTGGGCACCAGACTCAGCCGCCCGCTGCGCAAATAGGGCGCGACCGCTTGCTGCCGGAAGTACCCGGAACCGCCGGCCTTGAGGATGTATTGAAGCCCGAGCGGACCCAGACCGACGTAGGTTCCGGCGTTCGCCAGGTCCGGAAACGAAAGACTGTGCTGGGCGGCGAAATCGCGTCCCCAATCCACAAGTACGTAGTCGCCGGCCCGAGACCCGGTTTTTCTGCGCGCCGTGGTGACCAGGACCAGCTTTTCGTGCATCAGCAGCTCGATCTTCAGTCCCCGGCGGTGCTGCGGGGCATACAGCACCGCGATGTCGATGACGCCTTCGCCGATCTGCGTCATTAGTGCCTCGGGCAGGCCCACTTGCGTGCGCAGCGCGAGCTGCGGCGCCGAGCGGCGCATCCAGACCAGCCAGTCGAGCAGAAACGGATTCCAAAGGCTCAGCTCACCCGAGACGGCGACGACGGCATTCAGTCCGGGGGGCACGGCCACCTGGTGTCGCGCGCGCTCCCAAACCTGCACCAGCAATGGCGCATAGCGCATGAAATGCTCGCCGGCCGGCGTAAGTGATGCTCCGGACTTGTTGCGCACGAACAACCTGCGCCCGAGCAGCTCCTCCAGCGTCTGGACACGCACGCTGACCGCCGTCTGCGTGACATGCAGGCGCTCTGCCGCGCGCACGAAGTTGCCGCAGGAAACGATCTCGAGAAACGTGCGCGCCAAAACGATGTCCACGTGGAGCCTCCGGTGTAGCGCACAAGTATGAGCGGATTTGAAGCAAAGGACGAATAAGTTTCGATTTACTCGATCTCGCTCTCGGCCGAAGATAGCCGTACACATTGGCTGGAGTATCAAGATGAACATCGCACTGCCCCCACTGCCCTACGAGTACGACGCACTCGAGCCGGTCATTTCTGCTGCCACCATGAAGCTGCACCATGGCGCGCATCACCGCGGCTACATCGACAAGCTGAACGCCCTGATCCGAGGATCGGAGTTCGAGGGCGCGTCGCTCGAGACGATCGTGAAGCAGTCGAGCGGCGGCGTTTTCAACAATGCCGCGCAGGCGTGGAACCACGCTTTCTTCTGGAATTCGCTGCGGCCGCAGAAGGGCCAGCCGGCGCCGCGCGGCGCTCTCGCCGAGCGGTTTGCGGAGCCGATCAAGGCCGCGGCGATCGCCCTTTTCGGCAGCGGCTGGGTATGGCTTGTCGAGGACGCTGGAATCGTGAAGGTCACCGCGACGTCCAACGCCGATACGCCGCTCGTTCACGGACAGAAGCCGCTGCTCGTGCTCGACGTTTGGGAACACGCCTACTACCTGGACCACCAGAACCGGCGCGATCTTTATGCGGCAGCGGTGGTCGATCAGCTGCTCGACTGGGAATTTGCGGAGCGCAACCTCCTGAAGGCGGAGACAGCCCATGCCGCGTAGCAGGCGGCGAGCGATCAGGCTCAAGCGCGTTTACGACCAGCCGAGCCGCGCGGACGGCATGCGCGTGCTGGTGGACCGGCTCTGGCCGCGCGGCCTCAGCCGCCAAGAAGTCTCGGCCGATCTGTGGCTCAAGGACGCCGCGCCAAGCAGCGTCCTGCGCCGCTGGTACGGCCATGACGTGCGCCGCTGGAGGAGCTTCAGAGCGAAGTACCGGGCCGAGCTCGCGCAGCGCGATGACGTGCTGCGCACCCTCGATGACCTGCGCCGGCGAGGGCCCGTGACGCTGCTGTTCGCGACACACGACGAAGCGCACAGCAACGCTGCCGTGCTGCGCGAAGTGCTCGATCGGCGTCGCCCGGTGTCTAGGACCCAACCAGGAGACAGCCGATGAAAGCAAGCGACATCATGACTTCCCCGGTAGTAAGCGTAGAGCCGGATACCGAGGTGCGCACAATCGCCGAGCTACTTATAAAGCACCGCATAAGCGGGGTTCCCGTCGTCGACGACGGCCGGTTGGTCGGCTTCGTCAGCGAAGGCGATCTGCTTCGTCGGCGAGAGATCGGCACCGACCGCAAGGCACGGAAGGGTTCATGGTGGCTGCGATTGTTCAGCGCCGACAGCTCGCCCGCGGACTATGTGAAATCACATGCCCGCTATGCGCGCGACATCATGACGTCGGAGGTGGTGTCGGTGTCTCCTAATACCTCCGTGTCAAAAATCGCGACCTTGCTTGAACAGCATGGCATCAAGCGGGTTACGGTGTTGAGCGAAGGGAAACTGGTTGGCATCGTCAGTCGGGCAAACCTCGTTCAGGCCATCGCGGTGCTGCCCCCGTCGTCCACTCGCGTCACGCCGCCGCTCGACAGCGCTATCCGCGGGCGTCTGCTCACGGAGCTGGAACGGCAATCGTGGTGGGGCCGGACAAGCTCCAACGTCATCGTCTGCGACGGCGTCGTTCACTATTGGGGCATGGCTGGGTCCGCCGACGAGCGCGCCGCGGCCCGTGTGGCAGCGGAGAACGTGCCCGGGGTGCGCGCTATCGAGGATCATCGCCTCAGCTATGCCGAGCTTCCTTACGCTGTATGAGCGGCGCACTGACATGAACCCGATCATCGTCCGTGAGGATTTCCGGCTTTTGAAACTGCTTGAATGCTACCCGGCATTGCAGAGCGAGCTCCGGCGCGTCACCGTCGTATCGGAGAGCGAGCTGCCGCCGGACGTGGTGACGATGAACTCCAGCGTGGCATATGAAGACGTTACCGCCCATGTGCGCAATACCGTGAAGCTCGTCTACCCGCACGCCGCGGCCGGCTCAGGCCACCTGCCGGTCACCACGCCGCTCGGCATGGCGTTGCTTGGATTGCGCGAGGGACAGGAGATCGAATGTAATTTCCCGCTGGGCGAGCGCCACCGGGTGCGTGTGGTAGCAGTGCTGTCGCAACCCCGGCGGCGCACGATGACCGTGGACGATAAGCCCGACGAAGCGTTGCGCGATGCCTTCGTCGTGCCATGGGAACCGCGTGCGCTCGATGTCGACCAGGCGGACTGAAGACGCTTGCGACCTCACACGCGCAACGGTCGCCACGCCTAAGGGCCGGAGCCACGCCGGCGAGTCGTCGCGTTGCTGCCGTGACCCGCGGAAGGCTTCGCACCGCGGCGCCGTTCCACCTCGAGGCGACGGTGCGCGTGCTGCAGCGGCGGCCGGAGAACCGAGTCGACCGGTGGGAACATGATCGCTACTGGCGACTGTTGGAAGCGCCGGACGGTCTCGTTCTCATCGAGGTACAGAACCAAGGGACGATCGATAAGCCGGATGTGCGCTACGCCTTGCGCCAACTTGGTCATTCTGCAGCGGCGCGCCCTTGGCTCTTGCAGACTTTACGCCGTGTGCTGGGGCTGGATGTCGATTCAGATCCTTTTCGGCATCTTGCCGGCGCGGAACGAAAGCTTCGCCCTGCCGCTCTGGCGCTTCGCGGCATGCGGCCGCCCCGATTCACGGGGCTATTTGAGGCTTTTGCAAACGTGGTGCCGTTCCAGCAATTGAGCCTCGACGCCGGGATCGCGATTGTCGGCCGGCTCGTCGGGCGATTCGGCAGATGCTTGGAACACGGTGGCCGCCGCCGGCACGCATTTCCCACAGCGGAGGCAATCGCCGGAGCTCGTCTCGAAGCGCTCAGGCAGTGCGGCCTGAGCTCACGCAAGGCCGAGACACTGCACTCCCTGGCGAGAGTGATCGCCTCGGGCGAGCTGAGCGAAGAAGAAATCGCCGGCATGAGCTCCGCGGAGGCGCTGCGGTTCCTGACGGAGCTCGCGGGCATCGGCCCTTGGAGCGCGAGTCTCGTCCTGCTGCGCGGCCTTGGCCGGCTGGACGTGTTTCCGCCAGGCGACGTGGGCGCCCAGGCCGGCCTGCGCGCGCTCATGCACCTTGGCCCTTCAGCGCCGCTTGAGCGCGTTATCGAACGCTTCGGCAACTACCGCGGCTACCTTTACTTCTATGCTTTGGGCGGCAGGCTCTTGGCGAAAGGACTAATTCGGCCGGCGTCACAGCAGACGGCTGGCGCTTGCGGTAAAGCGCAGAGGGACGCCGTGGAAGCCGAGCGCCGCCGGATCGCGCTGCGCTAGAGCTGTGCTACGCGATTTCGACCATGAAGTTCGCATCGAAAAGCGGATTTTCGTTCACACCGCCCTTGGCGTAGCCGCGCGGATTGCACACCACTCGCGTTCGATTGACCTGATAGTCGAAGCTGTCGTGGGTATGACCGTGTACCCACAGGCGCGCGCCGCTTGATTCGACCAGGCGTTCCGCGTCGGAAACAAAGCATGCGTTGAGAAGCGAGTCCGCAAATCTCGGATGGATGCTCTTGCGCGAGGGCGCATGATGGGTGATGACCACCGTGGGGCCGTCATGAGGCTCGGAGAGCTTTCTCTTCAGCCACCCGGCGTGGATCTTGAACAGCGCCGCCGAAGCGGCGGGCGTAAACGGCTCCTGCGCGGCTTCGCCGATGCGGATACTCGTAAAATCCCTCATGAAGCGCTGCGATTTGCTCATCGCCGCGGCCCGTTTCTCGCCCTCGCCGAACAACATGAAATCGGTCCACAGCGTGGTACCGAGAAACCTGACGCCCGCGATAATGACATCGTCGTTGTCCAGCACGCGGATGCCGGTTCCCGTACACAGCCGCTTGAGCTCCGCCACCGTGCCCGCGATGCTGCCGCCATAGAACTCATGATTTCCCGGAACATAGAGCACCGGCTTGGGAAAACCCGCCGCCCATGCAACGGCCTCCCTGGGACGCGCGATGTCGCCCGCGAGCACCACCGCGTCGGCAGCGTTCTGCGGAATCGCCAGCGCACCGAGACTGAGATGCAGGTCGGAGAGAATATTCAGTTTCACGATTCGCCTTGTGATTCGATCTTAGCGCCCTTCCTCAAGGATCCCGTTAACGGAGCGCGCCGGCAGTGACGCGGCGCGTGGTCACGGGAATCACCACCTCGGGGACGCCTCATCTGGGCAACTATGCCGGCGCGATCCGCCCCGCGATCGCAGCGAGCCGAGAGGTCGGCGTGGAGAGCTTTTTCTTCCTCGCCGACTACCACGCCTTGATCAACACCGCCGATCCGGCACAGGTGCGGCGTTCGACGCTGGAGATTGCCGCCGCGTGGCTCGCCGCCGGCCTCGATCCGGACAAGGTCTGCTTCTACCGCCAGTCGGACATTCCCGAAGTGCTCGAGCTCGCCTGGCTGCTGGCCTGCGTTGCCAACAAGGGCCTGCTGAACCGCGCGCACGCTTACAAGGCGGCGACTGAGCGGAATTCTGCCGCCGGAGCGGAGCCGGACGCGGGCGTGAGCATGGGATTGTTCATGTATCCGGTGTTGATGGCGGCCGACATCCTGCTCATCAAGGCAAATTCAGTGCCGGTGGGCCGCGACCAGCTACAGCACATCGAGATGGCGCGCGATATGGCCGAACGCTTCAATCATCGCTACGGCGAGCTGCTGGCGTTGCCGAAGGCGGCGATCGACGAATCGGTGGCAGCCCTCCCGGGACTTGACGGCCGCAAGATGAGCAAGAGCTACGGCAACGGCATTGCGCTGTTCGCCCCCGTGCCCGAGCTGAGGAAACGCATCTTCTCCATCGTCACCGATTCGCGCGCACCGGGCGAGCCGAAGGAAGCCGATGGTTCGGCGCTGTTCCGGCTGTATCAGGCTTTTGCGACTCCGGAAGAAACTGCGCAAATGCGCCGTGCATTCGCCGCCGGCATCGCCTGGGGAGAAGCCAAGCAGGCGCTCTTCGAGCGCATCGAAGCGACGCTCGCGCCGATGCGCAGCCGCTACGAGTCGCTCGTGGCCGATGCGGGCGCAATCGAAAAGCGGCTGCAGCAAGGCGCGGCGCGAGTGCGCGCAATGGCAAGGCCATTCCTCGGCGAGCTGCGCGCGGCGGTGGGTCTGAGCAAGCGGTCATGATCGTTGTATGAACATTTATCGACTCAAAGACAAATAAGTTTCACTGTACTTAATCTTCTCCGTACACCACGATGGACCAGCATGGCAAGGGCGAAGATTTGTTGCGCAGAGCGGGTGCAACCTTGAATAGGGGCGGCGTCTATCTGCCTCCGCTCCTGGAGCCGCAGAGGGTCTTGGGAAAACGTGCGTTCGATTTTTCGCGCCAAGTCGCCGTCATGGCCATCGTCAACCGTACGCCGGATTCGTTCTACGACAAGGGACGGACCTTCGGGCTGCACCAGGCGATCGCGGCCGCACGGACGGCGCTCGCCGAAGGCGCCGACTGGATCGATATCGGCGGCGTACCGTTCGCGCCCGGACCGGAGGTGAGCGCGAGCGAGGAAATCGACCGCGTCCTGCCGGTGCTCGAGGTATTGGCCGAAGAGGCCGACGCAGTGATCTCGGTCGATACGTTCCGGCCTGAGGTGGCGGAGCGCAGCATCGCGGCCGGGGCGGGTGCGATCAATGACACGAGCGGCCTGCGCGACCCGGCGATGGCGCGCGTGGTGGCCAGTAGCGCTGCCAGCCTGGTGATCACGCACAGCGTGTGCGCCCCGCGCACCCGCTGCGCTACGCCGCGCTATGGCGACGTGGTCGCAGAAGTCGGCCGTTTCCTGCGCGAGCGGGTGGCGCTTGCGGTCAAGTGCGGCGTGCCGACGGAACGCATCATCATCGATCCGGGATTCGATCTGAATAAGGACACGCGCCACTCGCTCGAGCTGATCCGCCGCCTGGGCGAAATCGCAGCGATCGGTCTGCCTCTGCTGGCGGCGGTATCCAACAAGGACTTCATCGGCGAAACGCTCGACCGGCAGCAGGGCCGGCGGCTGGAAGGCAGCCTCGCCGCGGCAGTCGCCTGCATTCTGCAGGGGGCACGCATCGTGCGCATGCACGACGTGGCGCCGGCGGTCGCCGCCGTACGCCTGACGGAGGCGATACTCGGTTTTCGTGAACCGGCCTTCGTGCGCCACAACGCGCCGCAGCTCGATGCAGCATAGCGAGGCCGAGCTGCTGGAGCGCTATGCGATCCGCGACCGGACCGTCCCGCGCCTGCGCGCGAACTTCATCGCCAGTCTCGACGGCGCCGCGACGCACGAGGGCCGCACCGCCGGGCTGAACAATGCGGACGACAAGCAGGTCTTCGACCTGCTGCGCATGATTTGCGACGCGCTCCTGGTCGGCGCCGGAACGCTGCGGGCAGAAGGCTACGCCGAGCTGCGCCTGGAAGACGCGGCAGCTCGCTGGCGCGCCGCGCACCATCTTCCGGCGCAACCGGCTCTCGCGATCGTGTCCGGCGGTCTCGATCTCAGCCCGGAGATGGCCGCGCTTGCCAAGGCACCGGCGCGGCCGCTCATTTTCACTCACGGCCGCTCGCCGCTACATAAGCGGCAACAACTGTCATACGTAGCAGACGTCGTAGTGTGTGGCGCCGAAGCGCTCGATGCGCACGCAATGCTCGCTGCGATGGCGCAACGCGGATTGCGTCAGGTGCTGTGCGAGGGCGGGCCGCACCTGCTCGGCAGCTTGATCGAAGCCGATTGCGTGGACGAGCTGTGCCTTACGCTCAGCCCGGTCCTCGAGAACGGTGGCGCGGGTCGCATCACGGCCGGTGCGCCGCTGACGCCGCGCGGCATGCGCCTTCGACATGTGATTGCCGCCGGGGATATGCTCATGCTGCGTTATGAGCGTCGGCGGTGACCCCGCGCTTGCTTTCGGTGAATGTCGGATGGAGTCGCCGAAACGGATGGCAGCAGCCAAACGTCAACCGTAAAAAGCCGCGCCCACAACAACTGCAGCGTCCAGTATCACCCACCCGACGCACGCCAGGTAGATGTTCTTGTCTCCGGTACGCACGCCATGCACGAACCAGAGCAGGGCTGCGAGCAGGTAGGCACTCCATGAAACGACTGAGACCCCTGCGGCTTGATGATTGACCCATATCGTGTAGACCTGTGGGACGGTCATGACCATCGTAAAAATCGACATGCCCGCTAACAGACGACGCAGTAAGGCACTCGCGCCCGCGTTCGCCGCCACTGGATTCATGGGATCAATAGCCATTGGACCGCCCCTGGTTGGCCGAAGTCTCGCACGGCGATGCTCATGGAAGTGCGGCCGCTCCCTGCACGCGTGTCGAACCTCCCAGCCATAGCGTAGTCCAACGGACGTGAAGCTTTCTCTCGAGAAGAACGAATTCCTGCTGCAGGCGCTGCTGCGAGAAGGCCATCAGGTGGCGCACGACTGTGAAGGCGCGCTTGCCTGCGCGAGCTGCGTGGTCATAGTCACCGAGGGCGCGGAGCGCCTTAGCGCGGCGAGCGAGGACGAGCAGGACATCCTAGATAAGGCGTCGTTCTCCGAGCCCGGGGCGCGGCTCGCCTGCCAGGCTTCGGGCGAGGGCGAGCTTGCCATAGTGATGCCGCGCACCGAAGTGCCCAAACTGGCGAGCGCGGCCGGGCTAAGGCAGGTCACTGTGAGCGAACGCGCCGCTCGGCACTTCGCAGCGCAGCTCGCGAAGCGCCCGGGCGCTGTCGGCGTGCGTCTCTCCGTGGAGCCCTCCGGCTGCTCCGGATTTCGCTATCGAGTGGATTTCGCCGAGGAGGTGCGCGCCGACGACACGGTCTTGGAATGCGGCCGCATTCGTCTCTTCGTCGACGCGCTGAGCGTGCCCTACGTCCAGGGCGCAGTCATTGACGTGCTGCAGGAAGGCCTCTCGCGCCGGGTGCGTTTTGAAAATCCGAACGCGCGCCAGGCCTGCGGTTGCGGCGAAAGCTTCGGCGTATGAAAGAGGAAAGTCCGGCCAGCCGGCCGGTCTTTCTCAGTTTTGCGCGCATCAGGTTCCCGGTGGGTGCGGTAGCGTCCCTCGGGCATCGCGTCTCGGAAATCATGCTGGTGGCCGCGCTGCCGCTCGCCGTACTGGCGCTGCAGCGCTCGCTCGAAGGCGAGGAAGCGCACTTCGCGGATTGGATGCGCCTGCCGGCGGCATTGTTCGCCTGGGCGGCGGCGCAACATCTCTTCGCCGGGATTCGCCATCTGTTGATGGAGGCGGGCGTCGGCTCGGCGCTCCCTGCGGCGCGGCGCACCGCTTATGCTGCGCTCATCGCGGCGGCCGGCATCGCCATTGCCGTGCTGCTCCTGCTATGAGGCTGTTCGCCGGGCAACGCTTTCGTTCTGCAGGCTGACTGCGCTGGCGCTTCTCCCTTATGCCGCGGCCGGCGCACTGCGGCTCGCGCTCGGCGCGCCGATCGCGCTCGAGCAATGGCGCGTCTGGGCGGCGCGGCCAGCCGGCGCTGCGCTGGTCGCGCTGCTCGCGGCGGCGCTCCTCCTGCACGCCTGGGTCGGTACGCGCGATGTGGTGCTCGACTATGTGCAGCCGCTGGCACTGCGCTTCGCCGTGCTCGGCGCCGCGGCGGCGGGGCTCGCTTTCCTGGGTCTCTGGACGGCGCTCATTCTGGTCTCGCATGCGCTTTAAGGTCTACCGCTTCGACCCCGAGACGCAGGCGAGGCCCGCGTTCCGGGATTACGACGTTCGGCTCGAGGCCTCCGACCGCAAGGTGCTCGACGCACTGGTGCGCATCAAGGAGCAGGACGACTCGCTTTCGTTCCGCCGCTCATGCCGCGAGGGCGTGTGCGGCTCCGACGCGATGAACATCAACGGCCGCAACGCGCTCGCCTGCGTCACCGGCCTCGACGAGGTCCGCGAGCCGGTCGTGCTCGCGCCGCTGCCGAGCTTCCCCGTGATCCGCGACCTGATCGTGGACATGACAACGTTTTTCAAGCATTACCACGAGGTCCGTCCCTACCTCGTCAACGACGAGGCGCCGCCGGAGCGGGCGGCTTCAGTCGCCGCAGGAGCGCGAGCGGCTGAACGGCCTCTACGAATGCATCCTATGCGCCTGCTGCACCAGCTTCTGCCCCTCCTACTGGTGGAACCCGGACAAGTTCATCGGCCCGGCGGGTCTGCTGCAGGCCGAGCGCTTCATCGTCGACAGCCGCGGTCGCGCTACGGCCGAGCGCCTGGCTTTCCTCGACGACGTCTACAAGCTCTACCGCTGCCGCACGATCATGAACTGCACCGAGGTCTGCCCGAAAAAGCTCAGTCCGGCGCGAGCGATCGAGCACATCAAGGTGCAGCTGCTGCGCCGCTCGAGCTAATCGACGGCGGATATTGCCGAGCGAATGGCAGCCGATTCCTCTGTTGCGCTGACGGGTTCGGATTTGTTGCAGGCCATCGTCGAGCAGGCGCCCGATGCCATCATCTTCGCCGACCGCCAAGGCACGATCCGCATCTGGAACGCGCGCGCGGAAGCGCTGTTCGGCTACGCCGCGAGCGAGGCGATTGGCAAAAGCCTCGACCTCGTCATCCCGGAACATCTGCGCGCGGCGCATTGGCGCGGCTACGAGCGCGCCATCCAGACGGGACAAACGCGCCTGAACGGCACGGCGATCGTCACGCGGGCGAGGCACAAGGACGGCAGCAAGCTTTACGTCGAGCTCGCTTTCGGGCTTCTGCGCGACGGGCAGGAGCGCGTTGTGGGCGCGCTCGCCACGGGCAGAGTTGCCTTGAAACCGCCATCGGATGGCGTTTCGAGATGAAGACTGAACTGTACGACCCGATGGCGCCCGAACTGGTCGCTGCGTTGTTCTGGACGTCTGCCCGGTGCGAATAGGAAGCTTCACGATATTCGGTCCGGCCGTGCAGATTCTTACCCCGATGCACCCTTTCAACGCGGAATCCAGAAGAAGACAAGAATTCGGCAAACCGGTGGAGTTGGCTCCCACGTGGGTAGGCGGCGGGGCCATGATCCTGGCCGGGTTCGCATTGGAGCGAGAGCGGTCGTCGGTGCTGGCAGCGTGGTGACACGGGATGTCTAATCGCGCTCGGAGTGTTGTTGCGCCTGTGACGCAGGCGCCGGGAGATGCCAGTGGCGCACGATGGCAAGCAGGCGTATGCCGAAACAGACGAGCGCGCCGGCGATGGCCATGGTGGTAGGCGGCAGGACGAGCAGGTGTCCGCCCACGACGATGGCTGCGCCGGCTAGCGCGGCGATCGCATAGATCTCGGAGCGCAGCACGCTGGGCACCTCGTTGAGAAGCAGATCGCGCATGATCCCGCCGCCGATTCCGGTGAGCATGCCGAGCAGCGCGGCCATGACAGGAGGTAGGCCCAAGGCCAGAGCCTTCTGCGCACCGGAGACGGCGAACAGCGCCAGTCCGCCGGCATCCGCAATCAGCACGAAATGGTGCAACCGATGAATGGCGGGATGCCAGAAAAAGGTGAGAACGCCGGCTGCTAGGGATACGGCGAGATAGCGCCAGTCGGTGATCGCCGCCGGCGGTGTCGCGCCGATCAGCAGGTCGCGGGCGATTCCACCGGAATTTGCTGCGGCAAACGACACGGCCATGATCCCGAAGAAATCCAGCTTGCGTTTGACGCCGGCCGCCGCACCGCTCAGCGCAAAGACAAAAGTGCCGAGCAAGTCGAGCGCTAGTACCAGCTCTTTGCTTATCGCGACGGTGATGGCTTCTCCGCTTGCCCAGCCGCCAACCCAGCGCGCTCGTGGGAAAGCCACGCGAGTGCGCCGACCACCATCGTCTCGACGCCCGTCTCGAGAGTCGGATGCATCACCGGCGCGAAGAACGGGCTGTGGTTGCTGGGTATCTTGTTCACCTGGTTCTCGGCCTTGGCTTTGGCGTAAGTGGCAGGATCGGTCCCGCCGACGAACCAGAATACCGCGGGAACCTGCCATTGGGCGCCGAACGACCCAAAATCTTCGCTCGCCGATGTCGGCCCGGTCTGCTTCACCCGGGCGGCAGAAAAATGCTCGCGGAACGCGCTCACTACGCGCTGGCTCGCGGCTGCGTCGTTCACGCCCATAGGATATTGATCCAGTGGAGTGATCTCAGGCGGCTTGGGCGCACCGGAGGCCGCGGATTCAGCTTTAACGATTCGCTCGATTGCGGCGAGCACGCGCTGGCGCACACCCGTATCGTAGGTGCGTACATTCAGCTTGATGATTGCTTCGTCAGGTATCACGTTCTCCTTGGTGCCCGCCTGCAGGGAGCCGATAGTCACGACCGCCGCTTCGTTGGGCGAGATCTCGCGCGAGACGATCGTTTGCAGCCGCATCACTGTCGCCGCCGCCATCACCACGGGATCAATGCTCGCCTGCGGCATGGAGCCATGCGCGCCGCGTCCGAACAGCCGGATCTGCAGGCTGTCTGCGGCGGACGTAATCGTTCCAGTGCGACCGCCGATGTCGCCCGCGGAGCCGACCATGACATGCTGGCCCAGGATGACATCGGGCTTGGGGAAGCGCTTGAAGAGCCCGTCGTCGATCATGGCCCGGGCGCCCTCGGCCGTTTCCTCCGCCGGCTGGAATACCGCCATCAGAGTCCCGCTCCATGCCGGCCGAGCCTGTGCCAGCAGCCTGGCGGCACCGACGAGCCACGTCACGTGCATGTCGTGTCCGCAAGCGTGCATTACCGGAACGGTCCGACCCTCGCGATCCTTTGCCTTGACCCTGCTGGCATAGGGAAGGCCCGTCATTTCCTCCACCGGCAGGGCATCCATGTCGGCGCGCAGCATGACGGTCGGCCCGGCGCCGTTGCGAAGCAGGCCGACGACGCCGGTCTTTCCGACTCCAGTCGTCACCTCATAGCCTGAGGCGCGCAACTGGTCCGCAGCCAGTCCGGCGGTGCGGGTTTCCTGCATGGACAATTCCGGATGCGCGTGCACGTCCGTGTAGAACGCTTCCAGGTTAGGCAGAAGAATCTTCAGATTTGTAAGCGCCTGATCGATGGCACGCATGGATTGGATATTCGCGCTCATACATTGACCCTTCCGCAGCAGTATTGGAGATTGAACGACACTCGACGACGGATTCGCAATACGCGTGCCGCCGATAGCATGCGTTGAAGCTGACAGTGCGGCGGTACGCCAAGCGTAAGCTCGCCGTCAGTTATCTTGGCGAAATCATCGTCGCATAATGCGCGTTAACGACGCGCGCGCTGCCTGAGATACGTGCAACGGCGTGCGACCGCACAGTCACATTGGGATTCGCTTGAACGCATCCAATGCCAATTCAGCCGTAGCCCCTGCCGTTTATCACGGCGATGACAAGCTAACTGCGGGCATTGTCCTCGCCGTCGTTACCTTCTGGCTCTTTGCGCAGACGACATTGAATGTCGCGCCCGCGATGCGAAGTGATTTGCGCATCGCCGAGGGAGTGAGCAATATCGCCGTCAGCATTACGGCGCTGTTTTCGGGGATTTTCATTGTCGTCGCGGGCGGACTGGCAGATCGGCTGGGCCGTGTGAAGCTGACCTATGCCGGTCTCGTGCTCAGCGTCCTCGGCTCGCTGCTAATCGCTCTCTCGCCTGCCGGTACCGCGATACCTTTGATGGCGGGACGCATCATTCAGGGCATCTCCGCCGCTTGCATCATGCCGGCGACGCTGGCCTTGCTGAAAGCCTACTTCGAGGGCAAAGACCGGCAGCGCGCGATAAGTTTCTGGTCCATCGGATCGTGGGGCGGTTCGGGCCTGAGCGCGCTATTCGGCGGCTTCGTTGCCTCGACGATGGGGTGGCGCTGGATTTTCTGGATGTCGATCGCGGTTGCGGTATTGAGCTTTGTCCTGATCCGAGGCACACCGGAAAGCAAGGCGCAAGCAACGGTGCGGAAGCCCTTCGACTGGCTGGGGCTGATGGCGTTCATCGTTGCCATGGTGGCACTGAACGTTGTCATCGGGCAGGGCGCGACATTGGGATGGTTGAGTCCTGCGGTATTGGTACTCACGGCGGTGTTTGTCGTCTCGGGCGTCATGTTCCTCAAGACCGAAACGGGCAATAAGAACGGCTTTGTCGACCTTAGGCTCTTCAGCAACAGAATTTTCAGCGGAGCGACTCTCTCGAATTTCCTGCTAAACGCAGCTGCGGGAACCCTCCTCGTGGTACTAACCCTGGTCCAGGAGGCGGCCAGGCTATCGTCCCTGCAATCGGGACTGTTGACTGTCGGGTATCTGGTCGGCGTTCTTGCCACGATCCGTGTGGGCGAGAAGCTCTTGCAGAGGCTAGGTTCGAGAAAGCCGATGCTGTCGGGTTGCTGGATTACCGGCGCCGGCATCTTCCTGACCGCTTTCACCTTTCTATTGGCGGGTGAATACCTAATCGTTGCATTTATCGGGTTCACGCTATTTGGCATTGGGTTAGGCCTCTATGCGACCCCTTCAACGGACGCGGCACTATCGAATGTCCCGCAAGAAAGCGCGGGTTCAGCCTCGGGCATCTACAAGATGGCGTCCTCCTTGGGTGCCGCTCTCGGTGTCGCGATTTCTGCGGCGATCTTCGCCGGTCTCAGTCATACCGAAGGGGTCGGCGTTTTCGCCGACATCGCGATAGGGCGGACAGATAACATGCAGGTCCGATTTGCCGCGGCGATCGCGCTGATGTTCAACGTTTTCATGGTGGCCGTCGCCATCGTCGCAATCATGATGACGATTCCCAAGCAGAATCAGTAAGCGCGCTGAAATCCACTCCGGCGACTACGGCTGCGAACAAGAGACAATTCGCGGTCGCGTGGTGTCTCTGTCAGCTTGCTCAAACACCCGGCAAGGTGCTTGCGCACGGGCGCGATTCCATCGCCGTGCTCGTGGCAAAAAATGGCACCACGCCACTCACCAATGTGCGCGCCAGCGCAGCCGGCGGCAAGGCTCTCGTGGTGGAAGATGGACAGGTAACGGATCGAACCGGCTTGCCTGCCTAGCGCCCCGGCTAGCGCGGGTTGCCGGCGGCGACGAGATGCGTGATCACGGGCGCACCAATGAGGAGGTGGTGCACGCGCTCCTGTAGCACGCGGTCGGCGTTGGTGACGCGCTCGTGCTGGCGCAAGTGCTCGAGCCATGACTCAAGCATGAAGGTCTCCAGGAATACGTCTTGCCGGGCGAGATCCTCGAACACGCCCCAAGCGTACGCGCCGTCGCGCTTTCGCTCACGGCCGAGCGGCGCCAGCGCGTTCAGGAAAGCCCTGCGATGGCGGGCGGCGACTCGATACTCGATCGTCACGAGCACTGGGCCCTGATCGTGCTCGACGCTTGCGCTCACCACCGGCGGCGGCCAGTGCATCGACGGCGAGAGATCTAGCGTTCCGGCTGCCTGTAGCTTCGAATGCCGCGCGAGCGGCAGCGTGAGCAGCGCGAACGCCGCGGCGAGGAAGTGCGTCATCGGCAGGCCAAGCCAGCTCGCCACTTCACCCCAGAGCACGCTCCCGGCCGTCATCGCGCCGAAGAATACCGTGACGTAGATGGCGAGCCCGCGCCCTCGCACCCACTCCGGTAGTGCGAACTGCGCCGAGACGTTGAGATTGGCGAGCACACAGATCCATGCGAGGCCGGCGAGGACGCTCGCGACAATGCCGAGTTCCGGGTCGTGCGCAACACCGTAAAGAACCAGCGCGACGGCGGTGAGGAGGGACCCTACATCCACTATTCGATCGGCATCTAGCCAGTTCTTGATCCACGGCAGCGCAAATGCACCGCTGATCGCTCCGGCGCCGATGGCGCCGAGGAGTAGGCCGTAGGTCTCCGGCCCGCCGTGCAATTGCTCGCGCGCGAGCAGCGGCAGCACAGCCCAGTAGGCACTTGCGAAGAGGAAGAAGATGACCGCGCGCGCCAGCGTGGCGCGGAGCGACGGATTGTTGCGCGCATACCGAAGGCCGGTGCGCAGCGCGGCCGCGAAACGCTCCGCTGGCAGTCTCCGCGGCGGCTCGCGCGGCGGCCGCCACCAGGAAAGCGCGCCCAAGGTGGCGAGCGTACTCGCCGCATTGACGAAAAACGGCACCGCGATGCCGGCACTGGCGGTTAGCACGCCGCCCAACGCCGGACCGACTGCGCGGCTCAGGTTGATGCCGGCGCTATCCGCCGCGACGGCGGAGGGCAGGTCGGCTTTCGGTACGAGGAGCGGCACGATCGCCTGCCATGCTGGGGCCTCCAGCGCGGTGCCGGTTTCAAGGAGGAATACGAAAAAGAGGAGATTCCAGGGCGTGACCCATCCGTACCATACGACGAAGGCATAGGTTGTCGCGGCGAGCGCGATTCCCACCTCAACGACAATGAGGAAACGGCGCTTGTCGACGATATCGGTGACGGCGCCTGCCGGCATCGCGAAGAGGAACATCGGTAGGCTGGCGGCGACCTGGACGAGCGACACCATGAGTGCGTCCGCGTCGAGCTCCGTCATGAGCCAGGCGGACGCCGCGGCGTACATCCACGAGCCGGTGTTGCCGACGACGGTGGCGGACCAAATGACGGCATACGCGCGGTGGCGAAACGGTTTCCATGCCGAGGAGCCTGCCTTGGACTTAACCGTCGCCTCACCCATGAATGGGTCGGCGCGCAATATGCATGCCGTGCGGGAGTTTCATCGGCCGTGCAGCTACCACGGCTTCGGGTAGACGGCGGAGCGAATGCCGGCGTATCGTGAGCGAGCCTTTCGCGCTCTCGTTACGGCCATCCCGCATGGGATCACGCTTCAATCAACAAACCAGCGATGTTGTGTTGTTGATTGTCACCATGGCTTGCGAACCTTGCCGCAGATTCGCTCAGCCGATATCGCGCAGGGAGCTATGAAAATTGGCATTGTAGGTGCGGGAGCGGTCGGAACCGCGTGCATGTTTGCCATGGCGCTGCGCGGGTCGGCGCGCGAGATTGTCCTTGTGAATCGTACCTTCGAACGAGCCAAAGGCGCCGTCATCGATCTTCAGTACGGCGCTTTGCTTGGGCCCGCCGTGTCTCTGCGGCCAGGGCGCTACGCCGACCTGCGTGATGCCGCAATCGTCATTATCACTGCGGGCGCTAATGAAAAGACCGGCGGCGCCACCGACCGCAACGATCCGGCCGGCCGATTGCGGCTTCTCGGCACAAACGCGCGCATCTACCGCGAGATGATCCCGCAGATCGTGGCGGTCGCGCCGCAGGCCCTTCTACTCATCGTCACTGATCCTCCGGATGCTCTTGCCGACGTAGCACGGATGACTGCAGGACATGGTCGCGTGCTGAGCGCGGGCACGTTCCTCGATTCGCTGCGCTTTCGCTTTCACCTTGGGGCAAGCCTCCACGTTGATCCTCGCTCCGTGCAGGCGCAGGTAATCGGCGAGCACGGGACCTCTCAGGTGTACCTCTGGTCGAGTGCGAGCGTTGCGGGCACGCCGATACTGCCTTCCACGATTCCGAAAGGTATAAACGCCGATTCCTTTCGTCACGATGTAGAAGAGCAGGTACGTTACGCGAACATCAACATCATCGAAGGCACGGGAGCGAGCCAGCTTGGCATCGGCATCGTCGCCGCACGTATCGCGGAGATCGTCGCGAACGACGAGGCGGCCATCGTGCCGATCGGGTCCTATCTAGAAGAGTATGGGGTGACGCTTTCACTGCCTTCGCAAATCGGCCGCAACGGAGTCGTGCGTGTGTTCAAACCGCCGCTCGCTGCGGATGAGGCCCGCGCTCTCGAGAGTAGTGCCTCGGCTTTGCGCGACGCACTGCGGTCGCTATAAAGGCAACACGCATCGCCCTGTCATCATTTCGACCAGGCTGGCGCATGAAAGGCGCAATCGCTATGCTCTAGCCGTGCAACGATCAGCGCCGATGAAAGATCAAAGGGCAATCCCCAGATCCGAAGCGCTCCTTGACGCGGCGGTGGAATACACCTTCCCGGCGAGCGATCCGATTTCCGTCGATCATGCCTTCAGCACGGCGCGCAAGCGTGAGAAACGAAGCGCTGACGCCGGGCCTCATCCGGTTGACGTCGAAACCGACGCCAAGGTTGGCGATTAGGGACTACAACAGATCAAGCTCCGCGGACACTCGCAGAGGAATGACAGCCGTATGGTCCTTGACCTGGCGCACTCCAGCGACGCTACGAGCCGCCTTTTGCAGCGCCTTCTGCTCGCCGCGCGAACGTACGTCGCCCCAGAGATGCACGACGCCGTTGTCCAGGGTGAGGTTGAGGTTCAGACCTCTGGCGCCAGAACGCTGCATCGCGTCCAGCACTTCGCGGCG
>Ga0070741_10005801_pt1 | contig 27017 bp, 24 predicted proteins | sample Coa_R1_4_FD_66440 | JGI IMG/M metagenome (GOLD analysis project Ga0070741, IMG submission 66440) | Surface soil microbial communities from Centralia Pennsylvania, which are recovering from an underground coalmine fire - Coalmine... | ecosystem: Environmental > Terrestrial > Soil > Unclassified ...
GCGCCTCTCAATTCTGGCGCTTACAACGTCACAGTGTTTGCCCCCGGCTTGGTGTCAGACGCCGCCAGCACAGCGGCCGGCGGCAACGTGACTGTCTATATGCAGCCGTCTGCGGTGGTTTCTGGACACGTCATTGACGGTCACGGCAGGCCGGTCTCTGGGATTGTAGTTGCCGCAACCAGCCCGCACTCGGCCAATTACGACGTGACAATGGATGATGGAGTTTTCGTCCTTGACTCTGGCCTTCGGACCGGCGTGCAGAAAATCTATGCGTTCAAGCCCGGCTTTGATACTGGCAGGCTCAAGAGCCTTCTCAACGACACAGAGCTTGACATGCTGCTTGACAGCAAGTTCCCGTCATTTATCAAGACGCAGGCCGGCGGCTTTGTATCATATTCGTCCACGATAGAGCTAGAGCAGGGCAAGCTGACCACGCTGGATATTCGGCTAAACAGCTCACAGGCAATATCCGGCAAGGTGACAGACGAAAAAGGAAACCCCGTGCCCGGCGTGGCGGTATTTGCCTTTGACGGCAACGGAACGATGGCAGACATCGCGGCCATAACAGATTCCGCCGGCCGATATACTCTTGACAATGACCTGTCTGGGGGAACTTATACAGTGATCATTCCCTCACTTTTCAGCAAGGGCTATGCCCCTGCAAACGCCACAGTAAAGGTGCCCACAGGCGACGTCAATTTTACCTTGCATAAATCAAACACGATCAGCGGGAAGGTAGTCAATGCTAACGGGGGCCCTGTTGCAAACGCCACGGTCTTTGCGATCTCTAAAAATTTGAATCTAGACAACACAGAGCTTGCGCAGTTCCTCGCAGCCAGCGCGGCAACTGCAAAGACCAACGGGCAAGGCGTGTTTATCATGAACAGCGGCATCAGCGAAGGTGCCTATAGCGTCACAGCATCTTTTGGCAACGTGCCGGTGAGCAACTCGGCCGAGGTCCAAGCCGGCGGGTCTACAACCATCGCCCTTGACTTTAAAGAAATGATCACAATAAGCGGCAGGGTAACTGACAGCACTGGCCGGCCCATAGAAAACGCCTCAGTGGTACCGGGCTTTGCCAGCTCCATACCCGGGGCCGAACTGTTTGCAGCAAGGACCAATCCCAGCGGGGCATTCTTGCTCACAGTGCCCCTGCGTGACAACAGTACAAGGTCGCTCTTCAATGACCTCTCTGTGTCTGCAGACGGCTACAAGACTGCAACAGTGCCGGCCAAAGCCGGCGTGTCAATCATGATGGAAAAAGCGCCCTCTGCCAAAGTTAGCGGCTTTGTCGTGGCGCAAAAGTCGCTCTCACCTCCAATTGAAACCGTGCTGACCCGGAATGGGACAATAGTTTTCGACCATCAAGGCAGCCAATATTATGTCGGGCTGGAGACAAACTCGCGCATAGTTGACGCAAGCTTTGACCCGCCAAGCAAGAGCATCAAAATAGAGCTGGAAGGGGCGCAAGGTGCAGCCGGCAAGTCGGAATTTGCAATCCCCAAAGAGTTCATGGCCGGCCCATTCACTGTAAGCGTTGACGGTAAGGTAGCGCAGCCAGAAAGCATCAAGGTGTCAGAGAACCAGACATATTCTACGATCGAGATAGAGCACGAGCACGGGGCGCAGGAAATCGTCGTACAGGCCACAACAGCAGTGCCCGAGTTTCCGCTGCCAGTTGCTTTAGCAGCTGCTGGTCTGATTGCTGTGTTGCTGTATGGACGGATCAGGCGCTAGGACTAGCTGCACTCGCCGAGTATCCTCTCTTCGGCCGCGCGCACTTCAATGCAGCTGATGTTGGCGTTTGGCTGCTGGCTGTTGCTGACGGTAGTGTTGACGCCGTTTGAGAACGTGGCGGCCAAAAAGCTGGTTATGAAGAATACTAGCGCGATGACTACCATTAAGAAGAGCACTATCCGGGACTTGCTGGTAGTACTCATGTAACTATCATCCCAAGCGTGGTTAGTATTCTTTTCTGTCACCCATGATTTTTAAGGTTCTTGCACCTATTGATAATAGATGTTTGAAACCGAGCACACGTTGCGCAGCTTTATGACTGGCAAGGCCGAGGGGCAGTTTCACGACAGGTACGAAAGCGCCCTAGAGCACGCGAGGTCAGAATTTGGCGGGAAATACGCTATGGTAATTGGTGGCAGAGAGGTAAGGACTGCTCAGACTGCCGCACACAAGTCGCCCTTGGACACTAGGATAGTGCTTGGGCTCCTCCCGGTTGGAAGCGCAACACATGTCCGGCAGGCCATCGCGGCCGCAAAAAAGGCATTTGAAAGCTGGGGCAAAACCGGCTGGCAAGAGCGCGTAAAGATATGCAGGGCCGCGGCAGACATCATGAGCCAGCGCAAGTTTGAGCTTGCCGCCTGGATCTCGTATGAAAACGGCAAGAACCGCTACGAAGCGATAGGCGACGTTGACGAGGCCATCGACTTTATGCGGTACTATTCTGAAGAAGTAGAAAAGAACAACGGCTTTGAAACCGCGATGAAAAGCGCGCAGCCAAATGAAAAGAGCAAAAGCGTCATGAAACCCTACGGCGTGTGGGGTGTGATTGCCCCGTTCAACTTTCCGGCTGCAATTCTAGTTGGCATGAGCACCGGCGCAATCATCACCGGCAACACCGTGGTCGTGAAGCCGTCAAGCAACACACCCATAGTTGCGTGCAAGTTTGCCGAGATATTGAAGGACGCTGGTCTGCCAGACGGAATCTTTAACCTTGTGATTGGCCCCGGCAGCAAGATTGGAGGCGAAATTGTCAGGAGCAAAGACATCTCAGGCATCGTGTTCACGGGCTCCCGCGACGTAGGCTACAATATGGCAAAGGAATTCAGCGCGGCCCGGCCAAGGCCATTGATAGCAGAGCTTGGCGGCAAGAACCCGGCGATAGTGACAGAGACAGCGGACATTAGCAAGGCGGCAGACGGCGTGCTAAAGGCGGCGTTTGGCTATTCGGGGCAAAAGTGCAGCGCTCTCTCTAGAGTCTACGTGCACAGGAAAGTAAAAGACGAATTTCTGAAGAGGCTTGTCGAAAAGACAAAGAGCCTGCCGGTTGGAAACCCGCTTGACCAAAACACCTTTGTCGGCCCGCTTGCAAACGAGGATGCCTACAGAAAATACCAAAAGTACATGAAGGTGGCTGCAAAGGAAGGCAGGGTGCTGACAGGAGGCTCGGTCAAAAAGGAAGGTGAGCTAAGGCATGGATACTATGTCGAGCCCACAATTGTTGCCGGCCTGCCCAAAAAACACCGGCTGTTCAAAGAGGAGATGTTTGTGCCGATATTGTGCGTGGCAGACTATGAAAAATTTGACGACGCGATCAAGCTTGCAAACGACGCAGATTATGGGCTTACCGCCGGGATATTTAGCGGCGACTCGGAAGAGGTGCGCAAATTCTTGGACAGCATAGAGGCCGGCGTGGTCTATGTCAACAGGCAGGCAAGCGCGACCACCGGCGCGATGGTGGGATGCCAGCCGTTCGGCGGGTGGAAGGACTCAGGCACCACCGGCAGGGGCACAGGCGGGCCGCACTACCTGACACAGTTCATGCGAGAGCAGAGCCAGACTATTGTTGAATAGCCAGGCAACTAATTGCTGTTTGATCGCAAGCTAATAGGACCTTTTTGAATATGTTTCCTATGGCACCCATTGCTGGGAATTCATAAATACTCCATAACGGACACACTCATAATGACGCGCTGCATCGCCTTCCATTCATACAAGGGAGGTAGTGGCAAAACGACAATTGCGTCCAACCTCTCAGCTATGCTTGCTCTGAGGGGCTTCAAGGTTTCGTTGCTCGATCTTGACGTATATGCACCAAGCCTTCACGCGTATTTCGATCATTCTCCCACCAATTGGATCAATGATTATTTGCATGATCGCGCCAAAGTTGCAGATGTCCTAGTAGACATGACGTATCGAATAACACAATATGCAAAGTCATCCACAAATCAATCAGGCAAATTGTGGGTCGGATTTTCAAATCCTGACAAAGATGCTGTAATAAAGCTTGAAGGAGAGGCCAAACAGCAATCCGAGAGGATCGGGCTGCTTCGAAAATTTATTCAACTGCGTGAAATTCTGATTTCCGAGTTTGATTGCGATTACATAATAATTGATACCAGCCCCGGCATCCGGTATTGGTCAATAAATTCACTTGCAATTGCAGATACACTAATTCTTACACTAAAGTTTGACAAGCTAGACATCAACGGAACGAAAAAAATGGCACACGACATCTATGATTCCTTAAAAAAGCTCGGCGCAAAGTCATTCCTTTTACCAAACAGAATGAGCGGGTATTGCGTACCTCATACGCCGATATTATCCGAAACCTCCCAAGGAAGTTCTTTTTCCCAGTTGAATGCGACATCAATAAGCAGTTTGCTTTCAAATGAGATTGGCATGGAGATCATTGCTGCGATACCATGTTACTGTGACATCCAATTCAGCACCGATGAATTCCTCAGTGTACTAAGATATCCTGATCATCCCTTTGCAAAACAATTAGAGAAACTTGCAGGTGCAAATCAGCTTGAAATCTAAATTGCATCTCGTTACTTTACTAGCCTATAACCAGCTTTCCTAGAGATTACAATCACTGAAGCAAATGTGATAACCAGAATGGAAACAATGGATTTCCAGCCGCTCAATCGGCACTGGCCGATGCTTTGAGGCACAACAAACTATACACGAATAGATATTTTAAGTTTGGATGCATGTCCCGATATCTATCGGCGTCAGGTCATCGCTGAATGAGCGACCTTGCCAAGAGTAGCAGGTTGCGCTTGCGCTCTCTTATCCTGCGCACAGAGTATGGAAGCCACTGGCTGCCGTAGGGGATGTATTCAGCTACTGCAAATTTCTTGCTGACAAGCTCGTCTTTCAGCTCATCGCGGATGCCCATTAGCATCTGGAATTCGAATTTTTTATTTTCTCCCATCCTGACCGCCTGCTCTATCAAACCTGAATCATGAGTGGCAATGGCAAAGTAGCTGTTGCCTTCAAAAAGCATCTTCATCAGCTTTGCATAGTTCGCGTCGACCTCTTCTCTTGTTGTAAACGCGTGTTCTGCTTGCTCGTGGTACGCACCCTTTACGAGGCGCATCTTGCCACTATGTTCCATGATATGCAAGAGGTCGCTTGCGCTTCGCCGCAAATACGCCTGTATAGCAATGCCTGTCCTGTCATGCTGCCCAAGCAATTCCAGATAGATCGCTATCGTGTCTTCGGCAAACTTTACTGACTCCATATCCAGCCACAGGAATTGCCCAAGCTCCCTTGCCTTGGTGGCAAGCCTTCTGAAATTCTGCAGGCACATTTCATAGCCGATTGCAAGACCGAGCTGGGTGGGCTTGACTGACACGCACCCCTGCACCTTTCTTGCATGCATCAGCTCCATTAGCGACAGATATTCGTTGACCGTATGCCCTACAGCATCAGTATTTGTGGTATCCTCGCCTAAGAAATTCAAGATGGCAGACATGCCGCGGCTGTTTGCTTCAACCGCGGTCGCCATCGCTTCATCAATACTGTATCCTGCAACCCATTTTTTCGCCACCCGAAATAGCAACCGCTCTATCAGGCCGGCATCGTAATTGTGCGAATGGGTCGACAGAGTTTCCACAATAATTATTCGTGGTTCTTTGATATAACCCTAGACGGTGAGGATGGCCTTCTTCAGGTCATTGGTCTTGTAGAACGCCTTGCATGAGGTGCAGCTCCACCCGTCGTAGTCGCCCAGCCTTGTTACAACGGTGCGCCGGGACATTTCACAGCCACAATCGGGGCAGTGCAGCATGGTACTGCCAAGGCCGACCTGATTAAATATCAAAAGCTATATTGTTCTGGAGCTAGATTCTGCGCGGACATAATCTTTTATGAGCCAGTCCATGCAAGTGGTGCAATGATAGTTAGCGTCCTGAAGGAGGCGTGCAGGCAGGTTCATGCCAAGACAAAAAGCCTTGCCGGTACTGCCCGGGCAAGCAGGCAGATGGGCAGGGGTGCAGGGGGCGACATGTCTCGCAAGATCGACCTTGTTGCCGAAAAGGCGGTCATCGACATTGTTAGAAAGCGGGGAATTGACGCCACGATAATTGGAGAAGAGTGCGGCAGGATCGAGGGTAGGCGCGGCTTTGTAGTGATGGATGCAATAGACGGCACCACAAACGCGGTCAGGGGGATACCGTTCTACTGCTGCTCTATCGCGTACGCCACAGATTTCAGGCTAAGCTCTGTCACTGATGCCGCTATTATTGATCTTGCAAGAGGCGACCTCTATTATGCTTCAAAGGGCAAAGGAGCCTTTCTAAACGGCAAAAGGATCGCAGTGAAAAAAGAGAGCCCGATCGACCCGACAATCGGGATTAACGTGTCAGGAGTAAAGCCTGCCATAGTCGAGCGTCTTGCGCCAATCATTGCAGAGGCAGACCACACTCGCCAGTTTGGCGCAAACGCGCTAGAGATGTGCTTCCTAGCACGAGGATTTCTTGACGCCTATGTTGATCTCCGGGGCAAGATCCGGCCAACAGACATTGCTGCAGGATATCTTATTGCAAAAGAAGCGGGTGCCAAGATATATTCAGACGCTGGTTCTGACTTTGATGCCGACCTCGATGTGAAGACAAGGCTCTCATACGTTGTAGTGGCAAACGACAGGATACGTGATCATATCTCCGCAGTATTTCAGTAGAGCTCAAGCCACAGTCTGTCTGCCAATTATCAGACGCTGGTTCTTTCTCAATGTCACTTCGGACACGCCGGCCGCATCTGCTATCGCCGCCCGGCTCTTTGGTTCGCCTGCTGGTGCTTGCAAGATATAGCACCGAAGCCGCATTTCGTGCAAATGAGTTCTCCAGACGCGATGTCAGTCACCTTCTGGCCATCGCCACAATTCGGGCATATTATCTTGCTGGCAGCCTTTTTCATCATGATGCCAGTCGATATTCTCTATGAGACATAAGATGACTAGGAAGTTGATTAGGAAGAAACTCTACACAATGCTGCGAAACCAAGAAAAGCAAACAATTGTATCCTATTCCAAATAGTTGACAAGGAATTCGGTTGCTATACTGGTTCTGGTCATCGCGATCATGCTTGATACTCTATTTAGCAATATATCAGATACAATTAGCTCCGACGTATCCCCGATAGATAGGGTTGCGATATTTTCTTCAATTGCTAGTGCAGCTCTTGTTTCAGGGGCTTATCTGGTTCATAATCAAACAAAAAAGATAACCGACGAGCTTGGTCTGAAAAGCCGTGACCTTATTTGGATGTTAAAGACAATCCGCTTTGTACAATACACCATCATAGGCATCACTATTCTGATTACTGCACAAATGATCGCGACATCACAATACTCGACTTTGCCGCTAATTCTGTTGATAGGACTGGGCTATCTAACTGGGGGACTAATGTCAGCTGTATTGTCATTCAAGTTTTTGCAATGGTACAGACTAAACAAGCTGAATGTTACTCTTCTTTTGTACCTGACATCATCTTCAATACTTTCTTTCATGTTAATATCGGCAACCATTGTACAGAGCATCATGATTACACAGGCAAATCCCAATGCTGTAGGGGCAAACTCTGTTCCCGAATTTCCTGTATTGCAAGGCGGCACTCTCGATACTGTTGCTGCCATGCTCGTGATCTCGTACCTTTTGACAACCATCTGGCTCTTTCTCACATGGATAGCGTCTGCTATCATGTTAAAGAGATATTCCAAAAGAGCCGGAAAAAGAACTCCTTGGCACGTGATCTTGGCTCCAATAGTTTGCATGGTTATTGTCATGATTCCCTGGTTTGCTGCATTTCAATCTAGTGAACCGTTCAGCAAGGATATGGCAGTATACAGGATGATCGGGATTTCCGCAATCCTAGCTCAAGGCTTTCTTGCTGGCTTTGCCTTTCTAGTGGTTTCAAGGAGCATGCGCGCCAGCAACATTCAGAGCAGAATAGTGCAATATATCGAAACGTCTGCACTTGGCATAACCCTCCTATTCATGTCATTGCCAGCCAACATTGCTACAGGCTCTTTCCCTCCTTTCGGCATCATAAGTTATTCATTCACTGCGCTGGCCTCGTACCTGTTCCTGGCGGGGATCTATTCATCAGCAATTTCTGCTTCGCTTGACTCCAAGTTGCGGCAGATGATCAGAAAATCACTAAACGACCAGTCAGGCCTCGTTGGCAGTATAGGTCTTGCCAACCTGACACAGGATTTAGAAAAGCGGGTAACCTCGCTGGTAAGAAAACAGAAGGACATGATAAAGGAAGAAACTGCCATTGATTCCTCCATCACAGATACAGACGTAAAAAACTACATTGTTGAAGTGATGGATGAGATTAGGAATCGACAGGCTTTCGCTGTAGATAATAACAAACAAAAAGATAGCAATGCCGGTGCGGCGGCATAACTATGCAACTGCCTTTGCTTTGTAGTTAATGATGCCTTTGCTTTCAAGGAAATTTTGTAGGGAGCTGCCTATGATAGAGGAGTGATTTATTAGATAGTCTCTTTCAGCTTTGTAATATTCTAACTGCGAATTCATGAATTCATCTAGATATCTAGAATGAAACAGAGATGCATTCCTTTTTGCCGTCATATAGGATATTAACAGAGCCTCATATAGAGATGTGACAAAGACTTTGCTAAAGAACATGCTCCTCATTCCATCTAGTCCTATTTCTCGTCGATTGCCGCAGCGGAGCGCATGGTGTATGACTGTTGAACAGTTGTAATTCGGGGTTTTGAGGTCTCGCTGCCAATCACGCAGGTCGTCAGCTATTCTGACTCCCATAAAATAATTGGTCAAGAAGCTTTTGATCCGGTTTATCTTTGATTCATCGCCTGTTAGAAGAGATATTGCTGCAATAGTTGGAAGAAAAACCACTTTCATGTACTGCGACGATCTCTTCAAAAATTGTGCTGACAGCGGATCGAATCTATTTTCTTTATTGTTCAGGAAATTCCAATATTCATACAGCCCATATTCATTGAGAGATTCAGACAGGACGTACCAGATGGTAGAATCCGGCGGGAAAATATTTTTGAAGATTTTCAAGTATCTATCACAAAAAAAGTTTGACAGGGATACGTGGGCATGCTCTGATGCAAGCTCACCATTGAGCTTTACTCTTCCGTCTACAAGATCATCGCGTATACTGCATATTATCGAAGAATACGACAGTGTCAAGGCAAACTGGTTTACTTTTTGCTTGTCCTTCAGGCCAAACGCATCTGCGAACCAAAAAGCTAGGTACGGAGTAGGTCTTCCAAGTCTGCGATCAAGCTTGACTGGCTTTTCATTCAAAACAAATAGACGTTTCTTTAGATAATATTCTGCAAGTGCTGATAATGTGCCGCTTGGAATCTCAGACAGCTCTTTTCGGTGCTTCTCTCTTAACCATTCAACGTTGTCTGCAAAGTCAGCATATATCCATGAATCAGGCATTAGCCTTCTCTTCTAGATAAAGCAAATTGCATGCTCTCTTAACCATTCTTCCATTTCGCTTGGCGCTTGGCCTGGCAGGTAGAATTTGACACCCGGCGTTGTTGTTTTCAATTTCTTGACGTAACTATTAATTTCATCGCGGAATTGGCCTACACTGATTCCTGTCTGTTCCTCGAGAAATGCAGAGGGATCTCCAAAAAATTGCTCTCTGTATTGGGTATTGGTGTTTATTTTGTCCACAAAATCTTTGAGGGTTGATACACCTTGAGATTTCGACATTTGACTATAGAATGGTGTTTTTTTATAAATGCATTATGGTAAATTGATATATTTATTATAAAAATGTGTACAAATTTCAAAATCTGGATTTATGTATAATCTATAAAATAGTTCATGCCTTGCTGTCACAGGATCTTTATTGTGCGGAGAATAGTGGGTATATTTTCTCAGATGGAAATAGCCAAAACTTGAACTATTTTTTCCTATGCGTTGCCTGACAGGCTTGCAAGATCTTTTTCGCTTTCTCGTAATTCTTGCCCGTATTCTCTAAATTATTTGAAAAAGTGAAAGCGCCCGGGCCGGGATTCGAACCCGGGTCGAAGGAGTGACAGTCTTTGTCATTAGCCATCGATACCGAACTTAACCCAGCTTCGAACCCCTCCCGGGCTAAGAGTGGCAATTCAATCTCACAAAAAACCTTCAATTTCATCCGTATTTTGTAGTTAAGTTTGGATTTCTGGATATTCGTAAGTTGTGATATATTTCCCGACAGATATGCCAATTCTGTTCTGGTTAGCAATGCTGGTTGGATTTCCTCTGGTGTGCGGGCTTGAGTCATTTCTGAGCTTCAACTCCCGACATTCTTGAAACTATTGGTTCCCGAAGTTCATAACCACATTTTGAACATTTCTTTTTAATCATCTTTTTATTAATGAATGAGGTTTTAAAGTCGTGACTGCACTTTGTAGACTCTATTCCTAGGTCCATTCTTTTTGTAAGATACTTGTTTAGCAATCCGTATCTTTCGTCAAATCTCTCTTTTGTCGTATGCAAATGCTTCATGAACTTCATATCGTTTCCCAATACCTCAATGGTCTTCTCTGGTAGCCTTTGTGATGACAGACTTAATAATGAAAGGACTAAATTAGATTGGTCAGAAACCATCCACCAATCAAACATCATCAATGCTAACTCCTTCGGAGCGATCGGTTTATAATCAAACATCGCTTCTTTTAAATTTGTTGTGCGAATAGCCTCAACAGTTCGTTCTCCGATGCTTCTCAAGTACCGCAAGGCTAATGCATTAACAACGCTATGATTCAATGATTCAATTTCAAGCAGAGGAATAAGGAAAATTTCGAATAACGGATGACTTTTGTATCTATTTATGAAGCGAGGGTCGATCAAACCCCTATTAGAATTTCTCACGATTTGGAATACTCCACAATTTGTTAGAGAGTACAACTTCGCTCCGTGTTTCTTACCCTTACCCGATGGCTTGATTAGATTAAGCTCTAGTAAACGCTGAACTCTTTTGTGCACATTCTTGTATGCTATCTTGTTGCCTGACTTGTTTATCGCAGTGAATACGTCATATGCGGACATATGGTCACTCTCGGAAAAATAGGCTAGAATCTCCATAGCTTTATCTCCTACGACAAATTCCCCACACTTCTCAATTTCGGATATATACCCAGTAACATCCATATGGGTATAGGGGGGTATACGTATATATAAAAGTTTTCGTATTTTTTGTTTGTAATGGTAAACAGCATTAACAAGAAAAAAATCATAAGAACGTGGTTGGCAGGGCAACAGTCTTGCACTTTGGTAATCCCGAAGGAATTCGCTAAGGCATATGAGCTTGATCAGCCTGCGCATGTGGTCATCGAAGCAAGACCTGATGGTATACTGATTAGAAAACTGGCTTTGGGTGATAAGATATGAGAAAGGACATATTCATTCATGGAATAATTCCTGAGCATGTCGAGCTAGCATATTTTTGTAAATTCTGCGATAAGAAGGTCAAGCTAGGATTATCACTTGATACGTTGAGAAACTTTGCAATGCTCAATCCAAATGGAACTTTACATGAATGCTATGGATTGACTACGCATCAAGCGGTGCGCTCATTACCTCTTGATATCGTAATTCCAAAACACTCCAAAGGTGATGAGAGATATTGACTGGTAGCCAAGAGGAGTTTCATTTGTTCAGCAGGTTATCGCTTCAAGATAATATCTGCACGATACGCTGTACAGATGGTTACACTACTAGTGTGAAGATACCAGAAAAAATAACAGATAAGGAATTTGTAAATTTGGTTGGTACTGCATGTGATGAACACCAGATAGATGGAGCAAATTCAAATACTCTCTTCAGCGAATACAGAAGGCTAGGCATACGCTATTCTAACAGGCAATCAATAGAGAATGACGAACAGCTGCACGATCTTGAAGCTCATACACAAGCCGAATCTATAATGGAGCTAATTGACAAAAATGTTAAGGGGATATTTCTTGATCAAAATGCCACAGCCCATGCTGCTATTAGAATGGAAGATCATAATGAAATCATCCCGGTCAATAGTTCCAAGTTTAAACGTTACGTTGCAAAGCTTTTCTGGGATAGAAACCATAAAGTCGTAAGTACTGAAACAATCAAAAATGCAATCAATATCGTTCAAGCGAGAGCAGAGTATGAATCAGAAACTATACCACTTTCTTTAAGAGTAGCTTGGAAAGATGATGCAATATACTACGATCTTACAGACAGTAAATGGCATAGTGTCAGAATAAGTAAAGACGAATGGCAATTAGTAAGAAATACGCCCGTATTATTTACTCGTCATAATCCATTGCCCCAAGTTGAACCGTTAAAGCCGTATGTACCAGATATCATGGACAAATGGATTGATAGTCTCAATATTACTAATAGCTCACACAAGTTGCTGATGAAGGTCTATGTAATATCGCTGTTTATTCCAGATATCGCACATGTAATGCTTGATTTGTTTGGAGAAAAAGGTAGTGCAAAATCAACTCTCTTTCTACAAATCAAGAACCTAGTTGATCCATGTAGACCATCACTGCTTACATTACACAATGATAGAAAGGAATTCATTCAACAGCTCACTCACTATTGGCTCTGCTACTATGATAACATAAGACATATTCCCGGATGGCTTTCAGATGAAGCATGCAGAGCAATAACCGGAGTAGGGAATACGAAAAGGGAGCTTTTTACAGACGATGACGATATCGTCCGTCAGTACAAACGTTGTCTAGGATTCAATGGCATCAATATCTGTCTCACGCAAGAGGATGCACTTGATAGAAGCATACTCATAGACTTGGAGAGGATTACACCAGATAAACGCAGGACAGAAGCAGAAGTGTTGGCTAGATTTGAAGAACTCAAACCAATGCTACTAGGTTTCATATTTGATACGATAGTTAAAGCACTACAGATCAAACCATCAATTAACCTAACAGAGCTGCCACGCATGGCTGATTTTGCAGTCTGGGGAGAAGCAATCGCCAGAGCTATGGGCTATAAAGAAAATGCGTTTCTAGCAGCATACTTTGACAACATAGGAAGACAGAATATTGAAGCCATAGAAGCTCACCCACTTGGAAGCGCTATTGCAAAATTAGTTCATTGCTGGCAACCCGGACACGATAGTTGGGAAGGAAGTCCACAGGAGCTATTGGAGCAACTGGAGATAATTGCTCCATCATTGAAGATAGACACTAAGAGCAGGAATTGGCCGAGGACACCTAATACCCTTTCAAGACGGCTTAATCAGATCAAGTCAAATCTTCTTGAAGGATTGAACATCAAAGTCATAATAGATAGAAGAACAACAGGAGAGAAGGCAAATACTGCAGTCATAAGGATAGTGAAAATATCTCCAATATCTCCAGTTGCTCCAACTAATGAGCAGCTGACATTGGTTCCAAGCAATGAGCCTAAGGGTGTTATGAAAAATTGAACCTCTTCACTCTTCCTCTCATGCATTGCTCGATAATTTTTCGCATTCTTCATCTCATGAGGTGAGACGGCCTTTGCAAAATATTTCGCTACTTATTTCGCATATTTCGATGATTTCGGATCCTAAATCGGTTCAAGTCGGTAGACGTATACCTATTGGTATACAGGTGATAAGTACATGATCGAGCCAGAATTTCCTAGTGTTATTTCTGCCAAGGTTACCAAGTCACAATATGAATTATGTAAGAAGCTAGCAACCGAACTTCATAGGGATAGACTAATTGATAGACCTACTGTATCTGAACTTCTCAGACTTGTAATATCTCAACTCGAACAAAAGTTAAAAGAAAAAGGAGATCAATCCTTTTCTTCAGCCATCTGATAGCAGATACACTTTGGGCTCAGAATCATAAAGCCTTCGTCTCTTATTTGTAGAATAACTGGCTCATCAGATACGCTAAAAGGATTGAATTTCTCTCTTGGACGTTCTATTTTACAACTTTTACTGCTGTTAGTTGTCACATCTACATAGACACGATGATCCTCTTAAGTTTTCCTGTAGAATCTGTAAAATGAAGGCCTGTGTTTATGTATCTCAGAAATGCTATTTTCTACGATCTGAACCTTTGATAATTCGCCTAAATCCAAAAGCCACTACGTTTGCCGAAAGTATTGCAGCTATTGACAAAGTACCAAGCACCAAAAATGACGTTGTAATCATTAATGCAGTACTATTATTTGCAAGTAAAGCTGCAACGACAGAAACTGCCAGTCCTGCGACAATTATAGCTGCTAGTTTTGGATTGAACTTTTGCTTTCTTACTTGTTTTATTGACATTGCTACTGGGGTAAAATACACAGCTCCAATCATTGAACTTGCTACCAAACCAGCAGCTAGCGAACCATATTCACCCGGAATTACTGTAAATGCTTTTTCAGATAATGTTAGAATTCCTAAGAGTGGTTGAATAAGCGTGCGAACCATTTGCTGCATCCATGGTTGTCCACGCTCATAATCTGCCACCTGAGGGCTAAATGAGTAATACCAAGTGTTAAAGACATTCATAAATGAAGAACCAGAAGTAGTCATCAAGATATGCTGATCTCTGAATTCCCGCAAGAATTGAACCGGAGGCGCTAGTTCACTGCCAAAGGCAGCTGTAGCAATAATGCACTTTGAATTAGTGATTGGATTAGTTTGTTGTTGCGATTGGAGCTGAGGGTTATTACGCAGAGCTAGTGTGGTCTGAATATTTTGAGTTGTACAATCACTGTCGGCAATCCCGAGCTGTCTACATGTGTAAAGCTCTGATTGTGAGGGCTGATTGTTCTGAGGTACGCCTCCGTAGGTTGTGGTTTGCGCGTGCAGAACCTTCTCCTTTGCTAGGATGTTGTTTTGTGTGCATGGGTCAACCCCATTGTCTTGGCAAAACTTGATTTGATCCTGTGTAAGTGGTTCATCGCCTCCACCAAAGTATTGAGCATATGCATTATTGAGAGGCAAATTAGTGTAAATAAGAGATAATGCGGCCAGTATTACTGCGGCAAGTAGAAAGCTTGCAGGTAGCGTCACGGTAGTTACTTCTATAATATTAGTCTGGGCTTTGATTTAAATTTGTCCATATGGGACTTCCTTATGGTATTCCATAATTGGATGTCATAGATAGAAGTATTATCTCATTTATCAAAGGAGAAGATTGGCCAGTGACTACAGAGCAAGTAGCCAGAGCAGCAGACGTTAGCTGGAACACCGCCCAAATCCATCTGTACAAGCTCCAATCGGAAGGATATCTGAGAGGAAAGAGAGTCGGCAGGCAAAATCAGTGGATGCTTACGAATAAAGGCAAGAAAATCTAGCCCTGATTGCAACCATTATTATGGTACAGAGGAACCTTGCATTTTAACTTGATTTGTCAGGATCGGTTCAATGGCAAACATTGGATCACCCAAAATAAGAACAAGATCACAAACAGCTGTCGCATCCTTCTTTATGTGAATTGTCTTTTCATTATACCCTATCTCTAATGCCGGGCCGCCACTAATTGCATGTTCGTCGCCACCAAATACTGTGATAAAACGAAAAGCATTATCTTTGCTCAAGTTTATTGTTCTCTTTATGATGTGCGCTACTTTACCCAACGATATGTCAATAAATGTCCCCGCAGACCCGACAAGAAGGTTTTTCTTTTGTCCGCTACTCACTCCCGGAACCTCAAAAAGCTTGAGGAAGATAAGGCGTTTGTCAGTAAGGTAAATTATTCCTCTAAAAATTGATTCAGTTTTTTCTATCTTTTCCCATCCCATGATCTTTGTATAAACTTCTTGCTTCAAAAGCAGAATCTCTGTTGGAGAACTAGTGTAAACTAACCTCTCGCCTTCATCTAATACTTTGGTTACGCCAACCGAATGCATCTCTATCATTGCTACCAACTAGCAGATTTCTTTACTCTAGCCTTTTGTATGCCGCCTACAGCAATTAAGACTACTCCAACTGCAACAAGGCCGTATCCTGCTACCTGAGCTATGCCCCCAAACGAGTTGGTAGCAGACACTGTTGCACATCTTTGTTTGATGTCGGGAGAAATGAATTGTGCACCTTGACCAAACATTGAACCACAAGCAGCAGTATCAGAACTGGAGTATGATTGAGCTGCTGACCCGCCTGCAGTGAGAATAACTCCTATTATCAGAGCAACTATTCCTCCAATGAGAACGCCTGTTCCGCCCATGCCCAATGTTCAGAATAATCTTCTATAAAAAGACTATATCTTGACGCCTTGAGATCCGAAAGGAAATTTGGCAAACCGAGATGGTCCATGTCATTATATCTTTGTGCAAAGATGAAAGAAGCTCTAGTATCCTTAAGTTGGTCTGTTCAAAGTCTGGTCTGAAGTAACTACGTACAAATACAGATTTTGGAAGTGCTATTAGCTTTGGGTTAAGATAGGATTTAGGTCTTCATGATCATATCTAGTGAATATTAATAGAACCTCGCCATTCAGACAGTTAATGACATCCTCGTATAGGAAGAGCACTTATGGCTCAGCTGAATTGGTTTCAAAGCAAGTGTCAGATTATGTAATTTCTAAACGTAATGACTATTCGTATGCTACTCTGAAGGTATGTCTTGTCAAGGTTCAGGGACTAATGAGGCCAATAATGGCGAAATTGGAGCTTTTCAACGCTACTCCACAACTAGACCATCATGATCCATACATTGCAGACTATGATGATTGGGTACTTTTATCCTACAATCTCAATATCGACCAAGTCCTCTCAATACTGAGCTCCATCCAAGCCTCACATAGCTTCATAATTTCCTCAGATGGGGTAAAAATTGAGCTAACCGATCGTGGAGAATGTTATCTTTTGAATAGCAGATCACGTTATGGTTGGGGATACCATCAGTGGCCGTGCTTATATGCATCAATCCGCATTCCAGAATTTCAAGTAAGCTCTAATTCGCAAATCTTAGCGAAAAGAGGATTGCCACTTTATCCTGACTCTAATGTTGCTGTGTCTGAGTTTTTGGGTCTATCACAATCAATTGGTCATCAGTCAAATATGTATCAGTTTTTTATTGTTGTACCCGATTTTAAGGCACGTATCGATAAGGTGATCATTTCAGGTAGAAAAGTAACCATAAAGGTTGAAACGAATAAAATCGATCAATCAAAAATCATAGCCAAAGTGCACCTATCTAATGCCACAAATTCGTATCAGTCTGGCGACTTACAGCTAAATAACTTGTCAGCCTTTTGTGAAACGGATTTTGAACCAACTTCAATCACCGCTTGTATATTGGATGATAAAGACGATGTGCTTGATTTACGAGAGCATCACCTAGATTGGGCACAATATAACGACGATGTAATTGTTGAAAGTCCCAACAACCAGATTGTTGAATTAATTGCGAGAGGGGAAAGCGACACGGTCGAATTCAAGACAGAGCCAAGTAACGAGTTGCTAGAGAGTTTTGTTTCTTTTGCGAACATGAATGGCGGCATGATTATGCTTGGTGTAAATAATAATGGCAAAATAGTCGGATGGGATACAAACATTGACAAGTTTGAAAATGATCTGATTAGCAAAATAAGGGGAAGTATTCAACCTGCCAATATTAAGTTCAAGCTTCAGCAAGTCCCCTTTGAAAGTCCCTCATTCGACCAGTCTAAGAAGATTGTAACAGTGATCACCATATTTGGTGGGGAAAATAAGCCATACTACCTAAGAGACAAAGGAATTCTTGTAAGGCATGGTGGAACTGACAGACTAATTACGCCTTCAGAACTTGATGAGATCTACGCAAAGAGAAATGTTACCAATAGGGCATCTTGGGTTTAACTGATTAAAGTTCGACGGATTTTGTCTCTGTAACTAATCTGCGAGTTTAGGCTGAGCATTCTAGCATACTAGATATACTACGGATAACGCCAACCATTCAATCAGAAATAATATTAATGTGAATTATTAAATTCTCTAGCATTCCTATAGAAGAAAAGGTCGCTATATCTGAGGAACAAGTACGACAGTTAGTTTCCCGGTATTTGGAAGAATTAGGATTTGCGCCGGCAGAAGTAATACATGAGCACAAAACAATCACTATTCGAGGCTTCAGTAATTTGAAGATTACAATTGGAGAGAAAGCCAAGAACGCTGCCTATGGTAGAATAGATTTGCTTGTAAAAGCTTCAGATGGCAGCCCACTCTTTCTTGTTGAAGTCAAAAAACCTGATATCGACATCGAAACTGGCAAAGATCAAGCGATTTCTTATGCCCGCCTGCTTTTAGCACCGTTTGCAATTATTACAAATGGCAAGGAAACAAAACTCTATGATCCCTTCTTGCAAGATGCACCTGAATTAAGTAAAGCTACCGATTCTCGATACTTTAAGAACGGCATGAAAATTGCTGTAGATGGCGATCTGCGCTATGAAGCATCTCAAATTTTTCTAGGGTATAGTTCTGAAAATTTCGCTAACTTTTGCAAGTTTCAAGTTCAACACCAGATGACTTTTTTGAAGGGCGACAAAAATGAAAAAGAAAGAAAATACATTCCCGACTTATTTCTTGCGCCAAATGGTCTAGAGGATCAGTTTCATCACTTTATGGAAGGAGACAAGAAAGTATTAGTTATCGATGGAGAGTCGGGAAGTGGCAAGACAAATGCCATCTGCTATCTTGCAGAGGCAATGGCAGATTCATATCCATGTCTATTCTATTCAGGAACGCTCCTAGGTCGTGACATAAGGGAAGCAATCATGAGTGACTTCAACCATAATTTCTCTCACGAAAAGACCTTTGTAGGCCTCATCAAGCGCTTAACTACAATTCTAGAACAACAAAAAAGAAAAATGGTAATCCTAATCGATGCCGTTGACGAGTACAGAGGCAATGAAATATTTCTTACAGATCTATTCAATGAGCTGAAAGAGAATGACTGCATCAAACTATGCATCAGTGTAAAAACCACAAGGATGAATGATTTTCTATATGCGAATGGTATCCCGACGCTTGCTACCAGCAAAGAAAAATTTACCTGTCAAAGACTAGAAGATGCTCAGCTCGATCTGCTTCTTTCAAATTATGGAAAGTTTTTTTCCACGTCAGGCGAAGTCAGTGGTGAACTCAAGGAACAGTGCAAACAGCCTTTCTACCTCCGCATCTTGCACGAAGTTTATGCTAACGGTGCTCTTCCCAAGAACGTTGCTCCACAATTACTCATTGAACGTTTCCTCGAACAGAAACTTGCAAAGCTACCTAGGGAGCGCCGGACAGCTGCTCAAGTGTTTCTTATTCGTTTGGCAGAGAGGATGTGCACTGAAAATACTGTTTCTATCGGAACAGTAGAAGCGTTCAATATTATTCAAGAGGTAGCACAACTACTTGATGCATTGGTCGAACATTATATCATAACAAAAGAGGGGTCTAAGCTTTCATTTTATTTTGATAGAATTAGAGATTACCTATACGCCTTCCAAGTGAGAAGGTGGGACCAAATGCAGCCAGCAGAATTTGAAAGGGAAACTAGTGCGCTTTCTAACATCGTAGCGCAAAGTTCAATCTCATGGTATTCTGAGGCTGCTCCAGCAGCTCATAGAGAAGTAATGAATAGGGCTTTAGAGGCAAAAGCACTCAGATACATCGAAGTCTATGATGAATATCTAAGCAGGTATTTTCAGAGCCTTAAAGTTAAGGTAGAACCATTTACCGAAGGAAAAATAGGTTTACTCATTTTTAAGAATGAACAAACAGGTAGATTAGTGGGTTATGCCTTTATTCCCATTAATGAAGCCGAACCCCGATTGAAAGTTGAAAAAGTTACATCTGAAAGTACATCTGATCATAAATTTGAAGTCATACGCAGATTTGGCGGCCCACCGATGATTCATGCAGGAGTATTAGAAATTGCCACGTATCATGATATTAACAGAAGAGCAAAAGAGCAGGTTTATGAAGAAATCAACAAGCTAATAGATGAAAAATTACTCGATGAGGGTAACGGCATTCTTATCGAGGAATTGATGGAATTCATAACAGATCATCCTTTGGAACTTGGCTTTGTAAGTCCTTCTGAGCACTTTCCGGAAACATTCCCAAAAGATTTTTGGAACAGAGTATTTCCTATCGATCTTAGCAAGTTCAGAAATTACCATCTTGTCCATTTGTTATATTGGCTTAAATATGCTATTGAGATTTTCAACAACAAATACAGAGATTCCAATCCTGCATTGTCCAGATTTGGTAGAACAACAGGCTATGATCTTAGATCGTTGACAAGCATGATGAGTGAAGAATACCCTCAGATAAAAAGGCAGGTTGATAATGCAATGGCCGTTGGAGAAAGGATTGAAGTTAGAGCTGCTTTAGTAAGAACTCCAATCGAGCATATCTTAAGAGTACTCGATACTCTTCAAAGGACACTTAATGTAATCTATGAACCATTACTTCCTTTTGGCGACGGTCCTAAGACAATTCATAGAAGAGGGGCTTGGTCTATCGGAGAGTACTCTTCTACGGCAATGATGAAGTATTTGAAGAAATTCTTCGAGCAATATATTTCTGAGGCTAGAAGAATGGCAAGATCTAATTTCCCGAGCTTAAGAAGCAAATTTGAATTATTTGATGGCTCTCCACTTCATGTGATTGTCGAGTTTGACCTGAAGCAACATAATATCACAAGAGGTAGCATAAGCTATACTATTCTTAAGAATCAGAATGAAGATCAGGACGTTATAGAGATCTATGAGGAAAGCGATAAGGAGATCTTTCATATAGAATTCGGTAACTTCTTTGCGAATACAATATACGGAAGGAAAGAACTAAGATCGCACCATAAGGGCGTGATGTCATTACTTTTCGAAGAAGAAGCGTTGAGGAAATGGTGCTATTCGGCTATGAAAGATGAGCTCAAGAATGTAATACCGAAGCTACAATATTGAACTTTTATAGATGATACTCGTTTTTAATCTTGAACTTTCACGTCTGGTGCACTGCCTTTACGTCAAACTCCTGAATTATATCCCTAAACCAAAGGTTTAATCACTTGAAATCTTGAATGTTACCTGAGAAGAAAAAATCTAATGGAGAAGCTAGATCCTCTGTACAATGCGTACAAGACTCTGACGATTAAGCAACTAAGTTCAATCTCCTCAACAATGCGCAACGACAATACAGGGACACTCTCCATTGACCGTGTTTCAACTAAAGGATTAGAATTATTCCCAGAGACTAATGAGATACTTAACCAACTTCAAAAAATAGAGACTTTGATGAATCAACTAGACAAAATGATCGCTCCTGCACACTCGGGAGGATTTCTTCAAGTGATGAAAAGAGCCTTTATTGATAAGTTCATAGATAGATATATTGAAAGATACCAACTCGAATTCGATGACAGATACTTTGATGAAATATTTCTTGAGCTGAAAAATTACATCACAGGTTCCGCCAAATATTATTACTATGCTCCGGTTTCAAATCTGGAACCAGAAGACGAAGATATTACATTTGGGGATTGTCATATCAGAAAAGCGAGCCAGAAGGAACATCGGGATATCTTTGGTAATATGGGACTGGAAGCTAGGTTAAGGCCCACACCCACCAAGGGCTATTACATTATCGAGCATTTCAGGAGCAATTATGTGCTTAATGAAATGCGAAGTTATTTGCAAGAACGCATTGAAATCCTTAACTTGTTTACGAAAGACCTCATCCAAGTTCCCTATGTAACCTGTAAACTTCCATTATTCTATCCTGTTGAATCCTCTGCATCGGTTGAAGTAATCAATGCTAGGAGTGGAGTACCTATGCTTGGAACCTTGACCAAGGAAGATTGCGCCAGATTTATTGATTTTTACAATCTCCTTGCAAAAATACAAGATTCAGGAAGAGTGATGTTTGCTATAAAACGGTATGGTTACGGTAGAGCAGCAAGGATCATAGAAGATAAAGCAGTGGATTTCGTTATGGCTCTTGAAGCACTCCTTACAAACTCTGACAAAGAGATTGCGGATAAACTCTCGCTGAGAACTGCAGTTCTTAATCGCAAAGAACCTTCAGAAAGTTTGAAAATCAGGAATTTCATGAAGAAAGCATACAATGTTCGGAGTAAAATAGTTCACGGAGATCACGGTAACCTAGCAAAAGCAATAAATTCCATTGAGGACTTAAATAGACAGTGGCCTGAACAGCTGGAGGAAATTACCAGAGATTCGATTGTTCATGTTGTAAACTTGTTAACGGTTGAAGGGAACCTCCAAAGTGTCGGTGAACTACTTGATGAAGCACTTATTGATCCCGCCAAACGTGAGACGATTTGGAATAAAAGTAGGGTTCTTAGTTTGGACTAGCTTCACCGTTTAGCTATCAAACGGTTCTGTAATGGAGTTAAGTACAATCTCAAGAAGTTCAACGTATCGCCTTGCATCATAGTATGTCTTTTCATTTACCATTTCTATTGGAACTGTTCGCTTTCTTGCATTTTTACTATAGTAGTCAGTGATAATGTATCGTATGCTTCGGGCCGGCCACGGCGAATACTTTTAGAAAAATAAAAGGAATGCCTGAAGGAAAGTATGAGGAGAAGAGGCAGACAAACTTGTTTTGATTCTGACCAATTGAAGAACGGCAAAAGCGCTATGGTCTTAAGACAAGGCAGCTTTCCAAAAGTTAAAAAGGTAAAGGATGTTAATATAATTATGCGTACGCTGTCCACTCGTGATGATATCAAATGGAGAGAGGACAAGCCGGCCGAGTCTCTAACAACTTGCTTTTGTAATTGCGGTTGTCAAAAGCGTACGGCTGTTAGAATATTTCTAAAATGTAACGGCAAATGTCCAGATTGTCGGGAGGGAATACACTTGGATATGCCTACTGTCTCCGAATGGGAGCGGATTGATTCGGAGACAAAAAGGTTATCATCCGTCTCACAATTTGTAGACGGTTTGCAATAATATAGCTGATATATTAGCTACCTTTACTTTAACCGGTTCGTTTGGTGAGGGCATTTCCATTTCTTGTTGGGCTTTTGATACTTATCCCTATTACGTTAAGCCCTAATGTTTATGCTCAGACTGATCCTGTAGAGGTAAGAATAGTTATTGACGAGCCCACGCATGACGGCCTCTACTTACAGAATGACAAGATCAACTTTACAATCTATTTCATAAATCACGGAGAACAGCCAGTAAATCTACACTACGGGTTTGATCATAAAATAGTAGATGCTGGACACTCTCTAGCCAACTTAGACAGCGCAGACGGCATATTGCAACCAAATGCTAATTTCTCATATCCTATAAGTAGGACTTACTCAGCCGGCAATTACCAAATTATTGCGGCAGCATATGCGAATAACACAAACTTTGGAGATAGAAAGGAGTTTTACTTTTGGGTAGCTACTCCCGTAGAATTGTACACAAGACAAGCATTGAACTACACTTTATATGGTGTCATTATTTCCGCTGTTGTTGCCGGTGCAACAGTATTTACTGCAATTTGGACTCGTAGATCAAACGAGAGACAGCGTAAAGATACTAAAGATTATGTTGACAAACAACTTAAGCTACAAGAGGATAGTACCAAAGCTTTACAGGAGTCTAATCGACTAACGCAGGAGTCGCTAAAATTAAAACAATCAGAGTATAAAACCTCACTTGGCAAACCCGAGCTAGAGTTAGTTAATGATAGCCTAGAATATAGCGGAAGTAGTGTTACAATGCGGCTCTATCCTAATTATCGTAATGACGGCAAACAAGATGCTCGTAATGTTAGGATCTATCATCACGTTTTCGACAAGGTGGTTGGGCTAGATGAGATAGTAAAGCTTGAGAATGAAATAAAAAGTTCCAGCATTGAAGTACCGGGGAGTGTAGCTCCTAGTAGATCAATTAACCTACATACTGCTAACGCCCAGAACAAATCCATAGAAATGCGGAGGAAAGACAAACCCTATCCCACAAGTGTAGCAGTATGGTATACGTATGATTATCTAGATAATGAGCATGACGAGGTTATTTTTAACCTACAATACACAGATACTAGCCCGGACAACAAACCCATCCGATATAATAGTACAGAAATAGCTCAAACAAGAGAAAAGTTACGTGGTAAAACCTAACGAATTTCTACAACTTCATTTTCTGAATGTTTGTGACAAACCCAGAACTCTGTTGTATACTTACCAGACTCTGAAAAGTATTCATCTACGGAATATGAATACAACTTGACGGTCTGATTTTTCGTCAGTATGATACGTTTATGGTTCATTTAATTGGCCTATTAACGTCTTAAGGGACGAGAGTATTATTCGGAAAATGTTTTTAGAGTAGCAGACGAACGGAGATTCATGCACCAGAAAACAGTTCTGGTTGTTTTCATTATCATGATATCAATCTTGGTCTGTACTTTTGTGTTACTTGGATCACAACAGGCTTTTGCTGAGGTAAAACTAAGCAAGCCTGTTGCTGTAAATCAATCAGAGCAGAAACTACAAAGTGTAGGCTTAGGCTCAGCAGTTATTCTGGAAGTAAGTATTGCAAATCAGAACAACGAATCTGTACCATACGTTGCGATAATAGAGGTAAGAAACCCAGACGATATCGTTGAATATCTTCAGTTCCAAAAAGGCACCTTAGCTTCCCAATCATCAACTTCAATAGGTATCTCGTGGACACCGCAGATTATAGGAACATATCATATTGTATCCTTCCTAATCAATGATTTTGAAAATCCGGTAGTTCTCTCAGCGATGTCTTCTACTTCTATCAATGTTGGCAATATTACCATAATCGATAGTTCAACCAGCAATACTATCAATAATCCATTTGAAGAGTCCAGTAATCAAACTTCAATTCCTTTAACTAGTGATAACCATTCTAGCGAAGTCCTACATTCATTGGCAGAGCTAAAACAATATGCGCTTGACAGGATCAATGAAGATAGAAAAAAATCCGGATTATCTCCAGTAGAGCTGGATGATTCTAATTCTGCAGCGCAAGTTCATGCAGAAGATGTCCTAAAGACTAAGATAATTTCTCACTGGATGACCGATGGTGAAAAGCCATACATGGTCTATTCAAGATATGGCGGAAAAGGAGCAGTAGCCCAAAACGTAGCAATGACTGGCGACTATTATTACTATAAGGATTGCATATCTGGTCGCTATCAATGTCAAAGGATAAATCCATTTGAAGAAATTGACTCTAATGAAAATGTTATGCTTTACAATGACTCTGCATGCTGCGATAATGGACACAGAGACAATATTCTTGACAAGTATCACACCGATGTGAGCATTGGCATTGCTTATGATGATTATACCTTTGTCATGGTTCAGAACTTTGAGAATAATTATATCATCTACGATAAGCCAATAACTATTGATAACAGGACTCTAACATTCTCCGGTAAAATACTGAAGGGTAGTAGCAACATCGAAGCAGATAGCCTATCGCTCGTTCACATCTATTATGACGAACTGCCAACGAATATAACATATCAAGGCAACATTGATAGAATTAGTTATGATCCGGGCACATTTGTTGGTGGAGTGACTCCAGATACATCATATTATGAGCACGGAAAAACACTTCTTGCTTCAAAGTGGAATTTTGCTGATTCAATTGACCTTAGCTTCGATATTTCGCCTATAGTAGACAAGAACGGAGTCTATACGGTATATGTCTATCTGACGGATAGAAATGGGGATGAATTTCCAGTAACCTCATATTCAGTTTTTGTTCAAACTGTGCATAACTAGAATAGATGGAAAAGTCAGATGCTGAAATTAATCCTGCTGTCATAAGGTAGCAATTTCCTTTTTAAGTGAGTTTATGAGTAATCGAATTTTGTCATTCCTGTCCTTAAAGTCCGGTCTAAAATAGTGTCTGGCAAAGACAGATTTGGGAATTCTTCCTTGTAAGAGATCAACAATCTCTTGTTCTACTCCGTTCATTCTGACATAAGTTGCGAATATCTTTCTACAATGTCCCATACGCATCTTCAAACCCCTTCGTTTCAGGTAGCTACTCAGCGCCGTATAGCCACAGTTATTTGCATTCATAGCAATCTGAATTACATTATCATCTACTAGTGAAATGAAGGCTTTCTTGCTATTCCTAATGAACAAGTCTGGATATTTCCAATGCTCCAATACCCCTTCTTCCTTTTTCATGTAATTAGAAAGGTCAGTCTGAATTAGAGAAATACTTTGACAAGCCTCACTTGGACGTAAGCCGGTAAGAGTATTGAAAATGAGAATATTTGCATATTCTTCAGGAATCTTTCTGCATACATCCTTTAGCCATTGCAGCATCGAAGGATAGTTGTGCTCTTTGTCGATAATGGCCTTAAATACATCGAGACCGTCTTTACCTTCCCATTTTAGCTGGTAGCGCTCCCTTAGCTTCTTCCATTGATCGTAACATCCCCAATATTTCGATAACGCCGTCAGTGCTTCCATAGCATGATGTCTCTTCGTTACAGAAATTGTCAAAAGCTCACTGACATCGTTTTGTTGCAGTACATGACAGTATTTCTTTGCATAGATCATTATTCCTTTAGCATTTCTTTTGTTCTGTGCTATTAGATATTGCTTAAACCCGTCCATAGTCTTGTTCTCCACTAATAGCGAATGGTTCTCCACTAATGGAGAACTACTTGCAGGTGAAAAGCCAGAATTGTACAATCCGGACTGGTATGGGGGAATGGCACGAATATCTCGACCTTCTTGTAATTTCTGGGTAATATTTGCAGAAATATTAAAAGAAGTTAAAGCGCCCGGGCCGGGATTATCGTTCGGCCGAAAGCCGAATTTCGAACCCGGGTCGAAGGAGTGACAGTCCCCCATACTAGACCGGATTGTACGATTCTGGCTTTTCACTCAGAAGCACCAGGTATCTCTATACTACCCGGGCGCACGTAATCCGACTTTTGCAAAACCAATTAAAATGTTTTGGTCGTAGCGCGCTCGTACGCCTTGTCCCCTGCCTCCTCTCCTTTCTTGAATAGCTCGATTATCGTAGAGCTGGAAAAATCAAATGCCTTTCCAAA
>Ga0070741_10005802_pt1 | contig 27012 bp, 28 predicted proteins | sample Coa_R1_4_FD_66440 | JGI IMG/M metagenome (GOLD analysis project Ga0070741, IMG submission 66440) | Surface soil microbial communities from Centralia Pennsylvania, which are recovering from an underground coalmine fire - Coalmine... | ecosystem: Environmental > Terrestrial > Soil > Unclassified ...
CGGCTTCGCTCGAACGATCCTCACCCATGTCGAGTGAGTCGAGCAGGTCATGCACGACATCGCCGAACCGGCGCTGGTCGTCGAGCACGCGCTCGAGCCGGTCCAGATTCTTTCCGGCGCGATCCTCGATCAGCGGCCGCCACAGATCGACGAGCTTGCGCGCCGCGGCCGGCGGCTGCTGGCCGGTGAGCCGTTCGCGCACGATCATCGCCAGCGCATCTTCGATCGGCGCGTCGGCGCGGTCGGTGACCTCGTCGAACTTGCCGCGGTGGAAACGGTCGTCGAGCATGGCGCTCAAGTTCTTGGCGACGCCGCCCATGCGTCGCGCGCCGATCGCCTCGACCCGCGCCTGTTCGACGGCCTCGAACACCGCGCGGGCCTGCTGGCCGCCGGGCGCGAGCTTGCGGTGCACGGCCGGATCGTGACAGGCGAGCCGCAGCGCAATCGAATCGGCATGGCCGCGCACGATGGCGGCCTCGCGCTCGTTGAGCCGCCGCGGCGGCTCGGGCAGCCGCGCCTTGCCGCCGGACATTCCCGGCCGCTCGGCGGCGAACGACACTTCCAGATCGCCTTTGCCGGCAATCGCGCGCAGGCAAACGCCGACCGCGCGCTTGAACGGCTCGGTCGGCGCGTCCTTGACTGGGGCCTTAGGCTTGACGTTCGACGACATGCTCAGCTGTCATTGCACGAAGCGCGGCACGATCTGCCTCAGCTCAGCGCCACGTTGACCGCGCTCTCGGGCAATTCCTGTCCGAAGCAGCGCTGATAGAACTCGGCGACCAGCGGCCGCTCCAGCTCGTCGCACTTGTTGACGAAGGTCAGCCGGAACGCGAAGCCGATATCGCCGAAGATTTCCGCGTTCTCCCCCCAGGTGATGACCGTGCGCGGGCTCATGACCGTCGAGAGGTCGCCGTTCATGAAAGCGTTGCGCGTGAGGTCGGCGACGCGCACCATCTTGGAGACGATGTCGCGGCCTTCGGTGGTGCGGTAGTGCCTGGCCTTGGCGAGCACGATGTCGACTTCGTTGTCGTGCGGCAGATAATTGAGCGTGGTGACGATCGACCAGCGGTCCATCTGGCCTTGGTTGATCTGCTGCGTGCCGTGATAGAGGCCGGACGTGTCGCCGAGGCCGACGGTGTTGGCGGTGGCGAACAGCCGGAACGCCGGATGCGGCTTGATCACCTTGTTCTGGTCGAGCAGCGTCAACCGGCCGGAGGATTCCAGCACGCGCTGGATGACGAACATCACGTCGGGCCGGCCGGCGTCGTATTCGTCGAAGCAGAGCGCGACGTTGTTCTGCAGCGCCCACGGCAGAATGCCGTCGCGGAATTCGGTGACCTGCATGCCCTCGCGGATCACGATGGCGTCCTTGCCGATCAGATCGACGCGGCTGATATGGCTGTCGAGATTGACGCGCACGCACGGCCAGTTCAGCCGGGCCGCGACCTGCTCGACGTGGGTCGATTTGCCGGTGCCGTGATAGCCCGAGATGATGACGCGGCGGTTGCGCGCGAAGCCGGCCAGGATGGCGAGTGTGGTCGGCTTGTCGAAGCGGTAATCGGGATCGACGTCGGGGACGTGCTCGTCGGGCTCCGAATAGGCCGGCACTTCGAGATCGCTGTCGATGCCGAACACCTGGCGGATCGACACTTTCATGTCCGGCAGGCCGGATTGGGTATCTGTAGCGAGAGTCATTGCTCCTCCGTGACCGCGGCAACCTCCGAGGCGCATCCCCCCTCCCTGGGCTCCCGCCGCTTGCGGGGCAGGGTCGGGTGTGGGCGGCCGGGTCGGATTGCGCGGTACATCTAGCAGAAACGGCCGCCGCCGCGAAAGCCACCTGCGGCCGGTGGAAAATTGCTGGGACGGCGATTGTCGCTCGCGTCGACGGGAGCCGGACTTAGCCCCTCGACGCCTCAGCAAAAGCCCGCGGACTTCAGGTAATTGTATGCCGCGATAATGTCTCGCAGCCGGTCCTCAGAACCGCGATCGCCGCCATTGGCGTCGGGATGATGCCGTTTTACCAGCATTTTGAACCGCGTCTTGATATCGGTCCGCGACGCATCGGCTTCAAGGCCGAGCGTATCGAGGGCGCGCCGCTGCGCATTGAGAATCTTGCGGCCCTCCGATGCAGGCTTTGCACGGCTGGGCCGGCCCTCGGCGAACAGCTCGAACGGGTCCTCGGCGGCCCAGCCGGCAGTGCGGAATTTGGCCTTGGCGGCGCGTCGGCGTTCGCCACCCAGCGAGCCCATCTTCCAGGTCGGGCGATGCCCGGTGACGTCGTCTTTCTGGTATTGGGCGATGGCGTCGTCGCTCATGCCGGCGAAAAAATTGTAGGAATTGTTGTATTCGCGCACGTGCTCGAGGCAGAACCGCCAATATTCGCTGGAGCGCAGGCGGCCCTTCGGCGCCCGGTGGGTCGCGGCCGCGCCGCATCCCGGCCATTGGCAACCGGGCAATTCGGAGCGCACCCGGCGGTCCCGGTCGGGCTTGACGCGGATGCGGTCGAACAGCGGTGAATTGGTCGTCATTGACATTCGATTATGCGGTTGCGCGCCTCAACCGCAAGACTTGACAGGCGGCAAATGCGCGCTTCGTCGCGGCCATGGTACGCTTCTTAAGCGTTGACGCCTGCGATTCATTCTCGCTAACGCTGCCGGCAGCTAAACCCAGGTCGTTGGGAACGCCGGTCATGAGAACGCAGGATGTGATTACCGAAAAGTTGCGCAACGCTTTCACCCCCGAAAGCCTGCGCGTGGAGGACGAATCGCACCACCACGAAGGCCACGCCGGACATCGCCCCGGCGGCGAGACGCATTACCGAGTCTATATCGTGTCGGATGCCTTCCGCGGGAAGAGCCGGGTCGAGCGCCATCGCCTGGTCAACGCGGCGCTCGCGGCCGAACTCGCCGGCGGCGTCCACGCGCTCGCCATCCATGCGGCCGCGCCGGGCGAAGGCCTGTAGGCAGTCCGCGGCCGACTTGGGCGCTGTTGGTCGTTTACGGTTGCGCCTTTTCGAGTTCGTTCAGCAAATCGCGCAGGTCGAGCCGCTCGGTGACCATGGCGAGTTTGCCGTCGCCCGCGCGCGGCCAAAGCTCCTTGGGCCGGTCCCAATAAAGTTCGACGCCGTTGTCGTCGGGATCGCGCAGATAGAGCGCTTCGCTCACCCCGTGATCGGAGGCGCCTTCGAGCGGGATCTCGGCCTCGATCAGCCGGCGCAGCGCGTCGGCGAGTTTCACCCGCGTCGGATAAAGGATCGCCAGATGATAAAGCCCGGTGCTGCCGAGCGGCGGCGGCGAGCCGCCGTGGCTTTCCCAGGTGTTGAGCCCGATGTGGTGATGATAGCCGCCGGCCGAGATGAAGGCAGCGCCCGGCCGGCGCTGCGTCAGTTCGAAGCCGAGTACGCCGCAATAGAACGTCAGCGCCCGTTCGAGGTCGGCGACTTTCAGATGCACATGGCCGATGCGGACGCCGGGATCGATCGGCGCGGGCGCCGCACCGATCTCGAAAGCCCCCGTCTTGGGCTGCACATTCATGGTCGCCTGCCTTTCCGAGCGGCGCGCCCCGATGCGGGCCTAGCTCGTGCGCGCGTACGGCCCAAAACCCGGCCGATAGCTCTTGTCGTCGAGGAACTGGCTCAAGCCCTTGGCGCGGCCGCCTTCCTTGTCCTGGAAGCGCATCTCCTGGCTCTTGGCTTGTAGATAATCAGCCGCCTGCTCGTGCGGAACCGAGCGGACGTTCTTCACCGCAATTTTTGTTGCTTTGAGGACCTCGGGGTTGAGCTTCAGCAAGCGCTGCGCCAGGGACAGCGTCTCTTCGCGCAACTTGTCGCGCGGCACGGCCTTGTTGATGAGCCGTATCTTCTCCGCAAATTTGCCGTCGAAGGTTTCGCCGGTCATCGCCAGCCAGACCGCATCGCGCAGCGACAGCGCGTCGGTGAGCGCCTTGGAGACGAAGCCGCCCGGCAAAATGCCCCAGTTCACCTCGGAGAGGCCGAACTTGGCGTCCTCGGCGGCGATGGCGAAGTCGCAGGCGATGAGCTGAGTAAAGCCGCCGCCGAAGCAGAAACCATTGACCATGGCGATGGTCGGTTTGCCGTAGGTGAACAGCTTCTGCCAGCGCCAGTAGTGGCTCGCCCAGGCGGCGCGGGCGCGCTCGGCCGGCTTGTTGTCGAGTTCGCGGAAATAGAGCTTGAGGTCCTGGCCGGCGCACCACGCTTCGCCGGCGCCGGTCAGCACCACCACCTTGGTGCGCGCGTCACTTTCCAGCTCGTTGAGCACGTCGGCCATGTCGAAATGCAGCTGCGGGCTCATGGCATTGCGCTTTTCTGGGCGGTTGAGGATCACCCAGGTGATGCCGGCATTGGCGCCGTCCTCGCGCTCGATCTTGACCGTCTCGTAGCTGCCGTTTGCCATGATGCTTGCTCTCCCCGTGACTGATGGCGTGCCGCCATTGTGCATCAGCCCGCTTTGGCCGTCACCTTGCGCGTAAGCGGCGTGACGCGCAGTGCTGTGATGCGATTTCGCGTCTTGCGCAGCACGTGAAAGCGAAAACCGTGAAACGTGAAGCTCTGCCCGGGTTCCGGAATCGAGCGCGTCTCGTGGATGACGACGCCCGCGATAGTCGTCGCCTCGGCGTCCGGGATATTCCAATCCATCACGCGGTTGAGATCGCGCACCGGAACGGCGCCGTCGACGTTGACCGAGCCGTCCGGCAGCGCGCGCACGCCCGGCACCGCGATGTCGTACTCGTCGGTGATGTCGCCGACGATCTCCTCGACGATGTCCTCGAGCGTCACCAGGCCTTCGAGTTCGCCGTACTCGTCCACCACCAGCGCGAACGGCGTCTTGCGGGCGCGGAACGCCTTGAGCTGTTCGTAGAGCGGCGTGATGTCGGGCACGAACCACGGCGGCTTCGCCAGGGTCGCAATATCGATCGTGCTGGCGTCACCGCGCGCGGCGTGCAGCGCCCGCAGCAGGTCCTTGGTGTGCAGCACGCCGACGATGTTGTCGGGCGAGCCGTGCCACAGCGGCAGCCGTGTCACCGATGCGGCGAGGGCCGCGTCAACGATCTCGCGCTGCGTCTGGTCGGCGTCCAGCATCACCATTTTGGTGCGATGAACCATGACGTCGGAGACGGTCAGTTCGCGCAGGTCGAGCACGCCGCCCATCATGTCGCGGTCGAGCTTTTCGACGACGCCGGCGCGATGCAGGAGATCGACTGCCCCGCGCAGCTCCTCGTGCGGCGAGAGGATCGACTGCAGCTTGCCGATCGGCATGCCGACCGCACGCAGGATGATCCGCACCAGCCATTCCACTGCGACCAGCACCGGCAGCAGCAAGCGCACCACGCGATCGATCGGCCGCGCCACGGCGAGCGCCATGCGGTCCGGCGCGTTGAAGGCGGCGGTCTTCGGCAGCACCTCGCAGGCCACGAAGATCAGGATGGTCATGACGATCGTGGCGTAGAGCAGGCCCGCTTTGCCGAACAATGTCAGGAGGATTCCGGTCGCCAGTGTCGAGGCGGCCGTATTGGTGAGATTGTTGCTGAGCAGAATGGCGCCAAGCATCCGCTCGCGGGTCGCCAGCAGTTTGTTGACTATTTTGGCGCGGCGGCTGCCCTGCTTTTCCAGCCGCAGCATGGCGGCGCGCGAGGATGCGGTCAGCGCCGTCTCGCTCGCCGAGGAGTAGGCGGACCATAACAGGCAGATCGCAATCAGGCCGACGGTAAGCCAATCCGAAATGGTCATCGCAAAGTCATCGCTCGGCAAGCTTCTCGCTCAAAAACCCGCGGACCTCGGCTTGGTCGACCCCGGTTTCGACGAAGGCCGCGCCGATGCCGCGCACCAGGATAAAGGTAAGCTGTCCCCGCTTGATTTTCTTGTCCTGGCCGATGAGTTCCATAAGCCGGTCGACCGATGGGGGAACGCCCGGGATATCCCTGATTTTCGTGGGCAAGCCGACCGCCGCCAAGTGACGGACGACGCGCGCCGCCTCGGCCTTGGGCAGGAGGCCCTGGCGCCCTGCCGAGAACTCGAAGGCGAGCGCCATGCCGATGGCGATGGCTTCGCCATGCAGGAGCCGGTCGGAAAAGCCGCAGGCCGCTTCGAGGGCATGGCCGAAGGTATGGCCGAGATTGAGGAGCTGCCGATCACCGGTCTCGCGCTCGTCGCGCGCCACGATGGCGGCCTTGGCGCGACAGCTCACCGCGATGGCATGGTCGCGAGCGGCGCCACCGGCGAACACCTCGCGCCAATTGGCATCGAGCCAGCCGAAGAAACCGGCATCGCCGAGCAGGCCGTATTTGACCACTTCGGCATAGCCGGCGCGGAATTCGCGCGCGGGCAACGTGTCGAGCAAAGCCGTGTCGGCGACGACCAGGATCGGCTGGTGGAACGCGCCGATCAGGTTCTTGCCGTGCCGGGAATCGATCGCGGTCTTGCCGCCGACCGAGGAATCCACTTGCGCCAACAGCGTGGTCGGCACCTGCACGTAGTCGAGGCCGCGCCGCACGGCGGCGGCGGCGAAGCCGGCGAGATCGCCGACCACGCCGCCGCCGAGCGCGACAACGAGATCGCCGCGTTCAATGCGGGCCGCAATGATGGCTTCGCAGACTTGCTCGAAAACGGCGAAGCTCTTCGAGCCTTCGCCGGGCGGCACAACGATGCTGCCGTGCGCGATCCCGGCACTGTTCAGTGCCGCAGTCGCGGCGGGTAGAACATGGCGAGCCACGTTCTCGTCGGTGACGATGAAGACCTTGGCGCCGGGCCGCAGGGCCGCGATGCGTTTGCCAAGCGAGGCCGTGGCATCGCGGCCGATCACGATGTCGTAGCTGCGGGCGCCGAGCTTGACCTCGACCATTGTCGGATCGCTGGCGGTCAAAACGTTCATGCGCCGCCCTCCTGCGGGCTCTCGGCCGCGACATTCAGGAAAGCGGCGAGCGCCGCCACGATCTCCGCGACGATGGCGTCGTGCGGCACCTCGCGAGAATGCACCGTGAGATCGGCCAGGGCATAGACTGGCTCACGGACCGTGAGCAGGTGGCGCAGCGTCTCGGCCGGATCGGCGGTTTGCAGCAGCGGCCGCTCGTTCTTGCGCTTGGCGATCCGCCGCATCAGCACGTCGAACTCCGCCGACAGCCAGATCGAGATGCCCTTGTTCTTGATTGCCGCCCGCGTCGCCTCGTTCATGAATGCGCCGCCGCCCGTCGCCAGGACCTGCGGACCGCTCTCGAGCAACCGCGCGATCACCCGGGCTTCGCCGCTGCGGAAGTCGGCCTCGCCGTGGCGGGCGAAGATGTCGGAAATGCTCATGCCGGCCGCGTGCTCGATCTCGGTATCGGCATCGACGAAGGGAATGCCGAGCCGGGCGGCCAGCCGGCGTCCGATCGAGGATTTGCCGACCCCCATCATGCCGATCAGCACGACCGAATGGCGCCCGAGCGCGTCGCGGATCGCTTCGGGCACAGCCCCATTGGCGTCATTTTGTAAGGCGATATCGGTCATCTACACTCTCGTCCGCGACCTGGCTGCCGCGCCGTCGCCGGCTCCGGTGGTTGCGGAGCCTTGTCAGGTCCGGACCGGCATGATCGTACTCGGTCCGCTTCCCTGGTACCAATAGGACGAGCCCGGGCTTACTGCGATGCCAAGCCTGCTGCGTTTACTGACTGTTCTCGCGATTTTGTGCGCTGTCGTTTACGGCGGTCTATATTCGTTAGCGAATTTCGTGCAACCCAAGCCGCGTGAGATCAGCGTTTTCATCTCGCCCACCAAGTTCTTCAAGGACCAGTGAGGCTGGCGCCATGGCGAGGCCCGCGGCTGCGAGCAGGGCCGGGGCGACGCGCCGTGCCGACGAGCGGCTGATCGGCCTTTTCCTCGATATGCTGGCGGCCGAGCGCGGCGCGCAGAGCAACACGCTGTCGGCCTACCGCCGCGACCTGGACGACTTCTCATTGCATCTCGCCGGCGCGCGCCGCAGCGTCGCCAATGCCAGCACCGACCAGCTCCGCCGTTATCTCGGCGAATTGGCGCGCCGCGGCTTGCGCGCCGCCACGGTGGCGCGCCGGTTGTCGGCGATCCGGCAGCTTTACCGGTTCCTGTACGCGGAGGGACAACGCAGCGACGATCCGGCCGCGGTGCTCGAAGGTCCCAAGCGCACGCGGCCGCTGCCCAAGACACTGTCCATCGCCGAGGTCGACCGGCTGTTGCAGACCGCCGCCGCATGCGAGCCGGATGCGCCGCTGCCGCGCCGGCTGCGTGCGGCGCGGCTCGCGTGCCTGCTCGAGACGCTGTACGCGACGGGCCTGCGCGTCTCCGAGCTGGTGGCGCTGCCGCTCTCGGCAGCGCGCCGCGACGCCCGCGTCATCGTGGTGCGCGGCAAGGGCAACAAGGAACGTCTGGTGCCGCTCAACGACGCCGCCAAGCGCTCGATGCAGACTTATCTGGCGCTGCTCGCCGAAGCCGGGCGCGAGCCGCGATCCGCCCAATCCAAATGGCTGTTTCCGTCGTTCGGCGAGAGCGGGCACCTCACGCGCCAGCATCTCGCGCGTGAGCTCAAGGCGCTGGCCGCCGCCGCCGGCCTGCGGGCCGACCGGATCAGCCCGCACGTGCTGCGCCACGCCTTCGCCAGCCATTTGCTGCACAACGGCGCTGACCTGCGCGTGGTGCAGACGCTGCTCGGCCACGCCGATATTTCAACGACGCAGATTTACACGCACGTGCTGGAGGAGCGTCTGAAGAGTCTGGTGCGCGACCTGCATCCGCTGGCGGACGGGCGTGACATTCAGGGCTGATGCAATAAGTTGACCTGATGCGCTCCTACCTCGATTTCGAAAAGCCGGTGGCCGAGTTGGAGGCCAAGGTCGAGGAACTGCGCGCGCTGCAGCAGGACGGCGACGCCATTGCCATCGGCGAAGAGATCGGCCGCATGGAGGCCAAGGCCGCGCAGGCGCTCGAGGAACTCTACGGCGCGTTGACGCCGTGGCAGAAGACGCAAGTGGCGCGGCATCCGCAGCGGCCGCATTGCCTCGATTACATCGCGGCGCTGATCGCCGATTTCGCCCCGCTCGCCGGCGACCGCAAGCACGGCGAGGACGAGGCGATCATCGGCGGCTTCGGGCGCTTTGCCGGCGAGAGCGTCTGCGTCATCGGCCACGAGAAGGGCTCCGACACCGAGAACCGGCTCAAGCACAATTTCGGCATGGCGCGGCCGGAGGGCTATCGCAAGGCGGTCCGCCTGATGCTGCTGGCCGACCGGTTCGACATTCCGGTGGTGGCGCTGATCGACACCGCCGGCGCCTATCCGGGCATTGGCGCCGAGGAGCGCGGCCAAGCCGAGGCCATCGCGCGCTCGACTGAAGCTTGCCTCGAGATCGGCGTGCCCAACGTCGCCGCCATCATCGGCGAGGGCGGCTCCGGCGGCGCGGTGGCGATTGCCACCGCCAACCGCGTCATCATGCTCGAGCACGCGATCTATAGCGTCATCTCCCCGGAAGGCGCGGCTTCGATCCTGTGGCGCGATACCGCGCGCGCGCAGGATGCCGCCGCGGCGATGAAGATCACCGCGCAAGACCTGGCGCGGCTCGGCGTCATCGACACCATCGTGACGGAGCCGATCGGCGGCGCGCATCGCGAGCCCGCCGCCGCCATCGCGGCGACCGGCGAGGCGATCGCGGCGGCGCTTGCCGAACTGCGCGGGCTCGACCGCGCCACTATCATGCGGCTGCGCCGCGAAAAATTCACCGCGATTGGACGCACGCTGTCCTGAGCTTCGGCGGCGTCGCCACGCTTGCGCCACGATTTGGCCCCGATCGATCCACCGCCACCCGGCCCGGTGCGCCGCGAGGGCGCCGACAGCGTTGCTAGTGCGTTGAATTCGCCCGGCAAATTTGTCGAAAGTTTACTGTTCGTTATCACCCGCAGAGCCACCCTGCCCAGCGCTGCTCTGTCTTGCGAAAGCCACCCCTTAGGGCTAACCATGGTGGTTGTGATGGCATGGGGATGGTCCATCCGTCGGGGAGTATCGCATTGAACCGCGCCCGTAGGGTCAGCGCGCCGCGCTGGCGCGCGTTGATGACGTTGGCGGTTCTGGCCGGCGCGCTGGCGCTCGGCGGATGTCTTGCGGACGAAGGCTACGAGCTGCCCTCGAAGGCGATGAAGGAATTGTCGCCGCAGATGCTGGCGCAGCTCCAGGCCAAGAACATGCCGAAGGAGTCGCCGATCCTCGTCCGCATCTTCAAGGAGGAATCGGAACTCGAAGTCTGGAAGCAGGACACCAGCGGGCGCTATGCGCTGCTCAAGGTCTATCCGATCTGCCGCTGGTCGGGCGATCTCGGGCCGAAGGTCAAGGAAGGCGATCGTCAGGCGCCGGAAGGCTTTTACGCGATCACGCCCGGCCTGATGAATCCCAATTCCAGCTATTACCTCGCCATCAATACCGGCTTCCCGAACGCCTACGACCGCGCCAATAACCGGCATGGCGCGTTCCTGATGATCCATGGCGACTGCTCGTCGCGCGGCTGCTACGCCATGACCGACGAGCAGATCGGCGAGATCTATTCGCTGGGGCGCGAAGCGTTCCTGGGCGGGCAGAAAGAGTTTCAGATCCAGGCCTATCCGTTCCGCATGACGCCGGCCAACCTGGCGCGCCATCGCAACAGTCCGAATCTGGCCTTCTGGAAAATGATCAAGGAAGGCTACGACCATTTCGCGGTGTCGCACCTCGAGCCGAAGATCGATGTTTGCGACCGCCACTACGTGTTCGACGCGGTGCCGCCGGCCGGTTCGACGAGGCCGTTGAATTTCACGCCGACCGGCCGCTGTCCGCAATACGACATCGACCCGACGATCGCCGAAGCGGTGCAGGAGAAGCAGCGCCACGACGAGGTAGCATTCGCCGATCTGGTCAAGGACAACGTGGCTGTCGCGCCGCTCGAAACCGGGACCGACGGCGGCATGAACCGGGTGTTCGCTTCCAAGCTCGATAGCCCGACCTACACGTACGACAACGAAGGTCACATGCACGTGCCGCCGCAGCAGCCGGGGCGGTTGCCGCCGGCACTTTCGCCGCCGCGCGGCTCGGAGACGGAGACCACCGCCGCGATCGCGCAGGCGCCGGCGCTGGCCGGCAGCGGTGTGCGCAGTTTCTTCAGCGGCCTGTTCTCGTCCGGCTCGAACGCTGAGCAGCAGCCGTTAGCGGGTGCTCCAGTGCGGGCCGCCAATGCGGGTGTCGTCAAGCCAAAGCCCCAGCTCGCGCTTCGCGAAAGGCCGGCTATGGCGGCCGGGCTGCGGCCGAAAGCCAAAGAGCCGGCCAACGCCGAACCGACCCGGCCTGAGCCGCAGCTGGCGCAGACCGCCAAGCCGGCGCCGCAGCAGCAAGCGGCTGCCTTCGCGCCGCCGAGTGGTGGGCTGATCAGCGGCGCCCAACCGGTCGTGCCGGCGGGCAGCTTCAATAACCGCTGGGGACTCCAGTAATTCATCGTCAGACGGCGCAGCGCGCCTCTCGCCAATAATGACAACACAGGTCCTCGACACGATTTCGATTGAGGGCTCGCATCACTTTCTCGCGCAATTAGTCCCCATTCTGCCGCCGGCTCACGCCGACAATATCGGTCTGGAAATCCGGCACGAGAGCACCGCCAATTACCGGGGCTGGCGAGCCCATTGGGACATGCAGAACGGACGGCTGTATCTGGCTGAGCTCACGGTGTTCGGCCGTTTGCGCGCAGATCGGCTGGCGAAGCAAGTGGAAGAGTGTATCGATGTCGAAGAAGTCGAAGCGTGGTACAGACAGCGAGCATTGTGGGAGATGGGGAGGTGGATCGAATTCCAAGAGATATTCGGAACACAGCCGCCGATCTTTGCTTCGTGGGTCTCGCACAAGCTCGTCGCGGTCTGCGGCGTCGATGACAGCCGGTACGACCGCAAAGACATTGGTGTGACCGGAGCGCAGACGCGCGTCATCGGCGTGCAGAATGGGCTCGTCGTCTCCGACCAGACGCTTACCGACCCGGCATGGAACCCGGAGCGCAGCGAGCGTCGGCGACGTGAAGCTGAGCGAGAGGTCGCTGTGAAGGCGGCAATAGAGTTCGCGAGAAAACGGAGCCGCTGATCAGCGCTTCTTCTTTTTCCCGAGGGGACCCCAACGGTCTCCCAGCATCCGGTCACTGAGTGCGTTCTGATCCGCCTCGCTGAGTTGATCGATGGGATCGTATCCGACGGCGTTGATGAACTGCTGAAAGGTCGCCGTTTTGCCCGATGGATCGGTGACGCGCTCGACATAATCCACTTTTCCGGCGTCATCGAATATTTCGATCGAGAACCCCGACACCCGGACGAACCATGTGGTGAAGCCGTCGTGGCGCGTCTCGGCGGCAATGTGGCCGCGCGCGAGCTCGCGGAGCACATCCGCTACGGAATTCACATCGATTTTGAGCATCGGATGTCTCTGCCGGCGTCGTTGGGAGCAACTCCGAGCTTATCAGTAATAGACCTTGCACGCTGACCAGCGTGGGGAAGGCAAGTTTGGGAAGGGGAGAGGTGATCGGGCCGGCTTGAGGGCGTTGTGCGCCCTCACGCGTATTTGCCGTGGCAATGCTTGAATTTCTTGCCCGATCCGCACGGACAGGCCTCGTTGCGGCCGACCTTGCCCCAGCTGGTCGGGTCTTTCGGATTGCGCGTGGCTGTTGCCGCTTCCGCCGCCGCAGAAGCGGCAGCGCGGCCGATGCCGTGGCGGGCCAGGGTTTCGCCGCCGGCCGTGGCCAGTGCCATTTCGTCCTCGCCGGTGATCGGGTCGGCTTTGTGCGCTTCCATCACCGGCAGCATGGTGGCTTGCTGCTCTTCGGGCGGCGGCGCCGGCATGACCTCGACGCGCATGAGCTGCGCGGTGACCGCCTCGCGCAGGTTCTGGCTCATCGCCTCGAACAGGTTGAACGCTTCCGACTTGTACTCGTTGAGCGGATCGCGCTGGCCGTAGCCGCGCAGCCCGATAACCTGGCGCAGATGTTCGAGCATGACCAGATGCTCGCGCCACAGATGGTCGAGCGTCTGCAACAGGATCGATTTCTCGATATAGCGCATGACGTCGGGGCCCCACTGGGCCGCCTTCGCCGCCATGTGCTCGTCAGCGCGGCGCTCGACGCGGGAGAAGATTTCCTCGTCGGCGATGCCTTCTTCCTTGGCCCAGTCGACGACCGGCAGGTCGAGACTGAGCACGCGCGTGAGCTCCTCGCGCAGCCCAGGCGTGTCCCACTGCTCCGGATAGGCGTTTTCCGGCACGTGCTTGGCGACCAGATCGTCGATCGCGGTGTGGCGCATGTCGGCCACCACTTCGGCCACCACCTCGTCGTTCATCCACTCGACGCGCTGGTCGAAAATGACCTTGCGCTGGTCGTTCATCACGTTGTCGAACTTGAGAATATTCTTGCGGATGTCGAAGTTGCGCGCCTCGACCTTCTGCTGCGCCTTCTCCAGCGCCTTGTTGATCCAGGGATGGATGATGGCCTCGTCTTCCTTGAGCCCGAGCTTTTGCAGCATGCCGTCGAGCTTGTCGGTGCCGAAGATGCGCATCAAATCGTCTTCGAGCGACAGGAAGAATTTGGAATGGCCGGGATCGCCCTGGCGCCCGGAGCGGCCGCGCAGCTGATTGTCGATGCGCCGGCTCTCGTGCCGCTCGGTGCCGAGCACGAAGAGCCCGCCGGCGCCGAGCGCCTTCTCTTTGAGGCGCGCGACCTGGGAGCGGATCTCGGCGGCGCGGTCGGATTTGTCGCGCTCGCGCAGGTCCTCGATGTCCGTGAGCTCCTGGCGGATGCGCATGTCGGCGTTGCCGCCGAGCTGAATGTCGGTGCCGCGGCCGGCCATGTTGGTCGCGATGGTGATGGCGCCAGGCACGCCGGCCTGGGCCACGATGTAGGCCTCCTGCTCGTGGTAGCGGGCGTTGAGGATGGCGAACACCTTGGCCTTCGAGGCGCCTTCGTCGCCCGAATAGAGCGCCGCAAATGCGTTGGGATCGGCAAAGTCGTGCTGCTCCCAGCCGTGTTGGCGCAAGAGTTCGGCGAGCTGCTCGGATTTCTCGATCGAGGTGGTGCCGACCAGCACCGGCTGGCCGCGCGTCTTGCAGTCCTCGATCAGCGTCAGGATGGCCTTGTATTTTTCTTTGGTGGTCCGATAGACCTCGTCATCGTCGTCGAGACGGATCATCGGCATGTTGGTGGGAATTTCCAGAACGTCGAGATTATAGATGTCCATGAACTCGTCGGCTTCGGTCATGGCCGTTCCGGTCATGCCGCCGAGCTTTTCGTACATGCGGAAGTAGTTCTGGAACGTGATCGAGGCGAGCGTCTGGTTCTCCGGCTGGATCGGCTGATGCTCCTTAGCTTCGAGCGCCTGGTGCAGGCCTTCCGAATAGCGCCGGCCCGGCATCATGCGGCCGGTGAACTCGTCGATGATGACGACCTCGCCGTTGCGCACGATGTAGTCCTTGTCGCGGGCGAACAGCTTATGCGCGCGCAAGGCCTGATTGACGTGATGGACGACCGAGACGTTCTCCACGTCATAGAGCGAATCGGACTTGAGCTGGCCGGCCTCGCGGAGCCATTGCTCCATGCGCTCCATGCCGACTTCGGTGAGATTGACGGTGCGCTGCTTCTCGTCGACCTCGTAGTCGGTCTTGTCGAGCCGCGGGATGAAGGTGTCGATGGTGTTGTAGAACTCGGAGCGGTCGTCGAGCGGCCCGGAAATGATCAGCGGCGTGCGCGCCTCGTCGACCAGGATCGAGTCGACCTCGTCGACGATGGCGTAGACATGGCCGCGCTGCACCATGTCCTCGAGCCGGTACTTCATGTTGTCGCGCAGGTAGTCGAAGCCGAGCTCGTTGTTGGTGCCGTAGGTGACGTCGCAGTCGTATTGCTGCTTGCGCTGCTCGTCGTCGAGCCCGTGCACGATGACGCCGACGGTCAGGCCGAGGAAGCCGTAGATCTGGCCCATCCACTCGGCGTCGCGCTTGGCCAGATAATCGTTGACGGTGACGACGTGGACGCCGCGGCCGGCGAGCGCGTTGAGGTAGACCGGCAGGGTGGCGACCAGCGTCTTGCCTTCGCCGGTCTTCATCTCGGCGATGCGGCCCTCGTGCAGCACCATGCCGCCGATCAGCTGCACGTCGAAATGGCGCTGGCCCAGCGTGCGCTTGGCGGCTTCGCGCACGGTGGCGAAGGCCGGCACCAGGATGTCGTCGAGGCTCTTGCCCTCGGCGATCTCCTGCTTGAACGCCTCGGTGCGGGCGCGCAACGCCTCGTCGGAGAGCGGCTCCAGCTCACTCTCGAGCGCGTTGATGGCGTCGACCCGAGACCGATAGGAACGGATCCGCCGGTCGTTGGCGGAACCGAACAGCTTGCGGGCGACCGCGCCGATCATCGCAACGTCATCCTTCCGCTTTGTGCTGGCCCCGACACGGCGCTACGCGTGCCGATGGTTTCCGCGACCCGGCGCCCATGGTTCGTCTTCGTCGCGATGGTGCAATAGCTCAAGTTGCGGAAAATGCGGCGCTATTCGGGTTTCTGCGAGGCGGCAATGCAAGCGCAAGACATGCGAAGCAATGGCCGCCCGGACTGTCAATCACAGATATGAGGGGGTGGTTTTCTTGTCAATGCGACCGCAAATTCACGCGCTCGTTAAGGCCACCGGTTATTCTCCGATTGCCAATAGGCCCCAATTCGGCGAGTGTCCGCGCCCGACAGCCGCCCGCGCATACGGCAGACTTAAAGCGGCGGCAGCCCGACCGGTTGCCGGTCGCGGCCCACGGCCACGGTTCTGCATTTGAGCACCCGCAAGACCGATCCGGGCGATGCGCCCGTGACACAAGGAAGACCCCGATGAGCCCACGCTATTCTCTCCTCGTCCGCCCGCTTGGCGCGCTTGCGCTCGCTGCCGTGCTGGCGGCGCCGGCCACGACGCTACGGGCGCAGGACTCCGATCCCGTGATCGCTCGCGCCAACGGTGTCGATATCCACCAGAGCGATCTGGCCTTCGCCGACGAGGAAATCGGCAGCAATGTGCCGGCGCAGATGACGCCGGAACAGAAGCGCGAATACCTCATCACCTATCTCGGCGACATCATCGTCTTGGCGCAGGCCGCCGAGCAGCAGCGGCTGGGCGACAAGCCCGACGTGCAGCGGCAGGTGGCGTTCGAGCGCAACAAGGTGCTGATGGAAGCGCTGCTGCGCAATGCCGGAAAGGCGGCGCAGACCGATGACGCCTTGCACAAGGTCTACGACGAGGCGGTCAAGAAGATGACCAACGAGGAAGAGGTGCACGCGCGCCACATCCTCGTCGCCACCGAGCAGGAAGCCAAGGACATCGAGGCGCAGCTCAAAGGCGGCGCCGACTTCGCCGCGCTGGCGAAAGAAAAATCGAAAGATCCGGGCGCGGCGAACGGCGGCGATCTCGGTTATTTCACCAAGGACCAGATGGTGCCGGAATTCGCCGAGGCCGCCTTCAAGCTCGACAAAGGCCAGATCTCCGATCCGGTGCACACGCAGTTCGGCTGGCACATCATCAAGGTCGAGGATAAGCGCACCAAGCCGACGCCGAGCTTCGATCAGGTCAAGCCGCAGCTCGAGAATTTTGTGGCGCACCGCGCCCAAGCCGAGCTGGTCGACAGCCTGCGCAAGACCGCCAAGATCGAGCGCCTCGACCAGCCGTCCGCGCCGAACCCTGCGCTCAATCCCGGCGCGCCGGTGAAGAAGTAGTAAGTTAGACTCAACGGGGCTATTACCGTCATCCTCGAGGCGGGCTTCGCTCACGCCTCCGGATGACGGAAAATGGCTGCCCCGATCTCTCCTCTCGCGCCCGAATCCTTTCCCGAAATGCCGCCAGTTGCCGGTGTGCGGCTGGCGACCGCGGCGGCGGGCATCCGCTATGCCGGACGCACCGACGTGCTGCTCGCGGTGTTGGACCCGGGCACCGCGGTCGCCGGCGTCTTCACGCGCTCGCAATGTCCCTCGGCGCCGGTCGATTGGTGCCGCGCCCGCATCAAGGGCGGCAGCGCGGGCGCGCTGGTGGTCAATTCCGGCAATGCCAACGCGTTCACCGGCAAATCCGGCAAAGTTGCCACCGCAATGACTGCCGAAATCGCTGCCGCTGCAGTCGACTGCAAGGCCGACAAGGTGTTTTTGGCTTCGACGGGCGTCATCGGCGAGCCGCTCGATGCCACCAAATTTGTCGATGTCATGGAGCGGCTCGCCGGCGACGCGGCGCCGGGCGGCTGGGAGGCCGCCGCCAAGGCGATCATGACCACCGACACGTTTCCCAAGGGCGCCGCCGCCATGGTGCGGTTCGGCGGGGCGGCGGTGACGATCTGCGGCATCGCCAAGGGCGCCGGCATGATCGCGCCCGATATGGGCACCATGCTGGCCTTCGTATTTACCGACGCGCCGATCGCGCCTGCCGTGCTGCGCGGCCTGCTGCGCGACGGCGTCGAGGACACGTTCAACGCCGTGACCATCGACGGCGACACCTCGACGTCCGACACGCTGCTCGCGTTTGCGACCGGCGCCGCGGAGCGGCAAGGCGTGGAAAAAATCACCCGCACCAACGATCCGCGCCTGCCGGCTTTCCGCAAAGGTTTTGACGCGGTGCTCGCCGATCTCTCGGAGCAGATCGCGCGCGACGGCGAGGGCGCCCGCAAGCTGGTCGAGATCGTGGTTGAAGGCGCCAGGTCAAAACGCTCGGCGCGGCGTATTGCGCTGTCGATCGCCAACTCGCCATTGGTGAAGACGGCCATCGCCGGCGAGGACGCCAATTGGGGCCGCGTCGTCATGGCGGTCGGCAAGGCCGGCGAGCCGGCCGACCGCGACCGGCTGTCGATCTGGTTCAACGGCATCCGCGTCGCCCACAGGGGCGAGCGCGATGCGGGCTATGACGAAGCTGCGGTCTCGGCGGCGATGAAGAAGCCGGAGATTACGCTCAAAGTGGGGATCGGCCTCGGCAAGGGCCGCGACCGCGTGCTGACCTGCGATCTCACCAAAGAGTACGTGGCGATCAACGGAGATTACCGGTCATAGGATGAGACCAGGAGATCGAGCGGCACGTTGAGGGCGTCCGCGATTCGGCGAAGTGCGGCTGCGGCGCCTTTCCGCCGTCCAGTCTCGACATCCGAAATATACCCTTGGCTGAGCTGCGTCTTGGCTGATAGCTGGAGCTGCGTTATGTCGCGCCATTCGCGCAGCACCCGCACGGGATTTTCGTCGCTGGCCAGGCGATCGACGATGCTTTTCGGCAGCAGCGGAGCGCCAGCGGCAATTTCGTCACGGGCGCGGGCGACCAGACGTGCCGTGCCCACATCCTCTTCGGCCTCATTTGCTTTTGCGACAAGCGCCTCGTACTCCCGACGGGGCAGGATTGCGACTTCTCCTCGGGGGGTCTTTTGAAAACGCACATTCATGAGCAGGCCTCAGTCACATACCTCTCGCCGGTGTCCCACCGCGACTATTACGATAGTGTCACCTTCTTCGTAAAAGACCACGCGCCAATCGCCGACTCGAAGACGCGAACCGCGGCGGCCCTTGAGCCGCTTTACATCGCCGGCGCCGTTGGTCGCGAACTCCGTCAGCCGAGCGTCGATCCGCTGCCGGATTTGCACTGCGAGTTTGACCCATTGCCGGGTGCTCGCAGAGGTCAAGACGACACGCTTCATATGTTAATATCGCGAACAGCGATAATAAAGGCAAGGCTGACCCGTGCTGCGTGAACTCCGTCATATCCGGACTCCAACGCTCCACACCACCTACGAGGAGAGTGGCCACGCTTCCGGCACGCCGGTCATTCTGCTGCACGGCTGGCCGTACGATCCGCGCTGCTACGACGAGGTCGTGCCGCCGCTCGCCGCCGCCGGCTGCCGCGTCATCGTGCCTTATCTGCGCGGTTTTGGGCCGACGCGGTTTTTGTCGGCCGCTACGCCGCGGTCCGGCCAGCAGGCCGCGCTCGGCAACGATCTACGCGAACTGATGGATGCGCTCGGCATCGCGCGCGCGGTGTTGGCAGGATATGACTGGGGCGGCCGAGCCGCCTGCATCGTCGCTGCTTTGTGGCCGGAGCGCGTGATCGGGCTCGTCACCGGCAACGGCTACAATCTTCAGGACATCGCCGCGTCGGTGAAGCCGGTCGCGCCGGAGCAGGAGCATCGCTTCTGGTATCAGTACTACTTCCACACCGAGCGCGGCCGTGCCGGCTTGACGCAGAACCGGCGTGCGCTGTGTCGCTACATCTGGCAAATCTGGTCGCCGCACTGGCAGTTCGATGACGCCACCTACGAGCGCAGCGCCGCGTCTTTCGACAATCCGGATTTCGTTGACGTCACGATCCAATCGTACCGCCATCGTTTCGGCTATGCGCCCGGCGATCCGGCGCTGGAGCCGATGGAGCAAAAGCTCACCGGCCAGCCGAAAATCGCGGTGCCGACCATTGCGCTGCAGGGCGAGGTCGACGGCATTCAGTCACCTGCTGCCTCAGAGCACCATCACCGCTTCTTCGCCGGCCCGTTCACGCGCCGCGTCCTGCCGCGGGTCGGCCACAACCCGCCGCAGGAAGCACCCAGCGCCGTCGCCGAAGCGGTGCTGGAATTGGCGGCCAAGGCTAGTGTCAAGGGCAGCGCGTGAAGGCTCGTGCGGCGCACGTCAACGGCTTTCATTGCGCCGTGCCGGCGCTGCCCTTCGGCAGTAAGCCTGCATTAACCGTCGCGGCGGTTCGGGCATACTGTTCGATCGAATTGAAGCTGCCTTTACCCACAATTGCTTACATCGGGCGCAGGTCGTGAGCGTGAAGCTGGTCCTTGTTGCCGCTTGCGCCCTCATCGATGCCGACGGGCGCGTGCTGATCGCGCAGCGCCCGGAAGGCAAGGTGATGGCGGGGCTGTGGGAGTTTCCCGGCGGCAAGGTCGAGGCAGGCGAACGGCCGGAGCAGAGCCTGATCCGCGAGCTGAGGGAGGAATTGGGAATCGTCGTCAAGGAGGAGTGCCTCGCGCCACTGACCTTCGCGAGCCACGCTTATCCCGACTTCCATCTGCTCATGCCGCTCTATGTCTGCCGGCGCTGGGAAGGGATCGTCGAACCGCGGGAAAAGCAGGCGCTCAAATGGGTGCGGCCGCACGACTTGCGCAACTTTCCCATGCCGCCTGCCGACGAACCGCTGATCCCGCATCTTGCAACGCTGTTGTGATCGAAACCGGAATAAGCCAGGAAGCGTTCCCCATGTTCAATCGCGGCCCCACGGCGATCGGCAAGCTCCACCGCTTCCTGCATGATGACAGCGGCGCGACGGCGGTCGAATACGCATTGATTGCTGCGGGAATCGCGGTGGCGATCGCCACCACGGTCATGAGTCTGGGCTCGAGCGTGCAGGGCCTCTACACCAGCGTCGCCACGGCGATGAAGTAGGGCGAATGGCGAATGGCGAGTAGCGAATAGGGAATTGCACTCCTTCCATTCGCTACTCGCCATTCGCTATTCGCTATTCGCTATTCGAGACGATCACCGTCCAGCTTTGTCGCCCGTCGAAATTTCGCGCGTGCCGAGTGCGTCGGCGAGCCGCGCCCGGGCCGAGCCCGGCCGCAGCGGCTGCTGCTGGCTCGGATGCGGCGCCCAGCCTGACAACCAGACGATCTCGAACGTCGCGCGCAGCCGGCCGTCCGGATCGGCGAAGCGCTGCCCGTAAATCTCGGCCATGCGCAGCAATGTGGCGCGGCGCAGCGGCACGCGGCGGCGCTCGACCAACGCGTTGGTGGCGGCCATGCGGCGCAGGTCGTGCATCAGGGCGAACACCGAATCGTAGCGCACGCAGAGGCGGTCGACGTCGGTGACCGGCAACGCGAAGCCGGCGCGCTGCAACAGCGCGCCAAGCTCGCGCACATCGGCAAATGGCGCGACGCGCGGCGACACGCCGCCCTCAAGTTCGCTTTCCGCCGCGGCGAACGCTTGCCGCAGCTCGGTCAATGTCTCGCCGCCGATCAGTGCGGCCATGAACAGCCCATCCGGTTTGAGTGCACGGCGGATTTGGATGAGCGTGCCGGGCAGATCGTTGACGAATTGCAGCGTGAGCGCGGAGACGACGAGATCGAGCGAGCCGTCGCGAAACGGCAATGCCTCTTCGTCGGCGACGACGATTTTTTCATTCCCGCTTGCTGGCGGCAGGCCCTCATCGGTGGTGCAAACCGCAATGATTGTGTCGGCCGCGCCGCGTCGTGCCAACGCATTGCATACGGCGTCTGTGGGCGTGCCGAGGTCGACGGCAATTTCGAAACGGCGCAACACCGCGCCGAGCCGGTCGACCAAATCATCGGCGGCGTGATCGAGCAAAAACGTCGCCGCATCCAAAACGTTGGCTCGTTGCCGGCGCCGACGGATGAGCGCGCGATCGAATATGAGCGGACTCTCAGACATCTGATGATTGTCTCACATTCGTCATTGCGAGCGAAGCGAAGCGATCCGGTGCGGTAGCGCTGGATGACAACGTCGGCGCGAAGCGGTACGTTGCGTGCCATGGCGGTGTCGGCAGGCTTCACGGTTTCTCATCATGTTCGGCGTGTCGCGGATGCAGCGCGGGCGTTTTGCCGCGTGGCGCTCGATATGGCGTTGCCGCCGCTGTGCGCCGCCTGCCGCGAGCCGGTCGAGGGCAGCGGGCTTTGTCCGGCATGCTGGTCGAAGCTGTCTTTCATCACCCGGCCGTATTGCGAGCGGCTCGGCATCCCGTTCCAGTACGATCCCGGTCCGGGCGTGCTGTCGATGGAAGCAATCGCCGACCCACCGGCCTACAACCGGGCACGCGCCGCGGTGCGCTTCGACGAGATTTCGCGTGCTCTGGTCCATGCGCTCAAATATGGCGATCGGCTCGACCTGGCGCCGATGATGGGCCGCTGGATCGGCCGTGCCGGCCAGGAGGTCCTGGCGCAGGCCGACGGGCTGGTTCCGGTACCGCTGCACTGGCGCCGGCAATGGGCGCGCCGTTTTAACCAATCGGCCATGCTGGCCGCCATTGTGTCGGCCGAAACCGGCGTCCCCGTCGCTGCCGGCGCACTCAAGCGCGTCAAGGCCACGGCCCAGCAGGTCGGGCTCAGCCGCACCGAGCGCGCCAGCAACATCCAGGGCGCCTTCAAAGTCCCGGACTCCGGCAAGGCCGCGGTCGCCGGACGCCGCCTGGTCCTGATCGACGATGTCCTGACGTCGGGCGCCACGGTCGAAGGCTGCGCCCGGGCGCTCAACCGCGCCGGAGCCGCCAACGTCGACGTCCTGGTATTCGCCCGGGTTGCCGATCCGGCGCGAACCGCCCTATAGGGTAGGCCCAACCAGCGCTTATATTTGCCCAATCATGTCCGCCGTCGACATCTACACGATTCCCTATTGCCCGTTCTGCCTGGACGCCAAGGAGCTGCTGTCCGGCAAGGGCGTGGCGTTCCATGAAATCGACGCCAGCCGCGACCGGCAAATCCGCAAACAGATGATCGAACGCGCCGGCGGCCGCAGCACGTACCCGCAGATCTTCATCGGCGCGACCCACGTGGGCGGCTGCGATGATCTTTATGCGCTCGAAGAGGCCGGCAAGCTCGACGCGCTCCTTGCCGAAGCCAAGAACGAGAGCAAGGACGTGACCGCATGACCGGCTCCGGTACCTTCAAGGTGGCGCTGATCGCCATGCGTTCCGGCCGCGACCCGCGCGGCAATCTCGACGCGGTCCTGGCCGCGGTCGACGAGGCCAAGCGCGCCGGCGCCGATTACGTGCAGACGCCGGAAATGACCAACGTCATGGAGGTCAAGCGCGACCGGCTGTTCGCCAGTATCTTTTCCGACGAGAGCGATCCGACCCTGGCGACGCTGCGCGAGGTCGCGCGCAAGCTCGGCATCATCATTCATATCGGCTCGCTCGCCATCAAGGCGTCGCCCGAAAAGGCGGTGAACCGCTCGTTTCTGATCGACCGCAGCGGCGAGATCGTCGCGCGCTACGACAAGATCCATATGTTCGACGTCGATCTCGCCGGCGGCGAGAGCTATCGCGAATCCAATACTTATCGGCCGGGCGAACTCGCGGTGATCGCCGATCTGCCGTGGGGCCGGCTCGGGCTCACGGTCTGCTACGACCTGCGTTTCCCGGCGCTGTACCGGGCGCTGGCCGAGGCCGGGGCGTCGTTCCTGGCGATTCCGTCGGCGTTCACCCGGCAGACCGGCGAAGCGCATTGGCACGTGCTCATTCGCGCCCGCGCCATCGAGAACGGCTGCTTCGTGTTCGCCGCCGCGCAGGGCGGCAAGCACGAGAATGGGCGCGAGACGTTCGGGCACTCATTGATCGTCGATCCGTGGGGCCGCGTGCTCGCCGAAGGCGGTAGCGAGCCCGGCTTGGTGATGGCCGAGATCGATCCGGCCGAAGCCGCGGCGGCGCGCGCCAAGATTCCGTCGCTGCGCCATGGCCGGCGCTTCGAGCTGGTCGAGCCGATGGCCGAGCCGGCCTATCTGCACGCGGTACGAGGCGCGCCATGATCCGTTATGCGCTCGCCTGCACCGACGGCCACGCGTTCGAAAGCTGGTTTGCCAATTCCGCGGCGTTCGACAAACAGAAAAAGCGCGGCCTGGTGAGCTGTCCGGTCTGCGGCTCGACCAAGGTTGAGAAAGCCATCATGGCGCCGCGGCTCGCTCGAAGTGACGTCGAGGAAGCCGCGCCGCCGCAGCTCCCGTCCGTCCCTGCATCGCCGCAGCCGGCTCCGGCATTGCCGCCGATGCCGGTGCCGGGAAAATCGAACGTCGCCATGACCGCGCCGCAGGAGCGCGAGCTGCGGCAGAAACTCAAAGAGCTGCGCGACCACGTCACCAAGAACGCGCAGTATGTCGGTCAGCGGTTTTCCGAGGAAGCGCGCAAGATGCATTACGGCGAGATCGAGCACCGTTCGATCTACGGCGAAGCCTCACCCGACGACGCCAAGGCGCTGCACGAGGAAGGCATCGAGTTTCACCCGCTGCCCGTGCTGCCGGACGATCATAACTGACCGCTGGCCCTCGATCGAACCGCTACTCATCCATTCGTCATTGCCGGGCTTGACCCGGCAATCCATGCTGCTTCGCGGCCGCATGGATGCGCGGGTCAAGCCCGCGCATGACGAGGAAAAGATTTTCTTCAGTGCTCCAAAATCAACAGTACGACGCCGGCGACGACCAGCACCATGCCGATGGCCTCGCGTAGCGAGGTCTTCTGCCTAAAGGCAAAGCGGGCGACCAGTTGAGCGAACAGCACTTCGACCAGCGCCAGGGTGCGCACGCTGGCGGCGGTGGCGAGCGCGAAGGCCAGAAACCAGAATTGCGAGGCCAGCGCGCCCATGAAGCCGGCGAACAGCGACGGCTTCCAGGAATGCATGATGGCGGTCAGCACCGCCGGCGAGCGCAGCCACAGATAGGCCGACAGCACGACCGCCTGCATGGCAAGCCCGATCACCAGCGTGAAGGTGGCGGCCATGACGAAATTCGACAGGTGCAGGCTCAGGATGGCGCCGCGGAAGCCGATCGCGGAAAGCGCAAACATGCCGCCGGAGGCAAGGCCGATCAGCGTCGGCTTCACGCCGCCGACCATGCCGCCGGGCTTTGTCGACATGACGATGACGCCCGCGGTGGCGACCACGATGGCGGTCATCATCGGCAAGGACACGGCGTCGCCGAGAAAGATGAGGCCGAAAATGGCGACCTGGATCGGCTCGGTCTTGATATAGGCGATGGTGACGACGAAGGACCGCTCGCCCATGGCCATCAGCATCAGCGCGGTGGCGGCGACCTGGGCAAAGGCGCCGTCGATCACCCACGGCCAGAAGCTCAGGCCCGGCCGCGGCAGCGGCACATCGGTGCCGACCGCGAGGCCGATCAGGAATATCACCGCAAACGGAAAGCCGAACAGAAAACGCACATGGGTGGCGCCGACGGTGCCGAGGCTGCCGGTCAGCTCGCGCTGCATGGCGTTGCGCAAGGTCTGAAAGAACGCGGCGACGACGGTGAAGATCGCCCACAGCCAGGAAAACGCGATCACGCGGCATGCTCCGCGACGACCATGTAGTTGGCGTCCATGTCGGTGGAGAGCTGAAACCGGTCGGCTAAGAGATTGTAGATCACGCCGGTTTCGCCGACGACGGAAAGCCCGCCGCGTTCGATCGCGATTTCGAGCTCGTCGGGCGTAATGAACTTGTCCCACTGGTGGGTGCCGCGCGGAATCCAGCGCAGAATGTACTCGGCGCCGACGATGAGCAGCGCGAAGCTCTTCATGGTGCGATTGATCGTGGCGACGAACATCAGTCCGCCCGGCTTGACCAGCGCGGCGGCCTCCCCAATGAACAAATTGAAATCGGCGACGTGCTCGACGACTTCCATGGCGAGCACGACGTCGAAAACCTCGCCGGTTTCGGCCAGCGCTTCGGAGGTGGTGCAGCGGTAATCGATCGCCAAGCCGGCTTCGCCGGCGTGATGTTGCGCGGCGGCGATGCTGTCGGCGACCGGATCGATGCCCACCATGCCGGCGCCGAGCCGCGCCAGCGGCTCGCAAAGGATGCCGCCGCCGCAGCCGATGTCGAGGATGCGCAAACCCTGCAAGCTGTCGAGCCGCGCCGCATCGCGATCAAAATGCGCGGCGGCGCGGTCGCGGATATAGGCGAGCCGCACCGGGTTGAAGCGATGCAGCGTCGCCCACGGCCCGCGCGGATCCCACCAGCGGCCGGCGAGCCGCGCAAAATGCGCGACCTCGTCGTCGTCGATGGTGCCGGCCGATGGTCCGCGTCGTCCCATTTCAGCTCACGCGCTGGCCCGCTTGCGTTTGAAGTGCCCGTAGCCAGGCCGGTAGCTCTTCTCGTCCAAGAACTGCTTCATGCCTTCTTCGCGGCTGTTTTCCTTGTCGTTGTAGCGCAGCGCGTCGCTCTTGGCGTTCAGATAATCCTGCGCCTGCGGTTCGTTCATGAAGCGCACCGCGCGGATCGCTTCCTTGGTGTAGCGCAGCGCCGCCGGGCTCTTCTCCATCAGCTTCTTGGCGAGCTTGATGGTTTCGTCGCGCAGCTTCTCCTTCGGGTAGGAGAAATTGACGAAGCCCATCCGCTTGGCCTCTTTGCCGTCGAACGCATCGCCGGTCATGGCGTAGTACAGCGCATCGCGATAGCACATGGTCTGCGCTACGTTCCACGACACGATGCCGCCCGGCAGAATGCCCCAATTGATCTCGGACAGCCCGAACATGGCGTCGTCGGCGGCGAGCGCGAAATCGCAGGCCGAAACCTGCGTGAAGGCACCGCCGAAGCAATAGCCGTTGACCATGGCGATGGTCGGCTTCGGAAAGGTCGAGAGCTTTTGCCAGCGCCAATTGTTGGAGGCGCGGCGCAGCTTGTGGCGGGCCGCCGCGTTGCCCGAATTGGCGCGGAAATAAAGCTTGATGTCCTGGCCGGCCGAGAACGCGTTGTTGCCGGCGCCGGTCAGCACCAGGATATCGGTCTCCGGATCGACCGCGAGTTCGTCGAGCACCTCGTCCATTTCGAGGTGGACCTGCGGGCTCATGGCGTTGCGCTTGTCGGGCCGATTGATCATCAGCCAGGTGATGCCGTCGTTCTTCTCGACCGCAATGGCTTCGTAGGTCTTGGCAGCTGGCATGGTCTCTCCCCGTCGTGCGGCTATGGCCCATTGAACTGATGAAGCGCGCGCGGCACAAACGCATCGTTCCGCGCGGGGCCGCGGCCCACCTGCCGTGCGCCTTTTGGCACGTTGCACTCGGCCGCGACCTGAACGAGGATAGGCTTTGCGGATCGGCTTGACCATTCGCAAGAACTGGGAGGAAGTCATGCAAAAAGTCGTCATCGGCTGCGCCGGTGCGCTCGGGCTCGGCCTGGCGGCGGCGGCGCTCGGGCTTTATCCCGCCATCGCGGCGGACACGATCAAGATCGGCCTGATCATGTGTTATTCGGGCCAGTTCGCCGACACCGCGACGCAGATGGACAACGCCATCAAGCTCTACGTGAAGCAGCACGG
>Ga0070741_10005803_pt1 | contig 27004 bp, 30 predicted proteins | sample Coa_R1_4_FD_66440 | JGI IMG/M metagenome (GOLD analysis project Ga0070741, IMG submission 66440) | Surface soil microbial communities from Centralia Pennsylvania, which are recovering from an underground coalmine fire - Coalmine... | ecosystem: Environmental > Terrestrial > Soil > Unclassified ...
CGCGATCGCCGGCAAGCCGAGCGGGAGGATCAGGCGCACGAAGATGACGATCTCGTTCGCGCCGTCGATGCGCGCCGATTCCAGGATGTCCTTCGGCAGCCCGACGAAGAAGTTCCGCAGAAGGAAGATCGCGAACGGCAGCCCGAACGCCGTGTGGAAGAGCGCGATGCCGTACCACGTGTCGAAGAGGTGCGTCGCGTCGTAGAACTTGAACATCGGGATCAGCGCCATCTGCAGCGGCACGACGAGCAGCCCGATCACGCCGACGAACGCCCAGTCGCGCCCGGGGAAGTCGAGCCACGCGAACGCGTAGCCGGCCATGGCCCCGATCACGACGACGGCGACGGTGTTGCCGACTGCGATGTACGCCGTTGTCTTCAGCGCCGTCGTCAGGCCGCTGTTGTGGAAGAGCGCGTCGTAGTTCGACCACGTCGCGAGGCTCGGCTTCGAGAAGATCTGCCACCAGCCCTTCGACGCGAGGGTCTCGGCGGGCAGGATCGACGTGAGGAAGAGGCCGACCGTCGGCACGAGCCAGAGGCCGCCGAGCACGACGAGCAGGATGTGCAGCGGCGTCTTCGCGGTTGCACGGAGGATCTTCGTGGCGACGGAGTCGCGCTGTGCCGGGAGCTCGACGGCCGGTGCGGCTGCTGCCATGACTACACGTCCCTCTTGAAACGTCGGATGTTGAGCGCGAGCACCGGGATCACGAGCAGGAACAGGAAGACGGCGATCGCCGAGCCGACGCCGAAGTTGCCCGCCCCGGAGAAGGCCGTGTAGTACATCGCGAGCGCGAGCACGTTCGCATTCTGCTGCGTCGACTCGGGCGCGAGCGCGTACACGATGTCGAAGACCTTGAGGACGTTGATGATCATCGTGATGAAGACGACGCTCAGCACCGGTGCGAGCAGCGGCACGGTGACGCGGCGGAAGACCTGCCACTCCCCCGCGCCGTCGGTGCGCGCGGCCTCGAGCACGTCGCGCGGCATCGCGGCGAGCCCCGCGCCGATCACGACCATGGCGAAGCCCGCCCAGATCCAGATGTACGCGATGATCAGCGACGGCGTGATCAGGCTGGGCCCGAGCCAGGCGTAGCCCCCGAAGGGCTTCGCGAACGTCTTCCGGCCGATCGCGGCGCGATACGTGCCCGCGGGCACGCTCGAGAAGTCGAAGGTGCCGTCGGCGGCCGTCTTCGTCGACTGAACGACCTTTCCGGCCGCGTTCTGCAGCTCGACCGTCACGCCGGGGAGGCCGAGCTCCTGCGACTCGACGACGCCGGGCTTGCCGCCGCCGGGCTTGAAGTCGCGCCACACGGTGCCGACGACGTCACCCGGCTTCGCCGCCGGCTTCACGGCCTGCTTCGCGCCGCCCGGCACGTCCTGCGGCGCGATGCCCGTGACGCCGAGGAGGGCGACGCCCCCGGGATGGATCGGCGTCTTCAGGACGAGGCCGCCGTGCGAGGGCTGCAGCGACGAGGTCGACGGCAAGGCCGACGAGAGCACGCCCGCCGGGCTGACCACGCCCGAGATCGACTTGCCGAGCGCGTTGATCGCGCCCTGACTCGGATCCTGCTGGTACATGATCCGCCACGTCACGCCGGTCGCGAACGCGGAGATCGCCATCGGCAGGAAGACCACCGTCTTGAACGCGACCGCCCAGCGGACGCGCTCGGTGAGCACGGCGAAGATCAGGCCGATCGCGGTGACGAGCGCGGGCACGACCGCCACCCAGATCGCATTGTTCTTGATCGCCGTGACGAGCGTCGACGTCGTGAAGAGCTGCTTGTAGTTCGCGATACCGACCCAGTGGCCGAGGAAGCCGGTCTCGCCGAAGAAGCTCCGGACGATCGTGTACACCGCCGGATAGACCATCCAGATGCCGAGCAGCACGAGCGCCGGCCCGAGGAAGATCGCGGCCGTCAGATAGCGCCCGAGCCTGCCCGACCCGGCGGAGGGCGGCGGAGCCGCCACCACGGGCGGCTCCGCCGTTATCCCACCTGCACTCACTCGAACGTCCCTACTTGCCCTTCTTGTAGGCCGCCGCGGCGGCCGACTCGAGCTTCTTCTGGATCCCCGACACGTTCTTCGGGTTGCGCAGGAACTGCTGGAACAGCCCCCATTCGCCCTGGCCGGCCGTACCGCCGAACGCCGGCGGCTGCTCGTCCGACATGTCGAACACGACGGACTTCGCGCTGAGGATCGGGGCCTCGCTCGCCTTCGTGATCGGGTCCGGATACACGCTCGCGGGCACGTTCTTGTTGCCCGTGCCGAAGCCGCCCTGCTTCGCCCAGACCTCGGCCGCCGGTGCGGTCGCGAGGTACTTGACGAAAGCCTCGATGGCCGGGTTGTCGCGGAACGTCACGAACATGTCGCCCGCGATCTCGACTGCGCTCGCGTCCGGCCCCGGCGTGATCGACGGGAAGGTGAACACGTTGAAGCCGGTCTTGGCCTTCGCCTTCGTCGACGACAGGATCACTCCCGCGACGAAGTCGGCTTCGAAGACCATCGCGGCCTTCGCCGGCGACTGGAACGCGTTCGTCACCGAGGTGTTGAACCCGTTCTGCAGCGCACCCGACGTGCCGCCGGCGATGTTCGAGGTGTCACCGACGATCTGGGCCATCGTCTTCAGCGCCTTCGCGACCGACGGATCGGTCCACTTGATCTTGTGCGCTGCGAGCTGCTCGTACTTCGCCGCTCCGAACGTGCGGAGGTAGATGTTCTCGAAGAGGTCGGTGAGCGTCCAGCCGTCGGCGCCGCCGATCGAGTACGCCGGAGTGCCCGACGCCTTGATCGTCTGTGCGTCCTTCAAGAGCTGCGACCAGGTCTTCGGCGGCGTCACGCCTGCGGCCTTGAAAGCCGGGACGTTGTACCAGACGAGCGACTTGTTGGCCGCCTTGAAGGGCAGCGCGTACAGCTTGCCGTTGAACGTGCCGAGCTTCGCCCATGCCGGCGCGAAGTTCGCCTTGATCGTCGACGTCGCGTACGTGATCGGCTTCAGCTTGCCCTGGTTCACGAACTGCTGCACCGTGCCGGGCTGCGCGATGTCGGCCATATCCGGCGGATGGCCGCCGGCGACCGCCGTCGCGAGCACGGTCGGCAGGCTGTTGCCGACGGGCTTGTAGTTGACCTTCACGTTCGGGTACTTCTTGTTGAACGCGTTGATCACGTCCTGGAACTGCTTCTGACCCGACGACGACGTCCAGATGCCGTCGAACGTCACCGTCCCCTTCACGCTCGCGTCGACCCCGCTCTTCGAGATCGTCTTCTGCGCGCCCGCCACGCCGTTCTTGTGACCGCCGCCGCAGCCGGCGGCGACGACTGCCACCAGCGCAGCGACCGCCGCGACCCCGGCGCCGCGTACCCAGCGGTTTCTCACGATGCGGCTCCTTTCGTTTTTTGACCCTCGTAGATGCCGAGACCCGTCTCCGGGTCGAAGAAGTGCAGCGCGCGCGTGTCGACGACGACCTCGACGTCGTCGTCCTTGCGGACGCGCGAGCGCGCGCCGAAGCGCCCGACGAGCGTCGCCCGCTGCGCGCCGGACTCGTGCTGGGGGCCCCGGTCGTCGCCGACGTCCTCGGCGAGCTCGCGCACCTCCGCGGTCACGGCCGGCCGTGCGTCGACGGTGAAGTGGGCCATGATCTCCGAGCCGAGCGCCTCGGTCAGCTCGATCTTGCCCTTCAGCCGCGTGTTCCCCGGAGCGTCGCGGACGAGCGCGACGTCCTCCAGGTCCTCCGGCCGGATCCCGAGCACGACCTCGCGCCCTTCGTAGGAGCGCAGCGCGGGATGCATCGCCAGCGTGTCCTCGTCGAGCTCGATCGACTCGCCGCCGAGCTTCGCGACGAGGCCGCCGTTCCGCCGCTCGAGCGTCGCTTCGAGCATGTTCATCGCCGGGCTGCCGATGAAGCCGCCGACGAAGAGGTTGACCGGGCGGTCGTAGAGCGTCTGGGGATCGGCCACCTGCTGCAGCTCGCCCTTGCGCATCACGGCGACGCGGTCGCCCATCGTCATCGCCTCGACCTGGTCGTGCGTGACGTAGATCGTCGTGACACCCAGATCTCGCTGGAGCCCCGCGATCTCGGCGCGCATCTGCACGCGCAGCTTCGCGTCGAGGTTCGACAGCGGCTCGTCCATGAGGAAGGCCGACGGCTGGCGCACGATCGCGCGCCCCATCGCGACACGCTGCCGCTGGCCGCCCGACAGCGCGCGCGGCTTGCGCTTGAGGTACGGCTCGAGGTCGAGGATCCGGGCCGCCTCGTTCACGCGGCGCTCGATCTCGTTCTTCGAGACCTTCTTGATCTTCAGCCCGAAGGCGATGTTGTCGTACACCGACAGGTGCGGGTAGAGCGCGTAGCTCTGGAAGACCATCGCGATGTCGCGGTCGCGCGACGGGACGTGGTTCACTGCCCGGTCGCCGATGCGGAGCACCCCCCGCGAGATGTCCTCGAGCCCGGCGACCATCCGGAGCGCCGTCGTCTTCCCGCATCCCGACGGGCCGACGAGGACCATGAACTCGCCGTCGGCGATGTCGAGGTCGAGGTCGTTGACCGCGGTCGTGCCGTCGGGATATGTCTTCGTGACCCCGTCGAAGCTCACCGCAGCCATCTGACCACCTCCCGGTTCGCCGTCGCGCCGAATCCTACTGTGACGGTGTTGTATCTATTCGCCCAGGCGCTTGTACAGCCGGTCGATGAGCTCGGGCATCGCCTCGAGCCGATCGGTGATCACGCGCAGGCGGAATTCGCGGAAATGCTCCGGCTCGACGCCGAGCCCCTCGGCCAGCGTGCGCACGACGTCGTTCGACGGAACCGGACGGTTCCCGTGGACGAGATGGTTGAGGTAGCCCGCCGAGAGCCCGGTGCGGGCGGCGAGCTCGCGGTAGGTCACTCCCGACTCGGCCATGAGCGCCTCGATCGTCGGACCGAAGGAGTCCTCGCTGAACCGGCGACGACGGGCCATCTCAGGTCCCGTCCTTGCCGAGATCGGCAACGGCTAACCGCCGCTCCTCCCCGGTCCTGCGATCGCGGACGTCGACCCGGCCGTCCTCGAGGCTCTTCTTGCCGGCCGTGATCCGCGTCGGGCAGCCGATCAGGTCGGCGTCGGCGAACTTCTCCCCCGCCCGCAGGTCGCGGTCGTCGAGGAGGACGTCGAGGCCCCGGGCGTCAAGCGCCGCCGCCGCCGCCTCGGCGAGCTCCTCGCCGCCCGGAAGCGCGACGAGGTGGACGTGGTAGGGCGCGATCTCCTCGGGCCACACCATCCCGGACTCGCCGTAGCCCTGCTCGACCGCCGCCGCCATCACGCGGGCCGGGCCGATCCCGTACGAGCCCATGACGACGGCCTTCTCCTTGCCGTCGGCGTCGAGGAACGTCGCGCCGAGCGGCGCCGAGTAGCGCGTGCCGAGCTTGAAGATGTGGCCGACCTCGATCGCCGTCTCGAACCGGAGCGCACCGCCGCAGCTCGGGCACGTGTCGGTCGTCGCGGACGCGCGCAGGTCGGCGAACCGGGGCTGGAAGTCCCGGCCGGCCTCGACGCCTCGGAGATGCCAACCGTCGCGATTCGCGCCCGCGACGAACTGCCCGTCGCGCAGCGCGTCGTCCGCCACGATCTCGCCCTCGAAGCCGACCGGTCCGAGCGAGCCTCCGCCCGCGCCGAACGCTGCGCGGATCTGCTCGTCGGTGGCGGGCCACAGGGGCTCGCCGAATGCTGCGGCGAGCTTCGCCTCCTCGAGCCGGTCGTCGCCTCTGACGAGCGCGAGGACGACCGTGCCGTCGAGCTTCGCGTGGGGCATCGCCTTCGACGTCGCGGTCGGGTCGATCGAGAGGAAGCCCGCGAGCGCGTCGATCGTCGTCACGCCCGGCGTCTCGACCTCCTCCGGCGCGTCGAGCCGCTCCGGGAAGACCGCGGGGCGCGGGATCGTGCGCGCGACCTCGATGTCGGCGGCGAAGTCGCCGTTCTCGCAGCTGACGAGCGTGTTCTCGCCGGCTCCCGCAGGCGCGAGGAAGTCGCGCGACTCGGAGCCGCCCATCATGCCCGGCTCCGCCTCGACGTCGAACGTGCGGAGGCCGCAGCGCTCCATGATCCGGTGGTACGCCCCGCGCTGCTTCTCGAAGCTGACGGCGAGCCCGTCCTCGTCCCGGTCGAACGAGTACGCGTCCTTCATGATGAACTCGCGCATCCGGATCAGCCCCTTGCCCGGCCGCGGCTCGTCGCGCTCCTTGATCCCGAAGTGGTAGAGCATCTGCGGGAGCTGCCGGTAGCTCTGTAGCTCGCGCGCGTGGAACGAGACGGTCTCCTCGTGGGTGAGCGGGAGCACGAAGTCGGTGCCCTTGCGGTCCTTCAGGCGGAAGATCTCCTCGATGAAGTCGCGCTTCGACAGCTGCCACAGCTCGAGCGGCGTCAGCACCGGCATCAGCATCTCCTGGCAGCCGATCGCGTCCATCTCCTCGCGGATGATCCGCTCGACCTTCCGGTGCACGCGCCAGCCGAGCGGCAGGAACGTCCACACGCCGGCCGCGACCTGGCGGATGTAGCCGCCGCGTACGAGCAGCTTGTGGCTGACGGCCTCCGCGTCGGCGGGGTCGTCGCGCAGCGTCGGCAGGAAGAGCTGTGAAGCCCGGGCAATCATTCGCGTTGTCCGGGCAGGCTACTCGAGGGGAATCAGGGACGCCTCGGCCATGGCGAGGGCCGCCGGCTTCGCCATCTTCAGCCGTTTCGGCCGGTGCATCCCCTCGCCGATCCACTTGTCGATCTCGAAGAAGAGCTCGTCGATCAGGATGTCGGAGCTGACCTTCTTCAGCACGCGTCCGTGGGCGTAGATGAAGCCGACGTCGCGGCCGCCGGCGATGCCGAAGTCGGCGTCGCCGCTCTCCCCAGGCCCGTTCACCGCGCAGCCGAGCACGGCGACCTCGAAGTGCTGCGGGTACTCGGCGAGCCGCCGCTCGACCTCTTCCGCCAGCGTGTGGACGCCGACGTTGTCGCGCCCGCAGCTCGGGCACGCGATCATCACCGGCCCGCGCTCGCGCAGCCCGAGCGCCTTCAGGATCTCGAACGCCGTCTTCGGCTCCTCGACCGGGTCGGCCGAGAGCGAGACGCGGATCGTGTCGCCGATGCCTTCGGCGAGCAGCGTGCCGATGCCGACGGCGCTCTTGATCGAGCCGCTGAAGACGGTGCCGGCCTCGGTGACGCCGAGGTGCAGGGGGTACGGCACCTTCTCGGAGAGCATCCGGTAGGCGCGGATCATCGTCGGCACGTGGCTCGACTTGACCGAGATCTTGAAGTCGGTGTAGTCGAGGCTCTCGAGCAGGCGCACCTCCTCGAGCGCCGCCTCGACGAGCGCCTCGGCCTGGTCGCGGTGCGCGATCTCCTCGAGATGCTTCGGCAGCGAGCCCGAGTTGGCGCCGATCCGCATCGGGATCCCCTTCGCCTTCGCGGCCCGCACGACCTCGGCCACCTTGTCGGCGCCGCCGATGTTGCCCGGATTGATGCGGACGGCCGCGACGCCCTGGTCGATCGCCTTCAGCGCGAGGCTGGCGTTGAAGTGGATGTCGGCGATGATCGGGACCGGCGAGAAGCGCACGATCTTGCCGAGCGCCTCGGCGTCCTCGGTCTTCGGCACGGCCACGCGCACGATCTCGCAGCCCGCGCTCGCGAGCGCGGCGACCTGCGCCGTCGTCGCCTGGACGTCGTGCGTCTTCGTCGTCGTCATCGACTGCACGACGACCGGTGCGCCGCCGCCGATGGCGACGCCGCCGACGCGGATCTGGCGCTTGCTCGCCACAGCTGAAATCTAGCCGCGGGAGCTAGCCGTGGAAGTAGCGGCCGACGTCGTTGTTCAGCGTGACGAAGAAGATCAGGATTATGAGAGAAAAGCCGACGACCGAGACCCGCTCGTAGACCTCGCGGGCGAGCGCCCGGCGCCGGACGCCCTCGATGATCGAGAAGAGGATGTGGCCGCCGTCGAGCGGCAGGAACGGCAGCAGGTTCATCAGCGCGAGCGACATGCTCACGAAGCCGAGAATCTGCAGGTAGTAGCTGAAGCCGACGGTGAGCGCCTGGTCCGAGTACTTGACGATCCCGACGGTGCCCGTCAGCTGCGCCCGCTCCTTCGAATGGACGAGGCCGCGGAGGGTCGCCCCCGTGTCGCGGACGATCGACCAGCACTGGTCGGCGGCGAGCCGCATGCTCGTCCCGAAGGAGTGCGGGACGAGACGCGCCGCCGGCTCGAAGCCGAAGATCCAGCGGCCTTCGCGCTTGATCGTCGTGTGCGGCGGCAGCGCGAACGTGCGCCCGCCGCGCTCGACCGTGACGACGATCGCCCGCCCGTGGCTCGCGCGGATGCGCCGGCTCAGGACGTCGAACGTCGGGGTCTGCTTCCCGTCGACGGCGACGATGCGATCGCCTGCGTGCAGGCCGCTGACCGCGGCGGGCGAGCCGGCCTCGACCTGTGCGACCTTCGTCGACGCGAGGTTCTGCGACGGCGCGCCCGTCAGGAAGACCGCGGCGAAGATCGCGAATGCGACGACGACGTTCATCAGCGGGCCGGCGACGATCACCGCGACGCGCTTCCACGTCTTCTGGCGCCAGTACGCGTCGTCGCCCGTGCCCTCGTCCGCCTCGCGGTACGCGCGGTGCGCGGAGCGGGAGGCCGAAGGAGTCAGCTGCGAGCCGTCGATCGCGGCGCGGAGCTCGGGCAGCGCCGCGCGTGCGGCGGCCCAGTTCTCGTCGTCGAGCGCGTGCCGGATGCGCTTCGTCGGGGCGTGGAGCTCGGGGTTCTCGCGCACCGCGGGATCCATGAACACCTCGATGTCCCGGCCCGCGGGCCTGTGCATGCCCGGGATCCGCACGAGCCCGCCGAGCGGGATGGCGCCGATCGCGTAGTCGATGCCGTTGTGCCGGATCTTGGCGATCGCCGGCGGGAAGCCGATGTAGAAGGCGCGCGGCTTGATGCCGACGAGCTGCGCGACGCCGAAGTGGCCGAGCTCGTGCAGGAAGACGAGCACGACGAGTCCGCCGATGACGACGAGCCAGGTCATGCGAGCGCGGGCGCTCCTTCGGCGAGGCGGCGCGCCTCGCGGTCGGCCTCGAGCAGGTCGTCGAGGTCGCGGGCCGGCGCGCCGTCCACCCGTTCGAGGGTGCCGGCGACGACCTCGGGAATGCCGAGGAAGGGCAGCCTGCCCTCGAGGAAGGCGGCGACTGCGACCTCGTTCGCGGCGTTGAAGGCGCACGGAACCGTGCCCCGGGCCCCTCCCGCCTGCCGGGCGAGCGACAGCATTGGGAAGGTCTCGACATCCGGAGCCCGGAACTCAAGAGTGAGTGAGCCGAAATCGAGCTCCGGAACCGGGGTCCCGGCCCGCTCGGGGTAGGTCAGGGCATAGGAGATCGGCACCCGCATGTCGGGATACCCCAGGTGCGCGAGGGCCGCGCCGTCCCGGAAGCGGACGAGCGAGTGGACGACCGACGTCGGCTGGATCGCCACCTCGATCCGCTCGTACGGGACGCCGAAGAGGTAATGCGCCTCGATCAGCTCGAGCCCCTTGTTGGCGAGCGTGGCCGAGTCGATCGTGATCTTCGGGCCCATCCGCCAGGTCGGGTGGGCGAGCGCCTCCTCGGGCGTCACGTCGGCGAGCTCGTCACGGGTGCGGCCGCGGAACGGCCCGCCCGAGCCGGTGAGCACGAGCGAGTGCACCTGCTCGGGGCTCCGGCCCTCGAGGCACTGGTACAGCGCCGAGTGCTCGCTGTCGACCGGGATGATCCGCCCGCGCCCGGCGACGAGCTCGCCGCCCGCGACGAGGCTCTCCTTGTTCGCGAGCGCGAGCGTGACGCCGTTCTCGATCGCCCACAGCGTCGCGTGGATGCCGGCGAAGCCGACGACCGCGTTCAGCACGACGTCGGGACGGGCCCGGTCGAGCAGCTCGGTGAGGTCGCCGCCCACCTGCTTCAGCGGCGCGTCGACGTCGTCGAGCGGGGTCGAGCCGGACGCGACGGCGCACAGCTCGAGCTCGGGGTGCGCCTCGACGATCTCGATCGCCTGGCGCCCGATCGAGCCGGTGGCGCCGAGGAGGGCGACGCGTCTCATGCTCGGGCCAGTGTACGGACGGTCGCGCCGAGCTCACGCCCTCCGATCCGGTCGCGACAATCGAGCGATGGACCGCGCCCCGTCCTCCTCGATCGAGCCGGCGACGCTCGATCTCCTGCTCGGGCTCTCGGAGGGCGCGCCGGACGCCCAGCTCCGTGCGGCGGACGCGCTCGACTCGAAGATCGTCCAGGTCTTCTCGGCGGGCACGGTGCTGATCGGGCTGCCGGCGCTCCGCGGCGTGCCGCAGCATCGGGTCACCGTCGCGTTCTTCGCACTGGCCGTCGCCGCGTTCCTCGTCCTCGCCTTCTATGCGATTCGCGCGCTCTGGAGCCGCCGCTTTCGCGTGCTCACGACTCCCGACCAACTCTGGAACCGCTTCTGGGACGAGCCGCCCGAGGCGATCAAGCACGCCGTCATGGCCGACCTCGCCTCGGGCTACGCGGAGAACGACTTTCGCCTCCACGAAAAGCGGCGGGAGCTCAGCCGCGTGCTCGTCTCGGTCGGGGTCGAGGCGGTCGCGATCGGCGTCGCGCTGACGATCTCCGCCGCCTGAGCGCTACTTCTTCGGCGGGGTGTCGCGTTCGGTGTAGCTCGGCGTCGCCGGGCGAGGCGGTGCCGGCGGCGGCGCGGGGTTGCCGTTTCCGTTCTTCGCCATGGTGTCGACGATAGCGCGCTCGCCTGCCGGAGCGGGCGGAGCCGCCAGGCCGGCTTCACGAATAGCCGAAGGCGATCACGAGGTAGAACGCCGCCGGCGCCGCGAAGAGCAGGGCGTCGAGCCGGTCGAGGACGCCGCCGTGGCCGCCGAGCAGCCGGCCCGTGTCCTTCACCTGCATGTCTCGCTTCAGCATCGACTCGAACAGGTCGCCCGCGACGGCGGCCAGCACGACGACGACGCCGAGCACGAGCGCCTCCCAGATCCGCAGGTAGTGGTGCCGGTCGTTGTAGAGCGCGACGAACGCGACGAAGACGCCGACGGCCGACCCGACGACGAATCCCTCCCACGTCTTCCCCGGCGAGAGCGTCGGCGCGAGCCGCCGCCGCCCGAACAGGCGCCCCGCGAAGTACGCGAACGTGTCGGCGGCGAAGACCGTGAGCAAGAGCGTGAACGCGATCAGGCGCGGCTCCGTGTGCATCCGGCGCAGCAGCAGCAGGTGCCCGAGCCCGAAGCCGATCCACGCCGCACCGAGGATCGTCGAGCCGATCGCCGCGGTCGCCGGGGCCCGCGTGCGCGAGACGACGTTCAGCGCGAAGGCGACGACGAAGCACGTGAGGAACCCGCCGAGGAGCCACGTCAGCCCGCCGCGCTCGGCGCCGAGCAGCGCGAGCAGCGTGCCCGCGTACGCCGCGGGCGCGAGCGGCCGCAGCGGCCGCGCCATCGTCACGAACTCGTGCACCGCGACCGCCCCCGCCACCGCCAGCAGCGCGAAGAGCCACCAGCCGCCCGCCCAGACGAGCCCGAGCACGACCGGCAGGCCGACGACCGCGACCGCGACGCGGGAGACGATGCCGCTCATCTGCCGCCGAATCTACGGCGGCGGCTCGCGTACTCCTCGATCGCAGCGCGGAGCTCCGACGGCCCGAAGTCGGGCCAGAGCGTGTCCGTGAACGCGAACTCCGCGTAGGCGGACTGCCACAGCAGGAAGTTCGACAGCCGCAGCTCGCCGGACGTGCGGATCAGGAGATCGGGATCCGGCATCTCCGGCGCATAGAGGAAGCGCGCGAACGACGCCTCGTCGACGGGGTCTCCGCTCGCGGCCAGCCGCCGCGCGGCCTCGACGATCTCGGCCCGGCCGCCGTAGTCGAACGCGATCCAGAGGTTGAGCCTCGTCTGGCGCGCCGTCGCCTGCTCGAGCGCGTCGAGCTTCGCCTGCAGCCAGTCGGGCGCGCGGTCGCGCCGCCCGACGAAGCGCGTGCGCACGCCCTCCCGCGCGAGGTCGACGAGCTCGCGGTCGATCGTCTCGCCGAAGATCTCCATCAGCGCGGAGACCTCGTCGTCGGGGCGCGCCCAGTTCTCCGTCGAGAACGCGTACACCGCGAGCGACTCGATGCCGAGGTCGATCGCGGTCTCGACGATCGGGCGGAGCGCGCGCGAGCCGGCACGATGGCCCTCGGCGACCGACACGCCGTGCGCGGAGGCCCAGCGCCCGTTGCCGTCCATCACGATCGCGACGGCTCGCGGAACCTCAGCCGGCACGGGCTGCGGCTGCGCGGCCACTACACCTCCATGACTTCGGCTTCTTTGTGCTTCAGCAGCTCGTCGATCGACTTCGTGTGCTCGTCCGTCAGCTTCTGGACGCGCTCCTCGGCGCGATGCTCGTCGTCCGCGCCGACCTCGCCGCGGTCGACGAGGTCCTTCAGGTGCTTCATCGCGTCGCGCCTGATCTCGCGGACGGCGACGCGGTGCTCTTCCGCGAGCCCGCGCACGACCTTGACGAGATCCTTGCGCCGTTCCTCGGTCAGCTGCGGGATCGGCAGGCGGATCAGCTTGCCGTCGTTCGACGGCGTGAGACCGAGGTCGGACTCCTGGATCGCCTTCTCGATCGTGCGGATCGAGCTCGGGTCGAACGGCTGCACGGTGAGCATGCGCGGCTCCGGCACGCCGATCGTCGCGAGCTGCTTCAGCGGCGTCTGCGTTCCGTAGTAGTCGATCTCGATGCGGTCAAGGAGCGACGCCGAGGCTCGGCCCGTGCGCACGGTGTTGAAGGAGTCGCGCGCATGCTCCACGGACTTTCCCATCCGCGTCTGCGCGTCGGTGATCAGCTCGTCGACGGTTGCCATGTCTCCTACCTGGTCTCGATGACGGTACCGACCTGCTCGCCCGCGACGACACGCGCGATGTTGCCGTCGGCGAGCTCGAACACGTGGATCGTGAGCTTGTTGTCCATGCAGAGCGAGAGCGCGGTCGTGTCCATCACCTTCAGGCCGCGTTCGATCGCCTCGAGGTGCGTGAGTCGCGGGATGAAGCGGGCCGACGGGTCGACTCTCGGGTCGCCGTCGAACACGCCCCCGACGCCGTGCTTCGCCATCAGGATCGCGTCGGCGCCGATCTCGAGCGCGCGCAGCGCCGCCGCCGTGTCGGTCGTGAAGAACGGGTTGCCCGTGCCGGCCGCGAAGATCACGATGCGCCCCTTCTCGAGGTGGCGGATCGCGCGACGGCGGATGTACGGCTCGGCGACCTCGCTGACGACGAGCGCCGACTGCACGCGCGTGTCGGCGCCCTGACGCTCGAGCACGTCCTGCAGCGCGAGCGCGTTCAGGAGCGTCGCGAGCATGCCCGCGTAGTCGGCGGTGGCGCGCTCCATCCCCTCGGCCGCCGCCGCCAGCCCGCGGTAGAAGTTGCCGCCGCCGACGACGATCGCGACGCCGACGCCGGACGACTGCACGTCGACGATCTCCTCGGCGAGCCTGCCGACGACCGAGACGTCGACGCCGTGGTCGCGCGTCCCCATCAGCGCCTCGCCGGAGAGCTTCAGGAGGATGCGGTGGAAGGCCTGTCCGGCCTCCGCCTCGTCCACCACGGCTTGCGCCCGCGGGGTCATCCCGCGACCGAGAACCGCTGGAAGTCGACCACCTCGGCGCCTGCGTCCTTCAGCGCCTGGGCGACCGTCTTCGAGGAGTCGTGGATCCACTCCTGGTCGAGCAGGACGTTCGCGCCGAAGAAGCGCTTGTTCAGCATGCCCTCGACGATCTTCTCGCGGGCCTGCTCCGGCTTCGACTGCACCTCGTCCGAGTTGGCGTAGATGTCGCGCTCCGACGCCAGCGTCTCCTCGGGCACCGTGTCGCGGTCGATCCACTGCGGATTCGAGGCGGCGATGTGCATCGCCACCTTCCGGCCGAGATCGCGGTCGCCGCCGCGCATCTGCACGAGCACTCCCAGCTTGTTCGCCGGCGGATGCGCGTATGCGGAGACGGTCTCGCCGTCGGCCGCCTCGTAGTGCGCTGTGCCGACGACGACGACGTTCTCGCCGAGCTTCGCGATCAGCGCCGTCCGGTCGTCCTCCAGCTCGGACTCGGCGCCTGCGCCCTTCTCGTCCACGATGTCGAGCACCTTCTTCGCGAATGCCTGGAACTCCTCGTTCTTCGAGACGGGCTCCGTCTCGCAGCCGACGGCGACCATCGCGGCCCTGGAGCCGTCGTCGGCGAGCCGGTAGCCGACGAGGCCCTCGCTCGTCTCGCGGCCGGCCCGCTTCGCCGCCTGCGCGAGCCCGCGCTCGCGGATCACGCGCAGCGCAGCGTCGAAGTCGCCGTCCGACTCGACGAGCGCGCGCTTGCAGTCCATCATCGGCGCGCCCGTCTCGTCGCGGAGCCTCTTGACGAGCGCTGCGGGGATGTTCGCCATTACGACGGCTCCTCGCTCGGCGCAGCGGCTGCCTTCGTCTTCGCGGCGCCCTCTTCCTGCGGGTCCTCGCCGGTCGGCACCGGGACCGAGTCGGCGAGGTCGCGGTCGACCTCGACGCCCGGCTGCGCAACATCGAACGCGGGCTCCTCGGGCGCCGCGCCGTTCTCCTTCTGCTGCTGCTGGAAGTCGCGCACCGACACCTTCTGCTGCCCGTCGGAGATCGCGTTCGCGATCACCCTCGTGATGAGCGCGCAGGAGCGGATCGCGTCGTCGTTCCCCGGGACGACGTAGTCGGCCTCGTCGGGATCGCAGTTCGTGTCGACGAGCGCGACGACGGGCAGCCCGAGGCGGCGCGCCTCGCGCACCGCGAGCTGCTCCTTCTTCAGGTCGATGATGAAGACCGCGTCGGGCTGGCGCCGCATGTCCGCGACGCCGCCGAGGTTCTGCTCGAGCTTCTCGAGCTCGCCGGCCATTGCGATGCGCTCCTTCGCGGGCAGCAGCTCCATCTGACCCTCGTCGCGCAGGCGGCGCATCTCGTGCAGCCGCTCGATGCGGTCGGACATCGTGCGCCAGTTCGTGAGCAGGCCGCCGAGCCAGCGGTGGTTCACGTACGGCATGTTGACGCGCTTCGCCTCGTTCTCGACGGCGTCCTGTGCCTGCTTCTTGGTGCCGACGAAGAGCACGGTGCCGTTGCGCTCGGCGAGGTTGCGGACGAACTGCGCCGCCTCGTCGAGGCGCTCGCTCGTCTGCGTGAGATCGATGATGTAGATGCCGGACCGCTCCGTGAAGATGAAGCGGCGCATCTTCGGATTCCAGCGGCGCGTCTGGTGGCCGAAGTGGACTCCGGCTTCCAGCAGCTCGCGCATGGAGGCGACTGCCATGTGAGGCTCTCCTTTTCGGTTTCGCGTGCGTGCAGCCGGCGGGGCCGTGGCGCACCGGCCCCGATGGGCCGGCACCCGCGCCCTCGGCGGAATCCGCCGGGTCGTCGGTTCAGGTCTCGCGGAGTGTAGCGAGCGCCGCCTCGAGATCCGGCGGCAGCGGCGACTCGACGTCGACGGTCCGACCGGTGATCGGATGCTCGAAGGCGAGCCGGGCCGCGTGCAGGAACTGCCGCTCGAGGCCGAGGTCGGCGGCTCGGCCGTAGAGCGGATCGCCCGAGACCGGCAGGTCGATCGCGGCGAGATGGACGCGGATCTGGTGCGTTCGTCCCGTCTCGAGGCGGACGCGGAGAAGCGCGTGCCGCGGGAAGAGCTCCTCGACCTCGAAGTGCGTGACCGCGTCGCGCGGCGAATCCGTGTCGAGCGACTGGCGCAGCGGGTCGTGCCGGTCGCGCCCGATCGGCGCCTCGATCGTCCCGCGGTGCGAGCGCGGTCGTCCGGCGACGAGCGCGAGGTACTCGCGGGTCAGCCCCCGCCGGCGGATCAGATCCTGGAGCGCCCGGTGCGCCTCGGGCGAGCGCGCCACGACGAGCAGCCCGGACGTGTCGCGGTCGAGCCGGTGCACGATCCCAGGGCGGTCCGGCTCGTCGCCTCCCTCGGCGTCGAGCGCGAGCAGCCCGTGGACGAGCGTGCCTCGTGCGTGTCCCGGCGCCGGATGGACGACGAGCCCCGCGGGCTTGTCGACGACGAGCAGGTGCTCGTCCTCGTAGGGGACCGCGAGGTCCATCGCCTCGGCCTCGAGCGTCGAGCTCGGGCGCTGCGGCGGCTCGAACTCGAGCTCCTCCCCGCCCTCGAGCCGGAAGCTCTTCGCGCGCTCGCGCCCGTCGACGAGGACGCCGCCCGCCCCGAGCAGGCGCTCCGCGACCGCGCGCGAGCCGATCTCGGGAACCGCGGCGAGGAAGCGGTCGAGCCGCTCGCCCGCCGACTCAGGAGGGACGCGCAGACGCGTCACGCGGGTGCCGCCGGCGCGGCTCGCGCTCCGCCAGCACGACCGTCGCGAGCAGGACGAGGACGCCGATGACGATGAAGCTGTCCGCGAGGTTGAACGCGGGCCACCACCGCAGGTCGAGGAAGTCGGTGACGTAGCCGAGCCGGACGCGGTCGAGCAGGTTCGAGAGGCTGCCGCCGATCACGAGCCCGAGCGCGACGGGCAGCACCGGGTGACGCGCGCCGGAGCGCGCGAAGAACGCGAGCATCCAGAGCACCGCGATCCCGGTCAGCACGATCACGACCGCGGTCGCCTGCGAGAAGAGGCCGAACGCGATGCCGGAGTTGCGGACGTGGTGGATGTAGAAGGAGCCGACGACGTGCACGCTGTCGTCGAGACCGAGCTTGCTCGTCACGATGTGCTTCGTCAGCTGGTCGGCGGCGAGCGCCGCGAGCGCGACCGAGGCGAGCGCGACCCATTGCGCGAGACCGGCTCCGAGCGAGCGCTCCGCGAACGAAACCGGTGCGAGCCCGTTCGTCGACGAGCCCACGCGCACGTCGGCACGCCGCTCGGGCTGGTTCACCCGCGTTCGGCCTTTCGCGCGTCGTCGATGCAGAGCGACGCCCACGGGTACGCCTCGAGCCGCTCGGCGGGAATCTCCTTGCCGCACTCTGCGCACTTCCCGTACGTGCCGTCCTCGATGCGCTGCAACGCGGCGTCGATCTCGGCGAGCACCTGTCCGGAGTTCTCGCCGAGCGTGTAGTCGATCTCGCGGCCGAGTGTCGCGGCCGCCGCTTCGCCGAGGTGGCTGTCGCTCGACGCGGCGATCTCCTCGACCTCGTCGTCGAGGGACCCCGGATGACTTTCGCGCAGTCCCGCGAGTGCGGCCTGCACGCGTTCGCGCTCCTTCAGGAGCTCGACGCGGAAGTGCTCGGTGTCGATGGCCATCCGAGCAGTGTAGGCGCGAACCGCCCTATGCGGCTTCCCTCTCCCCCGGCCACGTGTGCTGACCGTCGTCCTCTCCGGCCGCGTCCTCCGCGTCCTGTGCGTCGTCGATCACCTCGAGCGCGGACCGGAGCTGCGCGCGCAGCCGCCGCGACTCGGAGAGCAGCCGCTCGTTCTCGGCGAGCGCGTCGCGCTGGACGCGCCGCGCCTCGCTGTGTGCCTCCGTGAGGATCAGCTCTGCCTCGCGGCGGGCCTGCTCCTTCAGCTCCGACGCGGCGCGTTCCGCCGACACGAGCGTCTCGCGCAGCAGCGACTCGATCTCCTTGTAGCGCACGATGTCGGCTTCGAGCTGGTCGACCTTGTCGGCGAGGTCCGCCCGCTCGCGCCACACGTCCTCGAAGCTCGCTGCCACGTCCGCGAGCAGCTTGTCGGTCTGCGCGCGCTTGTAGCCGATGAGCCCGGTACTCGGCGTCATGTGCCTGATCTCGACTGGTGTGAGTGCCATTCGCTCTCCTGTTCAGTGGAATTCGTTGAGGATGCGCATCAGCGCGGCCGCGAGGATCCAGAGGACGATCGTCGCCACCATCGGCGAGAGGTCGAGCCCGCCGAGCGACGGCAGGAAGCGCCGGAAGAGGCGCAGGTAGGGCTCGCAGACGTCGTAGAGGAACCGCTGGATCCGGCTGAGCCAGGGCGAGTACGGCAGCCGCACCCAGCTCGTGAGGATGTAGCAGAAGATGAGAACCGTGTAGACGGCCGCGAACGCCCAGATGAAGCTGTTCGCGGAGTCGACTGCATCCGCACGCAAGGTCAGACCGGCCGTCGCGCCCATCCGTCCGCCCTTCGCCGCGGCACGGGCTTTTCCTCGCGCTAGGCCTGGTTGAAGAAGCCGCCGCGCTCGAGCATCCGGGCGCGCTCCTCGGCCGACACTTCGACGTTGCGCGGCGTGAGCAGGAAGACCTTGTCGGCGACGCGCTGCATGCCGCCGTCGAGCGCGTAGGTGAGGCCGCTGGCGAAGTCGATCAGCCGCTTCGACAGATCCTGGTCCGACCCCTGGAGGTTGAGGATCACCGGCACGCCGTCCTTGAAGCGGTCGGCGATCTGCTGCGCGTCGTTGAAGCTCCGCGGCAGGACGAGGTGCACCTTGACCGACGGGCTCGGCATCGCCTCGACGCCCCGCAGGCGGCGCGGCTCCGGCGCCGGCCGCAGCACGCTCGTGCGCGCCGTCGCCGACACGGGCTCGGGGTCGGTCCAGTCGTCGAAGTCGTCCCGGCGGCTGCGGCGGGGCGCGAGCCGCCGCACGTTCGGCCGCTCCGCGTAGGCCCGCTGCAGCTCCTCGTCCGTGAGGTAGCCGTCCTCGTCCCACTCCTCCTCTTCGGCGATCCCGAAGTAGACGAGGGTCTTGTTCCAGACGTCGCCGAAGCCCATGGTTCGCGCGAAATGGTACTCGGGTTACCGGCGGTCGCCGAAGAGCGTCGAGCCGACGCGGACGTACGTCGCGCCCTCCTCGACGGCGACGCGGTAGTCCTGGCTCGTGCCCATCGAGAGCTCCCGCAGGCCGTGCTCCTCCGCGAGCTCGCGCAGCCGGCGGAAGTACGGGCGCGACGCCTCGGGGTCGTCGGCGAACGGCGGCATCGTCATCAGGCCGCGCACGTCGGCGTAGTGCTCGAGGAACGCCGGCAGCTCCTCGGGCGCGACGCCCGACTTCGTCGGCTCGCCGCTCAGGTTCACCTCGACGAGCGCCGGGATCGTCAGCCGCGCCGCGGCCGACACGGAGTCGAGCGAGTGGCAGAGCTCGCAGATCGCGTTCACCGTCTTCGCCTTGCGGCTCTGCAGGTGGCCGATGAAGTGCCAGCGGAACGCGTCGCCGTAGCGCGCGTGCTTCGCCTCGAGATCCTGCGCGCGGTTCTCGCCGACGACGGCGATGCCCGCGTCGGCGAGCTGCGCGAGCTCGTCGACGCCGACGTACTTCGTCGCGACGACGACCGTGACCCCGTCGCCGACCTCTTCGCGCAGCCGCTCGAACCGCTCGCGCAGCTCAGCCGACGTAGGCAATGACACCCTGTCGACCGGTGCGGCCCTGGTCGCGGCGATGCGAGAAGAACCGGTCGGCGTGGCAGCACGTGCAGAGATCGGAGCGGTCGACCTGCTCGACGCCGGCCGCGCGCAGCGCGCGCTCGGCCGCGAGCCAGAGGTCGAGCCTGCCGTCGCGCACGACGTCGTCGCCGAACGCTTCGCGAAACGGCACCGCCACCTCCTCGCCGACCTCGTAGCAGCACGGTCCGATGCTCGGCCCGATCGCCGCCGCGAGCCGAGCGCCTCCGAGCGCGCGCACGCCCGCCGCGACGATCCCGGCGAGCATCCCGCGCCAGCCGGCGTGCAGGATGCCGATGGCGGGGCGCTCGCCGTCGGAGCGCGCGATCGCGATCGGCATGCAGTCCGCCGTGAGCAGCAGCATCGCGCGTCCCGGCTCGTCGCTCCAGAGCCCGTCGCAGTGGTCGTACACGGTTCCGGGCGTGACGATGCCGCGTGGCTGCGCTCGCACGACGACGCTGCCGTGGCGTTGCCACGCCATCGTCGCGCCGTCCGGGTCCGCGCCGACCGCGTTGCAGAGCCGGGTTCGGTTGACGACGACGCGGAGCGGGTTGTCGTCGGTGAGGATCCCGAGGTTGAGCGACGCGAACTCGCCCTCGCTCACGCCGCCGAGTCGCGACGAGAAGGCGACCCGGTAGGGGCCCGGGCCGTCCCAGTCGAGCAGGTCCACGTCGCTCACGCACCCAGCTTCTCACGCGCCCGCCCGAGGAGAATATCCCGCTCGTTGAGCGAGGGCTCGTCGACGACCTCGTGCAGCAGCTCGCGCAGGAGCTCGCCGAGCCTCGGGCCCGGCTGCACGCCGAGCCCGATCAGGTCGTTGCCGTCGACGGCGAGGTCGCCGAGCCGGTGCGGATTCCGGCGCTCGCGCTCGAGCGTCTCGCGGAAGCGGCGGACGAGCTCGACGTCGGCCTCGTTCCCGGGCTTCCCTGCGTAGTCGGCCTGCTTGTGGTCGACGAGCTCGAATGCGAGCTCGTCGCCGTGCTTCGCGAGAAACCGGCGCGCGCGGTGCGGATCGCCCTTGCCGATCTGGAACATGTGGTGCCGGACGATGCGCACGACGCGCCGGCGCAGCACGTTCGGATAGCGCAGACGGTCGAGCGCGCGTTGCGCGAGCTCGCACCCGACCTGCTCGTGGCTCTTCTGCGAGCGTCCCCGCCTCGCGTAGTAGTGGAGCCGGCCGTCGCTGCCGCGCCAGCCGACGTACGGCTTGCCGAGGTCGTGGAAGAGCGCCGCGAGGCGCACCGAGAGCGAATAGCCGCTGTCCGCCGCCGCCTGGACGACGGCGAACGTGTGCTCGTCGACCGTCAGCGAGTGGTAGCGGCTCTCCTGGTCGAAGCCGATCGAGCGCTCGAACTCCGGCAGCAGCTGCACGAGCACGCCGCTGTCGCGCGCGAGCCGCAGCGCCTTGCGCGGCTCGCGGCCCAGCAGGAGCTTCGAGAGCTCGCCGAGACCGTCGGCCGCAAGGCCTCCGCCGACCCGCTCCCCGGAGACGAGCCGCACCGCGGGCGCCTCGTCGCGCAGCTGCCGCAGCGTCTCCTCGTCGGGGTCGAAGTCGAGCTGGGACACGAAGCGGAGCAGCCGCACGATGCGCAGCGGGTCCTCGGCGAAGCTCGTCGGCGAGACGGTGCGCAGCACCCGCGCCTCGAGGTCGGCGCGGCCGCCGAGCGGATCGACGAGCTCGTCCGTCCCGAGCCTGCGCGCCATCGCGTTGATCGTGAAGTCGCGCCGGCGCATGTCGTCCTCGACGGAGAGGCTCGGGTCGGCGACGATCTCGAAGTCGTGGCGCCCGGGGCCGGTGCTCACCTCCTTGCGCGGCGGCGCGAGCTCGATCCCGGCGGGCACGAGCCGGCGCACCGCGGGCTCGCGCGGGTACAGGCGCACGCCGACGAGCCGGCCGGCGACGACGAGGTCGTCGACCTTGCCGTGCGGCGCGAGCGCTCGCTTCAGCGCGTCGGTGTCGACGCCGGTGACGAGGAAGTCCGCGTCCTTCGAGTCGAGCCCGAGCAGCTCGTCGCGGACGGCGCCGCCGACGAGATACGCGTCGAGCCCCAGACGGCCGACGTATTCCTCCAGCTCGCGCCGCATCGGCGCATTGTCTACAAGAGCGCGACGGCCTCGATCTCGACGAGCGCGCCCGACGGCAGCTTCGCGACCTCGACGGTCGACCGCGCCGGCGGGTTGTCGCCGACGTGCTTCGCGTAGACGCCGTTCATCCCCTGGAAGTCGTCGAGGTTCTGCAGGAAGACCGTCGTCTTCACGAGCCGGTCGAGCCCGCTCCCGGCCTCCTCGAGGATCGCGCGCAGGTTCGCGAGCACCTGCTCGGTCTGCTCCTCGATCGAGCCGCCCTGCAGCTCCGTGTCGCCCGGCTTCAGCGCGAGCTGGCCGGAGACGAACACGAAGCCGTTGGCCGCGATCGCCTGCGAGTACGGGGCGCCCTGGAACGGCGCCGGAGCGGCCTCCGCCCGGACGACGCGCTTATCGGCCATCTGCTCCTCCTTCGGTCGTCGCCTGCGCGAGCGCAACGCCCAGCGCCTTGAAGATCGCCTCGAGCACGTGCTGGGTGTCCTTGCCGTTCAGCAGCCGGACGTGCAGCGTCACGCCGGCGCCGTCGGCGAAGCGTTCGAGGAACCTGCGGACGACGTCGGTGCCGAGCCCGCCGATGCGGGCCTCGGTGAGGTCGACGTTCGAGACGACGAGCGGCTCGTCGGAGCGCTCGAGGACGACGCTCGCGAGCGCCTCGGCCGACGTCATCGAGGCGGCCCCGTACCCGCGCGCGTCGTCGGCCCGGAGCGGCTCCGCGAGCGCGCGGCCGAGGGCGCTGCCGGCCTCCTCCACCTCGACCTCGGCGCCGCCCGGCTCGACCTCGAGCGCGAGATCGAAGCGCGCGTACTCGGCGAGCCGCTCGAGCAGCCGGTCGAGCACGGGCAGCCCCGTCTCGACGTTCGTCGAGCCGGTGCCGTGCACCTGGACGCGGATCCCGCTTCGTCCCGCCGCCGCCATGGTGCGCGGAGGCTACAGGAGCCCGCGGCGCCGAAGATGGGCCGTTCGGCCCATGCCGTCGTCTGAGCGGGATCCGATACTCGAGCGATGCTCGCCGCAGCCGCGCTGGCGGCGCTCTCGCTCGCCCAGCCCCTGACCGTGGCGGTCGTCGACACCGGCGCAGACGTGCATGCGCCCGCGATCGCCGCCGCGCACCCTCGGACCTACGACGTGCGCACGCACGGGCGCGACGTGCGCGACCCGAACGGCCACGGCACGAAGGTCGCCTCGATCGTCGCGCGCGAGAGCGGCGGCGCGAGGCTCCTGGTGATCCGCGCCGGCAGCGCGAGCGGCGCGTTCAGCGACGCGAACGAGGCGGCCGGCATCCGTTACGCGGTCGCACACGGGGCGCGCATCGTCAACCTGAGCCTCGGCGGCCCGTCGACGTCGCACCTCGAGCGGGCGGCGATCGCCGACGCCGTGGCACACGGCGTGCTCGTCGTCGCGGCCGCCGGCGACGACTATGCGAGCCGGCCCGAGTATCCGGCGGCGCTCCTCGGCCGTGACGGCCTCGCGGTCGCGTCGGTGCTCGCCGACGGCTCGCACGCGCTCTTCTCGAACACCGGCCCCTGGGTGTCGATCGCGGCGCCCGGGCCGGACGGGACGTCCTTCGCGGCGCCGCGCGTCGCCGCCGCTGCGGCGCGCGTCTGGGCGGCCGATCCGGGGCTCAGCGCGCCCCAGGTCGTGCGGCTGCTCGAGCGCACCGCGTCCGGGGACGGCACCCGAAACGACGAGCTCGGATACGGCGTCCTCGACGTCGGCCGCGCGCTCGGGTCACTCGCCGTGGGGGACTGATCCCGGTCTCGCGGGGAGTTGTCGTACCCGTTTGTCGTCCTAAACTGTTAAAGCGGCATGCGGGTGGCAACGGCTGCAACTGCGGCAGCAGTCGCCGGCCTCGCTTTGGTTGCGGCGTGGGCGGCTGCCCTCGGACCCTCCGGGACCGAGCGGTTCGTCGCGGGCGCGAGCGACTCGAGCCCGGTCGGGGCGGCTGACTGGTCCGTCTCCTCGACGGCCGACGACCGCGTGCCGGCGAGCGTCCGTGCGAGTGCGGCGCGCATCCGCGTCGCCGTCGTCGATACGGGCGCCGATCTGAGCTCCCCGGTGTTCGCCGCCGGCCGGCCGCAGACGTTCGACGTCCAGACGGGCGGCCGGAGCGTGACCGACTCGAACGGCCACGGCACGTTCGTCGCCTCGCTCGTCGCGGAGTTCGGCGGCTCGGCGAAGCTGATGATCGTGAAGGCCGCCGACGCGCAGGGATCGATGAGCGCGATCAACGAGGCCGCCGGCATCCGCTACGCCGTTTTGCACGGTGCGAAGATCGTCAACCTGAGCATCGCCGGGACGACGACCTCCCCCGTCGAGCGCAGCGCCGTCTCGTTCGCGGTGAAGCACGGCGCACTGGTCGTCGCCGCGGTCGGCAACGAGTATCGGACCGGCAACCCGGTCGAGTACCCCGCCGCCCTCCTGCAGCCTCTCGGCTCGGACGGCTCCGGCGGCATCGGCCTCGCCGTCGGGGCGTCGGACGAGAGCGGCGCGCGCGCGCCGTTCTCGAACTCCGGGTCGTGGGTCTCGATCGCCGCACCCGGCGTCGGCGTGCTCGGCGCGCTCTCGTCGCTCTCCTCGCCGACGGTCTGGCCGCGCGCCGCGACGGACGCCGGAGTCGGCCTCTACGGCTACGGGAGCGGGACGTCGTTCGCTGCGCCCGAGGTGTCGGGTGCGGCGGCGCTCGTCTGGGCCGCCGATCCGCACCTGACGGCCCAGCAGGTGGCCGGGATCCTCAAGCGCACGGCATCGGGCGGCGGCACCTGGACGCCCGACCTCGGCTACGGCGTCATCGACGTCGCCTCTGCAGTCGCAGCGGCGACCGCGCTGCGCTAGTCGTCGATGCGCTCGATGCGTGCGCCGAGCGCGCGCAAGCGTTCGTCGATCCGCTCGTAGCCCTTGTCGATCTGGTGGGCGGCGCCGATCGTCGACTGGCCGTCGGCGGCGAGCGAGGCGAGCAGCATCGCCATGCCGGCGCGGATGTCCGGGCTCTCCATCCGCTGCCCGACGAGCTTCGCCGGCCCGGTGACGACGGCGCGATGCGGGTCGCAGAGGATGATCCGCGCGCCCATCGAGACGAGCTTGTCCGTGAAGAACAGCCGGTTCTCGAACATCTTCTCGAACATGAGCACCGTGCCGAACGCCTGCGTCGCGACGGTCACCGCGATCGACGTGAGGTCCGACGGGAACGCGGGCCACGGCCCGTCCTCGATCTTCGGCACCATCCCGCCGAGGTCGTCCTGCACGATCAGCTGCTGGCGCACCGGAACGTGCACGACGTCGTCCGTCACCTCGACGCGTACGCCGAGCTTCGCGAACGCAGGGATGATCGACACGAGATCGCTCGCCCGCGCGCCTTCGATCGTGACGTCGCCGCCGGTGATCGCAGCCATGCCGATGAAGCTGCCGACCTCGATGTGATCTGGTCCGATCGACCATGTTCCTCCGGAGAGACGCTCGACGCCGGAGATGCGCAGCACGTTCGACTCGATCCCCTCGATCTGCGCGCCGAGCGAGACGAGGAACCGGCAGAGGTCCTGCACGTGCGGTTCGCACGCGGCGTTGCCGAGCACGGTCTCGCCGCGGGCGAGGACGGCCGCCATGACGGTGTTCTCCGTCGCCATCACGCTCGCCTCGTCGAGGAAGACGTGCGCGCCGCGCAGACCGCCGGTCGACATCTCGTAGAGACGGCCGCCGAGATCGATGTCGGTCCCCAGCTCGCCGAACGCATGGATGTGCGGGTCGAGGCGGCGCCGTCCGATCACGTCGCCGCCCGGCGGCGGCATCGTGGCGCGGCCGAAGCGCGCGAGCAGCGGTCCGGCCAGCAGGAACGAAGCGCGGATCCTGCTGCACAGCCGCTCGTCCGGCGCCGACTTCGCCACGTTGCCGGTGTCGACGCGCACCTCGTTCGCGCCCGTCCACTCCGCGTCCGCGCCCAGGTCCGAGAGGAGCTCGAGCATCGTGTCGACGTCGCGGATGCGCGGCACGTTCTCGAGCGAGACCGGGCCGTCCGCGAGGAGTGTCGCCGCGAGGATCGGGAGCGCGCCGTTCTTGTTGCCGGCGACGCGAATCATGCCGCTCAGATGGTGCGAGCCTTCGATGACGAAGGCGTCGAGGGCGGGAACGGTCGCCATGGCGGGGCTATGCTAGCCACGCGGTGACGCCGACTCGCGAGCAGGCCTGGAAGACGCTGACGACGTACACGAAGAGCGAGTCGCTCCTTCGGCACGCCCTCGCCGTCGAGGCCTCGACCGCGGCGTATGCGCAGCAGTTCGGCGGCGACGAGGAGCAGTGGCGTGTTGCCGCGCTCCTGCACGACTTCGACTACGAGCTGCACCCGACGCTCGACAAGCACCCGCAGGACGGCGCGCCGATCCTCCGGGCGGAGGGGTATCCGGAGGAGATCGTCGAGACCGTGCTCTCCCACGCCGAGCACCTCGGCCTGCCGCGGGACACGCCGCTGAAGAAGGCGCTCTTCGCCTGCGACGAGCTCTCCGGCTTCGTGCACGCGTGCGCGCTCGTCCGGCCGACCGGTCTCGAGGGTCTCGAGCCGAAGTCGGTGCGCAAGAAGCTGAAGCAGCCCTCGTTCGCCTCGGGCGTCCATCGCGAGGACGTGTACAAGGGCGCGGACGAGCTCGGCGTCGAGCTCGACGACCACATCCGCAACGTCGTCGCGGCGCTGCAGCCGATCGCGTCCGAGCTCGGGCTGCCGGGCTAGGAACCGGCGGCGCCGGCTGCTTCGGCGACGCCGGCCGCCAGCCGCTGCAGGTCGCCCTCGCTCGTCCACCACCCGCACGACGCGCGGACGAGGTTGCGTCCCGGCAGCTCGCGCACGACGACGCCGCGCGCCCGGAGCGACTCGACGAGCTCGGCCGGATCGCCGGGCGGCCGGAACGACACGAGCGTCGAGTGCCCCGGCGGCGTCACGACCTCGACGTGCTCGGCGAGCAGCTCGGCACACCGCGCGGCAGCTTCCGCACTGCGCTCGTAGCGCCACTCCGGGTGCGTCGCGAGCGCTGAGACGATCCCGCTCAACGCCGGCAGGCCGACCCAGCCGCCGTCGAAGCGAGCCGCGCTCTCCTTCGGCACGAACTCGCCCGTCAGCTCGTACGAGTCCTGCGCGAAGTACGACGGCGTCTTGACGCGGACTGCTTCCGGGTCGCGCACGTACAACGCACCGGCCGGATCCGGCGCGCACAGCCACTTCTGCGCCGAGACCGTGTACCAGTCGAGCTCCCCCACGTCGACGGGGATCGCACCGGCCGACTGCGCGCCGTCGACGAGCACCGGCAGCCCGCTTTCGCGCTTCACGCGCGCGAGGTCGAGCCGCCGGCCGGTCGTCCACAGCACCTGCGACGTCGCGATCAGGCGCGTCCGCGCGCCGACGGCGCCGAGGATCGCGTCTTCGTCTCCGTCGACCATCACGACGCGCGCACCCGTCGCGAACAGGGGGCCCGTGAGGCCGAAGTGCTCCTGGTCGGTCGTGATCACCTCGTCCTCGCCGGTCAGACCCAGCCCCGCGAGCACGGTCGCGCAGCCGCGCATCGTCGACTCGACGATCGCGATGTGCGAGACGTCGACACCGAGCAGATCGGCGAAGCCGCCGCGCGCCGT
>Ga0070741_10005804_pt1 | contig 26991 bp, 20 predicted proteins | sample Coa_R1_4_FD_66440 | JGI IMG/M metagenome (GOLD analysis project Ga0070741, IMG submission 66440) | Surface soil microbial communities from Centralia Pennsylvania, which are recovering from an underground coalmine fire - Coalmine... | ecosystem: Environmental > Terrestrial > Soil > Unclassified ...
CCAACCGCACCGGGCTCGCGCCGGGCAAGACGGTGCGCGCGGTCGAGGACAAGCTCGAGAAAACCGTTCCCGCCGAGTTCAAGCGCGACGCGCACCACTGGCTGATCCTGCACGGCCGCTACGTCTGCAAAGCGCGCAAGCCCGATTGTCCGCAGTGCATCATCCGCGATCTTTGCGAATACCGGCACAAGACCGCTTCCGGGTAGCGCCGTGTGCGAACCGGATCGGGAGATGCGCTACCCGCCGCCGGTTGCGCCGACGTGATATTCGACCGCGACCCACAGCTCACGCTCGGAGGTACCGAAACTGTGGCGATGGTAGTCGGCATAGTCGAGCTCGGCGTCGAGATCGCGGCGCAGCGAGAATTTCACGAGCGCGTTGAGCTCGGAGCCGTAGCGCTGGCTCGTGCGCTGAGCGTAGAAATCGTGCTCGGTCACGCTCCAGCTGAGGCGCGGCGAGATCTTGCCGAACGCCGTGAGATAGCGGTCTTCGAGGCCGTTCGCCGGTACGTTCTTGAACTGGCTCGTCCAGCCGTTGAAGCCGTGGTTGGACCCGTACGGCGACGAAAACGCGGCGTGCCCGTTGCCGCCGAGCAGTTCGTCGCCGACTTTCAAACTCGCGAGCGGCACGCCGTAGGCGAATTCGAGAAGGTGGTAGTCCGCCGAGTAGTGCAGCGGATTGTTGCGCCAACTCCGCTGCTCGGCGAATTCGGCCGTCCAGCTTGCCGTGCCGGCGCCGATCGCGTGATCGCCCGTCCAGCGCAGGCCGGCCGTGCGCCATGAGAATTTCGCCATCGTGCGGTTCTCGACGAAGTAGTCGTACCCCGTCAGCTTGCCGAGCGGCAAAGTCTGGTCGACGTGAAACAAGTTCGCATCGAGCGACCACTGCCGCTGCGTCGGATCGGGATAATTGTTGCCGACCGAACGGTGCGCTTCGTCCAGGCGCACGTAGCGCAGAGTGGTGCCCGCGCCGGCGCTCCACTGCGCGGAAAGCGCATCGAAAGATTGCGGGTTCTGCCGCCACAAGCCCGAGGTGAAGAAGCGCTGATCGTCGAGATTCACGTATTGTCTGCCGACCCGCGCTTTGACGCTGTCGCTCGCGTAGCCGACCCAGGCGCTGCTGAACTCGCTGGACGAGGGATCGCCTTCCGAGGGCAGTTTCGTGCGGCCGTTCGCGCCGCTGTTGTAGTCGTCGCCGAACACGGAGATCACGCGCGTGCCTTCCGCGTAGGCGTAGAAGCTCGGTGCAAAATTCCACAAGTATCCCAGCGTGGCCCGCAACGTGTTGGCGTTCGCCGCGCGCGCATAGCCGTCTTCGTCGATGTGCGCGCTGCGGTAGCGCAGATCGACGACGAGCCCGTCGGGCAAGTCGGCGGCGAAAGCGGTATCGGTTGCGATTGCGAGCGGAAGCGCCGCCAACGGCAGCGCGCGCATGACAGGTCGCGGCATGTGGTTTCCTGTGCGGGGGTGGCGTTACACCGTATCCGCACGCCGGGAACGAGCACAGTGAAAGAAGCGAATTTGCATATGCCGCCGGCGCGGATTCAGCCGCAACTCAAGCCCGCCGGCATCGTCAAGCGCTTGATCGGCATCGCACCCGGCGTGTAACCGGGTGCCGTCGGTGCCCAGCTCGCGCGGCCGCTATCGCAATCGTCGAATGTGAACGTGATCTTGCCCCAAGGCTGGTTCGCGACCTGATTGCCGTTGAAATTCGGCGGAAAACGGCCGCCGGGACCGCTCGTGAGCCACGCATCGAGCGTGGCGCTGCCGTCGACGATCGGTCCGCTGGCGGTGATCCAGACGGGTCCGCCATTCGGCGAGAATGCGTACCATTGCGCGAGCATCACGTTGCCCGGCAGCACCTCGACACTGAAACCCATGCCGCTCTCGGCCGGGTCGTACCAATTGCCGGTGATGGCGGGAACGATGCTGAACTTGACGTCGATGTCGACCGGCGGCGACGGAATGCCGTTGGCGACGACGGCGAGCGAGCTCGGGCCTGTCTCGACCGTCGCGGGTACGTCGAAGTGCGTCGACACGACCGTCGTTCCGGTCGCTACGCCCATCGAACTGTGATCGTGCGTGCGTGCGTAGAACACGTGACCGCTCGCTTTGTTGACGATGCGCACGAGCGGATAGTTGGTCGCCATCTGCGAATCGTCGCCGTACATCGCGCCTTGCGAGAGGCCGTTGAACTGCGTGCCCGAAATCGGGTAGTTCGCCTCGCCGGCGAACACCGCGGCCGGGAACCCGGTGACGGCAGGCGCCCAGGCGCTCTGGTAGGTTCCCGCGGAAGTATAAATTTGTACGCGTCCCGTGCCGCTGAAATAGATCTGCCCCGTCGGCAGCACGAGCATGAGTCCGGCATTCGAAGCGACGACGTCGGCGCCCGCCGCCGGCGGCACGCGATTGAGATTCTGTCCGTCGAACTCGAAGAATTCGCTCGGCGACTGAAAGCACGCATCGGAAACCGGCGAGGCCTGGACCAGCACGTTGCCGTTCGGCAGCAACGCCGCGGGACCGTCGGCGACGCCGACGCCGTCGGGGAACGTGGGGCCGGCCGTCCAGGTGCGGTTCGCGGGATCGTAGATCGCCGTGTTGCTCGTCGAGCCCGTCGCGAACACCTTGCCGTCCGGCATGAGCACGGCCGGCCCGATCTCCGCGCAGTGCGGGTTGACGAGCTGCACGGCCGTGCTGCCGACGCTGCCCCACTTGCCGGCGCTCGGCGTGTAGATCTCCGAGTTGTTGACGTTGTCGCCGACGTCGATCGTGAGCACTTGCCCGTTCGGCAGCAAGGTGAAGCCCTGCTCGGAAAACGAGAATTCGTATTGCGCGAGCGCGCCCGTGAACGTCCAGGTCAGGCTATTCGCATCGAGGAGCGCGGGCCGCGGATCGGATTGCACCGCGTTGCCGATCATGAACGTGCCGTCGGCGAGCACGACGCTCGGCGAATCGCCGATTTGCAGCCATCCCGTCGGGCCGGCGAGCGGGGACCAGACGTCCGTCTTCGGATCGTAGATCGCGCCGAGCGCGGTGTCGCCGCTGCCGTCCGCGTCGTTGTATTCGCCGCCGATGACGACGACGCGCGCATCGGGCAGCACGGCCGAAGCGTAGTAGAGCGGCGCGTAGTCGGCCGGCATGGCCGCCATCGGCGACCAGGTGCCGTTCACGTAGCTTCCGCCGCTGTCGGGCGTCAGCCGCCACCAGTGGTTCGTGCCGGAGGCTTGCACCATCACCGTGCCGTCGGTCAGCAGCAACGGTTCGCCCGGGATGAAATCGGGCTGGTTCGCGAGCGGCGTCCACGTCTGCGCCCGCGCCGGCGCGGCGGCGAGGATCGCGCACGCGGCGGCGCAAGCCCGAACGACGTTCGAGCACGACGATGGCGACATGGCGTTCCTCCCGGCGTTGTGCGTTCTTGTAGTACGATTTTATTCGTACGTTAGCACGCGGGTATCGGCCGAAGCAATCGCGCCGGCTTCAGAATTTGAAACGCATGCCGACCATCGGGCTCGCCGTGGACGTGTGCAGGTATCCCGACGCGAGGCCGTCGGACACGCGCGAGAACATGGCGCCGGCATAGACGTCGAAACGCTTGGTCAAGCGGTAGTCGCCCACCAGCGAGTACGCTTCGAGCGTACCGCTGCACGTACCGGCGCTCGCATTCGAGCAATGGACGAGACCATAGCTGTTCTGATCGTAGCGATAGAACGCGCCGGTGACATCGAAGTCCGGCGTGACCAGGTACTTGAGGCCGCCCCAGGACACTTGAAGAATTTTCGGACGCGGGAACGCCGCGTCGTTGACGATGCCGAAGTAGTAGCCGCCGAGGCCCGTGATCGGCGCCGCGATCGGCAGCGAGGGATTCTCGTATTTGATGTGCTCGTAGCCGAGACAGGCTTTCCAAGCGCCCCAGGCGTAGCTCGCGTCCAGCGTGTACGAGGTATTGTCGGAGACCGTCGCCACGAGCGAATCCGCCGGCTGGACGGCAGCCTGCGCCGCGCTCAGCGAGGACGCGGCGATCGCGTCCTTCTTGTGGCCATAGACCGCATCGACCGCGAAGCCGGCCGCCTCGAAACCGAGATTCCCCTGCCAGGCCTCGCCGGGGCTGTTGTCGGTCTTGCCGAACTGGTAGAGGAGCCCGGCGTGTATATTTTGCCACTTGTACACATATTTGAGCGAGTCGTCGAGACGCGCGTCTTCCGTGTCGCCCATGCCGGCCGTCGTGCCCGACAGGCCGATCACCGAAAACGCATACGAGCCGCTCATCGGATCGTAGGCGAGAATATTGTCGAGCAGCAGCGAGTTCTGGCGCCCGAACGTCAGCGTGCCGTAGCCGGGGGAGCTCAGGCCCGCGTACGCCTGACGGTTGAACAGCTGGCCGGCCAGCGAGCTGTCGCCGGCCGAGGTCTGCCGGTCGAGCGGAACGCCGTTGTTGTGCGTCAGCGACTTGAGCGCGTCGGCGAGATTGCCCGACTGCGGATCGAAGCCCGAATCGAGATTGAACACGAAGGCGAGGTCGTCCGCGATCTGCTCGACGCCCTTGAGTCCGATGCGCGACTGGCTCATGCCGTTCGGCGCGACCGACGTGATCGATTTGTTGCTGTTCTTCTGGATGAAGTACTCGAGACCGACCATCCAGTCCTGGCTGAGTGGCGTGCCGTGCGTCTGATGTGCGATGCCGATGTCGACGACGCCGTACAGCGTGATGCCGTTCCAGGTCAGGCTCGTATCGTCGGCGGCGTGCGCCGCGGGTGCGATCGAGACCGCGATCGCCGCGGCAACCGGTGAGCAACGCGGAAATGGCATTGGTCCGTCCCTCCCTCGAATTTGCAAGCGATATAGCCGTATGGACATATCGAGCGACGGCGCATGATACACGTGCATGCGGAGGGAGTCACTTCAATGTTTGCGCAAAAAAAAACCGGAGGGCTCGCGCCCTCCGGCTTGTCGTCGTCGCTCCGGCGGGTGCCGGCGAAAATCAGAACTGGAAGCGGATGCCGACGGTCGGCGACACCACGGAGGTGTGCAGGAAGCCGCTGGCGAGACCGTCCGAGACCTTCGAGTACATCACGCCCGCGTAGGTGTCCCAACGCTTCGTGAAGCGCCAGTCGGCCTTGAGCGAGTAGACGTCCTCGTCGCCGCTGCAGTTGCCGGCGCTCGTGTTCGAACACTTCGTTGCGCCGAACGCGTTCTGGCTCAGGTGATACCAGGCGCCCGTGATGTCGAAGTCCTTGTCGATGAGATAGCGCAGACCGATCCACGACACTTCGACGACTTTCGGGTGCGGGAACGCCGTGTTGTTGACGACGCTGAAGTCGTAACCGCCGAGGCCCGTGAACGGTGCCGTGAGCGGCAGGCTCGGGTTCTCGAACTTGATGTGCTCGTAGCCGCCGGACGCTTTCCACGGACCGGTCGTGTAGCTTGCGGCGATCGTGTAGGACTCGTTGTCCGAAATCGTCGCGGCCAGCGAGTTGTGCGGCAGCGTCGTCACCTGCGAAGCGCTCAGGGAACCGGCGGAGATCGCGTCCTTCTTGCGCGCATACAAGCCGTCGACCGCGAAGCCTTCGTAATCGAAGCCGACGTCGGCCTGCCAAGCTTCACCGGGGCTGCTGTCGGTTTTGCCGAACTGGTACAGCGCGCCGAAGTGGAGCCAATCGTACTTGTAGTTGTACTTGATCGAGTCGTCGAGGCGCACGTCTTCGGTATCGCCGCCGCCGGCCGTCGTGCCCGAGAAGCCGATCAGCGAGAACGCGTAGGAGCCGCCCATCGGATCGTACTTGCCGATCGCGTCGGCGAGCAGCGTGTTGTGGCGACCCGCGGTCAGCGTGCCCCACTCCTTCGACTCGAGGCCGAAATAGGCCGGGCCGTTGAAGAACTGGCCCGCGCGGCTGCCGTCGGCGGCCGTGGTCTGCTGGCTCAGCGGCACGCCGTTGTTGTGCGTCAGCGATTTGAGCGCGTCGGCGAGATTGCCCGACGTCGGCAGGAAGCCCATCTCGAGATTGAAGACGCCATTCAGGCCTTCCATGATCTCTTCCTTGCCCTTGAGGCCGATCTTCGACTGGCTCAAGCCGTTCGGGCCGACCGAGGTCACGGGCTTGTTGCTGTTCTTCTGGATCAGGTATTCGAGGCCAGTGTAGAAGTCCTGGCTGAGCGGAGCGCCGTGGTTCTGGTGCGACACGTCGACGTCGATCGTGCCGTACAGCGTGATGCCGTTCCAGGTCAGGCTGTCGTCCGCGTGGGCCGCGGTGACGAATCCCGCGCTGGCGATGCTGGCCAGCACGGCTGCGCTAAGTACCGATTTTTTCACGTTGTGTTCTCCTCTGACCGATCTGATAGAAGTTATCGGCTGCATGGCGGACACAGCCGGGGTTTGGCGATCTTTCGACTTCATGGGTAGTCCCTCGGGGCAGGATGTATGGCGCCGACGGCCGTTCGGAGCCTCGGCCGCGGACTTTGTTAAAAAATCGCCCCGGAATAGTATGAACCGAATATTTCAGTCCCGTGACGAAGCCTCCGCTAGACCTTAGTAGAAGGCAGCAGCGGCGCGATCCCGAAGCCGCATCAGGCGTATCATTCCGGCCATCGGAAACGCGCATACTCGGGCGACTCGGAACTAAAGAGCGGCCATTTTGTCCTTGATGGCCGCGAGCCCCAGTTCCCTCGAGCCCGTTCCGGCGCAGCGGAAGCAGCGCATTCCCAACACCGCCTCTGGCGGTTGCCGTTTCACCCGGAGCCCTTTTCGTGCAAGGAATCATCCGCCTAGCCCTGAACCGCCCTTACACGTTCGTCGTGCTCGCGATTCTGATCCTGATCATCGGGCCGCTCGCGATCCTGCGCACGCCGGTCGATATCTTCCCGGGTATCAACCTGCCCGTCATCAGCGTGATCTGGACCTACAACGGCATGCCGCCGGCCGACATGTCCGACCGCATCATCACGTACTACGAGCGGCAGATGACGACGACGGTCAACGACATCGAGCACATCGAGTCGCAGTCGCTGCCCGGGACGGGCGTCATCAAGGTGTTCTTCCAGCCCGACGTCGACGTCAATGCCGCGCTCGCCCAGGTCACGGCCGTATCGCAGACCGTGCTCAAGCGACTGCCGCCCGGCATCACGCCGCCGCTGATCCTCACCTACAACGCGTCGAGCGTACCGGTGCTCCAACTTTCCCTGACGAGCAAAACGCTGACCGACCAGCAGCTCTTCGATCTCTCCAACAATTTCATCCGTCCGCAGCTCGCGAGCGTCGAAGGCGCGGCGATCCCCTCGCCTTACGGCGGCAAGAACCGGCAGGTCGTTGTCGACCTAGACCCGAACGCGCTGCGCGCCAAGGGGCTCTCGCCCGAGGACGTCACGAACGCCATCCTCGTGCAGAACCTGATCCTGCCGGCAGGCACGCAGAAGATCGGCAAATTCGAATACCACGTGAAGCTCAACGCGAGCCCGACCGTGCTCGACGAACTCAACGACTTGCCGATCAAGGCCGTCAACGGCACGGTGATCAAGCTCGGCGACGTCGCCCACGTGCGCGACGGTTATTCGCCGCAGCAGAATCTCGTGCTCGTCAACGGCCAGCGTTCGGTGCTGACCACGATCGAGAAGAACGGCAACGCGTCCACGCTCGACATCGTCGACCACGTCAAGCGCCTGCTGCCGACGATCCAGGCCGGAGCGCCGCCCGGGCTCGATCTCGGCACGCTGATCGACCAATCCGTATTCGTCAAGGCCTCGGTGGCCGGTGTGGTCCGCGAAGGCGTCATCGCCGCCGCGCTCGCGAGCCTCATGATTCTCTTGTTCCTCGGCAATTGGCGTTCGTCGGCGATCATAGCGATCTCGATCCCGCTCTCGATCCTGTGCTCGATCGCGGCGCTGTCGGCGATCGGCCAGACGATCAACGTGATGACGCTCGGCGGTCTGGCGCTCGCGGTCGGCATCCTCGTCGACAACGCCACCGTGACGATCGAGAGCATCAACTACCACCTCGAGCAGGGCAAGGACGTGCCCTCCGCCATCATGGCGGGCGCAGGCCAGATCGGCATGCCGACGCTCGTCTCGACGCTCGCGATCTGCATCGTGTTCGTGCCGATGTTCTTCCTGAACGGCGTGGCGCGATATCTCTTCGTGCCGATGGCCGAGGCCGTGATCTTCGCGATGATCGCCTCGTACGTACTCTCGTTCACGCTCGTGCTCACGATCTCGAAATACTGGCTCAAGTCGCACGTCGAGCCGCATCCGCCGACCGCGCACCCATTCGAGGACGCCATGCGCGAAGACCCGACCGCGCACATGGCGGCCGGCGCGGCGAATCCGTTGTCGCGTTTCCAGCGCTGGTTCGAGCGCGGTTTCGAGAATGCGCGGGAAGGCTATCGCGGCCTTCTCGAACTCGCCGTTGCGCAGCGGCGACGCTTCGCGATCGGGTTCCTCGCCGCGATTGGCGCATCGCTGCTGCTCACGCCATGGCTCGGCCAGAATTTTTTCCCGAGCATCGACGCCGGCCAGATCAAGCTGCATCTGCGCGCGCAGACCGGTACACGCATCGAGGAAACCGCGCGCCTCGCCACGCAGGTCGAGAAAACGATCCGCACCGTGATTCCAGCCGACGAGCTCAAGAGCGTCGTCGACAACATCGGCCTGCCGGTAAGCGGCATCAACATCGCCTACAGCAATTCGTCGCCGATCGGCCCGGAGGACGCCGACATCCTCATTTCCCTCAACGAGGATCATCAGCCGAGCGATACCTACATCGAGACGCTGCGCGACCGGTTGCCGCGCGACTTCCCGGGCGCGACGTTTTCGTTCCAGCCAGCCGACATCGTGAGCCAGATCCTGAATTTCGGCCTGTCCGCGCCGATCGACATCCAGGTCATCGGCTTCAAGCGCGACGAGAATCACGCGTACGCGACGGCACTCTTGAGCCGCATCAAGCACGTGCCGGGCGTCGTCGATGCGCGCATCCAGCAGGCGTTCGACCATCCGGAACTGCACGTCGATGTCGACCGCGTGCGTGCGCAGGAGATCGGCCTCTCGCAGCGCAACGTGGCCAACGACATGCTGGTGTCGCTGTCCGGCAGCTTGCAGACGGCGCCGACGTTCTGGGTCAACCCGAAGAACCACGTGTCGTATCCGATCGTCGTGCAGACGCCGCAGTACCGCATCGACAGCCTGAGCCAGCTCGAGAACATCCCGATCGTGAGCGCCGACGGCAAGCAGCAGCAGATCCTCGGCGGGCTCGCCACGATCAGCCGCGGCCAGGGCGAGGGCGTCGTTTCGCATTACGACGTGCAGCCCACGATCGACCTCTACGCGTCGGTGCAAGGCCGCGATCTCGGCGCCGTCGCACGCGACATCCAGGCGGTCCTCGACGACACCGCGAAAGACGTGCCGAAAGGCTCGACCGTGGCGCTGCGCGGCCAGGTGCAGACGATGTTGACCTCGTACTCGAACCTGCTGTTCGGGCTCGCCGGTGCGATCGTGCTGATCTATCTCCTGATCGTCGTCAATTTCCAGTCGTGGCTCGATCCGTTCATCATCATCACGGCCTTGCCCGCGGCGATCGCCGGCATCGTCTGGATGCTGTTCCTGACAGGCACGACGCTCTCGGTGCCGGCGCTCACGGGCGCGATCATGTGCATGGGCGTGGCGACCGCGAACAGCATCCTCGTCGTGAGCTTCGCGCGCGACCGCATGGCCGAGGGCGTGGATGCGCTCACCGCCGCGCTCGATGCCGGCTACGTGCGCTTCCGCCCCGTGCTCATGACGGCGCTCGCGATGCTGATCGGCATGGCGCCGATGGCGCTCGGCCTGGGAGAAGGCGGCGAGCAGAACGCGCCGCTCGGCCGCGCGGTCATCGGCGGACTCACGTTCGCGACGATCGCTACGCTCTTCTTCGTTCCCGCGGTGTTCGCGATCCTGCACGGCAAGCGCCGCGCTTCGGCGGGCGACGCCGCACCCGGTACGTCTTCTGGCTCTGCCGATCCCGCGATCGGCCATGCCGCCCCGGCTCTCTGAAGGAAATCCCATGCAAGCGTCCTCCGACAACCATGTTCCATCGCCGCGCCGCCTGCGCGTGGCTGGGATCGCCGCGCTGATCGTCGCTCTCGTTCTCGCCGCTGGCGGCATCGCGCTGCGCGTCAAGCACGAGCACGCGCTCGAAGCGAAAGTGGCGGCCGACGCCGCGACGATCGTCAACGTGATCGCCCCGAGCGTCGGCGAGTCGCGGCAGGAGCTCGTCCTGCCGAGCAACGTGCAGGCGTTCTACGACGCGCCGATCTACGCACGCGTTCCCGGGTACCTCAAGAAGTGGTACGTCGACATCGGTGCGAAAGTGAAGGCCGGCGAGCTGCTCGCCGAGATCGAAACGCCGGAGCTCGATCAGCAGTTGCATCAGGCCGAAGCCGATCTCGCCACCGCCAAGGCGAAGGAGAAACTCGCCGAGATCACGGCCAAGCGCTGGCAATCGATGCTCGCCTCGACCTCGGTCTCCAAGCAGGAAGCCGACGAAAAGACGGGCGACTACGAGGCCAAGCAGGCCACCGTCGCCGCCGAGCGCGCGAACGTCGAGCGCCTGCAGGCCTTGGCGTCGTTCAAGCGGATCGTCGCGCCGTTCGACGGCACGATCACCGCGCGCAAGACCGACATCGGCGCGCTCATCAACGCCGGCAGCGGCAGCGGGCCGGAGCTGTTCCGCATCGCCGACACGCACAAACTGCGCGTCTACGTCGACGTGCCGCAAAGCTATGCGAGCCAGATCGAGGCCGGCATGCAGGCCACCCTCGCCTTCCCCGAGCAGCCCGGCAAGAACTTCCCGGCGCGCGTCGTCAGCACCTCGAACGCGATCGATCCGGCTTCGCGCACGCTGCTCGTACAGCTCGAAGCGGACAATGCGCAGGGCAAGCTCATTGCGGGTTCGTACGCCAACGTGCATTTCGACTTGCCGGCAGCGACCGACGTGCTGCAGCTGCCCGTGACGGCGCTCCTGTTCCGCCAGCACGGTCTCAAGGTCGCCACGGTCGGCGCCGACGGTCGCGCGGTGCTGAAAAATATACAACTCGGCCGCGACTTCGGCACGCGCGTCGAAGTCGTGTCGGGCATCGACGCGTCCGACCGCGTCATCGACAGTCCACCGGACTGGCTCGCACAGGGCGACCCCGTGCGCGCGGCTCAGCCTGAGCCGGCGCGTGCGCCGGGCAAGTCGGTGGCCGCGGCGGAGGTGCGTTCGCCATGAACCACCCGCTTCGCGCGCTCGCGCTCGGCACCGTGCTGCTCGCGGGCTGTTCGCTCGCGCCGCCGTACCAGAAGCCCGAGATCAAGACGCCCGACACCTACAAGGAAGGCGGCCCCTGGCAAGAGGCCGCGCCGAGCGATGCGATGGCGCGCGGCGACTGGTGGCGCGACTTCGGCGACACGACGCTCGACGAGCTCGAGACGCGCATTCCCGCCGCCAATCCCGATCTGGCCGTCGCCGTCGCCAACTACGCCGGCGCCCGCGCATTCGTCGCCGAAGCACGCGGAAGCCTGTATCCCGAGCTCGACGCGCAGGCGTATGCGACCCACAACCGGCAGTCGGACACGCGTCCGCTGCGCTCGTCGTCGCAGCCATCCGAGTACCGCGACGACTATCTCGGCGCGCAGCTCAGCTACGAGCTCGATCTGTGGGGCCGCATGCGCAATCTCGTCGCGGCCGGCGAAGCATCGGCGCAAGCGAGCGCGGCCGATCTCGCCTCGGTGCGTCTGAGCCTCGCGGCGGATCTCGCCGACAACTACATTGCGATGCGCGGGCTGGATGCGCAAAGCAAGCTGCTCGCCGACACGATCGACGCCTACACGAAAGCGCTCGAGCTCACGCAGAACCGGTTCCAGGGCGGCATCGCCTCGGGGCTCGACGTCGCGCACGCGCAGACGCAGCTCGACACTGCGCGCGCGCAGGCGAGCGACGTGCGGGCGCGGCGCGCATTGTTCGAGCACGCGATCGCGCGTCTCGTCGGCGAGCCCGCGTCGTCGTTCGCGATCGCACCGGCCGTCGTCGACCTGCCGGTGCCGAAGGTGCCCGTCGGCCTGCCTTCGACGCTGCTCGAGCGGCGTCCCGACGTGGCTGCTGCCGAGCGGCGGACGGCCGCGGCGAACGCGCAGATCGGCGTGGCGCGCGCCGCGTTCTTCCCGAGCATCAGCCTGACCGCCACGGGCGGCTACGAAAGCACGGGCATGGCCGACTGGCTCGCGGCGCCGAACAGCTTCTGGGCGATCGGCCCGCGGGCGCTGTTCACGATCTTCGACGGCGGCCGCCGTCACGCGCGCGAAAAAGAGGCGCAGGCCGCGTTCGACGCGCAGAGCGCACGCTATCGCGCCACGGCGCTCAGCGCGTTCCAGCAGGTCGAGGACGAGCTCGCGCTCCTCAACCTGCTCGGCGCAGAGGCGCGCGACGAGGATGCCGCCGTCGCTTCGGCGCAGAAGACACTCGAACTGGCGCTCGACCGCTACCGCAACGGCGCAGTCAATTATCTCGAAGTCGTAGAATCCCAGACGGCGGTGCTGCAGGCGCAACGAACGGCGCTCAGCCTGCGCGACCGCCGGCTCGAAGCGAGCGTGGGCCTGATCCGCGCGCTCGGCGGCGGCTGGGACGGCGCCGCCGACGGCGGGGCAAGCGCAACGCGCGTCGCTGCACAGCAGCGCTGAGTGGAAGCGCCGCGCGCGAGGCGCGGCGCCTCCACCGCAATCGCAACGAACCCGCCCTCATCGCGGCGGATTGAGCGCGGAGATCGTCGATGCGCCTCGTTCATTTTTCCCAAGCGCGGAATGTCGCTGAAAGGTTTTTCGCGCCCGCACGTCTTTACCGTGTCTTCACACGGATTCGCGAAAGATGCGCTCCCGCCGTTCGGTCACAATTGCCGTGGACAATTGCGCGGTGCAGCACAGATTCTTCTTGTGCGCGCCGAGGCCGAGGCATAGTGTTGTTGCCCTCGGGGAGGGAGATTCAATCGCGAGCTGCGGCGGCGACGCCGGGCCGTCCACGTGTTCACTTCGCTTCAACCGCGCAAGCGGTCGTCACCCTGCGGGAGCGTTCCCGCTTTTCTCAAACTATGGAGTACATGCGCATGTCGAACAAAATCGTCAAACCGCTCACCCTCGCAATCGGCGCCGCGTTCGTCGGTGCGGTGTCGCTGGCTTCCGTCGCCCAGGCGAGCAACAGCTTCCAGCTGAGCCAGATGAATTCCGGCTACATGCTCGGCGACACCAAGGCCAACGAAGGCAAGTGTGGCGAAGGCAAGTGCGGCGCCACCAAGGGCCAGAAGTGCATGGACATGAAGGACAAGGCCGCCCAGGACAAGTGCATGGCCGACAACCATCCGAAGGGCAAGGAAGGTTCGTGCTCGGCGGACAAGAAGGGCAAGGAAGGTTCCTGCTCGGCGGACAAGAAGGGCAAGGAAGGTTCCTGTTCGGCCGACAAGAAGGGCAAAGAAGGCTCGTGCAGCAGCCACTGAGCAGCGAGCATGCGTCCGTTACCCGCTAAGGGCGCCGGACTCGGCCTGCGGCGGGCCCTTTTGGGCCCGCTGCAGGAGTCGCCGGACGCGCCCATCGATTTCTTCGAAGTGGCGCCCGAGAACTGGATCAATGTCGGCGGCCGGCTCGGCAAGACGTTCCGCGCGTTCACCGAACGCCACGATTTCGTCTGCCACGGGCTGTCGCTATCGCTCGGCGGTCCCGCGCCGCTCGACGAAACCCTGCTCCACAAGATCCGCCGCCTGCTCGACGAGCACGGCATTCTGTATTACAGCGAACACTTGTCGTTCTGCTCGGACGACGGGCATCTGTACGATCTCATGCCGATCCCGTACACCGAGGAGAGTATCGATTGGGTCGTGCCGCGCATACAGCGCGCGCAGGACATCCTCGGCCGGCGCATCGCCGTCGAAAACGTGTCGTGCTACGCCACGCCGGGGCGCGAGATGAGCGAGGCCGATTTCACGAACGAGGTGCTCAAGCGCGCCGACTGCGACCTCATGCTCGACGTCAACAACGTCTACGTGAACAGCGTGAACCATCGCTACGACGCGGTCGAATTCGTCCGCGCGATGCCGCCCGAACGCGTCGCCTACATGCACATGGCCGGGCATTACAACGAAGCTCCCGATCTCATCGTCGACAGCCACGGGGCGCCGGTCATCGATCCGGTGTACGAGCTGCTCGATGTCGCCTACGCGCATTGCGGCGTGCGCCCGACGCTGCTCGAGCGCGATTTCAACATCCCGCCGCTCGCCGAGCTCCTGGTGGAGCTCGACCGCATCCGCGAGATCCAGGCCAAGCACCTCGCCAGGGACGTGCAGCATGTCCGCCGCAGCGCCTGAGCCGCGCGCAGCGGGACGCTCGCAGCGCCTGCAGTACGAGTTCTGCGCGCACGTGCGCGACCCCGAGCGCCGCCCCGCACCCGCGGGCATCGAAGACCGGCGCATGGGCATCTATCGCGACCTGATCTTCTGCAACGTCGAGCAGTTCATCTCGTCCAATTTTCCAGTAATTCGCACTTTATACAACGATACCGAATGGCATGCGCTCGTACGCGATTTCCTGCGCGAACACGAGTGCCACACGCCGCTGTTCCCGGAGTTCGCGCGCGAATTCCTGCGCTATCTCGAATTCCGCCGCGGCGAAGGCCGCGACGATGCCGACTTCCTGCTCGAGCTCGCGCACTACGAGTGGGCCGAGCTCGCGCTCGCGCTCGACGAAAACGAGATCGCGTCCGTGCCGCACGATCCCGACGGCGACCCGCTCGCGGGCGTGCCGGTCGTGTCGCCGGTGGCCTGCGTGCTGGCCTACCGCTACCCGGTGCACCTGATCGGCCCCGACTTCCTGCCCGGCGCGGCGCCCGAGACGCCGACCGTGCTGCTGCTCGTGCGCGGCCGCGACGACAAGGTGCGCTTCCACGAGATCAATCCGCTGAGCGCGATGCTCATCGAACGCCTGCAGCAAAACACCGATGCGAGCGGCCTCGCCTGCCTGGAAGCGCTGCTCGCCGAACGCGGTGCGCCTGCCGACGACGCACTGCGCGACGCCGGCAGGCACGTGCTCGCGGAGCTCAAGCAGAACGAGGCGATCCTCGGTACGGTTCCGGCCGAGCGTTAGGTTATGCTGTAAGGAAACGCCTGCGCACTCGTCCAATCGCGCAGTCCAGCAACGCTCCGGGGAGACACATGTTCAACGCCATTTCTGTGTGGGAATCGCTGACGTCGCGCCTGCGCGGCATCGGGCAGCTCGTGCCGCCCGTGATCCTGCGCCTCATCATGGGCTGGGAATTCTGGGAGTCGGGAACGGAAAAGTATACCGGCGACAACTGGTTCACCGACATCCAGGACAAGTTCCCGTTTCCGTTCAGCAAGATTCCGGCCGATATCAGCTGGGCGATGGCGACGTACTTCGAACTCGGCGGCGCGATCCTGCTCGTTGCCGGCCTGTTCACGCGCTTCGCCGCGTATAGCCTGCTCGTGCTGACCTTCGTCGCCACGGCGGCCGTGCACTGGCCCGACATGATCACGATGTGGGGCGATCTCGCCAAGGGCTATGCGATCACCGATACGGGCCACGGCAACTTCAAGCTGCCGCTCCTGTTCGTCGTCATGCTGCTGCCGATCATCTTCCAGGGGCCGGGCAAGATCAGTCTGGATTACCTGCTGGCGCGTACGCTCAAGGCGGACCCGATGCCCGAGCCGGTCGCCGACGCCTATGCGTGGTCGATCGCGCTGCTCGCACTCGGCATCCCGTTCATGATGCTGATCCCGCTGCTCGGCGCGTTCCTGCTCGCCGCGGCGCTCGGTTTGTTCCTGTTCGGGCGCTTCGCACGGGCGTAGCGACTCTCAAGGAGCGGCGCGCGGGATTTCGTAGACGAGCACCTCGTAGCCGCCGTCGTCGAAGCGGCGCACGAGGCGCATCGAATCCATGAGCGCGACGTAGCGCGCCGCCTCGTCGGGGTACTCGCGCGGCGCGGCGAGGTAGCGGCCGTAGAGCCCTTCGCTCAGCACGAAAAATTGCGCGCCGCGATCGGCGTACCACGCCAGCGGATGGTCGATCGCGCGTTCGGCTTGCACGATGCGGAACCGTGCCGGGTCGACGTACGGCACGTACGACTCGACCGCGACGACGGCGTGCTCGGGCAAGTTCGTGTTGATCCACTCGCGCGCGGTAGCGCGGCTATCGACCGTCGACAGGCGCACCGCCTCCGCGACGGCGACGCGCAAGGGTGCCGCGACCACCGCGAGCGCGAGCACCGCGAGCGCAGCGGTGCGCAAGCCGCCCGCGGCGGCGCGGTTCAACACCGAGGATGGCGAAGCGAGATGGCGCAGGAACAGCACCGCGAGCAGCAGCACGCAGGGCACGACGGGTTCCAGCGTGCGTTCGTTGCGAACGACGAACGTCGAGATGAAAACCAGATACGGCAGCGCGAATGCGGCGATCACGAGCGTCGGCGCGCAGCGCGCACGCACGCCGCGCACGAGCTGGCACGCCGCGAGCACGCAGGCGAGTCCCGTGGTCCTCCACAAGGTACCGAGGTACCAAAGCGGCACGTTGCCCTCCATGCCTTGGTGGCGGCTCGAATACGTGTGGTACTGATAGCCGATGCCCGCGAACGTGGCCGGATCGAGCAACGTGTACGGCGTCAACAGCATGAACGCGACGGCGCTCACGACGCCGGCGAGCACGAGCGGCCCCGCGGCGCGCGGCGACGCGCCGCTACGCACCAGGTGGGCGGCGAGCGGGAACAGGCACACCAGCGCGCCGTTGTATTTGCTCGCCGCGCACGCGCCGACTGCGAAGCCCGCTGCGAGATACGCCGAGCGCCGTCCTCCCGCGGCGATCGCGAGTGCCGCGAGCAGCGTGACGAGCTCGAAGAACACGACATAGCTGTCCGGTAGCACGTTGCGGCTGTCCGCCGCGAGCAGCGGCGAACATGCGGCGAGCAGCGCGGCGAGCAATCCGGTCGAAACATCCCGCGCACGCTTGCCGATCAAATAGACGAGCAGCACGGACCCCACGCCGCCGACGATCGACACGAGCCGATACGAGGCCACGGCGCTCGCGTCCGGTGCGAAGGTGGCTCCCATCGCGATGCTGATCGGCGCGGCGTAGGTCGGCGTGTCGCCGGCGAGCCACGCCGGCAGCGTCTTCACGACGAGCGCGACGGCTACGTTCACGTAGTAGAGCAACGCCGGGTACAGGAACAGATGCGGATTCGCGTCGTGCGTCGCGAGGATGTGCTGGATGGCGACGATGTTCTGCGGCTCGTCGGGGTGGTAGATGTAGGGAAGGTCGGCGAACGCGCCCCACAGCCTGAGCGCGAGCGCACCCGCGAGGATCGCGCCGAGCGCGCAGCGCTGCGACAGCGACGCGTGGCCTGCAGCAGCGGATTTCGGCGCGTTCATGCGGTTCCCGGGCGGCCCGAGCGGCAAAGCGACATCGTCCGCTGCAGCGCGGGCCGGCGTCAACCCGCATTGTGATCGCGTTAGCCGCCGCGTATCCTCGCGGCATGACGGAACAGACCCACAAATACGCCGAACGCTTCCGCGGCTTCCTGCCCGTGGTCGTCGACGTCGAGACCGGCGGTTTCGATTGCGAGCGCGATGCGCTGCTCGAAATCGCCGCCGTCGTCGTGCACATGGACGAAAACGGCCTCGTGCGGCCCGATCCCGTGATCTCCACGCACGTCGTGCCGTTTCCGGGCGGCAACATCGACCCGCGTTCGCTCGAGATCACGGGAATCGATCCCACGCATCCGTTCCGCGCCGCGGTCGAGGAACGCGAGGCGCTCGATCTGATCTTCCGGCCCATCCGCAAGGCGCTCAAGCGCTACGACTGCCAGCGCGCGATCCTGGTCGGCCACAATGCCTCGTTCGATCTGTCGTTCGTCAACGCGGCGATCCGGCGTACCGGACACAAGCGCAGCCCCTTCCACCAGTTCAGCTGTTTCGACACCGCCACGCTCGCGGGCTTGGCATATGGACAAACGGTGCTCAGCAAGGCCGTGCAGGCCGCCGGGCTCGAATGGAACGCGAACGAGGCCCATTCGGCCGTCTACGATGCCGAGCGCACCGCGCTCCTGTTCTGCGACATCGTGAACCGCTGGAAGGCGCTGCGCGAGGCGTTCGACGCGCGGCCGGCCACCGCGCCCGAGCTCGTCATCCCAGAAGCGCCGCCGCCCTTGAATCCGGAGCCGCGAGTGCCAGATCCGACGCCGGGTTGAACCGCCGTACCGCCATGCCGATCTACGAATACGCCGCCGCCGACAAAGGATGCAAGCACTGCGAAGGCCGCTTCGACGTGCTGCAGAAGCTCGATGCCGAGCCGGTCACACGCTGCCCGGAGTGCGGGGCGCCCGTGGTGCGCGTGATTTCGGCGCCCAGCGTGGCGACGGGCGGGGCGCATGTGCTCAAGGAGAGCCATATCGCGAAGCACGGTTTCACCCAATATCGGCGCGCCGGCAAAGGCGTGTACGAAAAGACCGCCGGCAAAGGGCCGAAGTACATCAGCGACAAATGACTGCCGCAACGTAGACCACCCACTACGAGGAGCGCCCATGCGTCGAACGGCGATCGTGAGCTTGAGCCTTGCCCTGTGCCTGGCCGCCTGCCAGGCGCCCCACTCCACCCGACCGGAAACCAAGCCGCCGACGACGACCGCCGCGATGAGCAAGAACGCTTACCCTGCCGCCAAGACCGTCGCCCAGGTCGACGACTACCACGGCACCAAGGTCGCCGACCCTTACCGCTGGCTCGAGGACATCGACTCGCCCGATACGCGCGCCTGGATCGAGGCCGAGAACAAGCTCACGTTCGAGCGCTTGAACCGCATCCCGGGCCGCGACCGCCTCAAGCGGCGCCTGACCGAACTCTGGAATTACGAGCGCTACGGTGCGCCGGAAAAATACGGGAGCCGCTACTTCTACACGCGCAACGATGGCCTGCAGAACCAGGCCGTGCTTTACGTCGCCGATGCGCTCGATGCGCCGCCGCGCGTGCTGCTCGATCCGAACACCTTGTCGGCCGACGGCACGATCGCGCTCAAGAGCTACGCCGTCAGCGACGACGGCAAGCACCTCGCGTACGGCCTGTCCTCGGGCGGCTCGGATTGGGAAGAGTGGCACGTGCTCGACGTCGATACGGGCAAGCCGACCGACGACGTGCTCAAGTGGGTGAAATTCTCGGGCGCGAGTTGGCGCCGCGACGGCACGGGGTTCTACTACAGCCGCTACGAAGAGCCGAAGGGCGGCAACGCGCTCAAGACGGCGAACACGTTCCAGAAGCTCTGCTTCCATCGCCTCGGCACGCCGCAAAAGGACGATCTCGTCGTCTACGAGGACACCGAGCATCCGGACTGGCTCTTCAGCGGCAGCGTGACCGACGACGGGCGTTATCTCGTCATCACCGTGAGCCGTTTCGCCGACAACCACACGCGCGTGCTGTACCGGGACTTGGGCAAGCGCGAGCGCGAGGCGACGATCGAGCCACTGCTCGACAACTGGGATGCCGAATACCGCTTCCTCGGCAACGCCCGCCACACGTTCTACTTCGTCACCGACAAGGATGCGCCGCGCTATCGCCTCATCGCCGTCGACGCCGGAAAATCCGGAAAGACCGAGATCAAGCAGGTCGTGCCCGAAGCGGCCGAAACGCTGCTCAACGCGCGCGTCGTCCACCACAGCTTCATCAACGAATACATGAAGGATGCGCACAGCGAAGTGCGCCGTTTCGATCTCAAAGGCAAGCCGATCGGCACGATCGCCCTGCCCGGCCTCGGCACGGCGGCGGGTTTCACGGGCCGCACCGACGACACGGAGACGTTCTACGTCTACACGAGCTTCACGGCGCCGCCGACCGTCTACCGCTTCGACCTCGCCGGCGGCAAGAACGAGGTGTTCCGCGCGCCGAAAGTCGCCTTCGATCCCGCGCAATTCGAAACGCGCCAAGTGTTCTACGAGAGCCGCGACGGCACACGCGTGCCGATGTTCATCACGGCAAAAAAGGGAATCGCGCAAAACGGCGCAAACCCGACGATCCTCTACGGTTACGGCGGTTTCAACATTTCGCTGCAGCCCTCGTTCTCGCCCGCGGCGCTCGCCTGGCTCGATCTCGGCGGCGTCTACGCCGTCGCCAACCTGCGCGGCGGCGGCGAGTACGGCCGCGCCTGGCACGAGGCCGGCATGAAGACGCACAAGCAGAACGTCTTCGACGATTTCATCGCCGCCGCCGAATACCTCATTCGTGAAAAGTATACTTCGCCGCAGCGCCTGGCGATCCGCGGCGGCTCCAACGGCGGATTGCTCGTCGCCGCGGTCGAGCTCCAGCGCCCCGAGCTGTTCGGCGCAGCGGTGCCGCAGGTCGGCGTGCTCGACATGCTGCGTTTCCGCGATTTCACGATCGGCAAGGCCTGGGAATCGGACTACGGCTCGGTAGACAATCCCGAGGAATTCAAAGCGCTCTACGCCTATTCGCCGCTGCAGAACGTCAAACCCGGCGTCGATTATCCGCCGACGCTCATCATCACGGGCGACCACGACGATCGCGTGTTCCCCGCGCATAGCTTCAAATTTGCCGCGGCCATGCAGGCGGCCGACCCGAACGGCAAGCCGATACTGATCCGCATCGAGACGCGCGCCGGGCACGGGCAAGGCAAACCGACCGCGATGCAGATCGACGAGGCGACGGATATCTTCGCGTTCATCCTCGATTCGTTCGGCATGGCGCATTAGCGGGCTCCGCGACCTACGGGCCTTGCGTTGCCTTATGCCGCAAACCACGATCGCGGTGGCGCCATGTCATTTGCCGCTCGCTTCCCGCGGCGCTAAGCTCGGCGACTCCGCCGTGCATCGTGCGCGACTGCACGTTCCCGAGGCCAACCGAGCGAGGCTGCCATGATCTATCAGAACATACTCGAAACCATCGGCCGTACGCCGATCGTGCGCATCAACCGCCTCGCGCCGCGCGGCATCGACATGTACGTGAAGGTCGAAGCCTTCAATCCTATGTCTTCGGTCAAGGATCGTCTCGCGATCGGCATCATCCTCGATGCCGAGGCCAAGGGTGCGCTGAAGCCGGGCCAAGCCGTCGTCGAAGCGACGTCGGGCAATACGGGCATTGCGCTCGCGATGGTTTGCGCGGCCAAGGGGTATCCTTTCATCGCGTTCATGAGCGATTCGTTCTCGATCGAGCGCCGCAAGCTCATGCGTGCGCTCGGCGCCAAGGTCATCCTCTGTCCTGCGGCGGAGCGCGCGACGGGCATGATCAAGCGCGCCGAGGACTACGCGAAAAAGAACGGCGCCTTCCTCGCGCGCCAGTTCGAGAACGAGGCCAATCCCGCCTATCACCGCAGCACGACCGGTCCCGAGATCCTCCAGGATTTCGCCGGCAAGCGTCTCGACTGGTTCGTCACCGGTTGGGGTACCGGCGGTACACTGACGGGCGCGGGCGAAATGATCAAGCTCGCGCGTCCCGACGTGCGGATCGTCGCGACCGAGCCCGAAGGCGCGGCCATGCTGTCCGGCAAGGATTGGCAGCCGCACAAGATCCAGGGGTGGACGCCGAACCTCGTGCCGGCCGTGCTCAACCGCAAGGTCGTCGATCAGATCGTGCCCGTCACCGACGTGCAGGCGCGCGATACGGCGCGCGCATTGGCGCAGCAGGAGGGCATTTTCTGCGGCATCTCGTCGGGCGGCACGTTTGCCGCGGCGCTCGAAGTCGCGAAGAAGGCGAAATCGGGCGACGTGATTCTCGCCATGCTCCCCGACACCGGCGAACGCTATCTGTCGACGTTCCTGTTCGAGGGCATCAACGAGGGCACCGACGTCGAACTCGCCGATCTGTGATTCCGATTCCCTTCCTCCGCTTGCCGGGGAAGGTACCGGATGCGGATGGCGCGACGCCTAGGCTGACTTGTTCAGAGGCTTCTAGGCTTTCTCGCGCGTGCGATGCCGTAGATGCTGATGGCGAGCCAGGCGAGTTCGAGCAGGAACGCCGACAGATTGAACGCGTGGAACAGCGAGACCAGCACGCCGGCCGCGCCGAGCGCGTTCATGAGCGGATACGGCACCTTGTCGCCGCGAATCTTGCCTGCCTGCAGCAGGAAGTACGCGAGCAGCATGAGCACCATGCCGATCAGGCCGCACCCGTCGTAGAAACCAATGTTCATGCGCGTCCCGCGCGCTGGCGCAGCGCCTCGAACAACACGACGCCGGTCGCGACCGACACATTGAGGCTCTCGACATCGCCGCGCATCGGGATGCGCACGAGGAAATCGCAGGCTTCGCGCGTGAGCCGGCGCATGCCCTCGCCTTCGCTGCCCATGACGATCGCGGCGGCGCCCGTGAGATCCTGCGCGTAGACGTCGCGATCCGCACTGCTGTCGAGTCCCACGAGCCAGACGCCGCGCTCCTTGAGCGCCTTGAGCGTGCGCGCGAGATTGGTCACGGCGAAGAACGCGATGCGGTCGGCGGCGCCGGCCGAAGCGCGACGCACGGTCGGCGTGATGCCGGCCGCCTTGTCCTTGGGCACGACGACGGCCGTCACGCCGGCCGCTTCGGCACTGCGCAGGCAGGCTCCGAGGTTGTGCGGATCGGTCACGCCGTCGAGCACGAGCAGCAAAGTATCTTCTTGCGCTTTCTCCACAAGCGAGTACAGCTCGTCCTCGCCGCGGGGCGGCGGTGCCCGGTAGCGCGCGACGGCGCCCTGGTGGCGCGCGCCGCCCGTCATGCGATCGAGCGCCTCGCGCGGCCGCGCATGCGGCTTGACGCCGGCCTCGCGCGCGCGCTCGGAAAGCTCCTTGAGCCGCGCGTTGTGGCTGTCGGCTTCGATGTAGAGCTCGAGCACGTTGCCCGGGTCGTGCGTCAACGCCGCCTCGACCGAATGGATGCCGAAAATCAGTTCGCCGCTCATTGCTATTTGCTCGTTTTTCCTAAAAAAAGGCTGAACCATTTTCTCTTTACTTCGGCGCCACCAGGCGGAAATCGATCTTGCGGTCCTCGAGACTCGCGCGCAGCACTTGCACGCGCACCGGGTCGCCCAAGCGGAATTTGAGGCCGCGCCGTTCGCCGCTCAGCAGGTGACGGATCGGATCGAAATGGTAGTAATCGTTGGGCAGCTGCGTGATGTGGACGAGGCCGCTGACCTGCGATTCCGTGAGCTCGACGAACAAGCCGAACGACGTCACGCCCGAGACGATACCGTCGAACTCGCCGCCGACGTGCTTCTCCATCCAGGCGCATTTGTAACGCTCGTCGACGTCGCGCTCGGCTTCATCCGCACGGCGCTCGTTCTGCGAACAGTGCGTAGCGAGCGCGGTCATCTCGCTCGCCCCATACGCATAATCCGAGGCCTTGCCTTTCTCGAGCGCGTGGCGGATCGCTCGGTGGACGAGCAGGTCCGGATAGCGCCGGATCGGCGACGTGAAATGCGCGTAGGCATCGAGCGCCAGGCCGAAGTGCCCGGAATTCTGCGCGCTGTACACCGCGAGCGATTGCGCGCGCAGCAGCACCGACTCGATGAGCCCGGCGTCGGGACGCTTTTTTATCTTTTTTATCAATGTGGAAAAATCGCCGGGAGTCACTTCGCCGGCGGGCGGCAATTTCAGATGGAACTCGCGCAGGAATTCGAGCAGGTCCTCGTACTTCGCCTCGGGCGGCGGCGCGTGTACGCGGTACAGCGCCGGGATCTTGCGCCGGTCCAGGTATTTCGCCGCCTCGACGTTCGCGGCGATCATGCATTCCTCGATGAGCTTGTGCGCGTCGTTGCGCGGCTCGACGCCGAGCTGGACGACTTCGCCCGACGGCGCGAGGCGGAATTTGACTTCGCGGCTCTCGAAATCGATCGCGCCGCGGCGCTGGCGCGCCTTGGCGAGCACTTTGTACAGCTGATGGAGATGCTCGAGGTACGGCAGGACGTCCGCGAGCTCCTCGCGCGCATCGGGCAGCTGTTCGCCGAGCGCCTGCCACACGCGCGTATAGGTCAGCCGCGCGTGCGAGCGCATGACCGCCGCACAGAATTTCGAGCGCGTCACGGCGCCGTCGAAACCGACATGCATGTCGCACACCATGCACAAACGCTCGACCTTCGGATTCAGCGAACAGATGCCGTTAGAGAGCGTCTCCGGCAGCATCGGCACGACGAAGCCCGGGAAATACACCGAGGTCGAACGCTTCTGCGCCTCCTCGTCGAGCGCGGTACCCGGACGCACGTAATGCGAGACGTCCGCGATTGCGACGACGAGCCGGAAGCCGCCGGCAGCGGGTTCGGCGAACACCGCATCGTCGAAATCGCGCGCGTCCTCGCCGTCGATCGTAACGAGCGGCAGCTTGCGCAAATCGACGCGCCCCGCGATATCGCTTTCGCGCACCTGCGGCTCGACGGCCGCGGCTTCGGCGAGCACGGCGTCCGGCCATTCCTGCGGCAAGCCGTGGCTCGCGATCGCCATCTCGACGAGGATCGAGGGCGACAGCCGCTCGCCGAGCACGCTGAGCACCTCGCCGATCGGACCGCGCTGCGCGGTCGGCGGCTGCACGATCTCGGCGACGACGATCTGGCCCGAGCGCGCACCGCGCTCCTTGCCGGGCGGGATCAGCACGTCCTGGTGCAAGCGTCGATCGTCGGGCACGACGAGCACGACGCCGTTCTCGATCACGACGCGCCCGACGAGCCGCGCCGGGCGGCGTTCGAGCACCTCGACGATCGCCCCCTGCTTGCGTCCGCGGCGGTCGGCGCCGACCACGCTCGCGAGCACGCGATCGCCGTGCAACACCTTGCGCATCTCGGCGGGGGAAATGTATACGTCGTCGCCGCCGGCGTCGGCGCGCAGGAAACCGAAGCCTTCCGCATTGGCGATGATCGTGCCCGGTATGAGATCGAGCTTCTGCGCCACGCCGAAGCCGCCGCGGCGGTTCTTGAGCAATTGGCCGTCGCGCAGCATCGCGGCGAGGCGGCGCGTCAGCGCGTCGACGTCGCGCGGGTGCGCGAGGCCGAGCTCGGCGGCGAGCGCTTCGGTGGTCAGTAGCTGCGCCCGCTCGCTCAGGAACGCGAGAATCGCTTCGCGGCTCGGGATCGGGTGCTCGTAGCGCTCGGCTTCGCGTGCCGCGTGCGGATCCGACGTGCGCGCCGGTGACGCCGCGGCTGGACGCGGCGGACGGCCCTTGCCGGCCGTCCGTCCGGCCGGCAACTCGGGCATCCATGGCGGCCGCTTGCCTGTCTTCGGCGGGCGTTTGGGGGAATTTCGGGTTCGCTTCATGCGTTTTGGCCTCCGGGCGCGCAGAGTCGCCCACAACCGGCCGCGATGCAAGCTATAATTGACAAGGCACCGCGCGCTCAGTATCGTTCGCGGCCCTGCGCCACGCGCAGCCTCGCACACCTGCCCAGGTGGCGGAATTGGTAGACGCACTAGTTTCAGGTACTAGCGGGTAAAACCGTGGAGGTTCGAGTCCTCTCCTGGGCACCAGTTGATTTTAAATCAACGACCTAAGTGATATACAAGTTTATTTGTATATCATTACACATATCGCTCGATTGCGCTCGCGGCCAAGTCCGCCAGGCCATTGCGGCTCGTCCGCGTCGAATCCCGATCTGAACCAGCTATTGCGTCGATGGTGCGACGGCGAGGCTCGAGTTAGGGCGCCACTAACAGGCCTCGATATGTGCGCAAAAATGGTGGGCGATAGTGGGATCGAACCACTGACCCCTGCCGTGTGAAAGCAGTGCTCTACCGCTGAGCTAATCGCCCACTCGCGAATCGTTCCGATCGCGCGGCACGTCGGTGCGTGCCTGAAGAAATGGTGCCGGAGAAGGGAATCGAACCCCCGACCCACGCATTACGAATGCGTTGCTCTACCAGCTGAGCTACCCCGGCGCCGAGCTGCACAGTTTACTGTCTGCCGGCGTCGGGGGCAAGCAAGCTGGGGTCAATACCAGCAGGGGCCGTTGCTGGTGCTCCCGGTCTGGCTCTTCACGTTCTGGTCGGTGATGGTCAGGCTGCCGCAACTGTCGTTGGCTTGGCCGTTTTCCGGTGCGGCGGTCAAGGTGTACGACGTGCTGTTCGCACCGAGCGCGGCGGTCACCTGGTAATACTTGTTCTGGGTCTCGTTGCTCTGGAACGCCAGGCCGCCCGGCGACGCCCCCGTGATGTCGCTCGTGTACTTGTTCTGCACCGTGAAGTACCGCTCTTCGGCGGCGGCGACCAGCATAAGGAACTGCTGCCCTTCCGAACGCCGCGTGCGAAACGCGTACTTGCTGTAGTTGTAATACGCGAGCGCTGCCAGCGTAGCGATCACGACGACCGTGATCATGAGTTCGAGCAAGGTGAAGCCGCTCTGGCGCTTCGACATGGAGGTCTCCTGGCGTTCGTGCATGCGATTGCCCGTCACAATTGGTTCAAGAGTTCGTTCCAGCCGCCGCGGCGCCAGGTCGGCGTGTAGCCGCTGAACAACACGGGGTTGCCCGCGCCGCCCGCACCCGACGTCACGCCCGTGATGATGATCTTTCCGCCGCCCACCTTCGTGAGCGTCTCGAGCGGATCGCCGATCGGCGGATTGCTGACCAGACCGCCAACGATCGCGGTACCGCTGCCACCCGACGCGCTGCTCGTCGTGCACGGTGCCGGTCCGCCCGTCGCTGCGCAGACGCCGATGATCGCGCCCGAACGTCCGGGCTGGCAGGGATCTTGGTTCTGGCCCGGAATCAGGCTCGTGAGCAGGGCGATACCGACCGTGTAGAGCGGCGCCGCCGTCGACACGTTGCGCTCGCCGACCACGCCCGAGATGTTGAGCGGGATCTGCCAGCCGCGCGAGTGCGTTGCCGGCGTGGTCACCGCATACGGCAGCAAGCGATTGCCGCTCGCATCCTGCGTCATCGTGCGCGAGTCGAGGTCCGACTCGTGGAACGGGTACGACGAACCGCCGTCGGTCGCAGCGTAGTGCGTGCCGTAGTCGCGCACGCCGAAGAAGTGCTGCGTCGGGAAACCGCTCGAGGCGTTG
>Ga0070741_10005805_pt1 | contig 26990 bp, 29 predicted proteins | sample Coa_R1_4_FD_66440 | JGI IMG/M metagenome (GOLD analysis project Ga0070741, IMG submission 66440) | Surface soil microbial communities from Centralia Pennsylvania, which are recovering from an underground coalmine fire - Coalmine... | ecosystem: Environmental > Terrestrial > Soil > Unclassified ...
CTGCTGCTGCGGCTCGGCTTCCTGGGGTCGCAGCAGCGGCGGGGGCTGTGGCGTGCGGCGATGCCGAGCGACGTCTACGTGCTGAGCGAGCGGCCGAGCTTCAAGGGCGGCACCACAGATTTCAGTGAGTACGCCTGGTATGTCTGGCGAATGGGCGCGCGCCGGCGGTGGGCGCGGCTTTGGGTGATCTAGCGATGGCGCGGGGCGACAACGGAGGTTGGAGCATGGCTGCCGCGGAGCGGTGGATTGAGGCGATCGTGCAGCACAGTTCGTATCATCGCGACACATGCGGGGTCGCGACGCACGCAGTGCGCGACTGCCCTGATATCGAACCGCTGCTGGACTCGACGGCTGCTGTCGCGTCCTTCCTGCGGGAGCTGATCGCCGCGCGTACGACAGGGTCGGGGCTCCTGCTGCGGACTGCCGCGCGCGCGGAGCAGGCGCTCGCGATGCTCGAGGGGGAGCCGTGATAGCGGCCTGCGGTGCGGCCGGCCACGGATCGCGCGTGCGCGTGCGCGTGCGCGTGCGCGCGCGCGCGTATGCTTTGATCGTGTGGGGGCGAAAAGATGCGCGATTTGAGGCGGCTTGAGCTGGTCGTGCGCTGGTGCTGGCGGCGGCTGCCACACCGGCACCGCTGGCCGACCAGTGGGCCGCCGTTGCTTCGGATGGCGTGTCTCCGCTGCGGTCGGCGGCGGACAATGAGCGCGGCGGAGGAGCGGCTGATCTGGGATCAGCCCTGGCCGGCGCGGACCGTGGAGCCGGAGGGCGTCCGGGCTGCGGCTGAGCCTGACGACGACGGGCGGGCGACGGCGGACGTGGTGGACGCGATGCTGCGTGCGCGGGGGCGCGGGGGCTGATGCCGAAGCGGCGTGGGCGCTACCCGTTGCGGGCGCACAAGGATCTGGTGCTGGCGGCCCTGGTGGCGGGTGCGACGCAGGCGGAGATCGCGCGGAAGTACGAGGTCACGGTGCAGGCGGTGAGCTACTTCGTGGGGCAGCACGCGGACGAGCTGGTGCGGCTGACGCGCGAGGCGCAAGAGCGGGTGCGGGACGTGGCGATCGCGGAGGTGGAGGAGCGGGTGCGCCGCAAAGCGGCGCTGCTCGCGCGCATGGACACTGTGCTCGAGGAGCGGGGCATCATGGCGAGCGAGCCGCGGTGGATCGGGGGCGAGTACGGGCGGGAGGTGAGCGTGGAGCGCTTCGACGCGCCGCTCGTGAACGCCTACCGCGAGCTGTTGGACTCGGTGGGAGACGACCTGGGGCAGAAGCCGCGGCGGCCGGCGATCACGGTGCACGACAATCGCAAGCAGGTGATCGTCTCATTGCAGACGCTGGAGGAGCTGGCGGATGCCGCTGACGCTGAGCGCTGAGGAGCGGGAGCGGGCGCGCAAGGTGCGTGCGGCGTACCACGACCCGGTGCGCTTCGCGCGCACGTTCCTGGCGCATGACGTGTGGGCGACGCCGGCGGCGATCCTGGACGCGATCGCGCAGCCGCGGGCGCGCGTCGCGGTGAAGGCCTGCCACGCGAGCAGCAAGACGTTCACGGCGGCGGAGGCGGTGGTCTGGGCGCTGGCGCGGTACAAGCGCGTGAAGGTCGTCACGACGGCGCCGACATGGCTGCAGGTCGAGACGCTGCTCTGGGGCGAGATCCACAAGGCCGTGGCGTCGGCGCGGGTGGGCTTCCCGTCGCACCCGAACACGACCGACTGGACGCTCGAGGAGGGGGCGCGGTTCGCGCTCGGGGTGTCCACCAACGAACCGGAGCGCTTCCAGGGCTACCACGCGGACGAGGGGGGCGTGGCGCTGATCGTGGTTGACGAGGCGCCGGGCGTGCGGCCGGCGATCTTCGAGGCGATCGAGGGGATCCGCGCCGGCGGTGACGTGCGGGTGCTGATGCTGGGCAACCCGACGATCGCGTCGGGGCCGTTCTACGAGGCGTTCACGTCGCAGCGCGACCACTGGCGGACGTTTTCGATCGATGCGTTCCAGACGCCGAACCTCGCCGGGCTCACGCTGGAGCGGTTGCTGGCGCTGGACGATGACGGGCTCGATGACAACGCGCGGCCGTACCTGGTGACGCGGCGCTGGGTGCGCGAGCGGTACGACGAGTGGGGGCCGGAGCATCCGTTGTGGCAGGCGCGGGTGCGGGGCGAGTTTCCGGCGCAGGCGGAGGACGCGCTTTACTCGCTGGCGTGGCTGGAGGCGGCGAGCCGGCGCGAGCCGGTGACGGGCGGGGGCAGCGTCGAAGCGGGCATCGACGTCGCGGGGCCGGGCGATGACGAGACGGTGCTCTGCGTGCGCGAAGGGGGCAGCGTGCTCGAGCTGCGGGCCTGGCCGCACAGCGACCCACGCGGCGAGATATTGGCGGCGCTGCAGCCGTACCGGCGTCGGCTGGTGACGGTGCGGGTGGATGCGACGGGGATCGGGCATTTCCTGGCGGTGTGGTTGCAGGACCAGGGCCTTCCCGTGGCGTTCGTGAACGCCGGCGGGGCGCCGGCGGATCAGGAGCGCTACGTCAACGCCAAGGCGGAGATGTACTGGGGGCTGCGGATGCGGCTGGAGCGCGGGGAGCTGGCGGGGCTGCGCGACGAGAAGGCGATCGCGCAACTGGCGGGGGTGCGCTACCGGCACGACGCGCGCGGACGGGTGGCGATCGAGTCGAAGGACGACGCGCGCAAGCGGGGCGTGAAGTCGCCGGACCGGGCGGAGGGCGTCGTGCTGGCGTTCGCGGCGACGCCGGCGCGGCGTGCGGGGCCGGTGCGGCTGCCCGGCGGCTACGTGATCAGGGGGACAGCGCCGTGAGTGACGGCGATGGCGGCGTCGGTGTAGACTAGCGCCGGAATCGCATAGCGGGGCCGCGAGCCCGCCCGGAGCGCGAGAGACGCGCCAGGGGCGGGCGTTTCTGTTCTCGGGGAGGCGAGGCGCGTGCCGAAGTTCGAGCGGCCGGCCGACGTCCTGGCGTACAAGCAGCGGATGACGGCCCGCCAGCACGTGCGGGTGCCGCAATACCGCGAGATCGTGGACCGCCGGCAGAAGGCGCTGGACGCGGTGCGCACGGTGTTGGCGCCGGACTACCAGAAGACCTGGGTGCCGTACCAGACGGACGCGCCGGCGCGGGCGCTGTACGACCTGACGAACATCATGGCGTCGAACGAGCGGGAGATCCGCTACAAGGCGCGCACGACCGACCCGGCGAAGATCGCGGCGGTGCAGCGGCACGAGGCGGGGCACGAGGCGCTGGACGCGCAGCTCTTCCCGATGCCGACGTTGCGGCGGATGTACTCGTTCCTGGCGGACAGCTACACGATCGTCGCGCTGGACATTGTGCCGAAGCCGGGGGCGCTGGCGGGTTACGCGGACCGCGAGGAGCTGGAGAGCTACGCGGAGGACGCGGGCGAGCCCGACGAGGCGGACGACAGCCCGAAGGCGCGCTACAAGCGCGCGTACGCGCGCTCGAAGGGGCAGACGTCGCGCGAGAAGCACGAGGACGCCTACGACGCTGTGACCACGGACGCATTGCTCGAGGACGGTGCGAGCGTGCGGGTGCGCGTGATCGACCCGCTGACGTTCAAGGGGTGGCAGACGGACGGCGACCCGTCGCAGTTTGCGGAGGGGATCGAGTACGGGAGGAAGCGGCTCAACCCGCTGCTGCTGACGCTGGAGGGCTACGGCGTGCGGGAGGAGAACGGCACGCTGTACATCGCCGGTCCGCGCAACCGGCGGATGAAGAGCCAGTCGTACAAGGCGCTGGGCGTCGACATGATCGCAGACGTCCAGAGCGACCCGATGGCGGGCGGGAGCGGGCCGCAGGATGAATACGTCGACTACATCCAGGTGCGGACCTGCGAGGAGACGGTGATCTACATCGGGCACCCGTCGGGCAAGAACGACCGGCAGGGGGAGCCGGGGATCATGCTGCGGGTGCCCAACGTCTTCGGGGGGCAAAGCACGGGGTACTACCTGGTAGAGGGCGACACGAAGCTGCGCTCGGGCGAGATCGAGGACCGCTACGACCCGCCGATCCTGGGCGTGATCAACGAAGCGCAGCACTTCAACATCATCCGCTCGGTGTTCGAGGCGATGATGCTGGTGGAGGGGACGCGGCCGCCGTACCAGCTCGCGGAGACGGCGGCGCAGGCGTCGGTGGACCCGTACGACGCGACGCAGCAGACGAAGAGCATCCAGCCGGAGGACTCGCAGACGGTCGCCGTGGCGGAGGGCGAAGTGAAGCGCGTCGAAGGGCTGGGCCTGCGGCTGGAGCCGTTGTTCCAGCTGACGGCGGAGGCGTTGCGGCTGTCGGAGCCAACGGACCTGTGGGGCGGGACGGGCGCGTCGTCGGAGACGGGCATCGCGATCGCGCGGCGCATGACGGCGCTGCTGACGAAGCTCGTGCCCTACCAGGCGAACATCGCCACCGTCTGCAAACTGATCCACCAGGACGTGGACCGCTACGTGCGGGCGTCGGGGGAGACGATCAAGCTGAGCTACATCGCGCCGGGGTCGGCGCGGCACGCGAAGCCGGAGATCCGGGAGATCACGCCGGAGACGGCGGCGCTGCCGATGGACCTGGACTACATCGTGGGCTCGGAGACGCCGGAGTCGAAGTACGCGGCGGAGCAGATGTCGGAGCGGCGGTTGCAGCTGCGGGTAATCGGCAAGCGCGACCACATGGAGGAGATCGGCATCAAAGACCCGACTGCGACGGAGCAGCGGATGTGGGAGGACATGGCGGTCGAGGGCGCGATGCCGCCGGTCGTGGAGGCGATGGCGGCGCTCTTCGCGCAGTACGGTAAGGCTGCGCTCCAGCGGGAGCTGGGCCCGCTGGCCGCGGCGCCGGGCGCGGGCGCTGGCGGTGCGCCGGTGATCCTGGGGCCGGACGGGCGGCCGATGGCGCGACCGCCGGCGAACGTCGCGCCGCCGACGCAGACGGTGCCGGCGGCGGCGGGCGCGGAGGGTGTCCAGGTGACGCCGGGCGCGACGCAGGCGGTGGCGTGATGGCGTGGGACGGCAAGCGCACCGCGCGCGGCGAGGAGCGCGCCGTGGTCTGTCGGGAATGCGGCCGGGGCGGTGGCACCCTGGCGGCGATGGCCGCGGTCGCGGCTGGTGGGCGGACGAAGGTGTACCTGCATGCGCTGTGCTTCCGGCGGGCGACGGCGCGCGCGCGGCGGGCGGCCCGATGACGGCGCCGCGCGGGTCGGGGGCCTGGTGGAACGAGATCTTCGAGCACGCGCGGGAGCGGATGCAGGCGAACGTCGACGCGCTGGCGGGGATGATGGGGGCGTCGGGTTACCCGATGTTGACCGAGCCGGTGACGCTCCACGACTTGCGCAAGATGCCGCCGGAGCAGGCGCGGGCGGTGCTGCTGGACGAACTGGCGCGCACCACGCGGACGGATCCGCGGACGGGTGCGCCGGTGATCGCGCGCCGCACGCAGGAGCTGATCGCGGGCTGGCTGGAGCACATGAGCGAGGCGCCGGAGACGATACCGGGGCCGCGGGAGGGGCTGCATGGCTACGGGTAACGACGTGCTGGACATGCTGAACGCGACGCCGGAGGAACGTGCGGCGCTGGCGCGCATTGCGGAGATGCGTGCGGCCGGCTTCTCGGACGCGGAAATCTTCGGCGGGCTGGTGGACCCGCGCTTCACGCAGGGGGGCGGCTACGGGTACATCCAGCCGGTGCTGGACGCGGCGAGCATCGCGTCGTCGTACAACCTGGGCCGGGGCAACCTGGCGTTGAGCGCGCAGGACGCCTACTACCAGCGGCAGGCGAACCCGTTCCAGATCGTGCCGGCGTTGCAGCAGCTGCGCGACACGGGCGCGGCGGCGGCGCTGACGGACCCGACGCTGGCGAGCGTGCAGCCGTCGCCGGCATCGGTCTACGACGCGTACCTGCGCAGCCTGTACGGCGGCGCGGCGGCGGCGGGTGGCAGCGCGACACCGGCGGCGGCGCCGGGAGGCTCAGCCGTCAAAGCGCCGGGCGCGGCGGTCAACGACGTCGGGCGGAGCTGGATCGAGGCCTGGCGGGCGTACCACCCGGGCGAGCCGGACCCGGTGCCGGGGTACGCGGAGACGGGCGCGAACACGGGGGCGCAGCAGGCGGCGGCGCGGCTCGTGGGCGGCTCGCTGCGGGGCGTCGGCATGGGCGAGGGCGCGGCCGCCTTCAAGAGCGCGCTGGCCGGGGGCAAGGTGCCCGGTTTCTCGTCGTTGTCGGAGCGGGACTTCGGACTGCTCTCGCCGGACCAGCAGGCGGCGTACTTCGGGCTCGTGGGCTCGACGGGGAGGGTGAGCGACCCGCAAGCGGCGTATCGGGACTACCTGGCGAAGTACGCGCAGCGCTAGGGGCGGGCGATGGAGATCGACGGGCTCTTCGGCTCGGCCGTGGTGTGCGGCGATCTTGCCGGGCACGGCGGCCGCGCGGCGGCGCTGCTGGGGCGCCTTGCCGGTGTCGGCGGAGAGTTCCTGCTGATCGTGCGGGCGGATGACCCCCGCGTAGCGGCCAGCGTGCTCGGCGCGGGGGAGCGGGAGGCGCACACGCTACCGTGTAAACCGCGGAGGCGGCCGAAGGTGGCCGCCTCGGCGGTCGTCGAAGCCGAGCCGCTCGGCACCGTGGCGGCGCGGACCGCGAGCCGGGGCGCATCGCGCGCGCACCGCTGCCCGCCGCACACATTCGTCTACCCGTCGCCAACCGACGCGCCGGGGGACAGAGCGCTCGGACGCTGCAAGCACTGTCCGGCGACCAAGCTGGGGGCGAACGTGACCGAGCTGGCGCTGCGCGATGGCGCGAAGGCGGGCGACCGGTTCTTTGGCGAGGCCGGCGCTGAGGCGGTGGCGGCGGTGAACACCGTGGCGCTGAGCCGCGGCGAGAAGATCGCGCGGCAGAACCGCTGCGAGGCTTGTGGCGAGCACAAGCGCTCGCGGATCCACCAGGAGCGTTGCAAGCGGGCGGTGACGTAGATGGGCTGGACGGACGGTGCGCCGTACCGCAGCATCGTCGGCCGGACGATCACGGAGCTCGTCGCGGACGGGCATCCAGCGCCGCCGCGGGAGACGACTGGCGCGGTGCGGGAGCGCTTCGACCGGGCGATCGGGCACCGCGGACTGGACCAGTTCCAGGAGCCCGAATATGCGCAGCCGCGGGACCTGGTGACGGAGAACGGCCCGCCGCTGATCCGGTTCCGACCGCTGCCGCCGGCGGAGCCCGAGCGGCCGTTCATGGGCCGGCCGGTCGGCGGCCTGCCGGGCTACGAGGGCTACGCGCAGCCCGAGCGTCCGACCATCTGGGACGTGCTGGTGGCGTCGGGCGTGCGGCCGGAGGCGCTGGGGCGGACGGCGGCGGCGCAGGCGTCGGCGGCGCGGTACATCGCGGACCAGATGGCGAAGGGCGAGCCATTGGCGCAGGCGATCGAGGACGTGACGGGGACGCCGCACGTCGGGACGGGGGTGCGCGGCGGCCTGGAGCAGGCGGCGGGGTTGGTGAACAGGTTCACGGGCGGGCTCTCGCGCGCCGTGGGCGCGTTGCCGGTGGAGCCGTTGCCGACGGGCTTGGGCGGGCCGGGCGGCGCCGTCGTGCCCGAGCAGGAGCGGGTGCGGGAGAAGGGGCCGGTGACGCAGTTCGCGTTCCAGTCGCTGCCGTACGTGGCGGCGGACGTCCTGACGGGCGGTGCGTTGACGCCCGTGTACGTGCTCCAGGCGGCGGCGGCGACGGAGCCGGTCGCGCGGGCGTATGACGAGGGCCAGATCGACGGGCGCACGGCGCTGACGGAGATCGCCTTGACGGTGGGGCCGGTGGCGCTCGACCCGGCGTTGCGCGCGCTGGGCGCCGCTGGGGTGCGGCTTGGCGCGTACGCGCGCAGCGACGAGGGCCGGGCGCTTCTGGCGCGGCTGAACAGCGAACGGGGAGGCGGCCCGGGCGAGCCGCCGCGGGGCGGCATGTTTCCGGGCGAGAGTGCGGAGCAAGCGCGGTTCACGGCGGAGGGCGAGATCGTGCGCGAGCCGGGGCTTCCGGGCGACCGCGGCGAGCAGGGGGCGCTGCTGGGCTCGCCGCAGCGGAGCGGCGAGGGGCTGACGACGGAGAGCGCGGGGCCGTTGTTTCAGCAGGCGCCGGGAGCGGGGGGCGGGCCGGCGGCCGGGATGCCGGGACCGCAGGGGTCGCGGTTCGCCGAGGTGCCAGCCGGCGCGGCCGGGGGGCAACCGCCGGGGGCATCGGGGACGCCGTCGCAGCCGGGCGCTCCGCCGGCGTCCCCGGCGCCTCGAGGTCGTCAGGGCGCCGGCCTCCTTTCTCTGGGCGAAGCGCCGGCGGCGGAGTCTCGTCCTGCCGCCGGCGCCGAGCCACCTGGCGGCGGCCCGCCGCCTGAGGCGCCGTCGCTGCCGGGGATGCCGGAGCCGGAGGACGTGCCGAAGCCGCCGACGATCAGCGAGGTGGAGGCGCGGTCGAAGCCGCTGACGCCGGAGCAGCGGGCGCGCGTGCAGCGGCCGGTGGAGCGTGCGGTGTTCGTGCCCGATGACTTCGAGGCGGCGGCGGCGCGGATCATCAAGCAGACGCCGGCGGACTACCTCCAGAAGCTGCAGGACGTGCTACAGCGCGTCGCGGGCGTGCGGCGGGTGGCGGGCTTCCTCGAGCCGATCGCGGCCGCGGTGAGTCGTGCGAACGCGGGGGAGCCGATCGCGCTGGCGATCGTCAAGCGGGACCTCTACGCGACCGTGGAGAAGGGGCGCGCGCGCGTGGCGGTGTGGGGATGGTTGGGTGCGCACGCGCGGGAGTTCGGGCTCGACGGGCGCGGCATCGCGCGCGCGGTCCAGCCGGAGGCGGCGGCGGACATCGCGCGCGGGGCGGTGGGGCGGCTGGACGACATCATTGAGCACCCGGAGGACTACCGGCTCACGCCGGCGCAGCGGGACGCGATCGAAGAGCTGACCCAGGCGCAGACCGCGGTGCTGCAGCGGGAGTTGGAGGCGGGCGTGGACGTGCGCGAGGTGCAGGGCGCCTACGCGGCGCGCGTCGTCACGAAGGCGCCGAAGGGCTCCGGTGGCCCAGGCGGCGGCGGCGGCTTCTCGACGCGCCCGGGGCACGCGAAACTGCGGGCGTTCCCGGACGTGCGTTCGGGCATCGCGGCGGGGTTCGAGTACGCGAACCCGGTGGACGCGATCATGCACCGGCTGGAGACGGGCATCGATGCGATCGCGAACCGGCGGACGCTCGAGCAGATCAAGGTGCTGGGCGAGAAGCCGAGCGAGCGCGTGCCGCAGCGCGTGCGCGATGCCTACCTTGCCGCGAAGGAGAGGTACAAGCGCGCGCGCACGCCAGAGAACGCGGACGCGCTGGACGAAGCGAAGCGGGCGCTGCGGCAGGCGGCGACGCGCGCGAACCAGCCGCGGCTGGGGGAGGCGCAGGCATTCGGGCGGATCTTCCCGGAGGCCGTCGTCCGCGAGCTGGGGAATTACACCAAGATCGATGACCCCGGGGCGCTCGAGCAGTTCTTCGCGATCCAGCGGGCGAGCGCGACATCGAGCGACCTGTCGGCGGCGTTCGTCCAGAACGGCAATCTCTTCTGGCGGAACAACGTCGCCTGGTGGAAGTCGCTGGGATACGGGGTCATGGCGCTGGCGCGCGACCCGGTGGGCTACGTCGCCCATAACGTGGACGCGATGATGGAGGGGACGCGTTACGGCGCGATCCTGCCGCCTTCGGAGTTCATCCTGACCGAGAGCGGGCCGTTGCCGTCGCGCGTGGCGCGCGGCGAGGTCGGCCCGCAGGTGACGCGTCCGCTGACGCGCGCGGCGACGCTGCCGGTGCGCGCGACGCAACGGGCCTTCGAGTGGACGGTCATGGTGGGCCAGACCGAGCTGTGGAAGGGCGCGAGCCGGATGGCACGGACGGACGCCGAGCGCGCGGAGCTGGCGGCGGTGGTCCGCAAGCAGACGGGTTCGATGCTGCGGCCGGGGCTGACGAAGGGCCAGCGGCGCGCGGAGGTCACCACGTTCTTCGCCGGGCGGTTCCTGATGGCGGTGAACGCGACGGCGGCCGACGCGCTGCGTGGCGGCCTGCGTGGCGCCGAGGCGCGCAAGACGCTCGGGATGCTGTTCGGCGGCGCGACGGCGCTGACGATCGCGGGGCAACTGGCGACGGACGGCACGATGCCGAACCTCACCGACCCGAGCAGCCGCGATAAGCCCTGGCTGTCGATCAAGCGGCCGGGCGGGACGATCAACCTGTACGGCCCGTTGTACCCGTACCTGAAGGCGTACGCGTCCATCGGCGAGGACCTGGCGCAGGGCAAGCCGCTGGCCGCGGGCGACGAGGCGCTGTTCCTGGCGCGCGGGCACGCCTCGCTGCCGGTGAGCGCGGTCGTGGACTTCATCACGGGGGAGGACGTCGTGGGCCGGCCCGTCGAGCAGAGCGTCGGCGGGGCGCTGCGCTACTTCGGCGAGCGCTTCATTCCGATCAGCGCTCGCGGCCTGACGGCGCTGCGCGAGTTCCCCGAGGGTGTGGGCCAGGCGCTCGGGCTGCGGGCGAATCCGAGCAGCGCGTTTCGCCGCAAGGTCGACGCTGCGGACAAGGCGATCGGCCGCCACGGCGGCGACTTCCGGGCGGCGTATCAGGACGCGGTGAAGGCGGGCGATGCGGGCCTCGAGGACGGCATCCGCATCCGCTGGCGGGAGGACTTCGAGCGCCGCGCCGGGGCTGCGGGGCTGACCGTCATCCCGGGAACGCAAGATCCGCCGCGCGCGCCGCGCATCGAAGTGACGGCGTGGACGCAGCGCTGGCCGGAGTACGGCGGCTATATCGCGCAGCAGCTCGACCTGCCGCCGGCCGGCAGCCTGGCGGCCCTGCGCGCGGCGTGGCTGGAGAAGTGGCTGCCCCGCTACCGGCAGGACTTCCCGGATATCGGCGAGAAGCAGGCGCGGGCGGACGTCGCGGCGCTCTTCGATGACCAGCCGGTCGTGAAGTCGTACGCGAAGGCGGAGCAGCGTTTCCGGCTCGAGTACTGGAGGCAGCACGCGGACCTGCTGGACGAGGCGCAGGCGCTCGGGCTGGAGGAGCTGAACGATGCGGAGAGGCGGATTCTCAGCGGCGCGGGAAGTCGCTGACCGGCTAGCGCGGCGAGCACACGCCGGCGGCGTAACGATCTTCGGTGCAGCCGGGGATGACGTGCTGGAGCCAGGGGATCAGGTGGTCGCCGAGGACCAGGTGGTCGATGCCCAAGAGCAGGGCGCCCGGCAAGACGAGCATCGCGGCGCCCGTCACCAAAAGCGCGAGCGCGTTGCTGGTTGCCCAGTCCTCGATGCGTTCGACGATGCCGGGCTCGTACTCGAAACCGATTGGGTGGCGCTTCACGCGTCCATCGTGCGCGCGCATCGTCTGGGCGTCAAGGCGCCGATGGTAAGCGCGGCGAAAAATCGCGCGCTTGCGGCTTAGATCGAAGTTGACATCGAGCGCCGCGGACGTAGAGTAGCGCGAGGAGGACGAGATGGGTGCAGGTGGCGACGGCAAGGCGCCCTGGGAGACGGGCGGTGGCGACGCCGGCGGTGGCGGGGGCGGCGGCGCGATCACGCCGCCGAGCTTCGCTGGCGCAGGCGGCTATCTGACGGACATCCCGCCGGGGTACGAGCAGATCCCGGGCTTCCCGGGCTACTTCTACAACCCGACGACCGACGACATCCGCATCGCGACGGGGTACGGCAACGCCAGCGCGCGCGACGACGTGGGCAATCCGATCGTCGGCGCGCCGTCGGTGAGCACGCGCTCGCTGACGAAGGCGGAGGACGCGGAGTTCCGGCGGCGTTACGCGGCGTTCGTGCAGGCGCAGGGCGGTGACGCGAGCGGGGGCGCGGCGGCGGGCGGGTCCGGGGGGCCGTCGCCGGAGACGGTCCGCGCGAACCGCATGGCGGAGGTGCAGAACGCCATCGACGCGCTGGACCAGCGCGTGCGGGCCGCGCAGCAGGCGCGGCTGACGGCGGCGCAATACGCGGTGACGCCGGACATGCGGGAGTCGGGCTACTTCCCGGCGCTCGGGCCGGCGTCGCCGCTGGTGCGCGCGGGGTTGGCCGAGCCGCTGCGGTTCCAGCCCATCGCCTTCAACCCGGAGCGCGGACTTGAACTCGACGCGCGCCAGACGGCGAGGGACCTGGCGGCGATCCGCGGGCTGGCGGGCTACTGATGGCGGACATCGATTGGGCGCGCGAGGTGGAGGAGGCAAGCTGCACGCCGGCGGACGCGTTGCGGTGGTTCCTGGGCCTCTCGGATTACATCGAGGACATCGTGATCGTCGCGAAGGTCGGCGCGGGCGCGCCGGAGAACGTCGCGGACAGCGTGGTCATGCGGTCGAATTCGCGGCATCAGTACCGGCGCCTCGGGTTGCTCCATGAGGGGCTAAACCTGCAGATGGCGGCGGCGATCGAGGCGAAGCGCGACCTGGAGGACGACTAGCATGGGCGCAGCCGCTGCTCCGGGGGTCGAGCGCGAGCAGATCCTCTGCGGGCATCGTGGCTGCTACGGCATCGTGCTCAAGCGCACGTCGAGCGGGCGGGGCTGGCTGTATCGCCACGAGAAGCGCCGGCTGGTGTTCGAGGGCCGCATCTACGTCGAAGTGGACTGTCCGCGGGGCCATACCGTGCGGCTGGAGATTGACGGCTCGCGCGTCCGCCGCCTAGACTAGCGCCGGAATCGCATAGCGGGGCCCGCGAGCCCGCCCAGAGCGTCAGAGAGACGCCGGGGCGGGCTGTTTTGCGTTCTGGAGGCGACGATGGCGAGATTGACGGCGGCGCAGCGGAGAGCGCTCCCGAAGTCGCAGTTTGCGGTGCCGTCGAAGGCGCCGGGGCCGGGCTCCTATCCGATGCCGGACAGGGCGCACGCGCGCGTCGCCAAGAGCCGGGCGGCGGCCAACGCGTCGCCGGCGGTGCGGGCGAAGGTGAACGCGAAGGCGAACGCCAAGCTCGGCAGGGGGCGGGGGAAGAGATGAGCGACATCCGGGTGCGCATCTTCACGGGCACGCTGGAGGAGATCGAGAGCGGCGTCAACGCCTTTCTCGAGCAGCTGCCGCCGCGCAACGCGGTGACGCTGGCGCCGGTGCAGCGGATCGACGGGGAGCGGTTCGTGAAGGAGCTGCTGGTGCAGCCGCAGGCCGCCCCGGTCGTGGCGCCGGCGCCGAACGGGCGCGGGCTGAGGATCCCGAATTGATGCCGGCGCGCTCGAAGGCGCAGTACCGCTACATGCAGGGCATCGCCCACGGCGCGATCAAGCCGCGCGGCGGGCTGACGCGCTCGAAGGCGGCGGAGTACGTGCGGGGGCAGAGCCCGAAGGGGCTGCCAGCGCGTGCGAAGGGGAAGAAGCGCTAGATGCCAGACGACGAGATCGCGAGCCAGGCGAGTCCGGGGGACGAAGCCGGAGGCCAGCCGACCGACGCGGAGCCGACCAGCGCCGCGCCCGAAGGTGCCAGCGCCGCGCCGCCCGAGGGGGCGGAGGCGGGCCAGCCCGCGCCGGAGGGTGACGAGCCGCCCGCCGGCGAAGGCGACGGAGAGCCCGCGTCCGACGACCTGACGGACGAAGACTGGGAAGCGTTGTACGCGCGCTACCCGGAGCGCGACCCGCGGACGGCGGCCGAGCGGGCCGCGGCGGAAGCGCGGGCGGAGGAGCGCCGCAAGCTCGAGCAGCAGCCGGAGCGGGCGCGCGGGCGCGATCCGTTCTATCAGGCGGTGCGGGCGACGGCGCAGGAGGCCGCGGCGTCGTATGAGGCGGCGTTGCGGGCGATCGAGGCGGGCGACGTGCCGGACGACCCGGCGGCGCTGCGCGCGGCGTTCTATGCGTCGGGGGCGTGGCTGGCGGCGGAGGAGCGGCGGGGGCATCTGACGGTGAACCGCGCGCTCTTCGAGCGGGAAGTGCTGGGGGTCGATGCGGACCACCTGGACGAGTCGGACGAGCTGCAGCGGACATACGGCGAGCTGTTGGCCGACGTGGAGACGCGGCAGCAGAACGCGTACCGGCTGCGGCAGCAGGCGGCGCGCCAGCTCGATGCGCAGAAGCAGGCCGACCTGCTGACGAGGGCGGAAGTGACGGACGCGACGGCGGTGGGCGAGTTCTACCGGCGTTCGATCGAGCTGGCGAAGCAGGCGGGGATGCGCGAGGGGGAAGCGAAGGCGAACAAGCAGGCGGGGAAGCGCATCGACCAGGCGGCGCAGAAGGCGCGGCAAAACGGGCACACGGAAGCGCTCGCGAAGGCGCGGGCGATGGTGACGGCGGGGCGCGTGCAGGCGACGGGGGCGCAGCCGGGAGAGGCGGCGCCGACGGAGCTGACGCTCGAGAGCGCGCAGCGCCTGCCGGTGTCGGAGCTGATCAAGATTCGCAGCCGCGATCGGCGCGGCTAGGAGGCACGGATGAACATGCTCAGGAAGTGGATGCGGCGCGCGGGCCTGCGCGTGGCGCTGCTCGTGGCGGAGTTCCGTCCGGGGCTGGCGCTGCGCATGGCGGGGCTGCGGCCGATGGCCGGCGGTTCGGGCGAGACGACGACGGGGACGCTGACGGACTCGCTGCCGACGGTGATCGCGGACGCGCGCATCGTGCGCGAGTACGAGGGCGTCTACCTGCGGACCTGTGACGTGCGCAACCTGGACGACGGGACGGGGCTGAACTGGAACGAGATTTCGCTGGGGCAGCTCCAGGCCCAGGACATCACGGAAACGACGCGCAACGAGAACGCGCAGCAGCTGGCGGACACCATCTTCTCGGTGCAGCCGCTGATGACGCAGATCCTCGTGAAGATCACGGACCGCACGTACCGGCGGATCGCGTCGGTCGTGAAGGGCAAGATCGGGCAGCTCGCGGGCAACGCGATGGCGCGGAAGAAGGACGAGGACTACCTCGCGCTCTTCTCGACGTTCAACGGCGCGGCGGACCCGGGGGCGGGCAACGCCCTGGCGAACGGCTACATCACGGCGGCGGCGCGGCGGATCACGTCGAACACGACGGAGCCGGCGACGTCGGCGATCTTCACGGTGCTGCACGGCTTCCAGATCTACGACATCGAGCGGCAGATCGTGCCGGGCTCCTCGACGCTGGCGCACGCGCTGACGGACCAGCTGGGCGAAGAGGTCTGGCGTCAGGGGCTGCGCGGGATGATCGCGGGCACGATGCTGTTCGAGGACGGGAACATCGTCATCGACGCGAACGACGACGCGACGGGCGCCGTGCACGCGAAGGAGGCGGTGGTCTGCGTCAACGGCATGGGGATCAAGGAGGAGCACCGGCGGGACCCGAGCTTCGGCGGCGGCGCGGACGAGGTGTTCCTGACGGACGAGTACGGCTTCGCGGAGCGCTCGCCGGGCAACTGGGCGTACTCGCAGGTCTCGGACGCCCTGGCGCCGACGTCGTAAGCGCGGCCTGCGGGCCGGTGCGGATGCCGTAACAACCGAATAGCGCGATCCGGTGGGTTGCCCTGCGGCGGGCCGGACCGGACGGAAAGGACACGGACATGGACGGCAACGGCAAGGTGTACTGGGGCTCGGACTTCACGGGGATCTACGACTCCTACGTCTGGGGCGCGACCAACCTGGCCGCGAACTTCGACGGCGGGCTCGGCTTCACGTCGGTGAACGAGGGCACGTTCGCGAGCACGGTGGACGAGTCGGGGGGTGTGCTGGCGATCACCACGGACATAGGTGACGACGACAACGCGGCCCTGATCGCGGGCAAGTTCGCGCCGCGTGACGGCAAGATCGTCATGCAGGCGCGGTTCAAGGTGGCGAACGTCACGACGTCGGCGATCTTCGTGGGCTTCAGCGAGACGATGTCGCTGACGACGCCGGTGATGCCGGCGGAGTTCGCGGCGGCGACGATGACGTACAACGGCACCGGCGGCATGGTCGGCTTCTCGTTCGACGCGGACGGCACGACGGACGACTTCCGGGCGGTGATGGGCGACGGGGGCGCGGCGATCTCCGACTCGGGCGCCGGCACGCGGGCAAACGCGACAATCACCAACGACCGCTGGTACGAGGCGAAGATCGTGCTGAACGAGGACGGGTCGGCCGAGTGCTGGCTGGGGGACAACGGGCACGTGCAGGGCGACGGCTCGCAGAGGCTGCGGCTGGTCAAGCGCTTCTCGACGGGGACGCTGCTGACGGCGACGGACCTCTTCTACGCGGTGCTGATGGTCGAGAACCGCTCGGCCGCGGCCAACGTGTTCGAGGTGGACTACTTCTGCGGCGAGGCCGGGCGCGACTGGCGGCCGGACTAGGGAGATCACGGTTGGGGGCGGCGGCGGCCGCCCCCAACCCGCGAGGAGCGCGCGATGCACATCGTGACCGACCGCGTGCACCCGGACGAGCCCTGCTACGGGCTCTACGAGGGGCCGCGCGCGGTCGCGGGAAAGCTGCGCTGGCTCCAGCAGCTGTTCGTCGTGCGCGGAGACGCGATCGCGAAGTACGAGACGGACCTGGGGCCGGCGGAGCAGTTCGCGCGCGTGCAGCCGCTGCTGATGCCGAGCCAGGGCGAGAACAGCGTCGCGCAGCTGCGGGAGCACGCCGAGAAGAACCGCCACGACGACTACTGGGCGCGGCGGTCGGAGGAGATGCTGGCGGAATCGACGCTCGTGCAAGACCACCTGGACCAGCTCGAGCGCGACCGGCTGGAAATGCGCAATCGCAGCGTGAGCGGGCCGGCCGTCACGGTGCAGCGGTTCCGCTACTCGCAGGATCGGACACGCCGGCGGATCAAGGAGCTGACGCATGGTGACTGACAACGCCGCGGCCGAGCGGGTAGAGGAAGTGCGCGACCTGCGCGACCAGATCGCCGGGCTGCAGCGACAGGAGCAGGCGGAGATCGTGTTCAAGGACACCTCGCCGCGCCCGCCGAAGGCGACCGTGTGGTCGCTCAAGACAGGGCGGCCGGTGCGCGTGCCGCACCACCTGCTCGAGAAGACCCTTGCGAAGCGGGACCGGGACGGGTCGTACCTGTTCACGGCGTACCAGGACCGGGCGCCGCAGTACCGCGGGGGCACCGTCAAGTGCTTCCTGCACGCCGAGAGCGAGGAGCGGGCGCTGCTGGACGCGATCGGGCTCGCCAACGTGGTCTGCACGAAGGAGAACCTGATCAGCGACCTGGCGAAGCGGATGCACGCGGAGCACCGCCACTCGGCGGAGTGGGCGCTCTACGTGGAGGCGCGCGCGCGCCGCGAGTCGGAGGACTGGGCGCGTCGCCAGGACGCCCAGACCGAGGCGATCATGCGCCTCGCGGAGAACGCCGCGGGTGGCGGCAAGCGGCCGGTGAAGGCGGGCGAGACATGAGCGACAGCGGCGCGGCCAACAACGTCGGCCACCAGAACGGGCTGGCGGTGAGCACGACGGCGGTGACGCTGACCGTGCCGGCGCGGGCGCGGCGGATGATCGTGTACGTGCGCAACAACCCGTGCCGCTGGCGCGCCGACGGCACGAACCCGACGGCGACGACGGGGATGTACGTGGGCGCCAACACGTACCTGGAGTTCATGGAACCGGAGGAATCGTTCGAGGACCTGATCCGGCGCTTCGCGATCATCCGCGACGCGACGGCGGGGGGGGACGCGACGCTCGAGGTCGCGTACTTCGACTAGATGATCAACGTGGTACCGCAGTCTGCACTGACGAACCGGCGGCACATCTGGACGCCGCAGGGGTGGGGCTACGAGGCCGGGACGGACTTCTGGTTCGTCGGCGCCGCGAGCGGGATGCTCACCTCGGGCAACGCGCACGAGCTGGCCGACTACGGCTGGACGACGACGGCGCTGGGCTTTGCCACGCCGTCGGCGGCGGATTTCATTTCGGCGGCGGACCAGGGGACGCCGAACGCGCTGGCCTTCGACGCGGCGGGCGACCTGCTGAAGTCGCCGGTGATCTTCGGCGAGTACAACCACGCGCTGCTGGCGGCGGAGATCCTGGGCTACACGCCCACGCAGCTCGTCGCCGTGATCCGCGCGCAGTTCGCGGTGGCCTCGAACAACGAGACGGCGACGGGCTTCGGGTTCTTCGAGGACGGTGGCGCGCCGAACGTCGCGGCGGACGCCTTCGCGATGATCACCTCGAACGGCACGAACTTCGTGGCGCGCTCGGGGGCGGACTCGGACGCCGGGGCGGCGGTGGACACGGCCTGGCACACCTGGAAGCTCGTCATCGGGGCCGGTCCGGCGGACGGCATCGAGTGGTTCATGGACGGCGTGAGCCAGGGCACGTTCGACACCGAGACGGACGAACTGCCGGTGGGCTTCGGCGCCGGTGTGCTGGCGGCGACGGGCGCGAACTTCTTCAACCTCGCCTGGGCGCATCTGTATTACGCATGAGGGTGGGCTAGCGTGACGACGACGGGCCTGGCGATCCGGCAGCGCCTCCTGCGGGAAACGCGGGGGGCGCTCGGCTTGCTGGGCAAGACGACGGCGGACGCGGGGGGCACGGACCGGCTCCGGGACGCGCTGCGCTGGAACATCAGCACGCGCGGCGTGGATGAAGTGGCTGGCGCGTTCCTGCGCGTCACCCAGGCGTTCGCGGGGACGGCGACGGCGACGTCGTCGACGAGCCTGACGGACGCGACGGCGCCGTTCCCCGGCTCGAACGAGCTCACGGGCGCGCTGGTGGCCGCGTACACGGCGGCGGGGGCCGTGACCGTCCTGACGATCACGAGCGACACCTCGACCGTCCTGACGGGCGCCGGGGGCTGGTCGAACGGGACGCCGGCGGCGGACTCGTCGTACCTCGTGCTGTACGAGCACGTGGCGCAGGTGGTGCGCGTCGATCCGGACGTCGGCGACCTGTACTTCGACCCGCCGGTGACGCCGGCGGTGGTGAGCGGCACGGCGTACGAGCTCTGGTTCAAGGGCATCTGGCCGGACATGCCGGACGAGGCGCGCGACGCGGCGCTGCGGGGGCGTTGCAGCCCGTGGCGGACGCGCGCCCTGTCGGTGTTCCCGGAGGTCGCGGACTGGAGCACGGCGGCGTACGCCTCGAGCGCGGGCGGCGTCACGAACGCCGCGGCGGAGCCGCTGACGCTCGCCTTCCCGGAGCGCATCTTCGACCGGGCGCTGCTGGTGACGAACAGCGGCGCCAACGGCTACTGCGCCTCGCCGTCGGCGTACGTCCAGCCGACGCAGAGCGTGGTCGTGTTCGGGCGCGTGGCGGCGCGCGCGCAGACGGCGAGCGTGCGGCTGCGCGACATCAGCAACGGCGCCGACATCACCCTGAGCGGCACCTCGAGCTTCACCCTGCGCGGGCAACAGTGGTTCGTCTGCAGCGGCCTCGTGCCGTCGGGCTGCGGAGAGATCCAGCTCTGGCTCGGCGGCGCGTCGGCGTCGTGCGTGGGCGAGTGGTCGGGCGTCGGCTGCATCATCCAGAACCGCACGGAGTACCCGCTCGTGGACGCGGTGCTGAGCCGGGACGACGTGGGGCCGGTCTACGAGTACCTGCTGCCGACGGGGGTGACGGGGACGAAGCAGCGGCAGCCCGTGGCGGGCGTGCGGCGCGAGCAGGCAGGGGACGGCGTGACGTTGCTGTTCGACGCGCCGCCGGTGCGGCCAGTCTATTTCCGCGTCGCGCATCGCTACGCGGCGTTGCAGGCGGACTACATGACCGCCGTGCAGCGGGCGACCGGGGACGCGGCCGTGACGGACTGCGACGTGGACTATGCGGCGTGGGCGGCGGCGGTGGAGCTGCTGGAGCTGGGCGGCCAGGACGACCGCACCCTAAAGCTGGCGCTCAAGAACCTGAACGCGATCGACGCGCGCCTCGGGGCGGACCCGATGCTGGCGCCGCAGTTCCAGACGCAGGGGATCATCCCGATCCTGAGCCTCTGAGGGAGGGTGGCGTGGCGCACATCTGCGACATCTTCCCGCCGCGCCCGGGCGACCCGACCGACTTCCTGGGCTCGATGAACCTCGAGATCACGCCGGCGGGGGCGGTGCCGGCCTTCGACCACGGTGCCCTGACGGGCTCGGGCGACAAGGGGCACTACTGGAGCAACGCCCTGGAGACGAAGAACCCGTCCGGGAACCCGCGCCAGTACGCGGCGTGCAACGACAAGGTGTTCTACGTCGAGGACGGGACGCTCACCCAGGACGTGGACTTCGAGGACGTGGTGCAGGACATCCTGCTCTTCGCGGACAACCAGACGCCGCCGAACGTGCGGCTGATCGCGTTCTTCGGCAACTCGACGGCGATCGGGGCGAACGGGGGCCACGCCTGGCGCAACCTGGCGTCGGACAGTGGCGGCGGCTTCTCGGGCGCCTGGACGAAGCACACGGGGGCGACGGCGGTGCAGGCGTGGCTGGCGCGCACGTTCGGGCCGGACGCGGTGCTCGTGACGGGGGCGTCGGGCGCCGGGCGGACGCGGTTGGGGGAGCACAACCTCGCGAAGATCGTGCAGGGGCTCTACGACGGCACGACGTCGAACATCGGCGGCGCCGAGCCGGTGGGGAACGGCGACTGGCCGGTGATCGGCCTGGCGATGCTGCGGCACTCGGTGGTCGCGGGCACGGGCGCGGGGGCGTTTGCGCGCAACACCGTAGACAAGCTGTACGAGCCGATCCGGCCGCTGCAGGAGCTGCATCCGCACGGCCTGAACACGAAGGCGATGGCGTCGGGCGAGAACAGCGTCATCTACGCGATGAACGATGGGCGGCTGTACGAGTGGAACGGGTCGGTGGAGCGGGATATCACGCCGCCGACGCCGGTGGCGAAGGACGCGCAGCGCGGGCGGGTGAGCTTCATCGCGCACCGCGGCGGCGTCCTGGCGGTGGGCTACTCGGTCGCGAACCCGTTCATCACGGCAGCGCGGGCGGGCGCGTTGGGCGTGCGCTTCTTCACCAAGATCGCGGGCACCTGGTCGGAGATCACCTCTGGGGTGACGGACGGCGCGCTGACGACGCCGGCGTCGGCGAACATGAACGGCTGGGGGGCGTCGGCGGCGGACCGCCTGCTCGTGCTGTCGCCGTTCCCGCTCTGGGGCATCATCCCGCGCGTCACGCGCCAGCCGAACAGCGCCGTGAACAGCTTCACGAATCCGCAGGGGACGGCGAGGGGCGGTGCGGAGACGGCGGGCTCGCTCTCGGTGGACCTCGGCGGCGTCGTGGACACGACGATCCTGGGGACGGCGGGCGTGTCGCTGGCGTTGACGGGGATGCCGCCGGGCGCGGCGGAGCCGTTGCTGTCGTGGGACGCGATCACGGCGTACGCGGACGTGGGCAAGGCGGCGAGCGTGGCGATCGCGGGCATCGCGGGGTCGCCGTTCGCGAACATGTACGCGTACGAATGGAGCCCGACGACGACGACGGGCATGACGAGCACGACGACGATCGACGCGATCGACGTCATCCCGGCGCGGCCAGGCTTGCGGCTGGACGACGCGAGCGGGCCGTTCGTGCAGGCGCAGGACTTTTCGAGCCTGGCGGCGTCGCAGATGCTCACCTGCGTCTACTTCGGGCGGCCGAACGGCGCCGGCTACGACTGGAGCGCGCCGTATGCGCTCTGGATGAAGGGCGGCGGCGTCCTGCGCGCGGCGTGGCACACGGGGCCGACGGGTGCGCTGACGAACGGCGGACAGGCGCTGCTGCTCTACGGGCGGCTGCAGCAGTTCGTGATCGCCGAGGGGCAGACGCGTGACCCGCGGCAGACGCGCTACCCGCGACTCTGCCAGTGGACGGCGACGGAGCCGGGGCCGCAGCTCGCGCTGAACAACATCGTCTTCCGCGAGTCGAACGGACAGCTGGCGGACCCGGCGCGGGGCAAGCGGATCGTGCGCTTCATCATGGAGGGCGAGGACATCCAGCCGGTGGACCTGCTCAAGCCGCTCGTGAACTACCGGACGGGGCGGGGCTGGTCGAAGTTCCCGACGGTGGCGGGGTCGTCGCTGGTGAGTGCGGCGCCGGCGCGGGTGGCGGGCGGCGGCTACGCGGCGGACGTGCGGATCCTCATGCACGACGCGAACCAGACGGACCTCTGGGCGCCGCTGCTGACGCGCGTGCGCATCGAGTGGGACTACACGGACGACGTGACGCAGGCACCGGCGGAGACGCCGGCGGTGGACTGATGCCGACTGACATCGACGCGATCGCCGAGCGCGTTGTAGCGAAGCTGGCGACGAATCCCGCGATGCGCTCCGCATTCGGCGAGCTGCTGGCGTCGGTGTCGCCGGACGAGGCGGCGGCGTTTTTCGAGAACGTGCGGCCGGCGTTCGAGCGGGCGCTTGCGCCGCGCGTGCTGCGGGACGGCGCGGACATCACGACCCTGCGTGACGGGACCGAGGTGTGGGGCGGCCCCTCGCGGTTCCCGGTCGTCAACATCATCGGCGGCACGGCGTTCATCCACGACGAATACGACCGCAACCAGCTCGACATCGGCGTCGGTGGCGGCGCGGACTGCATGTTCGACTACCTGGTGTCGCCGTGTTTCGCGGACTTGCAGGGGTTCGCGGAGGGTGACACCTACACGGCGCTGTCGGGGTGCACCTTCCGCTGCTACAGCACGATCCAGGGAGCAGTAAGCCAGGCCGCGACCGACCTGGGCGCCAACGAGGGCGCCACGATCTTCGTCTGCGGGGGCGTCTACGACGAGCTGATCAACTTCACGAACGGCGCCTCCACGTTCATCCAGCTCGTCGGCGCGGGGGCGAACCGAACGCTGATCAAGCCGACCAGCGGGACGACGGCGATCGGCTTCTCGGGCGCGAGCGCGCTGGCGACGGCCCACGTCTTCATGGACATCGGCGTGGACACGTCGCTGATGGCGGCCGGCGCGCGGGCCATCGTCAACGGCAATGCGGGCTGCCCGAAGCGCGTGCTCCGCTGCTACATCAAGACCGCGGCGGGGCACACGGGGATCGTCGGCGGCACCGGGTCGGGGTTTGCCTGGGAGATTGATACCTGCCAGTTCGACGGGACGGGCACGGGCATCACGCTCGGCAATTCCATCGGCGCCGACATCGATAGCTGCATCTTCACCTCACTGGCCGTCGGCATCGATGTCCAGCACGCCGCGATCGCGGACATCCGCGGATGCAGCATGACGGGCGTGACGACCGCCGTGAAGTTCAGCTCGAACGCGGCGGACGTGACGATCAACGGGAACCGCATCGTGAACTGCACGACCGGCATCCTCGCAACGCCATCGAGCGGCTTGCCGGCCGCGGTGAGCATCGCTGGCAACGTCTTCTGGGGCAACACGACCGCCATCGACTTCTCCGGCCTCGTCGGAGACATGCTCGGCTGCACGATCTCGGCCAACGCGTTCGAGAAGGGCATCGGCACGTCCGGCATCAAGCTCCACGCGACGCGCTTCAAGCACGGCATCATCATCGGCAACGAGTTCACGGGGTTCACGGCGGGCAACGAGATCAGCGGCATGACCGTCGCGCAGGCGATTGCGGCGGACACGCAGATCGCGCACAACAGCACCGACAGCGGGACGGCGCTGCCGGACTCGGGCCTCGGGCACGTGGGCAGCGGCAGCGGGATGGGCGCGCCCAATAACGCGCGGTACCTTGTCCTCGCATCGGACGCGACGCTCACCGACGAGCGCATCTGGACGCCGGGGTCGGGGCTGCAGGCGTCGGACGGCGGCGCCGGCGGGGCATACACGGTCAAGCTGGGCAACCTCACGGAGGCGTGGCACAACGCCGACACGGGGACGAACGCGATCTACCAGGACGGCAGCTTCGCCGCCGGCGTCGCCAGCACCGCTACGCCGGCCAACGCGCTGACACTCGACCTCGACGGGGCGGTCTTTACCGGACGCATCGGCGCCCTCACGACGTCGAGCATCCCCGCCGGGCTGCTGTTCAAGATGAACGGCACCAGCTTCGCGACGCTGATCGGCGCGTCGATCGGCCTCGCCCGCAGCCGGGGGACGCACGACAGCCCAACGGTCGTGTCCAGCGGCGACGTGCTGGGTGGCCTGCAGATATTCGGCTACGACGGCGTGCACTACCAGCAGGCCGCGCAAATCCTCGCCTACGTGGACGCCGCGGCGGGGGCGAACGACATGCCCACGCGCCTCGTCTTCCGGACGACGCCGGACGGCGCGAAGACAGCGGTGGAGCGGATGCGGATCAACAGCGCGGGCGGCGTCTCCATCGGCACGGGGGCGAGCGCGGACGCGAAGGCGATCCTCGACCTCAAGACGACGACCGCGGGCCTCGGTCTGCTGATCCCGGTGCAGACGACGGCGAACGCGCCGTCCTCGGCCCCGGACGGCATGCTCTGGTACGACAGCACGACGGGGCGGTTCCGGGGGCGCGAGAACGGCGCGGACGTGGACATGCGCATCACGTCCGACCAGAAGCGCCGGGCGATCGTGTTCGTCATCGACGGCGGCGGCTCCGCGATCACGACGGGCGTGAAGGGTGAGCTGCCGGTGCCCTACGGCTGCACGGTGGTCGAGTGGCGCATCTACTCCGACCAGTCGGGGAGCATCGTCGTGGACATCTGGAAGGACAGCCACGCCAACTATCCGCCGACCGTCGCGGACACGATCACCGGCTCGGACAAGCCGACGCTCTCCTCGACCGACCACAACAAGAGCACGGCGCTGACGGGCTGGACGACGGCGCTCTCCGACCTCGACGTGCTCCGCTACAACGTGGACTCCGCGAGCACCGTCACCCGCGTGACGGTGGCCCTGATCGTGACGGTGCCATGAGCCACACCCGCTACCTGAGCCTCGTGCGCGACATCCCCACCCTCAAGGAGGCGGGGCTGCGCGTCGTCAAGGGGCTGCGCAACGATATCGGCATGACGGACGAGCAGATCGCGCTCATCATCCCCGACCCGGACCAGGTGACGGCGGCCGCTCGCGACCTCGACATCCTCGTCTGGGTGGACGGCTCGGACGCCCAGCGGCGGGGCGTGTTCGTGATGAAGCGCGACCGCGGCGGCTGGGCGGGGCCGGGGTTCTACGTCGTCTTCGGGTTCGGGCCGTCGGTGCGGCGGCTGGACTACATCGAGGACGTGGTGGACGACTTCATCGCCGCCGGGCGCGGCGGCATGAGCCTGTTCTACCCGACGGGCAACCCGCTCGGGGCCTTCGGGGCGGGCGTGCTCGGCTCGGAGCAGGTCAGCTCGTCGGGCATCCGCCGCGAGACGGCGGACAGCGCCAAGCAGAAGATCATCGCCTACCGGGCGGCGCACGGCCTATGACGTGGACGCAGGGCATGATGGCAACAGGCCTGACGGGCGACGCGCTCACGGAGCACATGGTCTCCAACGGCTCCGACGTGACGCTCTCCGGCGGGCTGCTCCAGTTCCCGTTCAGCACGGACGGCGCGCGCTGCCTCGTGGCGCTGCCCGGCGGCGGCGCGTCGATACGGCTGATCAACAGTGGCGCGATCGGCGTCCTGTACGCGCACGTGGCCGTCTCCGGGACGCCGACACGCGAGATCGGGCTGCTCACCGACGGCGGCGAGACGACGACGACGGCCCGCTACCTGCGCATCGGCACCGACCGGAAGGTCAAGTTCTACGACTACAACGGGACGCTGATCGCGTCGTCGTCCTCGCAGGTGTCCACGAACAGCGCCTCGCCGTCGCAGATCGTGGCGATCTGGGACTGCCTGACGCTCGGCACGGTCTGGGTGGCGCTCTTCTTCGACGGGACGCAGGAAGTGGGCGTGGACAGCACCGAGACGCCGGGGGTGTTCGTCGGCGGGGGCGGCAGCGGCGGGATCGTCTTCGGTGAAGACCTGCCGGCGGGCGTCAATTGCGGCGTGACGATGACGGCGCGCTACATCACGGCGCGCACCACGAGCAACGCGGGGGACGCGCCGCACACGGCCGCCCTGCCGAAGCTGCTGGGCGTCGGGTCGTACGTGCCGGTGCAGGAGGGCGACGACCACGCCTGGGCGAACGGCACGACGGCGAGCCCGAACACCTATCAGGACGTGGACGAGACGGGGACGAACGACGGCGACACGAGCCGCATCGCCGACATCCAGACGACCGACCCGAAGACGGCGCACGACCACCTGTTCCAGCACTCGACGGCGAATCCGTTCACGACCGAGACGATCGTCGCGGTGCAGACCAAGCACATCGGGCGGCTGAACGGCACCGGCAAGAACTACTGCCAGTCGCTCCTCAAGCTGGCGGGCACCAAGGCGGCGGCGAGCCTGCTCGTCATCCCGCCGACGCTGACCACGAACTACGGCCCGGGCGGGACGGTCGTGGCGGTCACACCGTCCGGCGGGTCGTGGGCGGTATCGGACTTCGACCTCTCGGGCGGCGTCAGCAAGCTCCAGTGGGGCGCGCGGTCGATCGTGCAGTCGGGCGTCGATACGGCGCCGGTGATCACGAAGTACCTGAGCCCGGAGGCGATCTACTACAGCGCGACGCTCCCGCTGGCGACGACGCCGACCGCGGGCGGGCTGGCGGGGAAGACGGTCACGCAGGGGACGTTCTACTGAGAGGAGGTGATGATGCTGGCGATCCTCGATGCAGTGCAGGTGGACCAGAGCACGCTCTACCCGGTGATGGCGGCGACGCTGACGGCGATCGGCTCAGCGCTCGTCACCTACCTCGGTGTGCGGCGGGCGAAGTCGGGCCGCATCAACAGCACGGAAGCGGACGCGCTCTGGGACGAGGCGCGGGCGATCCGGCAGGAATACCTCAGCCGGCTCGACAAGCTGCAGCAGCGCCTGGACGCGGACGAAGCGGAGATTGCGCGCCTGCGGGCCGCGCTCGCCGACCGTGACGCCCAGCTCGCCACGCTGCGCGCGGAGCTCGCGTTGCGGGACGCGAAGATCGCCAGCCTCGAGGCGCAGGTCGAGGCGCTGCGCGCGGAGAACATCGAACTACGGCAACGGAAGCAGGACAAGCCGGCGATGCCGGAAGCGAAGGGAGAACCATGAAAGCGATCATCGGCAACCTGCTCACCGGGCGGGAGGGCTGGAACGAAGGCGCCATCGTGCGGACGTTGCGCCTGCTCGGGATGTTCCTGGCGCTCGGAGCGCTGTACGGCGTGACGAACTTTCTCGCGTCGGGGGCGCTGA
>Ga0070741_10005806_pt1 | contig 26988 bp, 18 predicted proteins | sample Coa_R1_4_FD_66440 | JGI IMG/M metagenome (GOLD analysis project Ga0070741, IMG submission 66440) | Surface soil microbial communities from Centralia Pennsylvania, which are recovering from an underground coalmine fire - Coalmine... | ecosystem: Environmental > Terrestrial > Soil > Unclassified ...
GCATTGGTGACGTTGTCGCGGGTATTTGCGTGGAAGGCATTTTAGGCGATCAAGTAATATGCTCCGTTATGCTACTCCAAGACAAAATTGCACTGATAACCGGTTCGGCGACCGGGATTGGCCGGGCTATCGCAGAACTATTTGCGAAAAACGGCGCGCGCTTGTTGCTGGTGGACCGTAACGGCGAAGAGAATCGGCGCACTGCCGCAAGCTTACGATCTTCAGGGACACGAGTTGTCGACATTACGCTCGATCTGACGGAGCGGTTACAGGTGGATGCGGCGATCGATACGGCTCACCGCGAGCTCGGGCCGATTGAGCTATTGGTGAACAATGCGGGCATCTATCCGCGGCAGTCGTTTCTTGACATGTCGGAGGAGCAGTGGGACGAAATGCAAGCAGTCAATTTGAAATCGATGTTCCATACTACACAGGCTGCGTTGCCAGATATGATCGCGAGCGGCAGCGGCAAGATCATAAACATATCGTCGGTCACGTTTCTTCTGGGAATGGCGAATCTCACCCACTATGTGGCGTCGAAAGGAGGCGTGATTGGTCTTACGCGGGCCCTTGCGAGGGAGGTGGGACCTCACAACATTCATGTCAATTGCATTACTCCGGGCGCCATCGCCGTAGAGGCCGAGAAAAAGTTCGTCTCCGAGGAGCAGATCAAGGCCTGGCTGGAGTTGCAGTCGCTGAAGCGCCGCATCCTGCCAAGCGATGTCGCGAATGTATGCTTGTTTCTCGCTTCAGAATTGAGCGAGGGCATGACGGGGCAAACTTTGAATGTCGATGGCGGTTGGGTGATGCACTGATTCGGCCGCAGAACAGGTAGTCAATCCTTATATGGATCAAATTCTTTCGCGGAAGCCATGGCGACACCGAGCGGAGTCAATGTATGTAGGACTCGAATGCTGTTGCGATGGGCTTCCAAGACATCGGAGAGCCGCTTGTAGCAGTGAGGGCTTTCATCGACTCCCGCTCCCCGGAGTTCAACGTTTGCATTTTTCACACTCCGCATCATCATTTCGGCGGTGACCTTAGGCTCGCGCTTGCATACGCCGGTCTTTCGATCGAATATGCCCGTCGCTTCTCTGCGGCCCATCAGGCGGCCCGCTCCGTGGATGGTTGAACGGAGCGAGTATTTTGCTTCCTCATTTTCAACACCTTCGAGAATGACCGCGGGCTCCGCCATAGTTCCACCCACAAAACCGCGTTGACCGGGAAATGCGGGAGTCGCTCCCTTGCGGACAACCCAGAGCTTTTGGCCATCGTGCTCTTCGAGCCAAGCGAAATTATGATGGTTGTGAACTTCATCGAGCACGCGGGCTCCCAGAATTTTGACCACTCGATGGCAGACCCAGTCGCGGCCGGCATAGGCATAACGGCCAGCCAGTTTCATGGCCGCGATATAGTCTTGCCCTTCCTGAGTGCGGGTATCAAGCGCGACGGGAGATGAATCCATATCGTCCTTGGCGCCAGCGCGATTCAGAAAGCGGGTAGCGATTTTGTGACCGAAACCGCGCGAACCGAAGTGTGCTCCGACCCAGATGCGATGGTGCTCGTCTTCGAAGATATCCACATAATGATTGCCGCCTCCAACAGTTCCGAGTTGCGCTCGAGCCAGGTCACGGAGAGAGGTCAATTTCCAGGCGGCAGTATTCGCGCCCTGGGTAATCTGCCATGCGTCGTCGTTGTTGTCGTCGAAGAGTTCATGATCGACGGGCTCTTTATTCTTACGGGCCAAACCGAAGCTCACGGTTGACCAAATGTCATTCATGATTCGGCCGATGTTGGTATGGATGTCGGTCGCATCGGCGTCGGTCAGAACCGCCTTGTTACCACAACCGATGTCATAGCCCACTCCAGACGGGCTGACCAGATTCTCGTGGGCGATTACGCCGCCGATGGGAACACCATAGCCTTTGTGATGATCCGCCATCATGGCCGCACGGCCGAATATGTAGTAGCAGGTCTTAATTTGACGCAGAGCAGATTCATCGACGGGACTGCCAAAGACGGGAATATTGTCAATGATCTGCATGGCATTTAGGTTGCGGGGTTTCGAAGTGAGCACCGGCTTCCGCAAAGCGCGGCCTCTGATGGGATTCTACTGGATATCAGAGTCGCGCCGAAGTTTGGCACGTTTCAGTATAGTGAAGGCGAATGCGAGACCAAACGCGCACAGCAGGAATGATGCCGGCTCGGGAACGGGAGTCGCGAGAAAGCCGTCCCAGGTTCGGAACGCGGTGAGCGCGGAAACGCCGAGTTGATCCGAGTCGTTGATCCCTCCAATAACAGGATCAACAAAGCCTGGCGGTTGTCCGACGGGAATGAATGCACCGTTGATGTTCACTTGTCCATCACCCGCGAAGTGGCCGAGATTGTTGATCGCCGTCAAACCGGGCACTTGCTCGAAGATCGTGTACGAGCCATTGGAATAGAGAAATCCGTATCCGATATTTGTCTGGTAACCGAACTGTCCCACAATTTCTCCGAGGTCGTTAATTGCAGACACGTTTGTAAAGACCGACCCCGGAACATCGATTGTGGTGAACGTGCCGTTTTGATAGAGAAACCCGTGGCTTGCGCCATTGGCGGTAGCGAAGGTTCCGACTATCTGGCCTCGGGTGTTGATACCGCTAGCAATCGTCCAGAGTGCATCCGGGACATCGATAGTGGTATACGTCCCAGCACTCCCACCGCTATATAAGAACCCGTGCGGCTGGAATTCGGGGACGTTAAACATGTATTCTCCGACTACCTGACCCGAATTGCTGATGCCGTAGGCTTGACTCTCGAAGGCACCGGGAGGCGTCAGAGTGGTAAGCGTGCCGTTTGCCCAAAGAGCGGCTACTACCGCACCGCCGTATTCCCATCCGACCATAGCGCCCGAGTTGTTAATGCCTTCGGCCATTCCCAGAGGGACAGAAGTAAAGGTGTAGGTAAGAGGATCGCCGAGGCAAACGGGGGTGAGACAAAGCAGGAGAAGCAGCGAAGCTTCCAATTTCATGCCAATACTCCGAGTGCAATTATGTCACCGTACGACGGAGCCCAAAGGCGGCTTTCAAAAGAAAATTTTCGCGGCGAGTTGCAGAATACGCGGGTCGCCCGCTGCGCTGCCTGGAGCAGGTGTCAAGAATGTATTGACCGGGACGAATAAGGCGCCCGTGAAGTTATACTGCGTCGTTCGGAGCGAAATGAAGTTTACCCGATTGGTGACGTTGAACGCTTCGCCAATAATCTGAAGCCGGAAACGTTCAGAGCCTAGGGGGAAGAAGCGCGAGAGGCGAACGTCATCGGTCATGAAGTTCGGCCCGCGAAGAACATTGCGGCCTTGATAAGGTGTGCGGTCATCGCGCAGATTGCCATCATTATTGAGATCGGAGACCTGACCAATCGTCGAGGTATAGGGGCGGCCGCTCTGCACGTTCGCCAGCGTCGAGATTTCCCATCCATTTACGATGGCGCGCAGGAATGGATTTGCGTTTGGCGATAGAAAGTTCGTCTGCAAGACGCCGGAGAAGACGAAGCGGTGGCGGATGTCGGCGTTTGCATTGCCGCGATCTAGATTCGGAAGCAGATTGTTCTGCACGATTTTTGTGTCGTCGGTCCCAAACACAACGGCTGTGGCGTCGGGGTCGTCATCGATGGCGTGAGACCAGGTGTAAGAAGTCTGGACCACGAAGTTATGCGAGAAGCGCTTGGCGAATTGAATGAATGCGCCGTTGTAACTTGAATCGGCGCCACTATCAGCCAGCCAGATGCGGCCGTAACCAGGATTGGGGCGACCTCGGTGGCGGTAAAATACAAAGCTCCCACCACCTTGAATGGGATCAGATACGGGGACGGCAGGCAACAGGTTGATGTCTCTGGTTCTGGGCAAATGCAGGCCATGTAAGCCGAGGTAGCCCAGGGTGACGGCGTAGTTATTGCCGAGTTGCCGCTCCAGATTGAAGTTCCATTGTTGCGTGCGAGGATTCGAGAAGTTATTAGAGAAGACGAATAGACTCGGGACGCGATTCGCGCCAGTTGGAATGCCGGGAAGCACGTTCGGGTAGGTGACCGGAATGGAAGGCGTATTGAACGTAAACGACTGCACCTGAATTCCATTCTGAGTAAAAGCGGTGCCGGTGAAGATTGACGGCGTGACAGCGTAGAAGATTCCATAGCCCGCGCGAATAACGGTCTTGCCATCCTCATTGGGTGAGTAGGCGACCGCGAAACGAGGTCCCCAATCGGCAGGATCGATATGGATGCGATTGGTCTTGATGTTCATAGCGGCAAGATTGGGGTCGGGGTTCAGAACGGGCGGCTGCGCGTAATTGAAGTAGTCGTAGCGAAGGCCGTAATTGACAGTCAGCTTGCGAGAGACGCGCCAGCTATCCTGCACGAAGCCCGCATATTCATTAACGTTCGGATAAACGGTAGCACCCGTGGTTCCAGGGCCTGCGAATGCCTGCGTGAAACTAGCGGGCTGATTGAGAGCGTAGGCGTCGTAACTGGTGAACGTGAACGAGCCGCCGAAGTTGCCGGGGAAAAAGTTCGCGATTTGCTGAAAGATGAAGTCGGCGCCGAAGCGTAGGGTGTGAGATCCCTTGACGATCGACATGATGGCAGTTGGCTGGAACGTGTCGATGTTCGCGGAGCGGGGGCTAAAGCTGTTGCGGCCGAACGAAATCACGGTTGTTCCGCTTTGCTGGATGATCGTCTCGGGCGTATTGGAGTTTGCGAGGCCGGGCTCATAATCGCGGGTGTAAAAGAAACGGCCTTCGAAGACTTTATTTGGGCCTATGGAAGCCGTGTAGATGGCACCTGCGTTATCCGTGCTTACGTTACTGTTGCCGGTGTGACCGACCGCGCTAGTCGCGCCCGCGTTTTCGTAATTGAGCCCTTTAAATCGATTGGCGTTGTAGCGGAAGGTAATGTGCTGATTGTTAGTTAGATTCCAATCGACTTTGCCCAGGTAGACATCGTTATTGAGGCTGTTGGCATAGGAGACGAAATACTGCTGCAGAGATGGCAGCACCGACTGGCCGAGAATATCGGTCGGCGCCGGAAGAACGCCCGGTGCAACGGTGTTTGGCGTCGTATTGCGCTGACCGTCGTAGTCGAAGAAAAAGAACGCCTTGTTGCGAATGATGGGGCCGCCGATACTGCCGCCGAATTGGTTGAAGTGATAGGCACGTTTTGGACGGCCCAGCGCATTGTTGTCCCAGCTATTGGCGTTCAAAGCTTTGTCACGGAAAAATTCGAAGGCGTCGCCATGGACGGCATTTGTGCCGGATTTTGTGATGGTGTTAATGACGCCGCCGCCGGCGCGACCTATTTCAGGGGCATATCCGTTGGTGTTCACCTGGAATTCCTGGACGGCGTCTTCACTGAAAGAGTACGGATTACGGCCCGTACCCGTGCGGCCTGTTGACTGCCCATAGAACGTGTTGTTTGCATCAGATCCGTCAATGAGAAGGCTGTTTGAGGTGCCTCGCTGGCCGCCGAAGGATAGATCGCCGGTGCGCGTTGGATCACGAACCACGCCCGGCGTAAGAAGGGTAAAGTCGAGAAAATTGCGACCGTTGATGGGAAGCTCCTGTATCTGACGGTTCGAAATCGCCGTGCTTGTTTCCGAACGGCTGGTCTCGACAAGTGGAGCTTCGGTCGAGACATCGATCTTTTGCGTAGCCGTGCCGACCTCCATCTGGATATTCAACGTAGATACCGCGCCGACAGCGAGCCGGATGTTATTGCGAACCGCGGTATTGAATCCCGGCTGCTCTACAGTCAATTCATAGGTGCCGACAGGCAGATCCGTAAGGCTATACAGCCCCGCGTCGGTGGTTACCGTTTGGCGAACGAAGCCAGTCTCCGAATCGCGTATCGCGACTTTTGCCCCAACAATGGAGGCGCCGCTAGGATCTGTGATCGTTCCATTCAGACTAGCCGTCGCAACGCTTGATTGTGCAGATAACAGACCGGAAGAGAACAAAACGAGCGATAGGATCCCCGTGAATCGACAAACCCAAGACATACCCTTGAGGATAAGCCAATAAGCGTAAAGCAGGGTGACTGATGCGATACAAGAGCGTTACCATCAAGCGACTATCTGTCCGCTATCCATTTCTTTTGTCATTGCCGGAGCGCGCGATTCGTTCGTTAAGCGCATTGTCGGGAGGACTGTTACGCGAGGTAGGCGTTGTTGTTATTCCGGCGAGACTCCGCCGCACGGCGCTTTATCGAACTGCCGTCGAAATCACCTTGCGCTTCCTCATTCAGGAACTCGGGCAGGTGAAAAATGTTTATCCTTCCGAAGGCCGGCTGGCGCAAGATTTTTTGCTTCGCCGTGGCGCCAGCCATGGGATCGAATTGCTTGGTTTGCTTACGCTGCATGTATCGCCGATCTGGATTCTTGCCGCTCTCGCCGATGCGGCAGGGGCTGGAGGCGCGCTCATCGGCAAGATCTCGCAAGCACTGAAGGACGAAGGCTTACTGGACGCGGAAACGCGCTTTGAAACGATCGATCAACTTTTGGACGGCCTGGAAAAAACGAGCGATCACCTCGCTAACACGTTGAATGCGCCTCCATTAGACGTCGCCGGGCTGCGCTGCGAGTGGGCGAAATTGAAATCGGAATTAGCTGTTTTGCCGCAACTGAGATTGCCAGATCCACGCGCTCTTCAGGACATGTGGCGAGATCTGGTGGAATCCGCCAAATCAGAAGGGCGTTCGGTCTTTGCCGTTTGTTCGGTAGTTGCGCTTTCGACGTTACGCCACGTTCCATCGAACATGCGGTGGCTTTCTCGCGCCTCCTACATTGCAGCCACGCACACGGGTTCAATTGTCGGAGAAAGACTACTGGACCATTACAGGTTGGCGCTCGTCGAGATTTCCAAGGCAGGCTTTGTGGCGTATTGGCGTCGACAATTTCGCCCGTACTTGCAAGCGGCCGCCGAGCAGTTTGCGCCGAAAAAACTGTCGACAACAGAGAAATGGATGTTACGGCGTTCGTGAATGTGATCTGATATGAGGAAGGGCGCTTGCTCCTGCCCTTCCCTTCCCGAAGAATGCCGCGCTTACTCTGGCTTGCGCTGTCAGCAATCGTATGCGGAAGCGTGGCTACGGCCTTGCGCAGCCAGACCGCCGTTGCAAGCAATTTCGACCAAGTTGTGGCACCGTTTGTGCAGCAGAACTGTGCAGGCTGCCACAACGACAAATTAAAGGTGGCCGGGCTGGTGTTGACGACGTATCACGACGCGCCGAGCCTGGTTCGAGACCGTGATATTTGGGAGAAAGTGATTCGCCGCGTTCGAAACGGAGAAATGCCTCCCAAAGGAATGCCGAGACCGAAGGCAGAGGCAATTGCGGCAGTCACGAACTGGATTGAAGAGCAGTTTGCGATTGCAGACCGGACAACTCCTGTCGATCCGGGGCATTTGACAGCTCACCGGCTCAATCGAATTGAATACGACAACACGATTCGCGATTTGCTGGGGATGAAGATCAAAGCCTCAGCCGATTTTCCTGCGGATGACTCAGGCTACGGATTCGACAACATTGGCGACGTGCTTTCTATTTCGCCCGTCCTGATGGAAAAGTACCTGAACGCGGCGACAAAAATTGCGAACAAAGCGATTCCGCCGGACACGTTGCCGAAAGCAACACGCGTGCGTTACTCGCCCGAACGCGGCAGCGCTGAAGACGGTTTGACGCTGGAGCACGACTACGAGTTCCCAGCGGAGGGCGACTACGAATGGAGGGTATCGGTAGGCGGCAAGAAAGAGGCGTTCCGCATTCATTTGTTCGAGGATGGCAAGCCGGTCAAAACAGAAGATGTTTTGATTGAGAAGGACAAACCGCGCACTTACGAAGTCAATCTGCACGAGACATACGGACCGCACGTGCTTAGCGCTCAGTTGGAGGCTCGCACGCCATCGCCAGAAGAACAAGCAACAGCACAGGAATTAGCCGCCAAAGAGCAGACGGATTTCGAAAAAGCGGTGGCTCGGCATCCCGAAGATGCGAAACAAATCGCGCTGCAGCGTGCTGTGGGCAATCCACCGACTTACATAGATAACTCGGAACTACGCGGGCCCTACGAACCACTTCCGCCGCCGATGCCGGCAAGTTACAGGCATATCTTCATTTGCGGCCACGCGCCAGGACACCACACATCGCAATGCGCACGGCAGGCGATTGAGCATTTAATGCCGCTGGCGTATCGAAGACAGGCCACGCTGGACGAGACGGATCGTATTGTAAGGCTGGTGGAATCTGCGCAGAAGGATGGGATGACGGTAGAGCAGTCAATGCGAATTGGCCTGGAAGCGATACTCGTTTCGCCGAATTTCCTGTTTCGGATTGAACGCGACCCACAGCCGAACGCCCTTACAGTGCACCGAATAAGCGATTACGAGCTGGCCTCGCGGCTGTCGTATTTCCTTTGGAGCAGCATGCCGGACCAGACGCTATTCGACTTGGCCGCAAGGCGGCAACTGCGCAATGCCAACGTGTTAAGCGCTCAGTTGAAGCGCATGCTGAAAGATCCGAAATCAGATGCGCTAGTGGAGAACTTCGCTGGGCAGTGGTTGGAGCTACGAAATCTGGATAGCGTGCATCCCGATCCAGACGAATTTCCGCAGTTTGACAACGCTTTGCGGAAAGCGATGTATACGGAATCGAAGATGTTTGTGCAGTCTGTGGTTCGCGACGACAAAAGCATTCTCGATTTCATAGACGGCAAGTACACATTCGTCAACGAAAAATTGGCGAAGTTCTATGGCTTAACCGGAGTGACCGGCACGCAGTTCCGCCGTGTGAGCCTCGATGGTACAGAGCGCAGCGGCGTTTTGACGCAGGCCGCGGTACTGACCGTGACCTCATATCCAACGCGAACATCGCCGGTGTTGCGCGGGAAATGGATTTTAGAAAACGTGCTGAATGCACCGCCTCCGCCGCCACCGCCGGGAGTTGGTTCGCTCGACGCCTCAGGCGGACCCGTAGCGGGAACGATGCGGCAGCAGATGGAAAAGCATCGCGCGAACCCAATGTGCGCATCGTGCCATGTACGGATGGATCCGCTGGGATTTGCCCTGGAGAATTACAACGCGATCGGTCAGTGGCGTACCCAGGATGCGAATCAGCCTATTGACGCGAGCGGTGTTTTGCCAGATGGAAAATCATTCCAGAGCAGTGCCGAACTAAAAGCGATTCTGGCGCAGAACAAAGATACCTTTGCGGAATGCCTGACCGAGAAGCTAATGATTTACGCACTGGGGCGAGGGTTGGAGAGCTATGACCGGCGCGCCGTAAAAGGAATTGTAGCGAATCTGGCTAAGAACGAGTACAGATTTTCGGCGCTTATCGAAGGAATTGTCAACAGCGCTCCGTTTCAGATGGGCCGAGGAGTAGCTCCGAGCACGACGACTGACTCGGCATCCGGCGGTCCTGGGGACGCACAAGCACCACATTCAGCAATAGCAGGCGGGAGCAGATGATCATTACACAGAAGCACGTATCGAGGAGAACTTTGCTGCGCGGATTGGGCACGGCGATGGCGTTGCCCGCACTGGATGCTATGGTACCGGCCTTTCTGCGCGCAAGCACCACGGCACAGAAGATTTCCCCCGCGCGTATGGTGTTTGTGTACGTACCGAACGGAATCGATATGCGCAACTGGACGCCGGCAGCCGAAGGACGTACGTTCGATTTGCCGAAGATTCTGAATCCGGTTTCGAATGTAAAGGACGACCTGTTAGTGCTGACTGGATTGCGTGACGACGGAGCGCGGCCCGGTGCGGACGGGCCCGGCGATCATGCACGTGCTTCGGCAAGCTTTCTAACGGGAGTTCACCCAAAGAAGACGGCGGGATCTGACATTTGGGCCGGCATATCAATCGACCAGGTAGCGGCGCAACATATCGGGAGGGCGACGCGGTTTGCATCGCTCGAACTCGGCTGTGAAGACGGACACCTTGCGGGCAACTGCGATTCCGGTTATAGCTGCGCGTATGTGAACAGCATCTCCTGGCGGAGTCCGACTGCGCCGAATCCGCCCGAAATCAATCCCAGGGCCGTTTTCGAGCGGCTATTCGGTAACGATGAAGATGCAGGCGATGCGACGGCGCGCGCGAGGACGGCACGCTATCAGCAGAGCATACTCGACTTGGTGGCAGACGATTCACGCAGGCTGCAATCGGACTTGGGCAGCACAGACCGAAGGAAACTTGACGAATACTTCACAGCGGTACGTGAAGTGGAACGGCAGGTGGAGATGATGGAGCAGCAAGTGGGGAACGGCGACAATGCGCCATCGATGGTGAAACCAGACGGCGTGCCGGTGGAGTTTGCCGAGCATGCTCGGCTGCTCTTTGATCTTTTGACCATCGCATTGCAGACCGATAGCACACGGATTTCAACATTCATGATGGCGCGCGAGGGGAGTAATCGTTCGTACCGCGAGATTGGGGTTCCGGACGGCCATCACGGACTTTCGCATCATCGCAATGATCCGGCCCTGATGGACAAGATCGCGATGATCAATCAATACCATATGGAGCAGTTCGCGTACTTTGTATCAAAGCTGAAAGCGACAAAGGACGGAACGGGTACACTGCTGGACAATACGATGGTGCTGTATGGAAGTGGCATTAGCGATGGAAACCGGCACAATCACGACAATCTGCCGGTTTTGATGGCGGGCGGATCGCGCTTTTTCCAGACCGGTCGGCATCTTACTTACGGAGACGGCGGCGCTCCGGTAACCAGTTTGTTTCTAAGTATCCTGGATGCTGCCGGCGTGCCGAGCGATAAGTTCGGCGATAGTCAGGGCAAGCTGGATTATTTGAGCCAATTGACGTAGTTTGGCAACCAGGTGAGCGCCATTCGCGCCGCTACTCATATAATCGAGATCAGTGGCCCAGGAGTTTATCGAGCGACGAGACGGCGGTTACTACTTCATCGGGAGCCGCGTTTCGCTCGAGTCGGTTGTCTATCAGTTTCTCCAGGGCGAATCGCCAGAGGCAATCGTTCAGGCCTTTCCATCACTGTCTTTACTACAGGTTTACGGCGGGATCACTTACTACCTGGCATCCCGGTCAGAAATCGACGAATATCTGAGGCGGGGCGAAGCGCATTTCGATGAACTTGCGCGATATGCCCGTGAGAAGAATATCCTTCTCTATCGAAAGCTGGAAGCAGCAAAGCAAGCAACGCCGCGTGCCTAATGCCGCCACGTTTTCTGGCGGATGAAAACTTGAACGGCAAGATTATTGCCGGCTTACATCGACGTGAGCCATATATCGATTTTCAAACTGCTAAAGCCGCAGGTATTCTCGGTCTATCGGACTACGAAGTTCTGACTATTGCCGCGAGCGGGGTCGGATATTGGTTTCGCACGATCGAGAAACCGTGCCTGCTTACTTTAGTCGTTTCATCTTAGAATCCCGGAGTGCAGGCGTTTTGATCATCTCTCAAAATCTGCCCGTTCGTGAAGCAATCGAGCAGATTCTGATTGTCTGGGCGGCGTCAGAAGAGAATGAATGGTGGAATCGGATCGGATTTTTGCCGATCTGACCTGCCCAATTAAACGCTAATCGGCAAGGCAGCGGATATAAGATCGGAATTTGCCTTTCATAAATTCGATGAAGAAACTTACACTTGTCGCGCTTTCTTTGATGTCGAGCATGATGCTGTGCGCACAACAGGCGCACCCGCTTGCCCAGTTGATAGATGCAGCGCGGCAAGGGCCCTCCAGAGCCGGACTGGCAGAACTGATTTCGACGACGCTGACGCCCAAAGGAGGTGTGGCAGTGTGGGGACAGGAGTTTTTGTTCGTCACCGCGTCAGACATGCCGGCGACTGTTTCTATTAACGGACAGCCGCCCCGGCCCATGGAACGCGTGGGCAACTCGAATCTGTGGATGCGACTCGAACTGATGCGAGTGGGAGTGACATACGCCTATCAATACTCTGCGGACGGAAAGCCGCTGGGCGCACGGAGCGACGTGTCGGGGTATAACCCGGATTCGTATCCAAAGGACGGCGTGCCGAAGGGCAAGCTCAGCGATAAGCACGTTATCACGAGCAAGATTTACGACGGGATGAAAGCGGATTTCTGGTACTATGCGTCGCCCGGGGTAGATCCCAATGTGCCATCTCCCCTGATGGTGTGGCAGGATGGGCAAACCTTAATTGCGGGCGATTTGTCGCGGCTGCGGTTGTTTACGGTAACTGAGAATCTGGTCGCGCAGAAGCGCATTCCACCGATGGTTCACGTACTCATCGCACCCGGATTTGCGCCGGATGGCAAGGCGATGCGCTCCATTGAATACGACACAGTGAGCGACCGCTACAACCGATTTCTGATGGAAGAAGTGCTGCCGGAAGTCGAGAAAGAATATAAGCTGCGGCAGGATGGCTATAGCCGTGGGATTGCAGGCGAGTCATCGGGAGGCATTTGCTCTCTCAATTCGGCGTGGTTCAACCCGGAGAAATTTGCACGTGTACATTCGACGATTGGAAGCTTTACGTCAATACAGTGGCATCCGGAAGACAAGCGTGCTGGCGGCAATTTATATCCATTTATGGTGCGCAAAATGCCCAAGCGGAACATTCGCGTGTGGATGAGCGACGGAACGGATGATTTGGAAAACGATCATGGCTCATGGCCGCTCCAGAATATTCAATTGGCAAATTCGCTGAAGATGCGCGGATATGATTTTCATTTTCGATTCGGAAACGCCACGCACGATTCGGCACAGGCTGCAATTGACCTGCCGGAATCGTTGGCGTGGTTGTGGCGCAGCTACGATCCGGCAAAGACCAGTGAAGATTTTTCAGATGGACCCGGTGGAGAAGGATAAACCGTACTATCGGGTGACGATCGGCAATCGGGACGCGTGGTGAGGGATGGCGAATGATTTACGACGGCGCCGTGCCCAAGTTACCAATTGGTGATGGAGCCGTCGGGGCGGAAGTAGAGCTGGGCGCGGTTGGTGACCGGTTGGTTAATTTCAGTGACGAGCTTTAGCCGTTTCATATCGACTTGGACACCAAGGCCGGGGCGCTGATTCGGGTACAGTTTGCCGTTTTTGAAGTCGAGACACTCCGGTAGATAGTCGAAGGTTTTACCTTGAAAGTTATATTCCATCAAGACCGGACCGGAGAACGTTCCCAGGCAGTTGACTAACGCTGCGGTCGCGATGGGACCGGTAAAATGCGGCACGATGCCGACGAAGTGAGTTTCGCAGATCGCCGCAATTTTTTTCATTTCGGTGATACCGCCGACGTTGGGCAGCGTGGCGCGGACGTAGTCGAGACTGTGACTTTCAACCAACTTATTGAAGTCCCAACGATTGCCCCACTCCTCGCCGGCAGCTATAGGGACATTTGTTTTTTGCCTGAGAATGGGAAGATCTTCGTTGAACGCTTCGGCGCGGACAGGGTCTTCCACGAAAAATGGGGCGAGAGGCTGAATGAGATCGCACGCACGGATAGCATCGCTGAGATCGAATCGCTGATGGAAGTCGACGGCCCAATCGCCGTTTTTGCCGACTCCTTCGCGGGCCTGCACGCAATCTTCATACAGTTGATTCACGCGCTCACGGGTGTTGAAGACCGTATTGATGGGTTGATCTGCTGCGCCCATGCGAAAGGCGCGATAGCCTGCTTCGATGGTCAACTGGGCGCGTTCTTTAATGCTCATTCCAGGGTGAACACCAGGAATGATTCCGGCGGTGTTATAGCATTCGCAGTAATTGCGAACCATGCCGCCGAGTAATTCGTGCACCGGCACATTGTGGACCTTGCCTTTGATATCCCACAGCGCAAGATCTAGCGCACCGAGCGCATCTTCCTTTTCACGCCCTGGCGGATAGAAGAAGGATCGCGACATATCCTGCCAGAGACGCTCAATAAAGTGCGGATCTTTGCCGATGAGGCGACCGGCGCACTGTTCGAGCGTGTCGCGCGAACCGCCCTCACCTATGCCCATTATGCCCGCGTCGGTCTCGACAGTCACTACGAGGTCGCTCTGGTTAAACAGGGGGTTGGGAGCCGGTGGAGAATAGACGCGGACCCGAGTGATCTTCATATTTGGCACCGCGGCGTGAACGCGCGGCGAGATGGCGAGCGGCAATGCCGAGGCAGCCGCCATTTGCTTTAGGAGATTGCGTCTATTCATAGCTCAGTTCCTGTTGAGCCTACGACTTGGCGAGCAATAGAGAGGCTTGCAGCATTGCTCGGGCATAGGCAATGTCATAAACCATGCCAGCGTAGCCGCCGCCTCCGGGATATTGGTTGTGAATACCAACTTTGCGGTCGTAATCAAGGGCACGCTCGTGCTCGGGATAGATTAAGCGCTTATATTTAACGCGAACTAACTCTCGCATGACGGCGAACATGTTGTTTTCGCCTTCGTCGATGAAGACTTCTGCGTAGTCGTCGTAGGGCTTTCTGACGCGCACGTTACGGAAATGCACATGATTGATTCGATCGCGAGAGCCGAAATAACGGCAGACCTCGACTGGATCATGCCCTAATTCCCGCGTCACGCCGCAGTCGAAGGTGATGCCGTTCGACGGGCTATTGACGATGTCGATCAAGTGTTTCCAGCCGTCGACTGTCCGCATAATCTGGCCGGAGCCACGGCTGACTGATACGGGCGGGTCGTTGGGATGCAACGCCAAACGGACGTTTGATTGTTCGGCGATAGGGATTACGGCTTTTAAGAAATAAGAGATGTTGTTCCACATCTCGTCGAGGGAGTGTGCGCCTTCTTCCGGCAGAGGCGGAAGATTTTTGACTCGATTCGCATCGAACGCTGTCAGCCCGGCGCCGCCTCGGCCTTCCTGTGCGTAATACCCTTCAATCGCGCGGTGCGCGTAAAAATTGTACTCGACAACCGGGAGGCCGACTTTGCCGGCTGCCTTGATGGACTCTTTGAATTTTTCGATCTCGTCGTCCCGGCCAGGGCGGCCATACAGCGTATTCGGGAAGCCGCTGATCATTAAGTTGCCGAGCGCAAGACCGCCGGTTTTCAGCCGATCGACTATCGCTTGCAACTGAGACGTTTCCCAGGGCATGCGGGGACCGCCGCTTAACACGTTGTTGACGCCGATCTGCTTTACCTCGCGCATGGCATCATCCGTGAGGTCGTGGACGTTTATGGGCGCGCAGATCTTTGGAGTCTCGGCGCTTTCTTGGGGCATGCCCGGGCCGGGCGTCCATTTTTCTTCTGCCTGTGCGGCGGCTGGTTTGGCAGCTGGCCAAAAAACGGTGGAACAGGCGGTTTGGAGAGCGGCTCTTCTCGAAATAATCGAAGCCATCTTTTCTAGTTCTCCTTTGAAACGGGCTGCTCAGAAAATCATACAAGGCTGACGCGATACGATTATCAATTCGAGCGAGAACGCGAAGAATGCCGCAAATCCGTCCGACTATCGACCTCTCCGAAAAAACAGCATTGATCACCGGCGCGAGCAAAGGCTTAGGCAAAGCGATGGCTGTTGCACTGAGCCAAGCGGGCGCTTCGGTAGCCCTGGTTTCGCGCGATGCCGAGAAACTCGATCGCGTCAAGCAAGAAATAGAAGGATCCGGGGGCAAGGCGGCGGTCTTTGCCGCCGATGTGAGCGAAGAGGAGGCCGTCAACCGGCTTCAAACGCAAGTAATCGAGCAATGCGGCAAAGTGCAGATCCTCATCAATAATGCAGGTATTAACATTCGCAAGAACCTGGTTGATTTTTCGCTCACTGAATGGCGCAGTGTGATGGACACAAACCTCAGCAGCGTCTTTCTGATGTGCCGCGCGTTTGTGCCGCAAATGAAGGGCACAGGTTACGGGCGGATTCTGAATCTGACGTCGATCATGAGTCACGTGTCACTGGCGGGCCGGAGCGCGTATTCGGCCAGCAAGACCGCCTTACTCGGGTTGACTCGGGCGCTGGCGCTGGAGCTAGCGCCGGAGGGCATTACGGTAAACGGCATCAGTCCGGGGCCGATTGGCACGGAAATGAACATTCCGATTATGCAAAATCCGGAAGTGAACGCGCAGTTTATAGCGAGCCTACCGGTTGGACGCTGGGGCAAGGTGGAGGAGATCGGCAGCCTTGCGTGCTATCTCTGCTCAGAAGCCGCGGGGTTCATAACGGGGACCGATATCTTGATTGATGGCGGTTGGTGCGCCAAGTAAAATGCGACGGAAGATAACCCGGCGTGACGCAGGCTGGTTGATTGCACAAGCAGCAGGGGTCGCGGGCGGCGCGGATTTCTTCGCAAAATGGACGCAAGGGGCGAAGCACGACGTGCATCAAGAGCATGCAATGCATTCCACCGCACCGCCCGATCCACACGACTGGCGCTCGTACCGCCCCCAGTTTTTTTCGGGGGACGAATACCGGATACTGGACGCGTTCAGCGCGATACTCATTCCGTCAGACGATACTCCCGGCGCACGGGAAGCACACGTCACAGCATTCATAGATTTTGTTGTAAAGGCGGCTGCCGAATACGCTCCTGAGATGCAGGATCGATGGCGCAAGGCGCTGGGGTGGCTCGCTGAACAGAATTTTGGCAGTCTCTCGGCGGCCGAACAGACTTCCCTAGTGCAACAGATGGCGGCGCCAGAACAAGATAACTCAAAAAAACATCCGGGTTACGGCACCTATCGCTTGATAAAAGATATGGTCGTTCATGCGTTTTATACGTCGCGTGTTGGATTGGTCGATGTACTTGAATACAAAGGGCTCGCCTATTTGACTGAGTTTCCCGCATGCACTCATCCGGAACATCATCAAGTCTGACCGATGGATAAATACGACGTAGCGATTGTTGGTTCAGGAGCCTGTGGCGGATGGGCGTGCATGGCCCTGGCGCAGAGCGGCTTCAAGGTTGTGGTTCTGGAAGCCGGGTCGCACATCGACACATATAAAGAATTCAAACACCGCTGGCCTTACGAGATGCAGTTCCGGGGAGCGGGTCAGCCCGGTTTTTTGAGGAAGTATTTCAAAGGCTCCACTGAATATAACTACCGGATCATGATTGATGACCGGGAGAACCCATATACGACTGCGCCGGACAAGCCTTTTGCGTGGAGGCGGTCTCGCGTTCTTGGCGGACGGACGCTGCATTGGTCGCGTGCCTCGGACCGGTTTTCCGATTTCGACTTCAAAGCTGCTTCGCGCGATGGCTTCGGCGAAGATTGGCCCATTTCGTACGCTGACATCGCTCCATATTATGACCGCGTGGAGAGATTTATAGGAGTAAGCGCCGCACCGGCTAAACTGCCTCAGTTTCCAGATGGCGTGTTTCTCCCAGCCATGCCGTTGAATTGCGCGGAGAGCATTTTTCAGGCCGCTTGCCGAAAGATTGACTTCCCTTCGACACCGCGACGAGTGGCCCAATTAACGCGCATGTGGCACAACCGGCCGCCGTGCCATTACTGTGGCAATTGCGTCAATGGTTGCGATGTGGGAGCCATGTTTAACACCGTTGTCTCGACGCTCCCTCCAGCGCTGAAGACGGGCAATGTCACGCTGCTGTGTGACTCGGTAGTAAGCCACGTGTTGACGGATTCGGAAAAGCGTGCGCGTGGCATCCGCTACATAGAACGGTATTCAAATAAGGAAGTTGAGATTGGCGCACTGGTGGTGGTGCTTGCCGGCTCGTCACTCGAGAATACGCGTCTGTTGTTGAATTCGGAGCCGGGCGGATTGGCCAATAGCAGCGGCGTCCTAGGTCAATATTTGATGGACCAGGTATCCGGCTCCGGCGTAAGCGGCTTTCTGCCGATTTTGAAGAATGCGGCAATTCGCAATGACGATGGGAAAGCCGGCGGCCTTTATATTCCGAATTTTACGAACATTGGCGTTCGACCGAAGCCAGCAAAGTTCATTAGGGGATACGCAATGAGCGCAACCGGCGGGGCGATGGGTATTCCCGCATTCGCACCTTCTCTTCCCGGCTTTGGCTCCGATTACAAAAAGCGAGTGAAGTCTCTATACCCGTCCTTTGCGAGAGTCTGGTTATCGGGCGGTGAGATGCTTGCGCGCAAAGAAAATTACGTCGAGCTCGATCCTCAGGTTCGCGATAAGTGGGGCATTCCTGTACTCAAAATTCACTGCACACATTGTGATAATGACCGGCGGCTCTATGAGGACTTCTTTGAACGCGCGCAAGAGCTTTTCCGCGCGGCTCATGGCGAGATTTCAGATGCGAAGCCGTTTCTCTCCACGCCCGGAAGTTTGATCCACGAAGTGGGAACCTGCCGCATGGGCAACGATTCTAAGACCAGCGTTCTGAACTCTTTTTGCCAAACTCACGACGTAAAAAACTTATTTGTGTTCGGCGGGGGCTGTTTTGTGACCACTGGAGACAAGCATCCGACGTTGACCATGATGGCGTTAACGGCGCGAGGCTGCGATCAATTGATCGACATGGCGCACAAGGGCGACATCTAATGAACACGCGGGTGAACAGGCGGGCGTTTCTCACCAACTCAGCCGCACAGTTAACCGCCGGTTCCTTTATACTTCCGCTTATGACTGAACAGGCTGCGGCCGACGCTCCGCCTTCCAAACTGGGAATTGCCACCACCTCTTACCTAACTGTGTGGCGTCCACAGGACACTTTAGAATTCCTGGAGCATTGCCATGCACTTGGCGCGGCCGGAATTCAATCGGCGATTCATGGTGATCCGGCCAAGTTACGAGCGCGCGCAGAGCAACTAGGGATGTACGTCGAAGCCATGGTTCCGCTGCCGCATGGCGATGACACCTCCGCATTCGAGGAAAGCATGAAAACCGCGCAGGCGGCGGGAGCGATCGCAGTGAGATCGGCCTGTTTGGGAACGCGCCGTTATGAGACGTTCAAGTCTTTGGACCAGTGGCATGACTTTGTGACTTCAAGCAATCGATCGGTCGCAGCAGCACTACCGGTTCTCGATCGATACAAGATTCCGCTTGGCCTGGAAAACCACAAGGACTGGACGGCGGATGAGATGCATGCATTCCTAGAGAAGCACTCGAGCGAATATCTGGGCGTGTGCCTCGATTTCGGCAACAACATCTCGCTGCTGGACGACCCGATGTACGTTATTGAGAAACTCGCGCCTTATGCGGTCAGCACTCACCTGAAAAATATGGCGGCCGATTCGTATGATAACGGATTCCTGCTTTCCGAGGTATTGCTGGGTGACGGCTTTCTTGATCTGCCACGGATCATCTCGATTGTGAAGCAGGCGCGTCCAAAAACGCGATTCTCGCTTGAAATGATCACTCGCGATCCCCTCAGGGTTCCCTGCTTGACCGACAATTACTGGGTCTCTTTTCCCGACCGAAATGGTATTTATCTGGCGCGAACGCTCAAATTAGTCCAAAGGCAACGTTCACCGAAACCGTTGCCGCAAATCTCGCAGCACACCCACGATGAGCAGTTAAAGGTCGAAAACGAAAACGTTATAGCTTGCATGCGCTACGCTCACGAACATCTGGAACTGTAACGTTCGCATATTAGTGGGCAGGGCTGGTGAGGCGCTGATGAATCTCGCGTTCGCTTTTGGCGCGATCACTTTGGCCCAGTCGGTCGTAAACGCGAGCGAGATGGTAGTGTGGCATGGCCTGTTTCGGGTCAAGCGCGGCACTTGCTTCTAATTCAGTGGCCGCCGCCTGGTAATCGTGTTTGCCTTCGAGCAGGACTCCGAGTTCATAGTGCGCTTCCCAGTTCTTGCCGTCGAGCGCGATCGACTTGCGCAATAGATCAAGTGCTCGTTCGCTGTGAGAGTCAGAAGCAAGCAAAGCTTTTGCGAGCACAAGCTGGGCTATGGCGCTTTGCGGGTTGGCGGCGGCCCAACGCTCGCAATCCGCGGTGATCTCAGCTAGATGTCCTCCTGCTTGGTCCAGCATCTTTCCTAGAAAAATGTATGGCTGTTGCGCATCTGGCGCGAGGGCGATCGTTTTCAAAAAAAGTGCAATGGCCTCATCGAAGCGCCTTTGGCCGTAGCGCGCGACGCCAAGTGCAACGGTGAGTTGAGCGTCATCGGGTTGATGTTTGAGAGCAGTGGTGAGCAGATCGGCTGCTTCCGTGAATTGTTCTTCATGCAGCAGGGTATCTGCGTAGTTGAAGTAGAAAATGCCGAGAGCGTGAGCGAGCACGCGGCTGCCATCATCGAATTTTTCCGCGGTCGCGGCAGCCGACAACGCATCCTTCCGATTGTTCAGGCGGAAATACGTTTCTGCGAGCGAACTCCAGATGTACGGATTGCGCTGGTCCGCGGCGGAAGCCTGTTCAAGGTCTTTGCGCGCTTCGGCTAGATCCCCACGCTGGAGAGCGACCAGCCCGTGCTTCAGCAAGACGGTGGACTGCGGCGGATCAGCGAACAGTAAGAGCAGCAGAAACAGCAACAACTAACACACTACAAGAGAAATGGCCGCCATGCGAGTGCACGGCGGCATGGAGAGCTTCCCTAAAGCATCAGCCTAGAACATCAATCGCAACTGGAAGTCGATGTGCCGCTCGCTTCCAGCATTGGTGCAGGTGATTTGGCCGAAGTTGCTGTTGTTCTGGTTCTGCGATACGCAACCGACACTGTACTGCGGAGTGTTCGCAACGTTGGTTCCTTCCGCGCGGAATTCCATTCTCCATCTTTCGGTAAAAGCAAAATCCTTGAAGATGGAGAAATCAAGGGTCCTCTGCGGCGGCCCTACATTGCTTTGCAGCCCCGTATTGCCCTGTGTCGAAAGTTGAGCCGAAGTGAGTTGCGAAATCGGAACGAAGTTGGCGGTGTTAAACCACGCGTTCGGAGAACGCCCTCCGGAAGGTGCCTGGTTCGGATTGCTTTGCCCTGCAGCCATCGTCGGCAAACAGCTGCCATTTTCGCTGATCACATTGGCGCATGCGCCGCCGCCGGAACTCAGCGTGAACGGCGGTCCGGTGCGCAGGGTAAGAACTCCATTAAGTTGCCAGTTGCCGGCAATCGTTTGAACCGCTTTGTTCAGATTCGCGCCATACTGTTTGCCGCGACCAAACGGAATCTCATAGTTGAAAGATCCCACCAGAGCGTGACGAATATCCCAGGCAGCGCTGGAGTAGGACGTGCCGATCTTCGTTCCATCCAGTACAGTAAACCCAGGCGATCCCGAAAGCGTAGTTCCTGTATCGGATAGCGCATGGCCGTACGTATACGCCAACTGGCCCTGCAGTCCGTTGGTGAGCCGCTTGTTCAGCGATGCCGTCATCGCCTCATAATTGCCGAAGCCGAAGGTCGTCGTTCCACTCACCGAGCCGATGTCTGAAAAAGGCCGCAGTGCGGTGCAGTTCAGCGAACCGGTGTTCACTACAGTCGGGCACGCATTGGGATCAGGCTGATACAACTGACGCGCCTGGTGATTGCCTTCGTAGCCCACCTCCAAAGCCATCTGGCCAGGCAGTTGGTGCTGAACCGCCAGGTTCCACTCTTGCACGAGCGGATTTCGGAAGTCCGGGTAGACTTCGCGGAACTGTAATGAGGTAACCGGAAAGCCGTTGAACACATTCACCGGGAAACCGACGCTCAGCGCGTTAGTATATCCGCCGTTGGCCATCAGGGGATCCGGTTGGAAAATGCTCACGGTCCCTGGCCGGGCCAACGACGGCGACTGGTTGAATGGCGCCGATTCGCCACGATTCGGGTTACCGCCCTGGTTTTCTTCGCCGCCGTAAAACATGCCGAAGAATCCGCGGATCACGGTTTTCTGCTGGATGTTATAAGCAAAGCCCAAGCGCGGCCCAATATCGGTTTTGTCCCAAGGGATCAAGTATCTGCTAACCTGCCCACGGCTGACGGTAATCGGCGTGGTGAAAAGTGCGGGGAACGTTACGCCGTTGATAGTCGCAGGCGCGTTGAAGTTCGGGGGCAGAGGCGCATTCATGTTAGGACCGGCCGGGATGTCGAGGGTCAGTTTGGCGAAATCGAAGTTCGATTGCCGCCCAAACTGTTCTCCAATAGGCGAGAACAATTCGTAGCGCACGCCAAGATTCAATGTCAGCTTCGAAGTAACCTTCCAGTTATCCATGAAGTAACCCGCAATTGCCTTCTTGGTAGAAGAGATAAAGTTCGTTGTGGAGATCTGGGCTGTGCTATCGACCGATCCCAGGAGGAATGATGCGAATTCGTCTCCCGTCCCCGGGGCCAGTGCGTTTACGTTGCCTGCTGCGGCCTGCGCCCCCGTTTCTGCCTGCCCGAAGCTTATTTCTCCGTGGGGATAAGGCACCTGGAAGAAAGGGAAGTGCAGTTGACGGAATTCACCGCCCATTTTGAACTGGTGATTTCCATGCACGATCGACAGGTTCTCAATCATGTCCCATTCGTTGTTGTATTCCTTGGTCGGCAGCCAGTCGTTCGCGCCGACCTGGCTGTAACGGCCAAGGTCGATCTGCGGAGCGCCCCCGTTCAGCGTTATGGTTGGATCGTAGCCGCCGATCCCGAGTTGTTTGTATACATCCGAGTTGGCATTAGCTTGCGTACGCGCGGTAACCAGGCGGCTGAATCCCACGCGCGCTTCGTTTACCATCGTGGGCGAGAACGTATGGGTCCAGCTCAACATGGCGTTGCGGCCAAGATCCTGCTCGCTGGAACCCTGGAAATTGCCGCCGTCCAACGCGCCTTGGAAGGGCGGAACACTGCTCTTAGCTGTGTTTGCCCAACTGATGGTGCCGAAAATGCTGTTGTTGTCGTTGTAACGCCAATCGACGCGGCCATCCCCTTGGTCTGTATTCAACGCTCCCGGAGTGGCCACCGCATAGCAGCCCGAGCCGGCGGCAGGCCCATTGCAGTTGGCTAAGGCAGTATTCGGATTCGGATAGAGCGCCGCGAGCTTCATCGCGACGGGATCCATTTGCGATGTAGGAATGGTGTTATTGACGTACGGCGTGCGCGAATAAGTTGCCCTTTGGCCTGACGCCGCATTCAAGGTGCCCGGAACGCAGCCACTGATGCACTTCGTACTCGTCGGGTCGTACAGTGTGTTGGCGAGACCGGAGAAATTGCCGTTTCTCTCTGCCGGGGTGGGTATTTTGAAGGTCGGGCCGAACCCCAGGTTTTGAACCGAGCCGCCCGCAGTCCGGATGCGTGTGCCCTGATAGTCACCGAACATGAACAGTTTGTTCTTTAGGATGGGACCGCCAGCCGCCCCACCGAACTGATTCTGGTTGAATTTATTGCGCGGCAGACTGGCTTTGTTGTTCTCCCATTTGTTTGCGTCGAGATCAGTATTCGACAAAATCTCCCAGAGCGCGCCATGAAGTTGGTTTGTGCCGCTCTTGAGGCTGATCTCCAAAATGCCGCCCGCCGCACGGCCATACTGCGCGTCTGCGCCATTGCTGATGATCTGCATATCGCCGATCGCCTCGGGCGCCGGCCCAATAACAAACGCGGTCTGGTTAATGAAGTCGATCACGTTAACGTTGTTGTCAACGCCGTTAAGGAGAAAGTTGTTTTCGCCTGTCGAACGAACGCCGTTGGCGGAGAACCCACCACCCAGCGCATCGCGCGCACCGTTCTCCGCAGGCTGCACGCCAGGTGTCAAACGAGCTAGAAACGTAAACGTGCGCTGTCCGCCCAGAGGCAGGTCGACTATTTGTTGAGTGTTCAGCGTCTGGCCGATAACGGGTGATTCAGTCTGCAGCAAAGGAGCCTCTGCTGTAACTTGGACCGTTTGGGAAGCGCTGCCGACTTGCAAGGTCAGATTGGCCTCCGTGGGCGCGCCGGGGTTTAGAATGATATTCTTCTGCTGGGTCTTTTGAAAACCAGACGCCTCTACCGTGAGAGTGTATGTGCCGGGAGGCAGCGCCGGCACTGAATAGAGACCTGCGTCATTCGTCACCGTGTTGTTGGTCACACCAGTGGCATCGTTGGTGATGGAAACCTTCGCGTTGGGAACCGCCGCGCTCTGCGCGTCGATCACGGTTCCGGTGAGCGTACCAAGATCGCGTTGCGCAAACGCGATGTTGCAGCACAGAGCAAGGACAAGGACAGGAAGAGCGCGAATTAAACGTGACACAACAACCTCCAACGCAGAGAAGTATTTTTGCAGACCGCTGACTTAGATGGAAAGTATCACATCCGAAGGGTGTATTCAAGGACTATTTACACCGTATGTCATAGATCCGGCTACTACTTTCGTCTGATATTCGGTGTTACAAATTTCACGTAAGTACACCTGAACACCAGTGGACACTTGGTCTATGATGGTGCATCCATGAGTCGATGCGCCGCCGGAGCTTTGTTGGCGATGTCCGGACTTTCTGTATTGGCAGCGGGCGCGGTCAGCGTTTTTCGCGCTGACTTTGTGGATATCGCGCCCAAGCTTGGATTGATCGCGAGCAACATCTACGGCGGACTTAGTAGGAAAGATTACATTCTAGAGACTACCGGAAATGGAGCGGCCATTCTTGATTACGATGGCGACGGCCGCGATGACATTTTTGTCGCGAACGGGACGCGCCTGCATGATTCGCAAACCGACAAGAACGAACTGCCACAGCTCTACCACAACGACGGAAATGGACATTTCACAGATGTTGCAGCCAAGGCTGGATTTACCCGGACGGGCTGGGCGCAGGGTGTGTGCGTCGGCGATTTCGATAACGATGGCCGTCCCGACCTGATGGTCACCTATTACGGCCACAATGTGCTGTATCGGAATAGCGGCGACGGAAGGTTTGAAGATGTGACGGAAAAAGCGCACCTGCCGACAAACGGCACTCGATATGGATCGGGCTGCTCGTTTGTGGATTACGACCGGGATGGGTATCTCGATCTTTTCATCGCCAATTATGTGGATCTTGATTTGAACAACACTCCGGCTCCAGGGCATGGCGAATACTGCATTTGGAAAGAAATTCCGGTGATGTGCGGGCCGCGCGGCCTTCCCTTGGCGCACAACGCGCTCTATCACAACAACGGCAATGGCACTTTCACTGACGTTTCAGAAGGGGCAGGCATTCTGAAACCCGGGGGCCGCTACAGCCTGGGAGTGGCCGCGGCTGATTTTGACAACGATGGTTGGCCCGATATCTATGTTGCGTGCGATATGACGCCGAGCTTGCTGTTTCATAATCTGCATAACGGAACCTTCGAAGAGCGCGGGGTGGAGGCCGGAGTTGCTTACAACTTTGACGGAAATCTGCAGGCCGGCATGGGAGTTGCGGTCGGTGATTATGACGGGGATGGGCTTCTCGATATCGCTAAGACGAATTTTTCAGGAGATTTGACCTCGCTGTATCACAATGACGACGGAAAGTTCTTCACCGATGTATCGCGCGAAGCGGGCTTGGCGGCGCGGCAATTGCTGGGGTGGGGCGTGGCGTTCCTGGATGCGAATGACGACGGGTGGCCCGATCTGGTGGTGGCAAACGGACATGTGTATCCAGAAGTGGAAGGGAAACAACTTGGTGATACCTATTTGCAACCCACTACGCTGTTTGAGAACCTTGGAAGCGGTAAATTCAAGGATGTGACTGCGCAAGCAGGGCCGGCATTTCAAGTCCCGCGCCCCGCACGCGGACTGGCCGTTGGCGATTTGGATGGCGATGGCCGACCTGACATATTCATCGTCAATATGAACGCGCGCCCCAGCCTTCTAAAGAATCGTGCGCCACACGGACACTTCCTCAACGTTGCGCTTACTGGAACGAGATCGAATCGCAGCGCAATCGGCGCACGGGTTACAGTAATTGCTGGCGGACGCAAGCGGGTCCAAGAAGTCATGAGCGGCGAAAGTTTTTACTCGCAGAACTCGTTCACTTTACATTTTGGTTTGGGCGACTTGACTGCGGCCGAGAAGATTGACATTCGCTGGCCCAGCGGGATCGTACAACAGCTTGGGGAAACCGCTGCCGATCAAACGATTAAAGTGACTGAACGTTGAAGTGAAGCGCAAATTCCAGGTAGGCATGACCAGGCGCGAATTGTTAGCCGCGGCCGCTGCAATTCCTACGCTCGGCATCATTCGACCAGCACCAGCTTTCGCGGAGCAGACAAGTCACAAGGCGCCCTATTTGGGATTGGAGAAATTTATTCTTCCGGGCTACGACGACTTCCCAGAGGAAAAGACGGCGGTCGAAATTGAACGAGCGCTGGCGAATGCGCTGCGCACGGGTAAGTTACCAAACGGTCTTCCGGTCCAAGGAATTTCACCGTGCGCGAGGTTTTGGAAGGCTATCGCAAACGATCTCCAGGAAGCGATTTTCGATAGAACCGCTGGCGACGTGGCTGAAGGCTGGCAACAATGGGTTCAGTCGCTGGGGAATGTGCGGCGCGCAGAGTTCCATTCTCTCCCTGAAGGGCTGATTCGTTTTGGCGTCTCCAGTGAGCGCGATGGACGATTGCTCCATAGGACCGGCATCTGGAAGCAGAGCTGGGTCAACGGCAAATTGGCCGAGTTTGTTCCGATAGAAGAACACATAGCGAGCGCATCGGCTCCGTTGTTTCGTGATGTGACCGGATTCGCGTTTGCAAATGCTGCGTCGTTTCGGGAGCAACTGGCAAAAGGAATTCCGTATTGGCGTTCACGCCTGGACCCCGCAACGGGCATCGATGTTTATGGCAGCAACGGAATCGCGGTCGGAGATATTGACGGCGATGGAGACGATGAAGTCTATATTTGCCAACCCGGCGGTCTGCCTAATCGGCTGTTTAAGTTCGTCGCCGACGGAACGGTACAGGACATTACCGAGGCCTGGAATGTCGGGATGTTGGATGACACATCTGCAGCGCTGTTTATTGACTCGCGCAATATTGGACAGCAAGACTTAATCGTCTTGCGCAGTGCTGGGCCGCTTCTTTTTCTCAACGAAGGCGGAAAGTTTCGGCTGCGAACAGATGCGTTCCAATTTGCCAGCGTTCCCGGCGGCGGCTTTACGGGAATGGCGGCGGCGGATTTCGATCGCGATGGCAAACTGGATCTCTATCTTTGTTGTTACGTCTATTTTCAAAGCGAGGCCCAGTACACGTACGCGGTGCCT
>Ga0070741_10005807_pt1 | contig 26982 bp, 21 predicted proteins | sample Coa_R1_4_FD_66440 | JGI IMG/M metagenome (GOLD analysis project Ga0070741, IMG submission 66440) | Surface soil microbial communities from Centralia Pennsylvania, which are recovering from an underground coalmine fire - Coalmine... | ecosystem: Environmental > Terrestrial > Soil > Unclassified ...
CAGGTTCTTGCTAGCCTGCCGTCGAAGCCTTCGCCGACCGAAATACCACGCGATAGCTGTCCCGATCATTAACCTGTTGAGCGATTAGCAACGCTGTTGATGAGACGCAGCACGAGTCCCGGCACCAGGACGGACCCGTGTGGCCTCCACCTTCTGTTCGGTCCCGTTGCGACCGGACCACACCGTTCAAGGAGCCCGCAATGTCCGAGCCGGACCGCTCCGGAAGTCTACAGTCGAACACCACGATGCGCACATCGAGTTCTCTATTGTTCAGGAAAGAGTCAGCGTCCTCACATGGGATGCCCATGCCGTCTCTTCCAACGCGGATAGCGGTTGTCGGGAACCATCTTCCGCGACAGTGTGGAATTGCGACCTTCTCAACAGATTTGTGCGATGCGATTGCTCATGAGTTTGGAGCCGCTGGAGTATTGGTTGTAGCCGTCAACGACCCCCAATCAAGCTACAGCTACCCTGCGCGGGTGCGCTTCGAGATAACCGAGAGCGACATCTCCTCCTATCAGGCAGCCGCCGACTTTCTTAATTCCAACAACGTCGATCTCGTCTGTCTACAGCACGAGTACGGGATTTTTGGAGGGAAACGCGGCAGCCATGTCCTGCGGCTGCTGCAGCACCTCAAAGTGCCAGTCGTGACAACTCTGCATACGGTTCTTCGTGAGCCAGATGTCGACCAACTGATCGTCCTGCAAGAAATCGCCGCACTCTCTGATCGTCTTATTGTTATGAGCGAACACTCTTCCCAGTTTTTGCAGGACGTATTTAGGATCCCGGCGGGGAAGATTGACCTGATTCCACACGGCATCCCCGACTTGCCTTTTGGGGAGCCAGTTCTTCATAGAGGTTCGCTCTCAGTACAAGGAAAGATCGTATTACTCACGTTCGGCCTGCTGTCTCCGAACAAGGGATTCGAAACCATGATTCAGGCCCTGCCACGCATTTTGTCGCAGCACAGCAACGTTGTTTATGTGATCGCGGGCGCTACTCACCCTCACGTCAGACGTCGCGAGGGTGATCGATACCGGTTCCAATTGCAGGCCTTAGCCAAGGAGCTGGGAGTTGAGGAGAATGTGGTCTTCCACAACCGGTTTGTCAGCCCTCAAGAGATGGCGTCGCTAGTTGGTTCCGCCGATATATACGTCACGCCGTACCGCTACGAGGCACAAGCCGTATCAGGAACACTCGCGTACGCCCTGGGAGCCGGGAAGGCGATCATCTCGACGCCGTACTGGCACGCTGCCGAACTCCTGGCCGATGGGCGCGGAGAGTTGGTTCCCTTCGACGATCCAGCGGCTCTTGCAGATGTGGCAATTGAACTCCTGGACAACCAGGCAGCTCGCGAGGCCATGCGCAGACGTGCTTACCTCTATGGACGCCACATGGTCTGGGACCAAGTGGCGCAGTCCTATATGCAGACCTTCGTACGAGCTTCCGCCGGTCGCAAGCAACCTGCCCGCGCGGCGTTCCCCGTACAGACTGCCCAGAAGAGCGCTACAAGCCAACTCATAAATGCCTGAGTAAAGGAGATCGTGACTATGACTGAATATGTTGGAGCGATTGAACAAGAAACTTTGGAAAACACATATTTCCGGCAGGTGTTATTCACGGCACAGTACGCACAGCTTGTCGTGATGTGTTTGCGGCCCGGAGAAGACATCGGAGATGAAGTGCATTCGAATGTCGATCAGTTTTTCCGCATCGAGCAGGGGGAGGCCAAGTTCGTCTTTAACGAGAAGGAGGCGCACCTGGTGCACGACGGAGACGCGGTCGTGGTTCCGGCAGGGACTTACCACAACGTGGTGAATACTTCGAAGACGGCGCTATTGAAGCTCTATACGATCTATTCTCCGCCAAACCATCCTGATGGGACGGTGCACAAGACTAAAGCCGAGGCAGTCGCAGCAGAATTGGTGGAACACCGCTAAAACTCCGAGCCCACTCTGACCGCCGGGGGACTTTATGTTCCCGGCTGGCGAGGTGTCGTACGAATCGCCCCCATCGGATCCTGGTGCGTGGCTTTGTTCGTTGACCCGGTTTTGAGGGTGCTGCGGAGCTGGCAAATATGAATGCTCTTCTCCTATATCCGAAATGGCCGGACACTTACTGGAGCTTCAAGCATGCACTGCCCTTTCAGGGCAAGCGTTCTTCGTATCCTCCTTTGGGATTGCTCACGATTGCTGCCCTACTGCCAACTCAATGGGTGAAGCGCCTCGTCGACACGAACGTCCACGCCCTAACAGACTCCGACCTGGCATGGGCCGACGTGGCGCTGGTGAGCGGCATGCTTGTGCAAAAAGACAATCTACTCGTCATCCTGGCTCGGTGTCGTGCTCGCGGAATACGTACAGTCGTGGGTGGACCAATAGCCAGCGGTTTCGCGGAGCTGCATCGTTACGCCGATCATGTCGTGATTGGGGAGGCCGAGGACCTGATCGCGCCACTTGCCGAAGACCTCGAACGGGGCATAGCAAGGCCACAATACAAGGCTAGCGAGATGCCGTCTCTTGATCACAGTCCGTTGCCTGATCTGAGCTTGATCAATACCCGACATTACTGCTCGATGGCCATCCAATATTCGCGTGGATGCCCGTACAACTGCGAGTTTTGCGACATCATTGAGATATACGGGCGCAAGCCAAGGACAAAGTCCGTGGCTCAAGTCATCGCTGAACTGGAGCAACTGTATCGCCTCAAATGGAGAGGGGCAGTGTTTCTTGTGGACGACAACTTCATCGGAAACAAGAAGAACGTCAAGCAACTGCTGCCCGCAATGGCCGAATGGAACAATCGACATCGTCGGCCATTTACATTCTTCACAGAGGCGTCCATGAACCTAGCGGACGATCCTGAACTTCTGACTTTGATGAGAGCTGCTGGTTTCATCCGAGTGTTCCTGGGTATTGAAACTCCGGTAGAGGCGAGCCTGAAGGAAGCTAACAAGCTGCAGAACACGCAGCGCAGTTTGCTTGACAGCGTACGCTGCATTCAGCAACACGGTATCGAGGTGATGGCCGGATTCATTGTAGGCTTCGATAGTGATCCGGAAGATGTGTTCGACAGGCAGGTTGAGTTTATCGAGGAGAGCGCCATCCCGATCGCAATGGTAGGGCTTCTCCAGGCACTTCCCGGCACGCAGCTGTACCGGCGCCTGGAGCGCGAAGGACGCCTTGTCAGCGACGCAAATGGAAACAACATCGATTGCAATCTGAGTTTCATTCCGACAATGTCTGCACAATGCTTGTTGGATGGGTATCGTTCGATATTGAAGCGCATCTACGCCCCGGACGCCTACTATAATCGGGTCCGGCGGTTTCTGGAATGCTATCAGCCCACCCGAACACGCAGGTCACTCTCGGAGTACATCGCGTTGTGTCGTTCTGTCGTGAAGCAAGGCATTCTCGGCGACGCACGAGCAAGCTACTGGAAGCTGCTCATTGATGCCGGCACACGGTACCGCCATGCCTTCGGCACTGCAGTGACCTTGGCGATCCTGGGTTACCACTTCAACGCAGTGACCGAGGAAGCCTGCCGGACTGACTAGGCCGTCAGTTCCGAGTCTGCATCAGACCTTGGTCAAGAGTGCCTGCTCTTCGCCACCGCCGTCATTCGGCAAACCTGCGGTAAAACCAGGTCTTCATCAACTGAGTAAGGACCACATAACACACCAGTATCACCGTCAGCAGCAACCAGTACCGGGGCGGAAGTGCGACGAACCCGAGCGCACCGGCAAGGGGCGAAACCGTCAGCCCCGCGCCCACTGCGACGATGATTATCGAAGTGAGGATGAGTGGCCAACTCGCCCAGCTCTGGAGAAATGGGATCTTGTTGGTGCGGATCACGTGAATGATCAGCGCCTGGGTAAAGAGCGACTCGACGAACCAGCCGGTGTGGAATAGGGCCGGGTTGTGCCAGCAATTGAACAGGTACAGCATCATGAAGAATGTCAGGTAATCGAAGATCGAGCTGATCGGCCCGATAAACAGAATAAAACGAAGGATCCCGCCAATCTCCCACTTGCGGGGCTTGATCAGCCAATCGGCATCCACCTCGTCGGTGGGGATCGTGGTCTGCGAGAAGTCGTAGAGGAGGTTGTTGGTCAGCACCTGAATCGGCAGCATCGGGAGGAAACGCAGGAACGCGCTGGCCCCTACGACACTGAACATATTGCCGAAGTTGGAACTCGCCGCCATCTTGATGTACTTGACGATGTTGCCGAATACGCGCCGGCCTTCCATCACGCCTTGCTCCAATATCAGAAGGCTGTTTTCCAACAGAATGATGTCGGACGACTCCTTGGCGATATCGACCGCACTGTCCACCGAGATGCCCACATCAGCGGCCTTCAGGGCCGGAGCGTCGTTGATGCCGTCGCCCATGAATCCCAGCACGTGTCCCTTACTTTGGAGCGCGCGGATGATGTGTTCCTTGTGGGCTGGGGCCAGCCGGGCAAAGACGCTGGTTTTGGTAGCAGCTTCGGCCAGCGCAGTCTCGGTCATCCCCTCAATCTGGGAGCCGAGCAAGAGGTGCTCGACCGGCATTCCCACTTCCTTGCAGATGTAGGCAGTGATGATCTCGTTATCGCCAGTCAGGATCTTCACGTCCACGCTCAGGCTGTGCAGCCGCTTCAAGGCCTCCGTGGCGCTGTCCTTTGGCGGGTCGAGGAAGGCCAGGAAACCTAGCAGGATCAGGTCTGACTCATCCTTGATCGCATAAACGGGTTCGTCCGTCGCACCCGGCATTTGCTTGTACGCGAGGGCGATCACACGGAAGCCCTGACCGTTCAGATCGTCCGCCAACAACCGGCGTTTGGCGTCGTGCTCGGGCAGGACCTCGATAACCTCTCCCTTGACTTCTACGCGGGTACACAAGCCGAGCACTTCTTCGACGGCACCCTTGCAGATCAACGTGTTCAAGCCGGTTTCATCTTCCACCACCACCGACATCCGCCGCCGCACGAAGTCGAACGGGATCTCATCGATCTTGCGATACTTTTCTTTCGCTTTCAGGCGTTCTTCCAGTTCCTCATGGTCGAGGATCGCCTCGTCGAGCAGGTTTTTCAGCCCCGTATGGTGGTAGCTATTCAGGTAGCCATACTGCAGCACTTTCTCGCTGGGATCGCCATGTGCGTCCAAATGCTTTTCGAGTACGATCTTGCCTTGAGTGAGGGTGCCGGTCTTGTCAGTGCACAGCACGTCCATCGCCCCGAAGTTCTGGATTGCGTTCAGACGTTTGACAATGACCTTCTTGCGCGCCATCGCCAGTGCGCCCTTGGACAGGTTGACCGTCACGATCATAGGTAGCATCTCGGGGGTGAGTCCGACTGCCACTGCCATCGCAAACAGGAAAGCTTCCAACCAGTTATGTTTGCTCAGCCCGTTGATTAGGAAGACCGCCGGAACCATCACGGCAATGAAACGGATCATCAGCCAGGTGAACCGGTTGACGCCTTTATCGAAGCTGGTCAGCTGACGCTGCCCGACGATACTGGCAGCCAGCGATCCAAAGTAAGTCTTGTCTCCGGTGTGGATAACCACAGCCGTCGCGGAGCCGCTCTCCACGTTGGAGCCCAGGAAGCAGATATTGGGCAGTTCCAGCGGGTTCTGAACGTCGGCGGCTATGGCGCCGGCTTTTCTCTCTACGGGCAAGGATTCGCCGGTGAGTGCCGCCTGATTCAGGAACAAGTCTTTAGTGGAAAGGACACGTACGTCGGCTGGGACCATATCGCCGGCAGCCAGTCGAATGATGTCCCCCGGCACCAGCATCTTGAGTGGTACTTCGGCTTCTTTGCCATCCCGCACTAACGTCGCGGTGTTGCTGACCATCGCTTTGAGCTTTTCCGCGGCGTTATCGGCCCGCATCTCCTGGAAGAAACGCAACACCACGCCCAGAACCACCATCACGAAAATGACCGCCGTTGCGCGCAGGTCACCGGTCAGAAAAGAAAGCACACCGAGCGCCGTGAGCAGGAGGACTAATGGATTCTTGACGTTACTCAGGAGCCGCATCAGCGCCGATTGACGCTTCTCGCGGGCGATCTCGTTCAGCCCGTATTGATTCAACCGGGAATCGGCTTCCGCCTGGCTCAGGCCGTCTGGTCGGGATTCAAGCTCTCTCAGGACGGTCTCGGTATCGGAGCGCGACTTCTCCAGCAACTGATCGGAATCAAGCGTTCCCTTTGCGTCCGTGAGATTACCCTGGCGCTGAGCTGGACTCATGGTGGTCGTTGGCAAACCCATCCGCACCTCCCCTACCTAGCAGACCGGGGGCGCTCCGATCTGTTCAACGATCCGACAATGGCCCGGTGTCCTGGAGATGTTACCAGTACGCTGCGTTACCCGTGGCTTTACATAAGCGATAGCGTTGGGAGCTTTGCGCAACCAAAGCTAGGGGATGCCGACTGCGCTGCGTCCCATTTGTGAAATCGAGCTCATGTTGAACATGGTGCCGTTTCCAGCGGGCACGGCATGAGCAATTTTGAACAGTTTTCTGAGCCGAAGTATTTCAGATTATTGTGAAGGTGAACCATGCCCGCGGCAGTGTATCGCGCACTCCAAAGCGCAGTGCTGCTTTGTATCGACGACGACGAGGACATGCTCGAATGCGAGAAATCATTCCTCGAAAGCTTCGGGTATTGCGTGCTTACGGCTGCGAGCGGTGGCAAGGGATTGGAACTAGCCTCCAAACACTCGGTTGACGTTGTAATCCTGGATTACTTCATGCCTGAAATGAACGGCCATGCGGTAGCCATCGAGATGAGGCAACTTAGGCCGCAGGCGCCGATCATCATGCTATCCGGGGCAGTGGATATTCCTGAGCAGGCCTTGAAGTGGGTAGACGCCTTCATAGCCAAAGATTGTTTGGCCAGTCAGTTGTTGCCCACGATCGCACAACTCTACGGATCCGGATCAACATCTCAGCCTTCGTGTGACGCATAACGGCGGAGAAGCCGTCTATGCTGCCGCTGACTTCTTCATGGCGTTCATGTAGCTGTCCATCGACTGGGTCAACTGCGCGTCCACTTCGTCCGCGATCGTCATCACATCGGGCAGCAGCAAACTGAAATCCAGGACACTCAGATTGCTCTGGAGTGCTCAACGTCTCGGGCATCCTTCACCGCAACTGTGCACGTTCGGAGAACCACGACCGCCATTTTAGCAGATTCGCTTTTTGTTCGCTTTATGGCTTTTGGACGCCCTATCGCCCGCGTCGAGACAGGGCGGTTCTTTGCGATAGTCAAGATTTCCAATCCGGATTACTTACGACGGGCTTGAACCCCAGAAAGAGTCGGCCGCTTGGCACGATCCCGGTCGAGTAAACTGCCATGTTCTGGAGGCGGTTCTGAAACCTTCTTTGTGTGTGAAGTGGGATTTCTCGCTGCCAAAGCTGTGGATGCTCCGTCCTCGTCTTGAAGAACGACGTTCAGCAATGAACTGCGAACATGCAAGTTGTCTCCAACGTCGTAATGAATGAAGCCAAGCTTTCTGAATCGGTTCATGAAGAAACAAACTCGCGAACGCGTTGTGCCGACCATCTCTGCCAGAGTCTCCTGACTCAGTCTCGGGATTGACGTTTCTGACACGCTCTCGTTCCCGAAGTGCGCCATCAGTAGAAGAACTCGTGCCAGTCGCTTTTCGCTGGAGTTGAAAAGTTGATCGACCAAATCGTCCTGGTACCGAATGTTTCGCTTCACCAGGAGCCTCATAAACATAGCCGACAATTTTGGCTCCGTACTCATGGCGTGCGTCATTGCCTTCTTCTGAACATGCAACAGGACACAGTCCGTTAGTGCTCTCGCAGATGACGCGCGTGTGAACTGGCCACCCAAGCCACCTTCCCCAAAGAAGTCTCCTTCGCTCAGGATTCCCAGGGTTGCTTCCTTCCCAACTTCCGACACAACGTTGAGTTGCACCTTTCCCTCTTGGATGAAAAACAGTCCATCCGTCTCGTCACCCTGGGCGAAGATCGTGCTTTTCTTTCCAAACGACAGCATTTCTCTTCCCTTGCCAATCGTTGACAAGAAGGTGCGGGGATTGAAATCGTTTCTCTTTGCGGTCGCGACTTTGTTTGACACAAAGGCCGTCCTAACGGAAGTGCAGCCAGTGTCAATTATGGAGAAAGGGACAGATTTAGAATGGTCTGTAACGCTCACAATTCGCTAAGCGCATCAGACCAAGTCTCAGAGTCAGGGAGCGCGTGCATTTCAGCGGGGATCTCCTCGTATTTGTCGGGCGGTAGCTTCCCGATTCTGGTAGTCAGCTACCTCAGTTCGTAGCGTACACATAGCATTCAAGGCGTTGGCGATTGCTTGTCGTTCTTGCGGTGTTCCGCCGTGATCCTCTGAAAGCTCGCGCTGCCGATCATGTATTTTGCACTCGGCCGACTGAATTCGGTCGTGCATCTTCGCCCAATCGGTTTCCAGAGCAACGGCCTTGTAGGATTCGTACCAAACGTAGCTCATCGTCGCACCGTCCAAGCTTAAGATTGTTTTACTGAACAGAACGGAACCAATGATGATGCTCCTATCACCCGGAACTTCACGCTGATCACTTTTGCACAACTGGGAAACTCACAAGGGCAATGAACGAACAAACGGCGAACCGTCATAACGAGCCAAATGGCGAGTGGCGAATAAGTGCTGAGCGTGATCGGACGCTTCAGGCATCTGCTCAATCAGCAAAAATGTGCAGTTTTGAACAGACAGCTGCGGGCGATCCAGCGAAAATCTCAGAAAATTTGATGGATGTAGCGTTTGGTTCCGAAAGAAGGTATGACGCTATTAAGGTGACGATGAATAGTATTCGACAACCCGCAGAACCCAAGCCGGAGGTTGTGGAATGCGCTCTCGTTGAATTGTTGGAAATAGCGCAACGCCAAGGCATCACTCCGGCTGATTTTATTCAATTACTGGACTCGGGAATGCATATTTCGGAATTTTTGGCAGCGATGAATCCCCTCGCAAATCCCAACGACAGCATTGATTGCGATTCCTAACCTACTCTAGGCGCGTTGCTGCTGGCAGGTCCTAGTCTTCGCGGAGGACCTTCTCGTCGCATGTGCGAGGCGATGGGGAAATTTGTCGCAATCGTGCTGATTGAAGGGTTCCTTTACGTTGGGGGATGACTTGTCCGATGGCGAGCCGGGATTCGAGATTATCCAATCGCACGCCGCACATCCCCAAGCCGTGAAACTGCTATTTTCAAGCCAGACCAGCTCTCGACGCGCCATCTCCGGATCCCCAGAAAACCAATGAAACGGAGCGGACCCCACACGCTCCGGCGTCATCGTGTCGATTATAAGACAGGCGAAAACAGGCTTTAAAGGCCCGTTTGGAGCAGCACTCAGCCACTGAACAATCTTGAGATGGCGTTTGGGCACAGTGCTCTTGCCTCCGGGAGGAAGTCTTGGTTGAAACGAAGATCGAGCCTTTGACGCGTTGCGATCCGACCCGGCGGCCGGTGTTGAGGGGCCTGCGACATGGTGACTCCCTCAGCGCCTACAACGCTTTTGCTACCTCGACCGCAGTTTCGAGCTGTGTATCTCGCCCTTCCTTCAATGCGTCTCGCGCCAGTCCGATGGAGAACTTTGGGACTATGCCGTTGTTCTCCAGCATTCTTCCTTGCCATGTGAGATATGCAGCAACCGGTAGGCCAAGAATGTATCCATGGCCAACCTTGTATGCGCTGCCACTGAGTAGACGACCGGGTGTTTTCGTTCCCACGATGGTTGCCAGATTATTCTCCTCCGCGAAGGCTGAGACCATCTCGCCGGCGCTGGCGGTGTGTTCATTTACTAACAGCACGACTCGGTCGTGGAATCGCTGCTGGCCGAGTCCTTCGGTGACCACTAGGATAGATTTTTCAACGAAGGCATATCGAGCTGCTAACCATATGAGGGTCCCGTAAACAGCGTCTGCAATGCGGTAAAACCGTTGTCGAACGGAGACCCCTGAGCATGGGCAACCAAGGGCAAGAACAGGAGAAGAGAGAGAGTCGATAGTTTTAGACACCGGGCAGATTGCATGACACGGTGCTTGGTAGGAGCCGTCTGGACTTTAAAGGAGTGCCACATCAGAACCTCCTGCGGTGATTACTGGGTCACTGCTTTTCGGTTCACGGTAGCGTGGAGCAGTTGTGTCGTCTAATAGTTTCTCGGCGAGGCGGTATTGATAAAGCCTATATGGGAAGGCACAAACAAGACTCTTTTAGTTTTGGGCGAAACTGCGGGATTGGAATTGCGAGCGCGAGTACCCCAGCCGCGCCCCGCGCTGGACTAGGGTTTTAAGGCCGGTCCTTAATTCACCATGCGACGCCATCGGGGAAGCAGACGGCTTCACGTATGTCCATGTGAATGTGCGATTTTGGCGGAGCCGCTGAGAAGACGTGAGATCACGCCATGATTGCGAGTGTGTCTTTTATTTTGTTTGTATAGATGCTGGCAATATCGAGCATGCGAATAACAATTGGACAAGTGGCTGAAATGACATCAAATTCGCAAACATGGCCGACTCCGCGCCGGACTTCAGAGTTCAGGAAAGTGCGGGCGCGCAAACGAGGATCCCATGTCCACCCAGCCCAATCGGATCATTTCACGTGAGCGTCTTTATTCACGTCGCGAAGCACCCGTGAGCCAGGAACACGCGGCTCGCTTTCTCAACTTCCACCCAAAGACCGTACTCCGGAAGGCGCGTGAGGGATCGCTTCCTGCGCATCCAGTTGGCACAGGTCGGAAGCGGTGGCACTTCTACCTCTCGGAGCTAGACCATTGGCTTCGTTCTCAGGTAATCTCAGGCAGCCACCCGCGTCGCCAACCCCAAGGAGATTACATTGGCTAAGCGAACGCGGTATCAGTACGGTAGTGTGGAAATTAACAAACGCGTAACGGGACCGGACGTATGGCTCTATCGTTGGTGGGAATCAACTTCGGATGGACGCAGGACGAGAAGGGGATTCACTGTCGGAACGATAGAGCAGTACAAGACAGAGGCTCACGCTTTAAAAGCAGCAGAAGGCATGAGACTAAAAATCAACGACGGCATTACACGTCGAGATCCGGTTCTCTTTTGCGGCCTCCTGGACCGGTTCCTTCTCGATCAGAAACAGGAACAGGAAGCCGAGCAAATTACCCACAACACTCTAGCCTCCTATCGGAGCATGATTTCGCAACACATCAGACCCAAGTGGGGCGACGCCTACCTGCAAGACGTTCGGCCCGCTCTAGTTCAGGACTGGCTCCGCAGGCTCGTCCTCTCACCGAAATACAAGGGCCACATTCGGTCCCTCATGTACCGTCTTTTCGACAAAGCGATGCTTTGGGAACTGTTGAACGTGGAACGAAACCCCATGGACTTGGTCGAAGTGAAGGGCATCAGCAAGCGCAAGCAACGTCCTCGCGTCCTTCAGGTAAAGGATGCTTGGCAAATTCTCGACACGCTGGTTCAGCCTTTTCGAACCATCGTGTTGATTGGCCTGTGCTTCGGTTTGCGAATCAGCGAAATCCTCGGTTTGCGATGGACGGACTTCGATTTCAAGCGATCGGTGGTTCTGATCCAACGATCAGCCGTCGGGAAGCGGCTCAACAAATTGAAAACGGAGTACTCGCAGGACGAGGTCCCGATCGAACGGGGCTTCATCCTCGAACTGAGGAAATGGCAAGCGCTCTGTATCGACAGCGAGGGGCGATGGCTGTTCCCGAGTCCGGTAACCGGTCGGCCCTATCATGCAGATTCGATTCGCGCCGACTACCTGGTTCCGACAGGTCTCCAGTTGGGACTTGGCAGGATCGGGTTCCACACGTTCCGTCACACCTACCGCGCTTGGCTGGACGAAACCGGAGCACCCGTGGGCGTTCAGCAGAAACTGATGCGACACGCGCACGTCTCCACCACGATGGACCAGTATGGAAATGCCTCGGCCTTGGCAAAACGAAAAGCCAATCGGCCAATCGTGCAACGCCTCTTGAGAAGGTCTGCCAATCAGCAGATCTCCGTTCAATAAATAGGGGGAACTGTGTGGCAGTTCCCCTTATTGGACAGTTTTGGACAGTCGCTGCAAGTGCCCCAATTGCCCGTAACCCTATGATTGCGTTGGTTGCGGGGGGTGGATTTGAACCACCGACCTTTGGGTTATGAGCCCAACGAGCTACCAGACTGCTCCACCCCGCATTCTGATGATAACAACCGCGTGAGGTAGCGTCAAACACGGAGGCAGCGCGCTTTGCTGTGCCGCCGCATCCCCTGGAGCCATCAGCCACATCTTTTTCTCACGCTCGCCTCCTCGTTGCTTCAAAAGGGAAGCATCCAATCCACTGTTGCGACAATCCAAGCAGGTCGGTCTGATGGAAGCTCTTGAGCCATGAGATCGCGATCGAAGGAGGAGTTTTCATTATGCCGAAGAAAGAAAGTGGGGGACGGCAATCAGCCCTGAATGCACAGCCCCGAATTCATCAGCGTGCAGCCGAAATTCAATCCTATGGAACCGTATCGCATGCTCTGCCCATAGATCTGGAAGAGTCCGTTCGCCTGGAAATGACAGAGCAACTGAACCAGTTGCTCGCCGACACCATGACCCTGCGCGATCTCTATAAAAAGTCTCACTGGCAGGTAGCCGGGCCGACTTTTTACCAGTTGCATCTTTTGTTTGATAAGCATTTCGAGGAGCAGGTCGAGATTGTTGATACCATTGCCGAGCGCATTCAGTTGCTGGGCGGAATATCCTTGGCCATGGCGCGCGATGTCGCCGAGACGACCAGGATCGAGCGCCCACCCCGAGGCAGAGAGGAAGTCCCCGTTCAGATTTCACGGCTGTTGGATGCACACCAGTTGATCATCGGGCACTGCCGCCAATTAGCCGATCGGGCCGACAAGATTGGGGATCATGGGACTAACGATATGGTAATCAGCGACGTGTTGCGCACCAATGAACTGCAAATGTGGTTTCTGAGCGAGCACCTGGTAGAGATGCCCCTGGTGCATGCCCAAGATCCCCAGATGAGAAAAGCAGGATAGCGGCTCTCAACAAATGGCGGGCCCATGTCCGGGCCCGCTAACTCTCCGCTCCATCAGTCACTTCGGTTGGCCGGCGCTCAGCTTATCGTGATCGTAGTATTCGTAGGCTGACATCGGCTTTTCCCCGCCTTTCTTCCAAATGCGGGAGTCGGATGGAATCTTGTTCAGCACCCGCGCCATCTCGCGAATGTGCATGGCAACTGTTCCGCAACACGCCCCGATGTAATTGATTCCAAGATCCCGGGCATGCAGCGCGTAGTCCGCCATTTCCTTGCGGGTAAGTTGCAAAGGATCGAGCGCATAGGGGAACTCGGGAAGGCTGGTGAAATCCGGCTTTTCCCGGGGTGTCCGGTAGGCCACGGGTTGGCAGGCGAGATAGCCGGTCACTGCGTTTCGCATCTGCTCCATGGGGCCCAGGATGTGCTCGGGAGGACGCAGGCAGTTCATGCCCACGATGTCTGCTCCGGCGTCGAACAAAGTTTTGGCCGCGTCCGCGGCAGACTTTCCTTCGGCCGTCTCATCTTTATTTTCGAAACAAACGGTGACCATCGTCGGCAGGCCCGTCTTTTTTGCGCGCTCTACCGCGATCAGAGCTTCTCCCAGCCAGGAGAATGTCTCGCCGATAATGAAGTCGACCCCCTCATCGACCTGCACAGCCAGTTGCTCGTCAAATGTCTTACGGACCCGGTCGGCGGCGCTTGGGCTGTTGGGTTCGTACATCCAGGTCAGGCTGAGATTCCCGGCCACCAGGCATTGCTCCCCCGCCACCTCCCGCGCCACCCGAACGGCGGAGCGGTTGAGTTCCTCCAGACGATCTTCCAGGCCGACGGTTGCCAGCTTGTCGCGGCTGGCATAGAACGTGAGAGCCTGTAGAACCTCGGCTCCCGCCTCGCGAAACTCCACGTGCAGTTCGCGAAGGGCGTTGGGATAGGTCAGCGCGACTTCCGGCGTGAACGGACCCGCGCGCACCCAGCCGCGTTTTTCCAGTTCCAGCAGGTAGCCTCCGTCACCCAGTACGGGGCCTTCCTTCAAGCGTTCCAGAATGCCTTTCTTTTTCATACTGTCTCCTGATTGCTAGTCGTCGATATATTCGTAATTTGCCTTGATGGGCTGATTCTCTGCGAAGCGGCTGGGCCGGAATGCGGTGATGTCGACGGTCTTGCTCTTTCCGTCTAGGAACAACTCGCTCATGACCACGCCGATTGCCGGCGAAATCTTGAAGCCCATTCCGGAAAATCCAGCGCAGACATACAAGCCGTCGATTCCTGGGATCTCGCCCAGCAGGGGGCGCGAGTCGGGCGTGACGTCATAGACGCCGGTGACTCCCCGCATGACCTCGGCATCCTCCAGCTTCGGAACTCGCCGGGCAGTGCGCTCGATGATTTCTTCCAGCGACTCTGCGGCTGCGCTCTGGGGAAAATTGTCGGGATCAACCGGACGCGTGCCGTAAAAATCTCCCGCCAGGAACTTGTCATGCGCGTCAGATCGAAAATAAGTCGCGGTTACCGAGTCGATGCAGGCGCACCCCCCGCCCTTCATGTCGGGCGGGTTGCGCAGGATCGCGACCTGGTGGTATTCGCATTCGATGGGCAGGTCATAACCCGCCTGCCGCACCAGAGGCCGCGTCCAGGGCCCGGTTGCTGCGATCACCGTATTGGACGAAATGGTTCCTTGCGGGGTCACTACTCCCGCGATCTTGTGTTCCTTGACAAGCAATGATGTGACCTGCGTTCGAGACAGATACGTGGCTCCCAGATCGCGTGCCGCGCTGAGAAAGTCTCCGGCAACGCCCGCGCCGTCCCCGTATCCCGAGTCCGGTTCATAGGCGGCGATGTCTACATCATCGACCTTCCAGTCGGGCTCCAATTCCTGCAGTTGCCGCTGGTCGATCAATTCCACCTTTACCCCCAGCTCCTGTTGCATCTGGACATTGGCCTTCAGCTTCGCGGCTTCCTTCGGATGAACGATGCGAACGAAGCCTGTCTTGCGGAAATCCCCGGGCGCTCCAACGATCTCGCTCCATTTCTGGAACATCTGCAGACTCAACTGCGCCAGTTGCACCTCGGGAGCGAAAGTGTAGTGCATGCGAATGAGCGCGGATGAGCGCCCGCTGCCCCCGCGCCCCACGTGGTCCTTGTCGATGACCATGATCTTGCCTGCTTTTCGCTTGGCCAGTTGAAAGGCGATGGATGTGCCCATGACTCCCGCGCCAAGAATTACGATGTCGGCAGTTCCCGGCAGCTGCGTGCCTGCTGATTCCAGAGTCATGCCACCCCCTCCCGCAATCGTCCTTTCTTCCAGTCGCGCAATGCCTGATGAGCCGCGTTCCTGCCCGGCGCTCCCGTGACCCCGCCGCCGGGATGTGCCCCGGCCCCGCAAAGATACAGTCCTTCTATCGGCGTCCGGTACTGCGCCCAGCCTGGCACCGGCCGCATGAAAAACAGTTGCTCCAGCCGCAGGTCACCATGAAAAATGTTGCCCTCTGTCAATCCGTACGTCCGCTCCAGGTCGAGCGGGGTCAGAACCTGCCGCGCCACAATTGCGTTCGGGACATTGGGCGCATATTCAGCGATCTTTTTCACCACCCGGTCGCCCAGCAGTTCGCGGTTTTGGTCCCACGTGCCTTGACGCAAATGGTAGGGCACATACTGCACGAAGCAGGTGAGGATGTGCTTGCCGGAGGGAGCAAGTGACGCATCCGCATTCGAAGACACCACGCAGTCCACCCACAACTCCTCTGGGATCTCCCCGAACTTGGCGATGTCATAGCAACGCTCGGCGAACTCGAGCGAGGGGACCAGGGTGTAGAAAGTCCGCTCCAGCGGCGTCGCTTTTGTGGAAGTTCCTGTGAAGCGCGGCTCCTCGGCCAACACCATATTCACTTTGGCGCTGGGGCCCTGCATTTTGATTCCGCGAACAGCGGACAGGAAATCTTCGGAAAGGTCCTTGCTATCGAGAAAGCCCAGAAAAGTTCGTTTGGGATCGGTGTTGGATAGCACCACGCGAGCTCGAAGCTCGGTCCCGTCCTCCAGCACAATTCCGCGGGCCCGCCCGTTCCGTACCTCGATATGGGCCACTGGCGCGCTGGTGCGGATTTCTACTCCAAGTTTCTTTCCTGCTGCGGCCATGGCCTGCGTGATCGATCCCATGCCGCCCATGACGTGACCGTAGAAACCCTGCAGGTCGTGCTCACCGCCGCTGAGCAGGTGAAACAGAAGCCCGATCGCGGTTCCCGGCTGGTAAGGCCCGCCATGTTTGCCGTACACGTTGTTGGCCAGAAACATGGTCTTCATCTTCTCGGTCTCATAATTCTGATCGAGAAATTCGCCAAGACTGCCTGTCAGGAACGAAACCAGCTGTGCGATCTCCGCGTGGGAGATTCCCCGAAACCGCTTGCCCGCGCGGAACAGGTCGCTCCAGCCTTTCAGGCTCGAGGTGTCGATCTCGGGAGGCGGTTCCAGAAAAAAAGGCTGCAGGTAGCGGGCCAGCTTCTTCAACCGGTCATCGACTTCCACAAAACGCGCCGCATCTTTAGCAGAAAGTTTCGAGAACTCCTGTTGCGCCCGGTCGCGGTCAGCCCACCACGGAACTACCTGCCCGTCGGGGAAGGGTACCTGGATCGCCGGATCACACGGGATCATGCGCAGTCCGTAGTCCGCCAGCCGCAACTCCGAGATCACCTCGGAGCGCAGCATGCTTGCGACGTAGGACGTAGTCGACGCCCGGCAACCCGGCGCAATCTCCTCGGTCACGCAACAGCCGCCCACGATCTCGCGCCGTTCCAACACCACGGTCGAAAGCCCCGCACGCGCCAGATAGGCGGCCGCGGTCAGTCCGTTGTGCCCGGCGCCGATCACGGCGGCGTCGTAGAGGCGAGTTGAAGTTGGATGACTCACGGTCAATGCGTTGCTTCAGAATCGAACAAAACTACCCTAAATAGTCGTAAAAATGAAGTTGAAACCGCAATCTTCTTTGGTTATGCTGTCGTGACTCAAAGTCACGTCATGCCGGGAATCGCCAGCAATCGGTCCGCACCTCCGCTTTACCAGCGGCAGTTCGAACTGCGCCCTCGGTCGGAGGCCAAGCGCAGCCGCATCGTGGAAGCCGCCACGAAACATTTTGCCGAGCACGGCTATCACGACGCCCGCGTGGGAGACATCGCCATCGCGCTGGGTATCGCCAAAGGTTCGATCTTCCAGCACTTCGGCAGCAAGGATGGGCTCTTCTTTGAGGTCTACAAACGGGCGGTGCGCTCCTTCGCAAAATATCTGGATGCGCCCCCGGATGTGCGCCAGGCGGGCTTTTTCGAAGTGCTCCGCTACTGGCTGGTGCGCACCGAGCACCTGCTGCACGAAGACTGGATTCCGTACCGCATTTCTCTGCTGGGCAATTACGGCACGGACCTGGTGCTCAAGCGCGAGATCAACCGTTTTCTGCTGAGCGAAGATCCCTATGGGACCGTCAGTTTCGTGCGCTTCGGCCTGGAGCGAGGCGAACTGCGCGACGACCTGGATATTGAGATGATCGTTTCCATCATCGATTGGATGGTCGAGCGCTTTCAGGATGCCCTGCTGACGGCTGAACTCGATCCCGGCCTGTTCCGCCGGCCGGGCGAGTTGTCCGAGAAAAAGGAAGCCCGCATTCAGCAGTTTGTTTCCGTGCTGCAGCGCGCGATCGGCGCCCCGCCCGCGGTTCCTCGCTCGGCAAACCGCTCGCGCGGGAATCACCGCCGTTGATAAATTTTCATCTGGGGAGTTGATGAGCATGCCAGCATCCATCGAGCAAATCCTGTCCAGCTATAACGATCGTGCGCCTCTGTCCGAGGCATCGACGATCCCCGCGTCCTGGTACACCGATCCGCGGATCGCCGAACTCGAACGCCTCAACGTTTTCAGCAAAACGTGGCAACTCGTCGCTCGAACCAGCCAACTGCAGAATGCTGGAGACTTCGTGAGCGCCAGGCTGGCAGGAGAGCCCATCGTGGTCGTCCGCGGAAGCGATGGGGCGCTGCGGGCGTTTTATAATGTCTGCCGTCACCATGCGGCCGCGGTCGTCACCCAGCCGTGCGGGACTGCCTCCATCTTGCAGTGCCCCTATCACGGCTGGAAGTACGGTCTGGATGGATCCCTCAAAGGCATGCCCGAGTTCGAGGGAGTCGAGAATTTCGAACGCGCCGACAACGGCCTGCTCCCCATTCGAGTCGAAACCTGGGAATGCTTCGTGTTTGTGAATCTTGATCCCGATGCTGTTCCGTTACACGAATTCCTCGGCGGTCTGGTGAAGCGCGTGGCTCCCCTCAAGATCAGCCAGTTGCATTACTTCGATCGCCGCACCTATGACATTCACTGTAACTGGAAGGTTTTCGTAGACAATTATCTGGACGGTGGGTATCACGTTCCTCACCTGCACAAGGGCCTCAGTTCCGTCCTCGACTACAAGCAGTACACCATCGAGAACGAGGACCGGTACTGCCTGCAGTCGAGTCCCATGGTGTCGTCCAATGAGGACGCCGCCACCGCAGCTACGCGTCAGGGCGACCGCGCCTGGTATTTCTGGCAATATCCCAACCTGATGATCAACTGCTACCAGGGATACATGGATACAAACTATGTGATTCCCGTCGATGCCGACCACTGCACCGTCATCTTTGATTTCTATTTCAGCGATGTGAGCGAGTCCCGCCGCGCCTACAACACCGAATCGGTCAACGTCGGCAATCGGGTGCAGGATGAGGATCTCGGCATCTGTGAGGATGTGCAGCGCGGCCTCAAGTCGCGGGCCTACGGAGCGGGCCGGTTGTCGGTGCGCCGCGAAGCCGGAGAGCAACTCTTCCACCGTTTGCTTGCTGCCGACCTGAAAGCCCAAACACCCGTGCTCGTCGAGACGTAGCCCGCCGCAATCGGCCCGGCACCGTCGCCTGCTACTGATGATCTCGCGGGATGCTCTCCTGCCAGGTCTTCGTCTTGAACATCTGGCCGTCTCTCAGAAGTTCCCGCGTGTATTTGTAGTAGAAATTCTTTTCATCGGTGGTCACGAGCAGATGTCCGCGCCACACCAGCGTTCGGCCCTTCAGCGCAAACACGCTCTCCGCCTCGCCTTGTACCGTGCAAGTTTCCGGATGCCCATCATCTCCCTCGTAGGTCAGGCTCTCAAAATCGGTCTGCGTGCCCCAGGGATATGTCGAACCATCCTTTCCTTTCCAGTGCACGGTTGTTTTCTGGTGCGCTTCGTCGCGTTCCACGGTCCACTCGCCGGGCCACGGAAAACCTTCGCTCTTGATATCTGTGCGGCGTTCCAACGGCTCAGGCGCAGAAAAGTTCGGAGCCGGGGTTCCTTGCAGCGGCACAACGGGCAGCACAAGCCGCGACCCGCCCTCGCCGCCCAATTCGAGGGAAGTCGTCATCGCGTAAGGCGTCGGCAATACCATGGGCCACAACGCGTTTGAAATCGCGACCCGGATGCGATGTCCCTTCTGAAATACCCATGAAGTCAGGTGCATCTCGATGTTCAATGTATAAACCTTGTCGGGCTCCAGGTCCCGCGGTTCGGTCATGGATTCGCGTTGTGCTCCATTGATTCCCGCGCCTGTGATCTGCGTTACTGTGCCGTCGGGAGACACGTCCGAAAGGCGCGCGAACCAGTTGGCCTGTTTCGCAGTAGCGGAGGCTCGCAGCAACGCTCGCGGACGGCCAAGAATCGCTATCTCACTCTCCAGCGGCGCAGAATCGTATACCAGGCTGAACGCATCTACCGGGCGCGGATCGCTGAGCAGTTCTCCCCACCAGAAGCCCGCCTCCACTCCGGCGGTAGGAACGTATTTGAGCTGATGGCTGCCCCTTCCCGCTACCGAGTCGGACAGCATGTGATTGCCTTCGAAAAACAAAGTTTGTCTCTGTGTGTTCGCCGGAGGCCACACCTCTTCTCTCCGCCATTCCCCGGGCACTTCCTGCAAATTGGGATCCGGCGGATGCCAATGCTGCATGTAAATCACCAGCCGCGGATCGTTTTCCACTCCCGTGTCGCGTCCCTTCAGCCAGTGATCGAACCAGCGCACTGCGTGATCGCGCCATTCCACGCGCGGACCGAAGTCCGCGTCGTTTGGGAAAGAGTGATTCCACGGCCCCACAATCGCTTTGATGGGCGCCTTCGACTGCGTCAGCATGTCGGGAATGTTGTCGCGATATCCGTCCTGCAGGCCGCCGATCAGGAAACTGGGAATAGTGATCTCACTCAAGGGGCGAACACGGTCGCGCCAGAAAGGGCCGTCATGCTGATGCCTCAAATAGAGGAGCGACCATGGCGGCGAATCGAAGCGCGGCCGCAGCGCCTTTTCCTCGACAGCATAGTCCGGCGCTCCCGCCCAGCCCTGTGCCATGTCCATATTCAATTCGAATTCATCGATGTGCGCCATGCCGTCGATATAGTGCACGTCATCGTGAAAGAGTTCCGCGGTGGCGTGGACCGCAATGATGGCCTTCAGCCCCGGCGCATGCCGCATCGCCATTTGCAGCGCGGTGAATCCTCCCCAGGAAATTCCAAACATACCCACGTTGCCGTTGGACCAGGGCTGATGCGCCAGCCAGGCGATCACCTGTTCCCCGTCCTGTTGCTCCTGCTCCGAGTACTCGCGCTCTGGAGGAGTGCCCTCGCTGGCGCCGAATCCCCGTATGTCGACGCGCACGCTCACGTATCCCCGGTGCGCAAAGTAGGTGTGCTTGGGATAATCCTCCGCCGCCGTGCCGTCATCCTTGCGGTACGGAAGGTATTCCAGCAGGGCAGGAAACTTCTCCCCACCTTTAGCTTCCGGCATGTACAAGGTAGCCGCCAGCCGCACCCCGTCTTTCATGGGAATCCGCGCCTGCTCCATGCGAACCCGGTAAGTTGGAGCGGAGGGCGGTTCCATCGCGGCAGCCGCGCTGAAAAGTAAAAAGGAAAGGAAAAGGATGAAGGGAAACTTGAGCAAAGCGGTCTCCGCTCGCAGTCAGCGCTGACCCGGAGTCACTCTGTTCCGCCCGCTTCCCTGCGCAGGGCGCTCAGATCGATTCCGAGTTGTTCCGCCTTCTTATACAGGTGACTGCGTTCGAGGCCAAGCGTTTTCGCCGCCAGGCTCATGTTGTTGTGGCTGCGCTTCACTTCCGCCAGAATGACCTCGCGCTCAAACGATGCTACCCGGTCCGCCAGAGGTCCAGATCCGCTCCCCGTGGCCGCCGCTGTTCCACCTCGCGGGAAAGCCATCTGCACGGTCGCCCCATCAACCTGCCCCTCGGTGGCCAGCAACATCAATCGCTCCACCATGTTCCGCAGTTCGCGAATGTTGCCCGGCCAGGAGTGAGATTGCAGCGCTTTGATGGCGTCGTCGGAGAAGGGAACTGGCTTCCATCCGTTCTGCGCGCACACTTGCGCCGCGAAGTGCTCCACCAATGCAGGAATGTCTTCACGACGCTCCCGTAAGGGCGGCAGCGCCAGGGGAAAGACATAGATTCGATGAAATAAATCCTGCCGGAACTTTTCCTCGCGTACGCGCGCTTCCAGATCGCGGTGGGTTGCGACCACCACCCGCACATTGACGGCAATCGGTTTCTCCCCGCCGATTCTTTCGATCTCGCCTTCCTCCAGCACTCGCAAAAGCTTTGCCTGCATGTTGAGCGGCATGTCCCCGATCTCGTCTAGAAAAATTGTTCCCCGGTCGGCTTGCTCAAACTTCCCGATGTGCCGCCCCGAGGCGCCGGTGAACGATCCCTTCTCGTGTCCGAACAATTCCGATTCGATCAACTCGGCCGGCACTGCCGCGCAATTCAAGGTCACAAACGGACCGCCCGAGCGCGGGCTGCGCTCGTGTATAGTGCGCGCTACCAGTTCCTTGCCGGTTCCAGTCTCTCCCAGGATGCACACGCGGGCCTCGCTGGCCGCAACCCGCTCCAGTTGCCCCATCACGCGCCGCATCGCGTCGCCCTTCCACACAATTTCATGCTTTCCCAGGCGCTGCCTTAATTGCCGGTTCTCACTTTCGAGCCGCTGCAATTTAAGCGCGTTGTCCACGGTAAGCAGTAACTTGTCGGTGGAGATCGGCTTCTCCAGGAAATCGAGCGCTCCCAGGCGCGTGGCTTTCACTGCCATTTCGATGTGCGCCTGGCCCGACATCATCACCACCGGCGCCGTCACTCCTTGCTGCTTCAGTTCCTCCAGCAGCGCCAGTCCGTCTTGCCCTGGCATTACCACGTCCGACAGAATGAGATCGAACTTTTGCGCCTTTGCCAGTTCCAGCGCCTTGGCCGCGTTGTCGCAAACGGTGGCCTCGTGTCCAGCGAGACGGAATGCCCGCGACAGCGAGGCTAGCGTGTTGGCCTCATCGTCTACGATCAGCAAGTGTGCTTTCGATGGCAACTGTCCTCCTGAATCAGCCGCGCACAGGCACGGTCTTGTCCCGCGGACTTCTTTCGCCGCCCAATGCCCCGCCGTTTTCCGGCAATTCGATCACAAAGGTACTTCCTTTCCCCGGTTCGCTTCGCACGTTGATTCTGCCCTGGTGGTCGGATATTACGGATTGAACAATAGCCAGCCCAAGCCCGGTTCCGTGCTGCTTGCTCGTGTAATAGGGCGTGAAGATGCGCTCGCACTCTTCGGGCGTAAGCCCCGATCCCGTATCGGCGACTTCGACCACAACTTTCTGATTCTCGCGGCGGCTGCGCAGTGTGAGCGTTCCCCCGCTGGGCATGGCATCCAGCGCGTTGAGCACGAGATTGGAAAGGGCGCGATGCAGCAGTTCTGGATCGGCCGCGATCCGCTGGATCTTTCCGTCCAACTCCAGCCTGCACTCAACAGCCGCTTTCCCCGGCACCTTGAATTGTGCCTGGAACAACTGCGCTACGCCTCCCAGCACCTCGTTTACGTCCACGGCCTGCAATTGCGGGGCAGGCATCTTCGAGAACTCGCTGAATCTCGCGATAATTCCCTTCAAATTTGCAATCTCGGCCAGCAGAGTCTGGGAACTTTCGCGGAAGACTTCGTCGAATTGTTCGGGGGTCTGGTTTCGCGCCCGCATCAGATTCTCGACCGTGAGTTGGAGAGGGAAGAGAGGATTCTTAAGTTCATGCGCCAGTCGTCTCGCCAGTTCGCGCCACGCCGCTACTCTCTCGGTTTGCACCAGGCGCTCTTTTTGCGCGAGCAATTCCGTCGTCATCTGATTGAAGGAGGCGGCGAGTTGCGCCACTTCATCGTGGCCGCGTACTTCCACCCTTGTGCCCCACCGCCCGACGGCGACCTCCTGCGCCGCAGCGGCCAATTCTTCCACCGGACGAGTCACGCGAGCCGCGGCCCAGCTTCCCAGCAGGACGGCCAGAACGATGCCTCCGCCCCCCGCCAGCAGCGCGGCATCCCGTATGCGATGCTTCAGTTCAACATACGACCGCCGCGAATGCCCGACCAGCAAAATCCCCAACAGCGGACGATCCTTGGCCACACCCCGCAAAGGAATGGCGTGAAACACCTCTTGGTCCTCCTCAGCAGACGACCAGTTCACAATCGCCGACATTTCCCGGTCAGAACGCCTCACCGCCTGCACCAGGGGAGCAAGCTTCTCCGCAGGCCCGGCCCTCTCCAGAGTGCTGGATGACGAAGGATCGATCAGCAGATCCGCGGCAAACTGCTGGTCACGATTCTGATAAAGCAGGACGCGCACATCAGGAGCCAGATTCAGAGCGGAGAGGAATTCCTTGTCCAGGCGCCGGCCCCCGGCGACGTAGACCGGATGTTCTGCGGACCGCGTTGTGCGCACTGCAAACAGACCCAGCGCCGACGAGTCCTGCATTTCCTCCAATTTCAGGAACGCGCTCTGCGCGGCGGAAGCCGCAAGGGTCTCAAACGCCGTGTCGGGATATCCATACTTCGCCGGCCACTGCGCCGAGGATACGATGTTTCCGCGCCAGTCGAGCACTTCGAGGAAATCGAGTTGATGACTCTCCGCCAGGCTGCGCGCCAGTTCCAGATACTCTGCCGATTCGACGCTCGCTCCCCCGAGGGCTGCTGCCATGCGCGTCAAAGCCTCTGAACCCGCCACCCGGTCTACGCGCCGGACGACCTCCTCCCCTTGTCGATTGAACTCACTCTGAAACTGGCTGACCAAGGCCGCTGTGCGCCGATTTTCATCTTTCTCGAATGCATTTCGCGTCACGGCCTGAATGAGCCAGGCCACTCCCGTCACGGTCAGCAAAACGGTGAGGGCAAACACCGCCAGAAGTTTTCGCCGGAGGCTCATGGCTGCTGACTCTTCAGCCATGCATTGACCAGACTCAGGCTACCATCGGGGGCGACGGCCCAATCCCGAACACTGGCGGCGCAGGCGTACGCCAGCGGCAGATGGAACAGCGGGATCACGCGCCCGCTCGCCAATGCCGTCTGTTCAGCGCTGAAGAGGTCTTCGATGGACTGCGACTTGCCCGCGATTGCCGGCAATCCCAGTTGGCGGTTGAGAGATTCCAGCGCCGTTCGGGGATTGGAAGAAGCCAGCGGAATCCGCAGCAGGCGCAACTCCTCGCCCTCCGCATTCAATTGCACCCAGAGTCCGGCATCTTTGGCATTCAGCGCGATGCGCTCCGCCAGCAATCTTGCCATGGGATCATTATTGTCGTAGCCGATCATCAGGCTAGGAGCTCCCGGAACCTGATCCCTCAACTGGCGGGCTCGAGCGAGGTCTGCCTCCGTGGGAAATACGAATGCATAACCGCTCATCCACAGGGGCAGCAGACTGGCCGAGGCCTGTCCCGCACCCTGCAGCAGCACCGTGTGCATCGAATGGCGCTCGAGGCTGAAGCGCAGGGCGTCGCGAACATTCTTCTGTTGCACCGAGGCCGCGTCCCCGGCGAATCTCAACGCCACCAGTTCCACGGGACTGGACTGTAGCACTTCGTAACGCGGTGCACCCAGCCGGCGCACCTGTTCCGGCGCCACTTCCACCAGTTGGGCTCTGCCGCTCTCGAGTGCATTCATCTGATCGCGGAAGCTTCGCCCCATTTCGATTTCGATTTGGTCCAGAAACGGCCGTCCCGCCCAATAATCTTCATTCGCTGCCAGCGTCAACTTTTTCCCGGCCTGCCAGTCAGCCACGCGAAACGGACCGGTCCCGCTGATGTTGTTGCCCGAATCCCGCTTCGCAATCGCATTGCGCGGCAGCGCGAGGACTTGCAGGAGTTCGTCTGCCGAAACTCCCGGCTCGATGATCACAAGATCTCCCGCGGGCGTAACGGTCCACCCCGGATTCCCCTTGCGTAGGGAAGCGGCCGCAGCCTCGGCAGTGAGCGGGCTGCCGTCGTGAAACTTTACATTCGGCCGCAGGCGGATTTGAACCCGCTGATCTGCGGGTGAGATTTCCCAGGACTCCGCCAAGGCCCCCTGTACACGCCCGTCCGCACCCGTGGTCACCAGCCTGTCGAAGATCAGCGCGGTCACATTGCGGCCTCCAATGGCTTCGGAGATCTCGGCCGGATCCAGAGACGAAGGGCTGGCCCGCATGGCTACGCGCAAAGTTCCGCCATACTGCGGACGCGTAGCCGCGTTGGCTGCCGACGCCACCGTCAGGAGAACACTAATTACACGCCATCGCCAGCCGGAACGCTTCATAGCTCCCAGTTTCTCGATTCTTTACGATCGCGATTGCGCTATCCCCGCTTGACTCGGTCCACAATTCCGAGATCGCGCCCGGGAACTCCACCGCCGCGCTCACGGCCACCGGGTCGCGATCGGGAAACTCATAAGCCCGCACCGAATCGTCCTTACCCGCGCCCCCACTGGGCGCCAGCACTTGCCATCCCGCTCCGCACGGCGTTCTCACGGTAGCGATGGCGCTGCCCCATTCCATCGCCGACGTCTGATCGCGAATTCCATCGATCAGATGTACGTTTCCATCCGCGGCGGCAAACAGCCAGAGTGTGTATTTCTCCCGAGGTACGAAGGCGGCGGAATAGAACTTCGTTACCGTATTGAACTTGCCTATCGCCGGCCTGATCACGCCGGTGAAGAAGTTGCGCCGTGAGGCAAAGAATCCGGCCAGAAACGGACTGGAGGGATTCGCGGTCGCGGCCAGTGGCCATGGATCGTCGCTCTCCCGGCAGTTCAGAGGCGAGTTGCCCATCGCTGCGCCACGGCAGATTACTCCCGGAAGGTAGGCCTCCAGCGCATGATCCTTTGTCCAAAGCAGCCTGCCGCGCAGATCCAGCGGCCACGGCTGAACATGATTGATAGCCACCGACTGTTCGGCTTGCCACTTTCCCGCCAAATTCCTGTAGAACGAGATATTCGAGGCACTGAGCACCGCAATCCGGGAGGGATTTTCATTTCCTTCCACGATGGCCACATCGAGGATGCGGTCACGTCCGCTCCACAGAAGCGTCTTTCGCACTGTCATCGGCATCGAATCGGCCGCCCTGGCGGTCGCTGCCGGCCGTGGAACCGAAACCATGACAACGGCGGCGTCGGCGTTGCCCTGCCGGATCTCCGCAACCCACACATAAGAGAATTCGTTCTCCGACAGCGAGAGCGTGATCGACGCGGCTGCCTGCTCGCCGTTCACCAGTCGCACGCCGGCCTGCGCCAGCGCGCTTTGCAGGCCGTTTTGCACGATGTCGCTATCCCGTCGGCCCAGCGATGAGCGGTTCTGCACCGACATGGCAGCCGCACCTGGGCCGGTAACTGCCACGATCTTGTGGGCCAGTTGCTGTTCTGCCGCACTCCAATCTGCGGTCAAGGCCGGCAGCGAGGTCACGGCCATGAGGCAGCACAGCGCCAAGCCGCCACGGCGGAATGCACATGCCGGCCCAGGACCACGCTGCACCGATCTCAAAATGATTTCTGGAATGATCGAATTATAAATTGCCTGTCTCATCCCGCCCCGCTCCCGCCTCTGTACTGTTTGGACACCGCTGCCGCGCCGATACGCTGCGCCCAGGACCCGTCCCTGCGCTCGCCTGGCG
>Ga0070741_10005808_pt1 | contig 26982 bp, 21 predicted proteins | sample Coa_R1_4_FD_66440 | JGI IMG/M metagenome (GOLD analysis project Ga0070741, IMG submission 66440) | Surface soil microbial communities from Centralia Pennsylvania, which are recovering from an underground coalmine fire - Coalmine... | ecosystem: Environmental > Terrestrial > Soil > Unclassified ...
GCCCGCCTGATCGCTCCCGCAGCCCGCCTAACTGCAGATCTCCGTAATAGTTAGATGGTTTTCCAGGGCCTTTTGTTTCACGCAGATTCAACAACTTTGAAAGATCTTCCTCACGGGGCTGAAGCCCGCTATTGACTTGACCGGCTATGCTGCCCTAAAGGGCCGCTCTTCCACCTTCCCCGCGGCGGCCCTTTCAACGCGCTCCACTTCCAGCTTGGCGTGGCGGCATTTCGACGCCCGCTCTGACGTCCCAGGCGGGCTCTGCCACCTTAGGCGGCTTCTCCGGAAGGGTCGCGCAGGGCGCGGCTGATCCGCTCCAGCTCCAGCAGCAGTTCTCGGAGACGCTGTTTGTCCGCGCTTACGCCCGGCTTTTTCAGCTCCTGTTGCACACGCTCCTGTTCCCGCTTCAGGTGAATGCGGCGCAGGGCCCGGACAGCGGCCTCCAGTATTTCCGGGGTTAGATCTTCGTCTTCATTCATCAGCAGTGTGGCCAGCAGTCGCCGCTCGGTTTCGGTGGCGGGCACTTGCAATATGTCGGAGACATCCGGGCCCGCATTGAGCAGGGCTTCGACCAGCGCTTCGGTGGAAAGACCGCGGTGCAGCCCCTCATTTTGCAGGACGTAAACGGCCTGGCGGGCGGGATCGAATTCTTCTTCGGCGCCGTCGCGGGCCGAGACGTGGTCCTCATTGGGCTGGATCTGGCGGGCTGAGGCCAAGGCGCGGATCAGAACCTTTTCCGCGTCGGTGACTTGCGATTGCAGCGGGGCTTTGACCGCCGCCGAGCTGCGCGCGCCCGCGACGTGGCGGAGTTCCTGGCGCAGGACTGACGAGTCGATCTGGAGCTTCTGCGAAATTTCATGAGCCAGCTCATCGCGAACGATCCGGCTGGGAACGCGTTGGACGTGCGGCAGGAGATAGTTGACCGCTTTGACTTTGCCTTCGGCGCTGCGGATGGGGAACTGGCTGCGGGCGCGCTCGATCAGGTACTCAAAGTATTTTTGCGAGTGGCGCAGGGCTTCGCCGTAGGCCTCTCTGCCTTTGCGCCGGATGTAGAGGTCGGGATCAAATCCCTGCTCGAGGGTAAGAACCTTGATCTGAAATTCTTCTTCGACCAGCAGGCCCAGGGTGCGCTCGGTGGCTTTGGCTCCGGCAGTATCGGGATCGAAGTTCACGACCACATTCTTGCTGAATCGGCCTAGCAGCTTGGCCTGCAACTCGGTGAAGGCTGTGCCGCTGCTGGCAATTACATTGTGGAATCCGGCGGCGTAGACGGAGATACAGTCCATCTGCCCTTCAACGAGGATGGCGTAATCGAATTTCTTGATCCACTCCTTCGCCAGGTCGAGATTAAACAGGACCCGGCTCTTTGAGTAGATGGGAGTCTCGGGGGAATTAAGGTATTTGGGGCCGGATTTTTCGTCGGTGGCGAGGGTGCGCCCCGTGAAGGCGATCACCCTTCCCGCCTCGCTCGTGATGGGGAACATGACCCGATTACGGAACTTGGAATACATGGCTAGTCCCGAGTCCTGAGTCCTGAGGCCTGAGGCCGGGGGCTCGGTGCTCGCAGCATTCTCGGGACTCAGGACTCGGGACTCAGAACTAGCCACTTCTTTCCAGGAGAATAGGCCGCTTTCGCGCAGGATTTCTTCTTTGAATTCTCCTTTTAGACGGTCGCGCAGCAGGAACCCGGAATCGGGGGCATAGCCTATTCGGAATTTCTGGATCGTCTCTTCGTCGAGGCCGCGTCCAGCGAGATATTCGCGAGCTCGGGCGCCTTCCGGACGCCGCAGGCATTCCTGAAAGAAGGCCACAGCGCGCTCGTGGACCTCAAGCAATTGACCGCGCAGGCGGGCTTCTTTGGCTTCCCCTTCGCTGGCGTATGTCGCCTTGGGCAGGGGGACGCCCAACTTTTGCGCCACCAGGCGAACGGATTCGGGGAAAGTGATGTTCTCGATTTTCTGGATGAACGTGAAAACGTCGCCCTTCTCGTGACAGCCGAAGCAGTAGTAATACTGCCGTGTGCTGTGGACGGAGAACGATGGCGTCTTTTCGCCGTGGAAGGGGCAGAGCCCGGTGTAATTCTGTGCTCCCGATTTCTTCAGCTTGATGTAGTCGCCGACGATGCGGACAATGTCCGCCTGCTGCTTGAGGGTGTACGCGAAATCGCCGGGGTTGGCCATGTAGAGACGGAACTCTCCTCCAGCATTGTGAAGGAGAAAAGCCCCGTGAGAAATATATCGGAGCCTGGGATTGTGGAGAAACTGTGGAATTCGGAGATTAACAGTTGAAGGCTGAGGGAAATGTGATTGCGGACATCAATCCACCCGCTTCTTATGACGTGGGCTGCGTTCTCTCCGGCGCTCCGCCGCTCTGGGTCCCTGAGAGGAAGCGATTACTCGTAACGCAGGGCGGCCATGGGGTTGATGCGCATGGCGCGCCGCGCGGGGATGTAACATGCCACGATTGCCACAACTGCGAGCCCTGTAGCCACCACGACGAACGTCATCGGGTCGGTGGGCTGCACTCCGTAGAGCAATTTCCTCATGAGGCGCGAGAGCAACAGGGCTCCCACGATCCCGGTCAACGAGCCGGCCACAGCCAGCCGCATTCCCTGGTGCACGATCAATAGCAGAACATCTCGCCGGGTCGCGCCCAGCGACATGCGAACCCCGATCTCATGCGTCCGGCGCGAGGCCGAATAGCTGATCACTCCATAAATCCCCACCGCGGCGAGCACCAGCGCGACCGCCGCGAAGATGGTCAGCAACTGCATTTCAAAGCGCGGTTGCGCGGTCGCATCGGCCACAACTGCATCCATGGTTAAGACTTCGGAGATCGCCAGATTGCGGTCAAGGGACCAGACGGCCTCTTTCATGGCTGGAGCCGCCGCTGCGGGGTCGCCGCTGGTGCGCGCTACCAGCGTTATGTAGGAAACATGGGAAGCGACCTGCGAGCCCGAATCTCCCAGAAAGTCGTGATTCTGAAAGGCTGCTAAATAGATTTCCGGAGATGGCGCAGCCGCCCAATCGCTCTGCCTGGCATCTTTCGCGACGCCGATGATGGTCACCCACTTCGTGGGAGCCGCCTCGTCGTCATCGAACGAAATTCGTTTTCCGATGGGATCTTCGCCGGGCCAATATTCCCTGGCCGCGCGCTGGTTGATGATGACCACGCCGGGGGCATTGACATCATCGGTTTCGCTGATATCGCGCCCACGCAGGAGCGGCAAGCGCATGGCGGAAAAATATCCGGGGGTGACCATGCGGTAGATGGCGCGCGGCGATTCGCCGGGACGCGGCCTGGGGCGGCCTTCGACGACGAAAGACGAACCCCACTGATCTCCGGCGAGAGGCAAGTGATTGATGCCACCCGCAGCTTGCACTCCGGGCAACGACCGAATCCGCTCGATGAGCTGGCGGTAAAAGATGGCACGGCGCGCCGGCTCCGATTCTTTGGTTCCAGCGACGGACACGACCATCGAAACAACATTGTGCGGATTGAATCCCGCGTCCACGGCTTGCAGAGCGGAAAAGGTGCGAATCATAAGGCCGGCGCCGATCAGCAGCACCAGAGCCAGCGCGAACTCCGAAATGACTAGCAGGCTGCGCAGGCGGTTCCGGCCCACTCCCTCGCTCTGGCTACGGCCACCCTCTTTGAGAGTGTCATTGACGTTGACGGAGGAGGCCTGCAAGGCGGGCGCAAGCCCGAAACCGACGCTGGTGAACAGCGTGGCCGAAAGTAGGAACAGGGCCGCGCGCAGGTCGATGGCAACGGTCTGCACACGAGGGATATTTGGCGGGCTCATCGCGATCAAAGCGCGTGCCCCCAAGATCGCTAACCCTAACCCAAGCGCGCCCCCTACAGAGCCCAGCAGGAGGCTCTCGGTCAGGAACTGGCGAACGATGCGCCCGCGCCGCGCACCCAGAGCGGCCCGCACGGCCACTTCCCGGTGGCGTGTCGCCGAGCGTGCCAGCAGCATGTGAGCCACATTCGCGCAGGTGATGAGCAGGACAAAGGCAACGGCCGCGAGCAGCACCAGCAGCGGAGTCTGAATGGGACCCACAACCTTTTCTTTGAGAGGAGTTACCAGGACGTTGCGGTTGGTGCCCGGGAACTGCCGTTCCAGGCGTTCCGTGATGCCTGCTATTTCCGCGCGAGCCTGCTGCAGAGAGATGCCGTCCTTCAGGCGCGCAAAAATCCGCAGGCTGTTGCCGCCACGGTCGTGAATTCTCGCGCCAAAGGCGTTGGGCACCCAGAGTTCGGCCCGCGTGGCCCAGAAGGGCGCGAACTGGAATCCTCGCGGCATCACGCCGACGACGATGTAGGCATTTCCATCAAGGACGATGGGCTTCCCGAGCACGTTGCGATCGCCCGAAAATCTTCGCTGCCACAAGCGGTAGCTCAGAATGACTTCGCGGTCGGCGCCTTCCTTATCCTCTCCTTCGACAAACAAGCGTCCAAGCAACGGCTGGATTCCGAGCATGGGCAGCAGACTTTGCGTCACCTTCAAGCCCGTAATGTGCTCCGGAGATTCGACGCCGGTGAGGTTGGGCGACCAGTAATCGGCTGCGCCCATGGCGGCGAAAGAACGGCTCTGGTCGCGCCAGTCAATGTAGTTCGCAACCGAAACCGGATTGTCGCCATTCATCAGAATGGTTACCAGGCGCCCGGAGTCGCGATATGCCAGGGGCCGCAGCGACACCGCATCGACTACGCCGAAGATCGCAGTATTGGCGCCAATGCCAAGCGCCAGGACGAACACGGTGACCAGGGTGAACAGGGGGCTGCGCAGCAGGGATCGCAGGCCGTGCCGCAGATCCTGGAACAGCGTTTCCAGGAAGCTGACGCCGACCGCGTCGCGGCATCCGTCTTTAGTCATTTCCATGCCGCCAAACTCCACACGGGCTTGCCGCAAAGCTTCCTGCTGGGACACGCCCCGGGCCATCAGGGTGGCGGCGTGTGCCGCGATGTGAAAGCGCATCTCTTCATCCATTTCACGTTCCATGCGGCTGCGGCGCAGCATGGCGGCGCTCCACGAGCGAAATCGCGCCCACAAATTCATAACTCCTCCGGCGTGGCCTGCAGGATCCCGGCAATGACCGCGGTCATCTGGTTCCAGCGTTCCGCCTCCGATTGCAGGCGGCGTTTGCCGGCTGCGGTCAGCCGGTAGTAGCGTGCGCGCCGCTTGTTTTCCGACTCTCCCCACTCGCTGGCAATCCAGCCGTGATGTTCCAGGCGGTAGAGTGCGGGATATAACGAACCCTGCTGGATTTCCAGGCGCTCTTTAGAAATCTGCTGGATACGAAGCAGAATTCCGTAGCCGTGCAAGGGGCTCAGGGAGACCGCTTTCAGGATCAACATATCGAGGGTGCCCTGCAGAAGATCGAGTTGTTTATCCATCCGGGCGCGCACCTTCCTAGATCGTCTAGGAATACCCCAAGCTCTCCTAGATTGTCAAGGAGAGGGGACGATGAATTCGCCGCCTGAGCTCAGTTATGCCAGCTCAACTTTTTGCGCCGCCTGCCGATGACCACTAAGAGGCTTCTCGCAGGCCATGCCGAACCAGGATCAATACGCTGCGTCCGTGGTGGAGAAGTACCGGGTTGCGCTGGAGGAGGGGTCGCCATCGCACCGGGTGGCAGATGAGATCGTCCCCCTGCTGAAGGAATGGGGGCAAGACTATCTGCAGGGCATTACCTTGTCGGGGGCGTACGCCAAGAACACCGCGATCAACCTGTCGTCGCACGTGGATGTCCTGGTCCTGCTGAAGCCCATCCCTGGGGCGGAGATTAAACACCTCTTCTGGAAGCTGTTTGAATTTCTGACGGAGCAGAATCTGCGGGCCAGCACGCGCGAGGTGTCGGTGCGCGTGCCCTGCAAGAAGCTCAATGTCGACCTGATTCCGAGCTACCGCGAGGGCAAGTCGGGCAACGTCTTGTTTAACAAGCGGTCGGGAGAGGCAGTTCATACCGACGTGGGGCAGCACGCGCACCTGGTGGCGAACTCCGGGCGGCAGCAGGAGATTTGCGCTCTGAAGATCTGGCGGGAGCGGAATTCGCTGGAGTTTCCTTCATTCCTTCTCGAGCTGGCAACCTTGCGGGCGCTGGAAAACGAGCGCTTCGGCCAACTGGCGGAAAACATCCATTGCGTGCTGCGCTACCTGGGAAGCAAATTCGAGCAGGCGGTGATTCGGGACCCTGCGAATGCGGACAATATTGTTTCCAGGGATCTTTCCGACAACGCGAAACGTTGTATTGCCAAGGCGGCCCGCGATGCCATGTATCAGGAAGACTGGGAGAAGATTCTGCGGTAGCGCGCGTTTCGATTCTTCGGCGAACCCGGCGATGCCGCGAACTCGCCGCTTAGAACAAAGTCCCTAAACGCTGAGTTCGGATCGTCGCCATCAGTATTCCGCGAGGATCTCTATTCTGCCCGGCATTCCTGGCGGAAGTGTGATTGCCTGCTCTTGGGGATCGAATTCGGGCCACGGTTTGCCATTCACCCGAACCGATTTCAGCGGCAAGTTTCCGGGCGCCCGCAGGCGGACTTTGGCAATCGCCCCGAATCCTGAAGGCAGTTCTACCCTGGCTACGATGTTCCGTTGGCTCCAGTGCGACACCATGGTGAATCCCACCCGGCCCCATCGCGTGGGGGCATCGCTGACGGAAATTGCGTTGCCATCTGCCAGCCATTTTTCCGGCATCGCTTTCCCCAGCCAGACCGTGTCTGACATGGGATCTTCAAAGACGAGCATCCAGCGTGTCATCAGCGCAACCACCAGTTGTGCGGGAGTGCAGTATGGGGCAGCGGGATCATCGAGAAATACCGGGCGCGTCTCCGGCGCGGTCCAGGTGCCGCGCGTGTACTGGTGGGCCATGACGGCATACATCAGCAGCAGAGCCTCACGGGTGAAGTCGTGCTGGATCAGGCCAAAGCCATGGCCGTAAGACAGGAATCCCGCCAGGATGCCGGTTTTGTAGCCGTAGGCGGCAGGCACTCCCAGGAGAGTGTCATGGTGGTTGCGGCGGTAGTCGACGATCCAGCGCACTTGTTGTTTGGTAAGAATTCCGGAAAACAGCATCTCCATATAGGCGCGATAGGAGCGGTACTGGGGATCGGCGGGGTCGCGCGGCACGACGACGTGAAATGGCTCCTTCACCCCAGCGATGGACGGCAGGATGGTTTCGCCGTCCTGCTTAAGCAGGGAGCGGGAAATCGCGGTCTGAATATCAGCCTGCAGTTCCTCGGACTCACGAATGAGGCGCTGCCCCCAGGCGGACATCTCGGCAGATTTGGTCTTTTCGCCCAGCTTGCTCCAGGCGCGTCCCAGATCGCGAAAGCCGCGAGCGGCCTCCGTGCTGTTGGAAAAGTAGGGCTGCATGTAGCGCGGCGGATCGGGATCAAGGCTGGCATCGGCTTCGCTCCATCCCGCGATCATGCCGTAGGCCGGGTCTGAACGGGGAAGCTGCAGGGCCTTTTCGCGCAAGCCGAGCAACAAGCGGGTCACGGCATCGATGCGGACTTTTTGCCGCATCAGGATTGCGGGATCGCCGCCGTAATCATAGAACTGGGCGACCACGGTGAGCATGCGCCCGTACTGTCCGGTTTCCGGCCCGCGGTACAGGATCGAGCCATCGTCCCGCACAAACTTGCCAAAATAATTCTCGATGTACCGGCCGGCCAAATCGATCAGGCCCCATTCCAGCATGGCGGTGGTATCGACCGTAAAGGTGTCGGGAAAGCCGTCATGTTCGCTGCCGGCATAGTCTTTGTCGACGGCGCCGTATTTCGGAAATTCGCCATTGCGCGTCATGATTTCCCGGACCAGGGCGAACTGGGCCATGTCTTCGACGCGCGCCTCGGGCACGTGCACCTTCATCGCCGGAGCCAGCGTTTGCTTCCAGCCATCGTTCAGGGCGAGAAGATCCCGATAAAATGCATTCGGATCGTAGTCGGTGCGGGGCGGAAAAGGATGGTAGGAATCGATATATCGCACCCACTTCAATGATCCCGCTTCGATGCGCGCGAGGCGGTACCAGACGGGCTGAACGCGATCATTTCCGTTGGCGATTCGCAGGGGCGCGAAGGCCAGCATCTCGGTCCAGTTCCCGGCAGACTCGGGATACACGAAACGCAGGACCGGCAAATATCCCCCCACCAGGCCGTCCCAGACCTTCCCCTGCTCCCGAATTGCATAGATCGGGGGATAGTACGGAGCGGGATCGAAATTGGGAGAGCGGCCACCGTAAGCGAATCCAACTTTGTCCATCGTGGCGTTGGCGCCCACGAAGCTGTAAGTCGGCATTCTGCGAATGGGCGGGAAAACCGACGCTATCTCGTCGTAATCGGGATCGCCAGCACGGGAAAGAATCTCATTGCCGAGCAGGTCCGAGGCGCTGTTCTCAATCTCGGAAAGCGAATGGCCGAGGTAGAGCTTGGCCGCATGCTCCGACGTAGGCTCCATGGACTTAGGCAGATCGACGCGGGTTCCATTGTGCTCGACGACAACAATGTGGCCTAGTGGATCGCTGAAATCTTCCAGCACTGCCGCCTGCGAGCGGCGGGCGACATCCTCGATGACTTGCATCAGCGTCCATCGGCCCGAACGTTCGCCCACGCGCACGAGCGATGACTGGCCGCCCACCGAGATTTCCGCGGTGGATTTGTCCGGAACGCGCAGCAACTTGATCTCGGCGCCGTCCGCTCCCAATGTAATTTGAGAAGAGCTGGCGAGAATCAACAGCGAAAGGAGAAGTGAAGGATCTATCAGGCGCATTTGCAATTTGCCGCAGAGACGAGTGATTGCGAATATCACACTTTTAACTCTACAACCGTTGCCCCGCCACCTCCTTCATTTTGCGGAGGCTCCGCCACCGAGGCCACATGCGGATGCTGCTGCAGCAACTGGCGGAGGGCCTTGCGGAGGATTCCCATACCGCTGCCGTGGACTACCCGCACTCGCGGCAGTCCGGCAAGGAAGGCGCGGTCGACGAACTTTTCGACCTCGCGGGAAGCATCGTCCACCGTCTGGCCGATGACGTTGATTTCATGGGGAACGTTGGCATCTTCGCTCTCCAGGGAAACTGAGATGCCGCGGGCACGCGCTGCTTTCACCGGAGTGTCCGCGACTGGCCGCGCACTGCTGAGAATTTCGGCGATGTCGGCGCGTGCGATCTTCATTTTCATCACGCCCATCTCGACTTCGAAGTGATGGTCGTCAAGCTTGCGCGCTATGCGGGCCGAGCGGCCGGTGGATTTCAGCTTTACCGTGTCCCCTTCGGAGACGTGCGTCACCAGTTGCGGCAGGGCATAGGGATCGCCCTGGTCGGCTCCGGTGGAATGCGCGACCACAGTCGAGTCGAACTGCTCGCGAAATTCCCGGCGCAGCTTGGCAATACGGCGCTCCGCGTCTTTGGAGAGCTTCTGGGCTGCGGCGCGATCCTGCACGGCATTGACCGCTTCGCGGGCGTGATATTCGAAATCGCGCAGCAGCGCTTCCAGCTTCTTTTCCATCTCGCGAATTTTGAGCTGCTGTTCTTTCCGGCCCTCCCCGGCGAGCCGGGCCCTTTCCCGCTCGAGTTCCTGTTCGCGGGCGTTCAGGCGAAGGCGCTCGCCCTCGGCTTCCCGAAGACTGGCATGCAGTCTGTCGAGAAAATGACCGACATCCCGGGCCTGGGTGCCGAGGCGGGCACGGGCGCTGTCGATGATGGCCGCGTTCAGGCCCAGTCGCTGCGCGATATTGATTCCAGCCGACGCGCCCGGCACTCCGATTTTCAATTCGTAGGTGGGCTGTAGCGTCGCTTCGTTGAAACCTACCGAGGCATTGATGACCCCGGGAGTATTCGCGCCGTAAACCTTTAGAGACGTGTGGTGCGTGGAGATCACCGTCATACAGCCGATCCCGCCGAAGTGTCCGGCGATGGCGACGGCCAGTGCGGCACCCTCTTCGGGATCGGTGGCGGAACCCAGTTCGTCAAGCAGTACGAGCGACTGCGCGCTTGCGGTGCGCGAGATGAAGTCAATATGGGTAACGTGGGCGGAGAAGGTGGAGAGATTCTGCTCAATCGACTGGTAGTCGCCGATATCGGCCAGGATGGAGTCGAAGACCGGGAGTTCGGCGCGGTCTGCCGGCACCGGAAGCCCCGACTGGGCCATCAATGCCAGCAGCCCCACCGTTTTCAGGGTGACGGTTTTGCCGCCGGTGTTGGGGCCGGTAATGATCAACTGGCGCTTGGAACCTTCCAGTTCGACGGTGACGGGAACCACGGCCGCGCCTTTCGATTTTAGATTCCGCTCCAGGAGTGGATGGCGGGCATTGTGCAGTAACAGCCGGGGGCGGCTGTCCCTGGATGGTCCGGCTTTGCCTTCAGATGGCTCGGCTTCGTCTTCGCGGGACGGACCAATGGGTCCGTCCCTGCGTGGGTCGTTGTTCGCACCGGTTAATTTTGCTTCTACGCAGTTGTAATCCTCTGCGAAGCGGGCTTTGGCGAACTGCAGCTCCAGTTCGCAGAGAGCTTCCATTGCGGCCAGGATTTGCCCGGCTTGCGCTCCGATGCGCTGGGTCATCTCCAGCAGGATGCGGTGGATCTCGGCCAGCTCTTCTTCCAGCAGGCGCACCAGTTCGTTGTTCTGCTCGATGGTTTCCAGGGGCTCGACGAATACCGTCTGGCCGCTGGAACTTGCGCCGTGGACCACGCCCTGCACCCGGCGCTTCTGCTCGATCTTCACCGGGATGACGAAACGTTCGCCGCGAATGGTGATTAACTCATCCTGCACGGTGCCGCCCTCGGCGAGGCGGCGAAGGTAGCCGCGCAGGGATTCCTGGATCGAGCGGCGTTGCTTTTCCATCTCGCGGCGGATGCGCGCCAGTTCCGGGGAGGCCTTGTCTTCGAGGCTGCCGTCCGGCTGGATCTTGTTGCGGAAGCCGCGCAGAAAGTCCGTGAAGTCCACGATGCTATCGGAGAGAGCGCTCACCTGGCGCCATTCCGAGCGCATCGCCGCGGGAGGATGCTTGGCGATCTCGCGCCATTCGGCGGCGCGGTCAACCAGCAGGATCACGTCGCGGATTTCCGTGGTCTCGAGGGCGACTCCGGCAATGCGCGCCTTTTCCACCAGCGGGCCGATCTCGCTCAGGCCGGAGAAGTCGAAACGCCCTCCGGCCCGGCGGAATTCGCGAATTTCGTTTGCCAGACTCTGCTGGGCTTGGATCCACTCGGCGTCCGTGGAGGGAGTCAGCTTTGCGACCCGCCTCTGGCCTGGCGGAGAAGCGGCGTATCCGCGCAGGAGTTCACGCAGAGATTCGAACTCCAGCACGCGCGCCGAACTGTGGAGCAACTCCGCGGGCATGCGAGTTATGTTACAGGAGCGGGACTGGGCTGGGCGGGCGCGCTGATCTCATTACACTCGTTCTCTGTGACGCAAATTGCCCCGAACCAACGGGTTCGGGGCTACGTGGTTCATGGCAAGCCATCGGCCGGGTCGCTTCAGCTACGTCTCTGCGGAGAATGGGATTTTCAATTTACCCATCCCGACTTCCCGCCGCCGTTGCCCTTGCGTCTATCATCCTCGGGAGGAACATAGTTGCCGTGTTCATCGAAGTGAACGTCCCGGTCATGCTGGCGCATGTAGACTTCAAATTTCCTGGCTGCCCGCCGCCGTTTCCAGCGGTAGTAAGAATTGCGCAGGCCGTAATACCGCTCAGAAACTCCGATGTTAGCGAGGGGAGCCTTGGCTCCGCGCCTGACGTAAAGGAAGCCAAATAGCAGTCCGCCCAGGTGAGCTACGTAGGCCACATTGCCACCGCCGCCCATGGCAAAGGCCAGCGTCACCACAATCAGGATTCCCACAAAATATTTCGCCTTGATGGTGAAGGGAAACGGAATCATCATGATTTCGTTATCGCCGAACAACACTCCGAAGGCGATTAAGATGGCGAACACTCCTCCAGAAGCCCCGATGGTCGGGACATAGGGATTCCCCAAAATATGCGGGTAGGAAAGGGCAACGGTAGTCAACGCGGCGCCAAAGACGCCGAGGGAAAAAAGCTCGATAAAACGGCGCGGACCCCAGGCCTGCTCGATGGCGGAACCGAACATCCACAAGCCCAGCATGTTTCCGAACCAGTGCCAGAATTCGAAGTGGATCACGCCATAGGTGACCAGTTGCCATATCCAGCCGTGTTGCACCACCTGGACCGGCGTGAGCGCAAAGTACTCGCGCAAAAACAGCCCCAGCGGAATGCGGAACATGTCCAGCAGCAGGACGAGAAGGAAAACGGCAGTATTGATGCCCAGCAGCCAGCGGACGGCCCGCGGGAACGGGGGCAAACTCAACGTCATGGGTTCGCGGGTTCGTCGCACAGGGGCTTCTATCCTGGTTAATTCTACTCGCTTGTCCGCATTCAACGCTCCGGAACCGGCACCACCGGGAGACTGCGGTGTCCGGCCTTGTCCACCGCCCGCACCGCGAAGATCACATTATCTTTCGAGATGTTCAGCGTGGCCCTGTTCGCGTTCCCCACGTTCTGGGCATGTTCCCACATCGGACTGGTGGTCGACCGCCACAGAACCTCATACCCTGTCGCCAGCCCTCCCGGAGAGGCGTCCCAGGTCAGGGTCGAATCATTTTCCAGATCTTTGGTGAGCAGACGCACGTTAGCGGGAGGCGCCGGTGCTGCGGCCAAAGACGCCAAAGTGGCCGCATTCAGCCGCGCCACGCGGGCCAGGTAATCAAAGTCTACGAACTTGACTAGATCGCCATACTCGACGCCGTTTTCGCTGCGCACATTTTGATGCTGATGATGAAAGTCTTCGCGAAACTCCGTCAGCCGGACCGCCGCGAAGCCCTGCTGGTTGAAGGAATAATGGTCTCCGCCGCGCAGGTAGCGGTCTTGCCGGAAGACCATCATGGGAATCATTCCGGTCTGATAAGCCCGGTCCACCTCCACGATGTAGCGCGCCAGTTGCCGTGACCCGGAGTCGCTTTCGCCGCCCACGCCGCGAATACGCCGCAGATCCTGCTCGTTGGCCGCCATGGGCACACCCTCGGAGAAGATGCGCACTACGGAATGGTCCTGCTCCGGGCTCCGGTCGCCGCCCACGATATCGTTGTTGAGCACCGCCTCTACGTTCCAACCCTGCTCCTTCGCCATTTTCGCGAAGTGCCGGCTCCCATTCAGACCCTGTTCTTCCCCTGCGACCGTGAGAAAAATAATCGTGCCCGGAAACTTCAGTTTGCTGAGCACGCGGGCGCACTCCAGGCTCACGGCCGTTCCGCTGGCATCGTCGTTCGCCCCGGGCGCATCGCCGTTCCCATCCAGAGTGTCGCTGTTGCGCGAATCGTAATGTCCGGTTACCAGCACGATCCGCTTTGCGTTCTCCGGATCGGAACCTCTCAGGACCGCATAAACATTGCTGATTTGCGTGGGCCTGGGAATGCGGTCCGCGGGGCCTTCGGTGAAGGTGTCGGTCTTGACTTCCAGGCAGCCGCCGCAGTCTTGTGAGTAGCGCTCAAATTCCGATTTGATCCACTCGCGCGCCGCTCCAATCCCGCGCCCGCCTGCAATCGCCCTGGCATCCTGCGCCGAAAGGGTCAGCCGCGTGCCAAAGCTGGCCAGTTTCTCGACGTTAGCTTGCACGCGCTGTGCCGAAACCTGCCGCCAGGCTGCCACAATCTGGGGGTCCGCCGCCATGTTGGGCAGGGCCTGACTTGCGCCAACTTGCGCCATCCCCGCTCCTACCGTCAACGCAGCAAGCACCCGCGCCGCCCGCTTCGTGATGTGAGCCGTCATCTTCGAAACTCCATCCGGAACTTACCGTAGGCTGACGAAATACCGAAATTCCTGAATCGCATGAAATGCCCGAAAATCCGTGCAGACAAAGCCCTGCCCCTTGACCAACCGCCGGGGAGAATTAAATATTATCAGGAGGCCCTAATAAGCACGGGAGGTTTTATGGTGCTCTGTCCTGAATGCGAGAACAATCTGGACATTGAAGAGGAAGAGGTCGATGAAGGCGAAGTCATCTCCTGCCCCGAGTGCGGCACCGACTTCGAAGTGGTCACCACAACCCCGCTCGAGTTAAAAGCGGTGGAAGAAGGGTACGAAGAAGAAGACGAGGAAGAAGAAAGCGAAGACGGTGATTACTCATAGTCTCCGTCGTACCACCGCCAGGCGCATGCTGACGGGCCTGTGCATACTCATTCTCCTGCCTGCATTCATCACTCCGGACAACCTGGGTGCGGCCCAGAAGTCGAAGGAGAAGCCCTACGCGCTCATCGTAGGCACAGTATGGGGACCGGACAACCATCCGGTCTACGGTGTGCCAGTCAACATCCGCCGGGCCAGAGACAAGAAACCGAAATGGCAGGTCTACTCCGACCATCACGGCGAATTTGCCCAGCGCCTGCCCGCAGGGGAGGCCGAGTACATCCTCTCCGCCGATCTAAAGCACGTTAAGTCTCCTGATGGCAAGCCTTTACGTCTGCTCCACGAGGTTACCGTCCACCTCTACGGGGAAGAACGCGTAGACACCAGCCTGCATCTAACCTATTGACCCCCCAGCACGGAACGCGTAGCCCCGGTGCCATTTGGTCCAGCGAGACTTCAGGGGTCGCAGTTGTCAAGCATGAGAGAATGGAGCCAGCATGAATCACACCCGCTCAGTGATCAAAGCTGTGGCCTGCGCTTGTGCATTCCTAGTGGCGCTGTCGGTCGCCGCCGGCGCTTCCCCTGACAAAAAGGAAAAACAGGTTGGACGCCTCTTGTTTGGAAAGGTGTTGGACCAGCAGGATAACCCGGTCATCGACGCGGTCGTATACGTCACCAACACCCGCACCCGCGCTATAAAGACCTACATTGTCGGCAAAGATGGAACCTACCGTTTCCCCGCGCTCTCCACGGCGGTGGATTATGAGGTCTACGCACAAATCAACGGGAAGAAAAGTGACACCAAATCCGTCAGCCAGTTCGACGATCGTTCCCAGGTCTACCTCGTTCTGAAGGTAGATGCCCATTGAAAACGGGAGGCCGAATCCGGCATTGAGTTCGCGGCCGCGGCCTGCCATGCGCGGGTGCAGCATTCCAGTGCCTGCTTCTGCTCCTGTAGCAAAATGCCTCCAACCAGCCTTCGAGTCCATTTTCCGCAACTTTTCGGAGTTCTTTCGGGTTCAAGAGAATAGCTGGTGGATGGGGAGGATACCGTGAACTCATTGTTTTCTTCTCGCAATCGCAACCTGGCGGCTGTGGCCTGTGCCTTCGTTTTTTGCGCGGCCTCGGCCTTAGCGCAAGGCGGCGCCATGAGCCCGTACCAGAACGAGCGCGACGGCGTCAGCGCCGGCGGCAAGTGGATGCAGTTTGAATCCCAGGACAAAATGACCGGAGCCAAGCGCGTCCGCTTCGAACTGCTTGCCGATAATTATTTCCGCGAGGATCCTGACTACCGGCCGCGCGTGGAACTTTTCTGTGAAGACGGCAAGCTGAAGCTGGCGGATTTCAACCCCGGCGTCCGGCTGCCCAGGCCGAACCGTCCCGGCTTCTGGGGACAGCCGCAGCTGGAGGTCGAAGTCCGGGTCGACGACGTGCACAGCTACAAAGGATGGAACTGGGTCCGCGGTCACTTCCTTTCCATGGACAAAGGCACGACCCGCGGCCTCCTGGGTGCACAAATCTTCAAAGTGGCGCTTCCCACCCGCAGCGGACGCCAGATCGCCGAATTCAGTCCCGCAGGCCTGGACATCACTCAAGTCCGCCGGGCATGCGACCTGACTCCCAAAAAGCCAAGCAAAGACTAAAAGTTCGACAAGTAGACAAAGAGACAAGAGAGAGACAAAAGGGTGCCCCACCCTTGTCGCGCTTTATGCGACAGGGTGGGGCCTTTGACTTCCGATCAGCCACCGCGATCCAAGCAGCAGGTACGAAAAACATCGTTTACGAAAGCAGAGTTCGCGGAAACACTTGCCTCCACCCCAAGCCAACTGGCACTCTTGCAGTCTGCAACCGAGGTGCCCATGGGCAGCAGCATCATTGCAGGAATGGCGTTCCTGCTCTTTATCGCAGGCATCCTGATCTATAGCGTGATCCTGTACAACGGACTGGTCCGCCTGCGCAATGAGAACGACCGCGCCTGGGCCAATATTGACGTTCTGTTGAAACAGCGGCACGACGAAATTCCCAACCTGGTCGAAACCGTAAAGGGCTACATGCAGCACGAACAGCAGACGCTGTTGGCTGTGACCCAAGCCCGCTCCGCGTCTATGACCGCTTCCAGCATGGGGCAAAAAGCGGCCGCCGAGTCCCGGGTAGCAAACGCCCTGCGAGGGTTATTCGCGGTCGCAGAAAACTACCCGCAGCTGAAAGCCAACGAGAATTTCCTGCGGTTGCAGAATCGCATTACCGAACTCGAAGAGCGCATCGCCGACCGCCGCGAATTCTTCAATGACGACATCGCTACCTACAACACTCGCATCGGCCAAATCCCCGACGTCTTCGTAGCCAGCTTTATGGGCCTGAGGCCCCGTGAAATGTTCAAAGTGACAGATGAGGATCGCCGGCAGGTCGAGGTGAAATTCCAGGATCAGGGCGCTGGGATTCGCTGATGCTCTTTCGGTACGCCTGCTTTGAAAGCGCTCGTCTTTATGTCGGGAGTGAGATTGAAACCAACTGCGAGAAGCAGTGCAGGAACGAGGCGTAGGTAACGCGGATAGCACCCCGGAAAGTGTTGCTCAAATTCTGACATTCAAGAATGACAGAAAATGTCAGTTCAATGGGACCATTTGGTGTTCCTTTCGCTGCGCTAGCGCTCAGCTAATTAAAAACGCAGCCTTTAAACGAAGGTAACTTCGGCCTGTTTTTGGAAATTGGGGTGCCAATAAATCACCCCGAAGCTTGGGTTATCCCTGGCGGGAATTCAAAATCAGAGTTTAGGGGAGATGTTAGAGATGCGGAAACAAAAGGGTTTTTCGCTCATTGAGTTGCTGATTGTCGTGGCGATCATCCTGATTATCGCGGCTATCGCCATTCCGAACCTGTTGCGCGCCCGTATGGCAGCCAACGAGTCCTCGGCTGTAGCTTCGGTACGTACCATTACGACCGGCGAAGTCACTTACCAGACTGCGTACCCAACGGTGGGCTATGCTCCTGCCCTGGTGAATCTGGGCGGCGCGTTGGGTGCTGCTTGCGTCCCGAGTTCGACCACTGGCTGCTTAATTGATTCCGTGTTGGCCAACAATGGCAACCCGGCAGGCAGCGGCAAGAGCGGTTACTCGTTCACCACCGGTGCAGGCACGGTTACCGCGGGTGTTGCGACTGGCTACACCATTCTGGCTAAGCCGCTGACGATCAACCAGACTGGTATCCGCGCCTTCTGCGCTGAGGAAGATGCTGTCGTGCGCGTCGACCCCGCAGGAGTTTGCTCGAACACCGAAGCGGGTATCCTCACCTTCAATCCGCTCAACCAGTAAGGTCCAAGTCGAAGTACCTTTGGGGAAAAAGCGTTTCCAAGCGGCGGGGTGCGAACCTCGCCGCTTTTCTATTTAGATCAATATCGGCCGAGGTTGAAGCCGGTTGTGACTGGAAAGGCGTCTCCAGCCTGACACCTGCCGCGTCAGGCCAATAGCCGGGCCGCATCCTTGGCGTAATAGGTCAAAATGATGCTGGCCCCGGCCCTCCGGATGCTGAGAAGGGATTCCATCATGACGCGCTCGCGCTCGATCCAGCCATTGCGCGCTGCCGCCTCAATCATCGCGTACTCGCCCGAGACCTGGTACGCGGCCAGCGGCAACTCGAACCTTTGCCGAGCGGCCGCGATCACATCGAGATACGGCATGGCCGGCTTCACCATGATCATGTCCGCGCCTTCCTCGATGTCAGCTTCAATCTCCCGCATCGCCTCCCGGATGTTGGCTCCGTCCATCTGATAAGAGCGGCGGTCTCCAAACTGCGGCGCTGAATCGGCCGCCTCGCGGAAGGGCCCGTAAAATCCGGAAGCAAACTTGGCGGCGTACGAAAGAATCGGGACATGGATCAATCCCGCTTCATCCAAAGCCCGCCGGATCGCCCCCACCCGGCCGTCCATCATGTCCGAGGGCGCAATGATGTCGATGCCCGCCTTGGCCAGCGATACCGAAGTCCGCGCCAGCAATTCCAGAGAGGCATCATTCACGATTTCGTACTCGGCGGTGGCCGGAGGAGAAGCCACGGCCGCGCCCAAGGACTGCGGCACCGCCTTCACGATCCCGCAATGGCCGTGCGACATGTATTCGCACAGGCACACATCGCCCATCAGCAGAAGTTTCGGCACCTCGCGCTTGATCGCCCGCGCCGCCTGCTGCACGATCCCATTCTCGTGCCAGGCCCCCGTCGCCACCTCGTCCTTCTTATCCGGCAATCCAAACAGAATGATCGACGGCACCCCCAGCAGGTGCACCTGCTGCGCTTCCTTGACCGCCTCGTCGATCGACAGATTGCAGACCCCGGGCATGGACCGCACTTCCTTCCGCACGCCCTCTCCCGGGCAAACGAACATGGGATAAACGAACGCGTCCGGCGTGAGGCGGGTCTCACTCACCAGGTTGCGGAGTTCTGCCGAGCGGCGAAGCCGGCGCAGGCGGGTCACAGGGAAGGCCATAGGATCACCCGGAACGAACGGAAATGTGTGTACGCATTCATTCTAGAACATCGTCTGCACGTTAGAAGTTTCGGTCTGCGGCCGGGCGCGTCTGGGCGGGCGAACCCGATGGGGGTGACCAAAGTAACTCTACCGCTTCCCGCAGCTTCGGATTCCGTAATCGACTCTCATACAATGACTTCGGATGGGTCCGTTTCGAAAGTACCGCTGGTTTGTTGCGGCCGCCGGAATCACTGTGGCCTTTACCGCCGTGTCTCTTACCCTGCACCGTGGAACCGCCCTGGCCGCGATCGGGGATTTCACGGGATTGGCCGTGATGCTCGCCGCATTGGCGGCGTGCCTCGCCAATGCCTGGCGGCGTCCCGGCCAGGAGCGCAGCTTTTGGGCCCTGATGGCGTTGGGATTTTCTTGTTGGGTCGCCAATCAGGCAGCCTGGACTTTTTGGGAAATTGTGCTGCACCGCCAGATTCCTGATCCCTTCGTTTTCGATATCATTCTCTTCTTCCATGCTGTACCCATGTTCGCCGCCGTAGGCTGGCGCCCGGACCTGCAAAACAAAGAAGGCAAGGTCCTGCTTAGCCTGCTGAACTTTCTGATGCTGCTGGGCTGGTGGATCTTTCTTTACGCCTTCATTGTTTTCCCTCACCAGTACGTGGTGCTGAACGTCGATCAGTACAACATCTACTACGACCGGCTTTATGGATTGGAACACGCATTATTGCTGGCCATTCTGGGGCTTGCTGCATTGACCAGTTCTGGAGCGTGGCGCCGCCTGTATATTCACTACCTCGCGGCCTTCACCATCTACGGGGCAAATTCCCAACTCCTGGATCGGGCCACTGCGAATGGCAGCTACTACTCGGGGAGCGTGTACGACATTCCACTGATCGCCACAGTGGCCTGGGTCGCGGCCGCGTCCTTATCTGCCGGCCAAGGGGAACTGAAGACGGTCAAATTCAATCTCAGCCCGGGCTGGAAAAAAGTCGTTCCCCGCATGGCCATGCTCGCGATCCTGTCGCTTCCCCTGTTAGGCCTCTGGACAGTGCTATGGGACCGCTCGCCCGCGCCCTCGCGCGAATTCCGTCTTTACGCGGTGCTGCTGGCAATGCTGCTGTTGGGTGCTTTCGTGTTCCTGCGGCAATACTTTCAGGACCAGACGCTCATTCTGCTCCTGCGTGAGTCGCGCCGGGCTTATGACAGTCAAAAGCAATTGCAGAGCCAGCTGGTACAGAAAGAAAAGCTGGCGTCGCTGGGCAATCTAGTCGCCGGCGCGGCCCAGGAGATCAATCATCCCTTGAACGCCATCATGACGTACTCCGAAGATCTCTGGACGCAGGAGCGCCTCAGCGAGCAACAAAACGCCTTGCTGCGCAAGATCGTGAGCCAGGCGCGCCGCACCAGCGATCTGGTCGCAAATCTGCTCAGCTTCGCCCAGCAGGCTCCCGGCGAAAAGACTTCGGTCGATGTCGGCGTCCTGTTAACCCGCTCCGCTCACATGCTCGAATCCCGCCGTACGCCGGGAAAAATCCAGGTACGTCTGGCCATCGACAAAGATCTGCCCCACGCCGTGGCCAACGCCAACCAGCTGTTCCAGGTGTTCGTGGAGATTATCGAAAATGCCTTGGACGCCGTCGAAGAGAAGGGCGCTGGCTCCCTGGAGATCACGGCCAGGAGCCAGGGCGCGGATCTCGTGCTGCAATTCTCCGACAGCGGACCCGGCATTCGCGATCCGCATCGCGTCTTCGATCCCTTTTACACCACCAAGCCAATCGGCAAAGGCACCGGTCTTGGCCTCAGCGCCGTCTATGGCGTGATCCAGGACCACAGTGGCCAGATTACCTGCCGCAACCGGACTGAAGGCGGAGCAGAATTCACCATCCGCCTTCCGCTGAATCCCGAGCCGGTTGCGCAAAGCGCTGTGGCCGCACGCTAAGCTGCATCTTGCCGCGGGCCGCTCCAATCGTGGCGCGCGAGACGTCGCAAGCCACGTCTCTACGAATGGAATCGCACAAACTCTGACACAATCTGCTGCGGCAGTTGCTCCCGCTTTTCTTTTCCCTTAAATCCCAGATCGTGACCCGCTCCATCGATCGCAAGGAGCCTTGTCTTTGCGGGAATCATTTTTAAAGCTCGCTCCAGTTCGGCGATGGAGCCGAAGGGATCGCGCGTGCCGTGGACGAACAGGGTTGGGGTGTGCAGGTCCGGGAGATGCTGGGTGCGTTGCTGTTCGGGACGGCGCGGGGGATGCAGCGGGTAGGAAAGTAGCAGCAGTCCGGCAGCCACATCAGGCTGTTCGGCGCACAGCATGCTGGATTGGCGTCCGCCATAGGAGTGGCCGGCGAGGAAAACGCGGCGGGCGGCATACTCGCGCATTTCCTCCACGGCATGCTTCAGACCGGCGCGGTCGCGGGCCGCATCCCCGGGCCCTGGGGGGCCGAATGCCCTTGTCTGGCGGTAGGGCAGGTTGCAGCGCAGCACGGTGAAGCCTGCATTCGCGAAGGTGTCTGCCAGGGTGCGCAACAAAGGCGCCTGCGCGTTGCCGCCAGCGCCGTGGGTCAGGACCAGAGCTTCGCCGTTCGACGCGGCGGGAATGTGGAGGAATCCGCGGATCGGAGGATCTGGTTTTTCGTTAACGAATTCGCGGGTGGAGGCCGAGGGCATGGGAGATGAGCAGCATTTTAGAGCAATTCTCGCGGCCGGGCCGCTCGCTCGCTTCGCTGGACGGACGAATGGGTCCGTCCCTACGTCCGTTGGACATCATCAGCCGGGAAGGCGCACTTCGCTGAGGGTTTCGTAGACTTTCACGATCTGGATCTGATTGCCCAGGCGGGCCCAGCAGCGCAGCATGTCCGGATCTTCTTGGGCTACGCGCCGCAAGCCTTCCGATTTCCAGTAGCGCAGGAATACATAATGCGATTCGCGGTCGCGGTAGAGCAGGTCGCGGCCATACCCCTTGTTGGAGACGATCGACATCAATTCCCGAAAAGTCTCAAGGGCAGCGGCTTCTGCTTCGGGCAGAGGTTCCCAAAGAGCAACGGAAAGTATCTCTTCCGGCATAAGCAGGGATTATAGCCTGCGGCGGGGCAGTCAAGCCTCGCTTGGCTCATATGTGTCCATGTAGCCCCGGACGCCTCGTCCGGAGTTGTGCGCGCAAGGCGCGCACAATGGTGGCGCGACAAGGCCGCCCCTACACCTTCTTTGGCCGCTTAGGATGAACGATCTGCTCGGCCTCTTGTTCCGTGACTACATGCAGGCGCATCAGATTGGTAGAACCGGAGGTTTGGCGCGTGCCGGCCACTACGCCCAGAACCTCTCCCGGCTTGAGCTGTCCCCGCCGGACCAGGGACTGCTCGGCCAGCGACACCATCTGCTCGGCGGAACGAGCCTGGGAACAGCGTACCGGGTGAACTCCCCAGTAGAGATTCATGCGCTGCACTACCGATGCCATGTGGGTGAAGGCGTAAATTGGCGCTTTGGGGCGATACTTGGAGATCATGCGGGCGGTGTTGCCGGTCTCGGTGAAGATGGCGATCGCGCCCATGGGCAAGTCCTCGGCGGCGTGAGCGATCGACTCGCAGATGGTCTCGGCGATGGAGAGGCTGCGGCGCTCGCGCCGGCGCCGGACCGGGCCCACGTCGCCGACATTGGATTCGGCTTCAACCACGATCCGCGCCATGATCGCGACCGACTCGCGCGGATATTTCCCGCCGGCAGTCTCGGCCGACAGCATGACCGCATCGGTGCCGTCGAAGATCGCGTTGGCCACGTCGCTGGTCTCGGCCCGCGTAGGGCGCGGGTTCTCGATCATGGACTCCAGCATCTGCGTGGCCGTGATTACCGGGCGCCGCCAGGCTGCGGCCCGGCGGATCACCTGCTTCTGAATGACCGGAACCTTTTCCGGAGCCATCTCCACCCCCAGATCACCTCGCGCGACCATTACTCCGTCGGCGATTTCCAGGATCTCTTCCAGGTGATCGATGGCTTGCGGCTTCTCCAGTTTCGCGATAACGGGAACGTCAGCTCCCTGCGCGTTGATGATCTCCTTCACGGCAATGACGTCGCCCGCGGAGCGAACGAACGATAATGCGACCGCATCCACGCCTTGCCTGAGGCCAAATTCCAGGTCTTTCCGGTCTTTGCTGGTGAGCGCCTGAATGGTCAGTGCCACCCCGGGTAGGTTGATCCCCTTGTGCTCCCCCAGCATTCCGCCATTCATCACTTGGCAGACGACATCTTTTCCCCGGACCGAATCTACGCGCAGTTCGACCAGTCCATCGCTGAGCAGGACGCGGGCTCCCGGGCTGAGTTCGCGCGCCAGGTCAGGGAAGCTGGTAGAAATTCGCGCGGCATTGCCGGGGATGTCCCGGGGCGTGATCGTGACCGGGGAACCGGTCTTCAGCAGCACGGGTTGATGGTGCTCGAGCTGGCCGGTGCGGATTTTTGGTCCTTGCAGGTCCTGCAGGATGCAGAGGGTGCGCCCTTCGCGCTGGGCGGCGCGCCGGAGGCGCTGGATATTACGGGCGTGCTCCTCGTGAGTTCCGTGCGAAAAATTAAGCCGCGCGATGTCCATTCCCAAGCGGAGCAGGTCGCGCATGGCGCTTTCCGTATTGCAGGCAGGACCGATGGTGCAGATGATCTTGGCTCGGCGCAGACTGTTAGGCGAGGTAGGGTTCTCCTTCGTGCTCCGGATCACTTTCAATGAGTTCCTCGACGACAGGTTGGACGTGCTCGCCCCGGCCTCAGGGGCTGAAGTCAATCTTACCGCAGGCTAGCGGCGCGACTGAAGTCGCCCAACCGCAAGCATCGTAGAGACGTAGCTTGCTACGTCTTGCCTGCAGCACTTGGAACCTTTGTGCGAAAGAGTTGCAACCGGCGTCTCTATTCAGTTGCGGCTATCTTTGTCAGCTCTTTCCCCAGCATCGCGCGCGGGAATAGCAGCGCGTTGAATTCCGCGCCTACCAGGATGACGAGGGAGATCAGGTACATCCACACCAGCAAGGCCATGCCTGCGCCGAGGGATCCATAGATCGTGGTGAAATCGCCCCAATGCTGCAGGTAGGCGCGGAATCCCACGGTCACGGAGAACCACAGGATTGTGGCCAGGATCGCGCCGGGCACCACGCTGTGCCAAGGCTGGGTGCGCGGGACCGCGTGGTGATAGATCAGCGCGATCACCGAGATGCTGGTAAGCGTGGCAATCACCCAACGGAGACCGCCCCACAGCAGCAGGACGTAAGCGCTGAAATCGGGATCCAGGTAGGGAAGCAGTCGGGTTTCGAACTTGCTGCCCACCGCCACCAGCAGGGTAGCGAACGTCATGGGCACCAGGGCGAATATCACGAGCAGAAATGCGATCAGGCGCTCTTTGACCAGGCCCCATGTCTTGGGCAGTTCATAGCATCGCCGGAAGCCGTCCATCCAGGAAATCATCACGCCGGAGGCGGTCCACAGGCTGATCAGCGAGGTTGTGGTCAGGAACCTCACCGGGTGCTGGCCCGCGCTTTTGAGATACCCCAGAACGGTGCTGGAGCCCGCGGGGAGAATGCTGCCCAGAGCATAGGAAATCTCGCGCAGGTACGGCGCCCCTTTGCGCCAGCTGGCCAGGCTGGAACCAACGATCAGTAGCACCGGGAAAAAGGTGAGGATGGAGGAATAGGCCGAAGCTTTGGCGATGGCAAAGGCGTCGTGAACGAATGCCCGCCAGAAGGCGATCCGCAGAAGTCGAAAGAATCGCAACATGCCCTGACTAAGACTAGGGCTTGCCGGTACTGCCGGCAAAGGAGGAACTTCGCGGGGTGCCTCAATATGCAATCGCTGGGGGTCGGCGTGCATGGCGTATTAGAGCGAGTTCATGCGGATCCGGCTTGGCTTTGACTGCCCTGACAGCCCAAGGCGCTTTGACTACGTGGGCTGCCGCTTGGCTTCGCTTCCCGAGGACGGACGATTGATTCCGTCCCTACGCGGTTCTTGCCAGAAGCAGCTTCGGGGGCGAACGGATTCGCCCCCGAGACCATGTTAGCTCCAACTACTCGCTTGCGGGCATTTCCGCGGTGAGTTCGTCGGTTTCGCCCTCGTGACGCATCATCTCGAGAGCGCGCTCGGCTTCTTCGTAAGCCGCCGAAACTTCCGCCTGTACCTTGGCGGCCGCCTCTTCCATCTCTGGCGAGAGGCGCACGTTGCGGTAGTACTCCATGCCGGTTCCGGCAGGGATAAGGCGTCCGACGATGACGTTCTCTTTCAGTCCGCGCAGGTGATCGACCTTGCCGTTGATGCTGGCTTCGGTGAGCACGCGCGTGGTCTCCTGGAACGACGCCGCGGAGATGAAGGAATCGGTGGAGAGCGATGCCTTGGTGATGCCCAGCAGCAGAGGCCGTCCGGTGGCCGGCTTGCCGCCCTGCGCAATCACCCGCTCGTTCTCCTCGCGGAAAGCGAACTTGTCGGTCTGCTCTTCCAGCAGGAACCGGGTATCGCCGACGTCTTCCACCTTCACCCAGCGCATCATCTGCCGCACGATTACTTCGATGTGCTTGTCGGAGATGTTGACGCCCTGCAAGCGGTACACTTCCTGGATTTCATTGACCAGGTAAGCCTGCAGCTCTTTTTCGCCGAGTACAGCCAGGATGTCGTGCGGGTTGAGCGGGCCATCCATGAGCGGTTCGCCCGCCTTGACGCGCTCGCCTTCCTGCACGTTGATGTGGACGCCGCGCGGTACCGAGTATTCCTTTTCGGTGCCGTTGTCGGCAGTGACGTAAAGTTTGCGCTGTCCTTTGGAGACCTCGCCGAACTTGACCGTGCCATCGATTTCGCTGATGACCGCGGTCTCATGCGGCTTGCGGGCCTCGAACAGCTCGACCACGCGCGGCAGGCCACCGGTGATGTCTTTCGTCTTGGTGGTTTCGCGCGGGATCTTGGCCAGCACATCGCCCGGCGTTACGGTGTCGCCGTCCAGCACCATGAGGTGCGAGCGCGACGGCATCAGGTAACGCTTGCTGTTCTTGCCCTTGATGACAATGGCCGGCTGACGTTTCTCGTCCGGCGAATCGGCCACGACGTGACGCGACAGGCCGGTGACTTCGTCCACTTCTTCGTGCAGCGTGACCCCTTCCTGCAGGTCCTTGAACTGCACCGTGCCGCCGATTTCGGTCAGGATGGCGAAGGTGTAAGGATCCCACTCGACCATCACCTGGCCCAGCGTGACCGGATCGCCGTCATTGACCTTGACCTTGGCGCCGTACACGACCGAGTAGCGCTCGCGTTCGCGGCCCTTTTCGTCCACGACTGCGATCGAACCCTGGCGGTTCATGACTACCAGGTCGCCGGTCTTGGACTTAACCGTCTGCAGGCCGATGAAGCGCACGTTGCCGTTGTTCTTGGCATCCAGGCGCGACTGCTCGGAGACTCGCGACGCCGTACCTCCGATGTGGAAGGTGCGCATCGTGAGCTGAGTTCCAGGCTCGCCGATGGATTGCGCGGCAATGACCCCGGTGGCCTCGCCAAGTTCGACCAGGCGCCCGGAAGCCAGGTTGCGGCCGTAGCACATCACGCAGACCCCCCGCTTGGATTCGCAGGTCAGCACCGAGCGGATCTTCACCCGCTCGATACCCGCGGCCTGAATCGCTCCCGCCAGGTCCTCGGTGATTTCGTTGTTGATGTCGACGATGACGTTGCCGTCGTAGTCCTTGATCTTCTCCAGCGACACGCGGCCAACGATGCGGTCACGCAGCGGCTCGATGATCTCGCCGGCTTCCACGATGCCTTGCACGTAGATGCCGTCGACGGTTCCGCAATCGTACTCGCTGATGATCACGTCTTGCGCGACGTCGACCAGGCGGCGGGTCAGGTAACCGGAGTCCGCCGTCTTGAGCGCCGTGTCAGCCAATCCCTTGCGGGCGCCGTGGGTCGAGACGAAGTACTCCAGCACCGTCAGTCCTTCGCGGAAGTTGGCGGTAATCGGCGACTCGATGATTTCGCCGGAGGGCTTCGCCATCAGTCCGCGCATGCCCGAAAGCTGGCGAATCTGCTGTTTCGATCCGCGGGCGCCGGAGTCGGCCATGACGTAAATCGGATTGAGTTCGCCTTCCTTGTCGCGGCGCTGCATCTCGCCGAACATCTCGTCGGCCACTTTTTCCGTAATGCCCGACCAGATTTCGATGACCTTGTTGTAGCGCTCGCCGTTGGTGATGGCGCCGTCCAGATACTGTTGTTGGACGTTGACCACCTGCTTCTCCGCGTCCTTCACCAGGACTTTCTTGCTGTCCGGGATGACCATGTCGTCGATGCCGATAGACAAGCCTGCTCGGGTCGCAAAGCGGAAACCCAGCTGCTTGACTTCGTCGAGCATCTTGACCGTAGTTTCCAG